>Ga0315900_10010973_pt1 | contig 11263 bp, 8 predicted proteins | sample LakEriMetagenome_FD_203521 | JGI IMG/M metagenome (GOLD analysis project Ga0315900, IMG submission 203521) | Freshwater fungal communities from buoy surface, Lake Erie, Ohio, United States - Buoy 12 MA114 | ecosystem: Environmental > Aquatic > Freshwater > Lake > Lake biofilm | place: USA: Lake...
GGAATGAGCCTCCATACTGGTTAACACAAAACGCCGTGAGTCCTAGCTTACGGCGTTTTGCGTTTACATCAAGTCTTTGCAAGGGTTTGCGTCGATTTGGGTCCGGCGGGTCGGACTCTCTTTCCGAACCGGTTGCTCTCAGGGTCCGAGAGCAAACATCATGGTTTGCCACGCACCCCGAGAGCAACCCTTCAAAACTCTCGTAATCTCTGTTTAACAAGCGTTGTTACTTAACAACCCGTTTGCTCTCGCACCCCTGGAACAACGCTTTGGGGAATTTGGCCGGCGGGTGGTCCGTTGGAACGCTACGGCCATGAGATCGAAACGGCGAGAACTTTCTCTTTCGCCAAGCTGATCTTAACAGGGGAGTGAAGCCACCAATCGATACTGCAAAACAAGTGAGGCTCTTGCAACTCCTATCTGATGGTCAGGAATGCAGGATGCAAGTTTTGGTCCGGTTTCTCGAAAGCTAGCACAGTGCGAACGATACGGATAACGAACAAAAGCGACCATGCTACAATCTCGGTTCGCTTATGGACCAGTTAGCGAAGCGATGCCAATCGCAGTTACCCCGACAGACACGAACTAGGCCCGATGAAATATGGACGAACCAAAACCTCTCGAAAGTCTTTTCAAAGAAAAGCTATTCAGGATTCCTGACTATCAGCGTGGATACGCTTGGGGCAAAGATCAACTCAATGCATTTTGGGAGGACTTAGTCAGTCTGCCAAATGGTCGTTCCCATTACACGGGTGTACTCACGCTAAAAGAAATCCCGTCCAGGGAAGTGAAAGAAAGCGATAAAGAGTTCTGGTTGATCGAAGATCACTCGTACAAAATATATCACATAGTGGATGGGCAACAGCGCCTAACAACCTTCGTGATTTTCCTTCAGGCATTTGTCGAATTCGTTCGGAGCCTGCCGGACAACAAAAACAAGCCGGATAGCGACATCTACATCACGGATACGCTTAGTATCGTTGCTGTCCAAAAGAAGTATCTTTTCATGGAAAAACCCCACGGGGATTACTTTCGCACCTACAAGTTTGGCTACACGACCGACAATCCGAGCTACGAATACATGCGATATCGGATTTTAGGCGAGGATGGGGGTGGAACAGTCTTTGAAACCTTCTACACGTTGAACTTGAGCAATGCGAAAAAATTTTTCTTGGAACAGCTCAGGTTGTGGCACGCCAAAGGAGGCCTTGATGGATTGCAAGCAATCTATCGCACACTAACAAAGCGATTCTTGTTCAATGAGTACATCATCAAAGACGAGTTCGACGTATTTGTCGCATTTGAAACGATGAACAATCGCGGCAAGAAGCTTTCGGACCTCGAGCTACTAAAGAATCGACTGATCTACCTTACAACGTTGTACACGGACGACGAACTTGACCCGGCGGAGCGTGCCAGTCTTCGAGATTCAATCAACAACGCATGGAAGGAAGTCTATTACCAGTTAGGCCGGAATAAATCAAAGCCTCTGAATGATGACGATTTTCTCCGCGCTCATTGGACGATGTATTTCAAGTATTCCAGAAAGACAGGGCGAGATTACATCAGGTTTTTGCTTGACGAGCAGTTTACGCCTCAGCGAGTCCACCGAAAAGTGGTGCAGGAAGTAGCGTTGGAGGAAGCGGATGAGCAGACTTGGAACGATACCGACGAATCGGACGAGGATGCAAGTGAAGACGTAAGTTCTGTGGAAGAATCGGTGCCAACCGCAGATCTCAGTCCGACTGAGATTCGAGACTATGTACTTAGCCTGAAAGAGTCATCGATTCATTGGTTTGCTACATTCCATCCAGATCAAGTCTCGATACTGAGTCAACAAGAGGTCGAATGGATCGATCGTCTGAATCGCGTTGGGATGGCGTATTTCAGGCCTTTGATAATGGCGATTCTTAAGAAGGATGTAGATTCAGAAGAGCGGTTGAACATACTCAAAGAAATTGAGCGGTTCCTCTTTGTTGTGTTCAAGTTGACATCAAGCCGTTCAAACTACAGGAGCAGCGAATTCTACAATACGGCTAGAGCTTTGGATAAAGGTGAAATCGACTTGACTGATATCAGCGAGAAGCTGAAAGAAAGATTAGCATTCACTTTCAACGACGATGGCACGTTTCGAAGTGATGATTTCTACAACTTGCTTTTCAAGAAATTTGATGCTGGTTCTGGCTACTACGGTTGGGCGGGCTTGAAGTACTTCTTGTACGAATATGAGCTAAGTCTCTTAACAGGAAGCCGGCAGAAAAAAGTCGGCTGGAATGATCTCCTAAAGACATCAAAGGATCGTATTTCTATCGAGCATATCTATCCCCAAACTCCAACTAAGGCATGGGCCGCGGCATTTAAAGGGGCGAAGCCTCGAGAAAAAACACAGTACTCTGGCAGCCTTGGAAATTTGATTCTCCTCTCTTCTTCGGTGAATTCGGCTTTGCAGAACGACTCCTTCGAGGAGAAAAAACACCCCAAGTATGACGATAGTGGTGAAAAAGTTCGGAACGGTTTTTCGGATGGTTCTCATTCGGAAATTGAAGTGTCTAAGCTACACGACTGGGGTCCCGATCAAATCCGCGAAAGAGGTTTGAAGTTGGTTCGGTTCATGGAGAAACGATGGAAGTTAAGATTTGAGAATGATGAAGCGAGAGTGTCTGTTTTGTTCTTACCTGAATGAAACAAAAGATTCTGACGCTTCGAGACATCTTGTAAGAACGGGTTCGAGAACGCGGCTTCATCAGACAGTCTGCAATTTTGCTCTGAGTGTTTCCAAGCACTTCTTCGGACTGTTTGTCATCGGCAAAGCAAACGAATCGATACGCACATGCGTCCCACCGATGTCCACTGACAGTAGTTCTCGTTGGTCGAGGTTGCTCGACTCTTGACTTGGATAGACCAAAGTGGCTCGGCTTGCTTCAAAGCCCATTGCGTAAGCACACATCTGAAATCGATCATTCCTGCTTTCGTTCCCAAAGTCACATTTGTACTTGGCAGGTTGTGGAACGGTCCAACCAACTGCGCGAGTTCAACCTCTGCTCCGCACTGAACGATTCCACACGGCAGGAACTGGCACAATTTGAAATGGCAGAGAGCCTGTTGTGGCTGATAAAGGCTCTAAATCGCAACGGCAGGCGAGAGAGCCGTCTTGAGAATCGTCTTGAGAATTAGGTTGCCGGTTCATCCACTGGTTGCCGCCTTTAACGATTTTGCTGCTCATGCGGACCTCGGACGTCAGACAACTTCAGCTAAGTGCGGCTGGATTGACGCTTACACTGGTTGTACGACCCAATCTTTGGCTGTTTGCCATGGCACAGCCCGGAGGTAACTAATTCGAACTTTCGAAGATTCAGCGCAGATCTGCCAACTAGTGGAAAAAATTGTACCCGATAGCTCGCCGATGGATTAGAATCTTTCCCCCGGAGGCGCATGTCGCAGAACCTCCACCGAAACTACCTGATCTCACGAATAAGATACTTCCCAACGACTGGTTTAGCTTCTAGGACCCCGCAAATGAGCAATAGACCCGGCGGCGAACTTGCCAAAAGACCCCTTCAATTCATCTGGCTCTGTGACTGTTCTGGCTCTATGTCCGGCAAGAAGATCGAGTCACTAAACTTCGCAATAAACGAAGCGATTCCAGCAATGCGTCAAGTCGCAGACGACAATCCGAACGTCCGGGTGCAAGTCCGAGCGATTACTTTCTCAAGCGGCGCAAAATGGCATGTTGAAAACCCCACGGATGTTCAAAGCTTTGCGTGGTCACCAGTGACGGCTTGGGGGGCAACAGATATGGGGCGAGCGATTGATCTTGCATGCGACGCACTTGAAATCGACAAGATGCCGGAACGCGGACTACCACCTGTGCTAGTATTAATCAGTGACGGTCAGCCAACCGACAACTTTAACAGTGCATTGGAACGATTGGTTCGTATTCCATGGGGCGCAAAATCAGTTCGGGTGGGCATTGCAATTGGAGATGATGCGGACATCAGCGTCTTGCAACAATTTATGGGTGGTGATGCACGTGAAATTCAGCCATTAGTCGCTACCAATGCGCAAGACCTTGTAAAGTTTATTCGATGGGCTTCGACGGTTCCATTGAGCGCAGCATCTCGTCCAGCAAGTCGACCAGAGGGAAGTACATCGGATTCACATGTGCCCATCCCACCTGCTCCCCAGCCATCCAATGACCCGATTAATCCTTCTGATGTCTTTTGATCCAAGGAAGTCGTCATGGAAGCTAAGCAATGGACAGCGGTGGCAGGTTCAGTAGTCGGTGATTTGCACATAAAAAGAAATCTACCGAATCAGGATGCTATTGCATTTCACAGGCTTCCGGGAAGCTCTTCCGCTTTGGTTATGGCCGTTTCAGACGGTCATGGAAGCGAAAAGTGCCCGCGAAGCGATATTGGGTCGGCACTTGCAGTTAAGACTGCGGTCAAAGTCTTTATGGATTCGTGGAGTTTAATGAAATCCAGGCTCGATGGATCAGAGGCTGTTGACCGTCCATCAATCTTGGCGAGTATAGAACGTCATATTCGAAAAGATATCACTAAGCAGCTTATCGACAATTGGATCAGCGCTGTCGATGCTCACTCAGCTTCGGTGCCATTCCAAGCAGAACAGGCGCAAGCCAATCGACTGCTTGCTTATGGAGCAACGCTCACTATTGTCTTCCTTTGTGAACACTTCTGCGTCTGCATGCGTTTGGGTGATTGCGAGGTATTAATAGTTGACCGCGATTCGAAAGTGAGTCGAATAGCACCAAGAAATAAAGTGCAAGTCGGAGAAGACACCGATTCTCTTTGCATGCCAAATGCAGACAAACGCTTCAGCGTGTACTTCCAAGGATCAGATGACTTAAGTCTTGATAGCAATCAACTATATTTGATTTGTAGCGACGGGTACGAGAAAGCATTTGAGAGTAATGCTGGTTTCGAGCAAAGTGCGATTGACTTTGCAAAGCTAGTGTCTTCTGGGAAAGGTCGAGAGACTATCGAACAGGAAATGGAGACGTGGCTTCGAGAGTATTCAAACTACTCAGGCGATGACGTGTCGGTTGGGCTTTTGTTCGGCGAACCACAACTAGCGGAATCGGCGGTTCCTGAGGAAGCGGTCGACATTCTTGAACTTAGCAATCAGTCAGCAGAAACGGATGCTGCATTTAAGGAAGACTGCTTCGCTAACGAAGACAAGTTGACACGACACGAAAACTTTAATCCTACTGAGATGAACGAGAAACCATAGTCGCTTAAGACATCAGTCGGCCCCCCTAAGACGATTGAATTGATTGCTTGATTTCATTGAAATGCCCTCAAGACTACCGAGAAAGAGAATTTATGGCAGGTGTTTTTAAAGTCGGAGATGAAGTCGAAGCGTCCAGCTCCAAGACTCCTGTAAAAATCCTCGAGTTGCTGGGAAGCGGTGGACAAGGCGAAGTTTATAGAGTTAAGCACCAGTCATCGGAACTTGCTTTAAAGTGGTACTTTGACCATACAGCAACGCAAAGCCAGAAATCTGGAATCGAGAAACTAATTGAAGATGGTGCACCAGGGACCCAGTTTTTGTGGCCTGTTGAGTTAGTAACATCCAAAGGCCGGAGCAGCTTCGGCTACTTGATGCCGCTACGTGCTCCTCGATTCAGGAGCTTTGTCGACATTGTAAACGCAAGAATCGATCCGACATTCGAAACATTAATGATTGTTGGGCTGAATCTCGTCGATAGTTTTCACAAACTGCATGCTGCGGGTCTTTGCTATCGTGACATTTCGTTTGGCAATGGTTTCTTTGACCCTTTAAATGGTGAGACTCTTATTTGCGACAATGACAATGTGTCAGCAAACAACAGCCCGTCGAAGTCAGTTCTTGGAACACCGGACTTTATGGCACCGGAAGTCGTACTAGGTAAAGCTCGCCCTAGCAGAGAAACGGACTACTTTTCGCTTTCGGTACTGCTTTTCTATCTATTTCATATCCAACATCCGCTACTCGGAAAGAAGATTTTAAGCATTCGTGCTTGGGATCTACCTGCCAGAGAGAAGCTATTCGGTTCAGAACCAGTGTTCATTTTTGATCCGTCAGACAGATCAAACGAGGCCGTGGAGAATCCAAAATTAGACCCTCTCGGCGAGGCAGGAAAGAATGCGATTCCGTATTGGCGTTCAATATATCCACAAGAACTAAAAGATGCATTTACTGCTTCATTCACTGAAGGTGTTCGAAATCCAGATCGACGGCTCCTCGCAACCGCATGGAAGAGGGTTCTATCAAATGCATTGAATTCAATTACACGATGTGGTTGCGGCTCGGAAAATTTTATTGAACCTGGCAGCAAATCACAATCTTGCTGGAGTTGCGGCAAGTTTGTGGAATCCCCCTTTCTACTGGAAACTGCTCGACAGATTATTTCGGCGTCATGCGGTAGGCGAATTCTCGAGAGCCACTTAACCGACACCACGTTGAATGCAATGTCGCCCCAGATCGGAGAGATAATCACACACCCCCAAAGAAAGGATGTTTTGGGATTGTGCAACAAAACGAATCTAACGTGGACAGCACAACCTGCTGACGCATCTCAAATGGTGACAATTCTTCCGGGCAAGAGCGTTCCGCTCTGTGATGGAACAGTGGTGATTATTGGCAACAACAAGATCACAATCCGAAAGCCGACTCCGAACTAAGAGGTACATGAATAGAATGCCACAGGATATCAATGTTGTTATCATTACAGCTCACTGCAGTAAAACGGGCCATCGAATGGGGATACGCTTAGAGGAAAAATCCCGTAGGCACTGGGTTGCAGACTGGGCGTTTAAGATCAAAGAAAGCATTGCTTCAAAGGAAGGTTACGACAAGTCTCGCGTCGACGGTCAATTTGAATTCAGCCATGATTTTCCTGGTTGCCCACATTGTGAGTCCAAGAGCTTCGTTCTTTGTGATTGCCAGAATCTTCTTTGCTATGAAGCAAGTTCTAGACGCTTCAAGTGTCCAAAATGCGGAATAATTGGAACTGTTGGCAATGATGTAGTGACAAGTCTCACAGCAAGTCAAGATAGCTAGGAGATGCTCTGTGTCACGGCAAGAACAGCAAATGCTGGCAGATCTCATCAACCGGCTCGCAGCAGAACCAGATGTCTTCCATCACGGGGCCACAAAGTTTCGTAATCTTTTAAATGACTTTCTGCCTGGACAGAGGATCGAGAGATTTTGGGTGTGCTGCGTCTTTGAGATGCCAAGCTTCGTCTCAGCCTTAGCACAAGGCCAAGTCCAGCGAACTGACATCTCTCGCGTTGAGTTCTTTCTGCACCAGAAACTCGGATTAACCGAGAGTGTAGCGAGATGGATCTCTGAGACTTGGGCAATCGCTTTTGGTATCAAAACGCCCGAGAAGCGTACATCTTTCCGTTGCCCGCATTGTGGTCGCGATGGGGTGTGCGACGAAGGTTGGCGAGATCGTATTGCTACCTGCCCTGCTTGCAACGCTTTAATTCGATTCAGTAGTTCACTAGACATCAGCATTGAGAAACGTGGTTGGCCGACGAAGCGGTTAAAGAATCGCGATTGGTTGCTGACAGATCCCAAGTTCGCTCTGAGCGATTCTTCGCTCCGAAAAGCAATCGCTCAAACAATTGAAAACGAAGATTTGAGCAGCTCTGAGATAGGGAAGCATCTTGGCTTAGACTTGATTGTTGGTTCGCTCCGCACCGAAATTATGACATTACTAGGAGGAATGTTGAATAAATTGGTCTCTGCTAACGAGAACGTAGTCAAAGCTGTTTTGAGAAGTGCGCTTCGCGAAGAGTATGTTTGTTTCGATCTTGCCGATGACTTTCCACTACCCCGGACCTTTGGCACGGCCGAGAACTATGGCACAGACGAAAAATGGGTGGCGGTTGTCGGCTCCACATCGAAAACGCCTTTTCACGGCTTAGCGTTCAGTGACAGATCGCTTCATTACGCCAAAGACGATGAGCGTTGGGCAATTCCTTATGTGGATCTGCATCAACTTCCAATTACACTTGGAGAGTCAATTACACAACTACGATTAGGCGATCACAGGGTAGTTGAACTGAAGGGGCTTGGCATTCCTAGGCGGGCAATACAACCTGTGCTTTCGATAATTGGGAAATGCATGTATGAAGTAACGAGCGTGGCGTGGCGATGATAGTTTTTAGTCAACATACTGGAGTGCTCTTTGCCGTTGGACTGGCATTTGTTTGCGTCGTATTATATGCGTGCATTCGATCATGGCGTTTTCATCGGAAATTTCGGAGCGAAATACAGCAACTGCTTGATGATGCTCGGCGAGCCTCCGGGGCCGCATTACCAAAATGGGTTGGCCTTCCCTTCTGGCTTGCGCCCTTCGTAAGTGTCACACGAAATTCGTTTCACCTTACGCAGGCTCGCGATAACGCAAGCAAACAGCTTGAAGAATCGCTTGCGACGAGTAAGGAATATCTGAAGCTGCAAAAACTTCAAACTGCGGCACCTCTCATTGGCGTCCTTCTTACTGCAATTGGTTTCGTCACAATCGAAAGCGACCTAAATGATGTTCAATCATTGGCTGTTCCTCTAGTTGGGGGGGTTGCCACTGGTGCCATTCTTGCTTTGCTAAGCCAATTAGTGATCTACTTCGTTGAATTGGACATAGATAAATCTCGAAAAGATGGCCAGTTACTCATTGACGAGATCTGGATGAAAGCGACTGCAGATCTAGAAGATCCTCACCGATCAGTTTTATTTGCTGTTGGAAGGCTTGAAGCGGCAACCAATTCACTTACGTCTGCGATCGGTAGTTTTCCTGAAAACATCCCAGCACTTACCCAGAAGTTTCGCGAAATATATGACGTCTCAAAGACTACATTTGCCGCGCTTGCAGAGGTGATTCCTCAACTAAAAGCAACATCATCGGACTGGCGCACGGCTTCCTTGGTTCTGAAAGAATCTACTGAAAGAGAATTAGTCCCATCGAATAAGCATCTCCTGGATGGAGTCAAGCAACTTCAGTCAGTGAGTTCTGTACTTTCTACGATCGCCGAACAGCTACTGCATTCTTCCAGTGGTTTCAGCGATGCCTGTGAGAAACAGCAGTCGCTTCACGCGGCGTTGCTTTCGTTAACGAAAGAACAGGCAGAGCTGAACACAAGGAATCTTTCAAATCAGGCTCTGGTGTTTCAGGAATCGCACAATCGTTTAGCGGGACAGTCGATGGAGAAGATGGATGTTCTACTGAATCAGCTCAGCCAGACCGTCACAACCCACCTAAGTGCGATACAGACTGGCACGGATGAGATAAAAAAGCCTTTGAAAGAAACTGCCGCATACTTGGCCGCAGCGGCCCCCGGGTTACAGAGCTCTTCAGATATACTTTCGGTGATCGGGAAGGCCGCAAAAGACTTTGGAGAAACTGTCTCGCAGACAATCCTCCCGTCTTACCAGAATTTGAAGCTCTTCGCATCACTTGCACAAGAAATGCAATCGTCTGTGGCGCGACTGGCTGATTCACTGAACGAAGTTGCGATTGCGTCTAAAGCCAACCATGAGCTTTCCGATGTGCTCAAGAAACGTGCATTACCAACAGTCGAAGTGCTTCAGAGAGCAACCGGATCTTTCGAGGATTCAGTTAACTTGCTTTCAGAGTGCACGAGGGAGCTGTCGAGCGTCCTCGATCAACTCGCTAGAGTCAACACTATTGAAGGCTCGGTGCAAGCGGCGGAGCCTGAACAGTAAGTTATCGCTAAGCTTGTGTCCTGATTTTCGAGCGATTACAAAGTTGTTCGCCGGGTACCTGTGGGGAAAAAGAATAAGATACGGACATGAGACGAACTAGCAGATTACTGAATACTGCGAAAGACGAAGTGGGTTGGATATCTACAACTGATATGTTTGTAGTTGCCTGCTGTTTCTTTTTATTCCTCGCAGTCGCTTCAAAGCGGCATACCAAGGACGTGGAAGGAAAGCTTGCATTAGTGACCGAACAGTTGGAATTGAGTAAAGCGTCGGCTCCATCAGACGCAGCTGCGAAGCTTGAATCTATGGTTAGTGACCGCGAGAAACTTCTCACTGAACTTGAAAAGGTAAAAGAGCAAGTAATAAGTGTTTCAGAGCAGCGTTTAAGTGAAAACACCACAAGCTCCAAGAATATGCAAGTTTTAACCGCTAAGCTAAAGCGACTTGAGGACGGGTTAAATCAGTCGGAGAGTGAGATAAGTAAACTTAAGGATCAGCTGGATTCCGCTCTCAAAGCTGCCGCGATTGCCCGTGAACAAGCGATATCACAGCAACGAATCTTTAACAACAAACTTGTTGGCCTCGGCGGAAAACTTGAGAATGTTGTATTCATGGTTGACATATCGAAAAGTATGCAAAGCGATAAAGGACCAAATGGAGTGGTGCTCAACAACTGGGTACCCATAGTGGAAGTAATTGAGAGGTGGATAAATGGTCTAAATGTGGGATCTGCGGCACTCATCGTGTTCGGAGACAGCGCTGATGTGAAGGTTGAAATGCAAGAACTGAACCAGGGTGGTAGAGAGAAAATTTTAGAAGTTCTAAAGCAGATTGATCCAAACGCCGAGGGTACTAATTTTCTTGCAGCGTTTGAGAAGGCTTATCGCATTCCCAATGTCGATACGATCATTGTTTTTAGCGATGGACTACCTTCAGTCGATGTGAATGGGAATCGCATTTTTGTCGGTGGCAAGAATAGTGGCGAAAGTGATGAGGCATACAAGATGCGAGTCGCTAAATCCGTCGCTGATAACGTGAACCGTGTACTAGCGGTTCATCGTCGAATCTCAGAGATGGCAGAAGAGCATCCGTCCGTCGCAGTGAATGTGATTGGCTTAGGCGCAGGCGTTTACAACGAGAAGACAGGGAATCTTCTGAATGACCTCGCGCTTAAGAATGGAGGAGTATTCTTAGCTCTGCCGTCACGAATCTTAGAGGATGAGGAACCATAACGGAGAAGGATGACTTCGGCAACTGCGAGCGTTGCATTCGGGACGAACTTGTTTGATCCGATAAGACCGTCGTCTTCCGGTGATGCAGGACATTCTGAAAAGATGCATTCGGAAACTCGGCGCTTTTCGTGGCCCTGAATCTTCCAGACTGGATTTCTCCGCCAACTCGAATCTCCGCCCGGTAGGTAAACAATACAGGCCGCACTTGGCCACGAACCTACCCTAGCCATCGATGCGTCGGTGCCCATTCTTTTGCGGAGATTTTTCATGTTGACCAACTGCGCTGATTCTACGCG
>Ga0315900_10010975_pt1 | contig 11261 bp, 12 predicted proteins | sample LakEriMetagenome_FD_203521 | JGI IMG/M metagenome (GOLD analysis project Ga0315900, IMG submission 203521) | Freshwater fungal communities from buoy surface, Lake Erie, Ohio, United States - Buoy 12 MA114 | ecosystem: Environmental > Aquatic > Freshwater > Lake > Lake biofilm | place: USA: Lake...
GGGCCGCCATGCGCGCGTCCTTCGAAGCCCAGGTGGCGATGTTCCCGCACATGGTGGATGAGGCCATCCGACAACGCATCGCGGAGTACCGACCACATGCGCTGGGCTGGAAGCTCAGTGGTGCGGGAGGCGGCGGGTACCTCGCGCTGGTGGCGAACACCGCCATTCCGGACGCCCTGCGACTGACCATCCGCCGCAACGACCTCTGATCATGGAGCCGCGCAGCACCCGCCTCGCCATCGTCCTCGTTACCGGGCTGTTCTTCCTGTGGGCACTCGCACACAACCTCAACCCGATCCTCATCCCGCACCTGCGCCGGGCCTTGCAGCTGAACGATATGCGTTCCGCCCTGGTGGACTCGGCCTTCTTCATCGCCTACTTCGTGATGGCACTGCCCGCTGGTGCGTTGATGGCGCGCTTCGGTTACCGCAGCGGCATTGTGGGCGGACTGCTGCTCTTCGCCCTTGGTGCAGCGCTCTTCTGGCCCGCCGCCACCCTGCGCTCCTATCCCTTATTCCTCAGTGCGCTCTTCATGATCGCCAGCGGCCTCACCTTCCTGGAGACGGCGGCCAATCCCTACATCACCGCGCTCGGCGATCCTGCAACGGCGCATCGACGCCTCAACTTCGCGCAGGCCTTCAACGGACTCGGTGCCGCACTGGCCGCGTTCTTCGGCGGACGCTTCATCCTCAGTGGCGAAGCACCCAGTGAAGAAGCGCTCAAGGCCATGGCACCCGCCGCGCTCGATGCCTTTCTGACACAAGAGGCGCTGGCCGTGCGTGTACCCTACCTGATCATCGCGCTGGTGGTGCTGCTCGCTGCTGCACTGTTCATGCGGGTGCCCCTGCCCAAGATCAATGCGCATGAACGAACCGATGACGGTGCGAAGCCTCGCTCCATGCGTCGGCTTTGGGCCGCCGTGGGCGCGCAGTTCTGCTACGTGGGGGCGCAGGTGGGCGTGGCCAGTTTCTTCATCCGCTTCGCAGGCAGGACCGCCGACATCGGCGAGCAGGAGGCGGCCTATCTGCTGAGCATCGGGCTGCTGTTGTTCATGTCCGGTCGCTTCATCGGCACCGCGCTGCTTCGGCGGATGCACGCCACCACCCTGCTCGGGGCAAGTGCAGGTATCGCAGCGATGCTCTCCGGCGTGGCGGTGGTGGGCAGCGGCATCGCGGCCGTGGGCACGCTGATCGCGCTGCAACTTTTCATGAGCATCATGTTCCCCACCATCTTCTCCCTCGGCATCGAAGGGCTCGGCAGCCGCACCAAGCTGGGCAGTTCGCTCCTGGTGATGAGCATAGCAGGTGGTGCGATCGTTCCTCCGCTCATGGGCGCCATCAGCGATCGGCATGGGATCCAGCTGGCGTACCTCGTGCCGCTCGCCTGCTTCCTCCTGGTGCTGCTCTTCGCGCGCACCGCCAAGCGCCTTCCCGCATGATCCGCCACTACGCGCTCGATCTGAAGGATGATCCCACGCTCATCGCCGAATACGAGGCATGGCATAGTCGTGTGTGGCCCGAAGTGCTGGATCACCTGCGCCAGAGCGGCATCACGCGCTGCACCATCCACCGCGCGGGCAACCGTTTATTCATGACCGTGGAGAGCAACAGCGGTGCATCGACCGACGGCGGTGGAGGATCGCTGCCACAAAGGGTACAGGAATGGGAGGACCTGATGGACCACTTCCAACAACGATTGCCCTTCGCGCAGCCAGGCGAGAAGTGGGTGTTGTTGCACACCATCTTCGATTGGGAGGCGCCCCAACGTTAACTATCAGTAGCCGCCCTCGCCTCGGTACAGCTTCACCGGACCGTCCAGCTTCACCTTCAGCACGGTCATCCACGGATCATCATAGCCTTCGGGAATGTCAATGAAGACGAGGCCGGGAACCTTGCTCCAGCTGATCTTACCCACCACACGATGAGCCAGCGCGATGCCGGACCCAACTACTTCTGCGGAGATGATCTTGTTGTCGAGCCCTTTGATCTCCATGCTGCCGCTCATGCCATTGGCGAGGAACAAGTAGAGCGTGGTGCTGTCCGGTGACAGCGTGGAAGGGCCGAAGAAGTGGCCGTTCGGTAGACCTGCGCGTGTGCCGTAGATCGCCTCGGCATGCTTCTTCGTCCAGACGCCCAGGTCCTCGAGCCGCGAGATCTGTCCCGGTGTGAAGGTGCCGTCCTCCTTCGGACCTACGCCCAGCAACAGGTTGCCCCCGTGGCCGATCACATCAGCGAAGATGTGGATGAGGTCGTGCGTGCTCTTGTAGTTGGTGTCCTGCGGCTGCCAGCCCCATTGCTCGCCCAGCGTCATGCACAACTCCCATGCGGGGACCTTCGGTGTCTCCACGGGGATGTTCTGTTCCGGCGTGGCGTAATCGCCGTAGCCCTGCAGCCTGCCGTTGATGATGGCGCGTGGGTTCCGCTCCAGGATCATCGCGCGCACCTTGGCCGCCTCCCATTCCTCCGCGCTGTGCTCCCAGTCGCCATCGAACCACCAGAGGTCGGGCTGCAGTTGCGTGGCGATCTCAATGACCTGGGTCTGGTAGTAGGTCCGGAAGCGCTTCCAGCGGAACGCATCATTCTTGATCGCGTACCGTGTGCTGTCCTTGGTGAAGGCTGGGTAGGCGTAGTCGGTCCAGTCGATCAGCGAGTAATAGGCACCACACTTCAGGTCACGGCGACGCAGTTCAGCGAAGAGAGGCGATACAACATCCCGTTGTGCGGGTGTTGCCGCTTCCAAGGAGAGGTGGCCGGGCATCGACCATTTGTACGTGCCCACGTTCGGATAGGCCCGCGTGGCATAGGTGGCCACCCCATCATGGTGCTTGGTGGTTATCACCGCGTACTTCGCCCCGCTCCGCTGGATCAGGTCGGCCCATGCGGCGGGATCGTAATTCTTCGCCGTGAAGCCTTCGAGCTGCTTCATGTAGTCCGCGTAGGACACCTTGTTGTTGTAGAAGGCCCAGCTCTCATCCACACCGTTCACACTGTAGATGCCCCAGTGGATGAAGATGCCCAGCTTGGCGTCCTGGAACCAGGCCAGGCGGGACGTATCGGGGACTTGTTGGGCGAACGCTGGCCGCACACCGACCAGCATCAGCAGGAAAAGTGCCGCAGGCTTCATGGCTGCACGCGTTGCTGCCAGTTCCAAGCGTCGCGCAGGGCATCGGCCAGCGACAGGCCAGCGCGCCAGCCCAGCACGGTGTTGCTGCGCGTGGTGTCGGCGAAGACCTGTTCCACATCGCCCGGTCGGCGGGGTCCGATGGCGTAGGGCACCTTCACGCCGTTCACCGCCTCGAAGGTGCGGACCACCTCCAGCACGGAGTTGCCACGACCCGTGCCGATGTTGAAGACCTCGCACAAGGGTACAGGGCGTTCATCCGCAAAGGCCAGGGCCCGCAGGTGGGCCTTGGCCAGGTCCACCACGTGGATATAGTCGCGCAGGCAGCTGCCATCCGGGGTGTGGTAGTCGTCACCATGCACGGTGAGCCGCTCACGCAGGCCGGCCGCGGTCTGCGCCACGAAGGGCACCAGGTTGTTGGGGACGCCCAGCGGAAGCTCCCCGATAAGGCCTGTGGGGTGTGCCCCGATCGGGTTGAAGTAGCGCAACATCACCACGCGCAGCTCCTTATCGGCGACATGCTGGTCGCGCAGGAGGCGTTCGCCCACCACCTTGGTGAAGCCGTAGGGTGAGCTGGCATTGGCATCGGGCGCGGTCTCGTCCACCGGAAGTCGGGCAGGCTGCCCATACACCGTGCAGCTGCTGCTGAACACAAGGCGCTTCACCCCGTGGGCCTCCATCACGCGCAACAGCGTCACCAGCGATCCGATGTTGTTGTGGTAGTATTTCAGCGGTTGGGCCACGCTTTCGCCCACGGCCTTGTCAGCCGCGAAGTGGATCACCCCATGCACAGACCCCTCCGAGCGGAACACGGCGTCCATGGCGACCGGATCGGTGCAGTCCGCGCGATGCAGGATGGGGCGCCGGCCGGTGATGGCCGCAATGCCCTCGATGATCCGCTCCTCGCTGTTGCGGAGGTCGTCCACGATGACCGGTTCCAGGCCGGCGGCCATCAGTTCCACCACGGTATGCGAACCGATGAACCCCGCCCCCCCGGTGACCACGACCTTTTTCATGCTACGCCGCCCTGACAGGCCCGGCGAAAATAGGTCATCCGCCGCAGGCGGTCCGGCGATGGCGCTTCGCCTCCCGATCGCCATCTTCACGCCCCGGAAATGCTGCGCCGCACCTCCCCCTCCCTGCTCGCGATCGTCCTCGTGGTCATCGTCACCACCGTGGTGTCCGTGCAAGGCCTGTGGATCGGCGAGCGCGGCGATGGGTGGAAGGGGGTCGTACGCAGCGATGTGAAAGGCTACTATGGCTACCTGCAGTCCATCTTCATCCGAGGCGATCTGGGCGAGGAACCGTTCGTTTGGGAGTACGTGCGCTACACGGACGATAGGCGCACGGTGAACAAGTACTTCTGCGGGACGAGCGTGATGATGGCCCCCTGGTTCGGCATCGGTCACGCCCTGGCCCTCAATGACCCCGAGGCCCCCCGGGACGGACTGAGCATCCACGAGATGCGCGCCCTCAGCATCGGGGCCTGGGTGTACCTGTTGCTGGGCCTCCTGGCCGTGCGCACCCTGCTGCTGGGTCTGGGCATCCGCGAGGCTGCGGTGGCCTGGACCCTGCTGGCCTTCGGGCTGGCCACGCAATTGGTGCAATACGCCGCCCTCCAGCCCGGCTGGTCGCACATCCATTCGTTCTGCGTGATCAGCGCGTTCCTGTTGGTGGTGCATCGCATCCACCGCGGCGCGTCAACGTGGTGGTGGGTGGTGGCCGCCGCGCTTCTCGGGCTCATCGTGCTGATCCGTCCGGTGAACGGCCTGGTTGCGCTGGCCCTTCCCGTGGTGGCTGGACGCGATACCTGGTCGCTGGTACGGCAGCTCCTGGCACGACCCGGTGTGTTGGTCGCTTCGGCCCTGGCCGGGGGTCTCGTCGTCGGCATCCAGCCCCTGTTATGGTACCTGCAAACGGGCCACTGGTTCGCCTATGGCTACCAGGGCGAAGGCTTCCATTGGGACCGGCCGGAGGTCTTCAAGGTGCTCTTCGGGTTCCGGCGTGGGCTGTTCCTCTGGGCGCCGGTGCTGCTGCTGGCCCTGGCCGGCACGCTCTGGCTGCTGCGCAAGGACCGTTTCCGCGGGCTGGGCATGCTTGCATACTGGATGGCCAACACGTATGTGATCAGCAGCTGGTGGATCTGGTACTACGGCAGCGGCTTCGGCAGTCGGGTCTTCGTGGACCACTACCCGGTGCTGGCCCTTCCCTTCGCCCTGCTGCTGAACGATCTGCCCACCCGCTGGTGGACCTTGTCACGGGCGTTCATCGTGGCGTGCATCACCCTGTTGGGCATCCAGATGTGGCAGTACTACGTGCATATCCTGCACCACGAGAGCATGGACCGCCGGAAGTACGCCTTCACCTTCCTGCGCTTCGACGAGCGCTACCGGCACCTGCTGGGCGGCAACTACCAGGCCCCACCTTACCACCCCAATGGCATGGAACCGGTGATGGAGGAGAGCTGCGATCTGGAAAGCACCTGCACGTGGTGGCAGGGCGGTCGCATTGAAGAGCGCACGGAAGCGTTCAGCGGCAGGAAGGTGTGTGTGTTCAACGACAGCACGGAGTACGGCATCACCTTCGTGGCACCGCCAGGCAGCCTGCCCACCGGTCGGGCGCTCTTTCTGGAGGTGGGCCTGCAGCGCTACGAGGCGGTAGCGGGCGACTCCCATCCGCTCCTGGGCATCACCGAGGTGAAGCATGCCGACGGCAGCACCGGGTACTACGAACCTTTCCAGATGAACCCCCTGCCGCCGTTACCCGGCCAATGGGAGCAATTGGAATACCGGATCCCGTTGCCCCCGCTGGAACCCGGCGACCGGCTCAACTTCTACTTCTGGAACAAGGACCGCAACGCCCGGGCGCTCATCGACGACGTGTTCATGCGGGTGAACGCCGTGCGGCCCTATTAGGGGACATCCCCTTTGTAAGAGCGGACCGCCTTCGCTCGCCTGCGGCGAGCTTCGGCAGCTCGGGGCCTTTTCCCGTTGCCAGGGTCACCATGATGGTGGGCGGCGCCCACCGAAGTCCGCCGAAAAGATCCGCCTTCGCTAAAGCTTCGGCGGACGAAGGTGGGCCCAGCAGGATTTGAACCTGCGACCAAGGGATTATGAGTCCCCTGCTCTGACCGCTGAGCTATAGGCCCGTGATCCACCGTCACATGCTGGAAAAGTCGTGCGGCGATGGTCGGCGGCAAAAGTATCCGCCTTCTACCTTGCCCGCCACACCACGCTGCCGGGAACCGCATGCTCACCGCCGAACCACCAGCGCGCAGGACCAACGGCCTGCGACGGCCGCCGGAGGCCCCTCCCATCGCGTCGCCACCACCACCGCCCAAGCCTCGGAAACGCCGGGTGCGCTGGGGCCGGGTGTTCACGGCGGTGGGCTTGCTGGTGTTCGGTATCGTGGCCCTGGTGCGCGGGTGCAACGATGAACCCGCTCAGCCCCCACCGGCCGCCGTGGTGCCCGAGGAACCAGAGACCCCGCGGGTACTCGACTGCCGGGTCTATCCCTACAAGCACTTCAGCAAAAAGCTGCGCGACCGCCTGCCGCAGTACAAGGAGCTTTCGTTGCGGGCCGGCGTAAGGCCCGTGGCCGACGAGAAGGCGCTGGCCGGGCTGGTGTCCCAAGGACGCTCCGGGCTGGTGCCGGTGGAGAGCAACGAGGCCTTCTGGATCGCACCCATGGCCCACGGAAGGCCCTACCTCACGCCCGAGGCCCGCAACGTGCTGCACAGCATCGCCCGCGATTTCCGCGCACGCATCGCCGATACCGACCTCAAAGGCACCCGCATCAAGGTCACCAGCCTGTTCCGCACCCGCAAGGACCAGCGCGACCTTGGCCGTTCCAACGTGAACGCCACCCGCGACCTGAACGCGCCGCACACCCACGGCACGTCCATGGACCTCTCCTACATGAAGTTCGTGGACCAAGCGGGTCAGGAACTGAAGCTCGCCGGTTGCCAGCAGGTGTTCCTGGCCGAAACGCTCGCGGAGGTGATCGCCGAGCACCGCAAGCACGACAAGTTCCTCTTCGCGACCCGCGAGGCCCAGCAGGCCTGCTACCATCTATCGGTCTGCCGCTGACCCGGCCTCCTTCCATCGCACACCATGATGCACACCATCGATACGCTCATCCTCGACCTGGGCGGGGTGCTCATCGATGTGGACTACACGGCGAGCGCCCGCGCCTTTCGCGCGCTGGGCTTCCCCGATTTCGATGGGCTGTACACCAAGGCCCGCCAGACCGACCTGTTCGACCGCTTCGAGACGGGTGAGCTTTCACCGGAGGGCTTCCGCGATGCCGTGCGTGAACTGCTGGGCGCAAGCCTCCGTGATGCCGACATCGATGCCAGCTGGAACGCCATGCTGGGCACGATCCCGCCAGCCCGCCTCGAACTGGTGCAGGCCCTGAGGAAGCGCTACCAATTGCTGCTCCTAAGCAATACCAACGCCATCCACGTGCCCGCCTTCGAGGCCATCATCGCCCGCGACCTGGGCATCACGGACTTCAAGGCGCTGTTCCATGGGGCCTACTACAGCTGTGCCATGGGCCTGCGAAAGCCGCACGCGGCGGCCTTCCATCACGTGCTGCAGCAGCATGGCGCCGACCCTGCCCGCACCCTCTTCATCGACGACAGCATCCAGCATGTGATCGGTGCGCGTGCAGCGGGCCTGCACGCGGAGCACCTCGAGCTGGAGCAGGAGGATGTGATCGGGATGCTGGCCAGGCTGGGGCTGTAAGCCGATCTGGTCAGCGGCCAGCCTTCTTCCTGGCCTTCGGCAATGGCAGCGCCTCTGCCATCCGCAACAGGATGCCGGGCAGGCGGCGGTCCCCGACGATCAGCGCCTCCGGCACCAGGTAATAGTCCTTGCTGCCGGGGTAGGCGGGGGCACGTTCGCAATGCGGGTCCAGGACGACGCTCTCGGGCATGATCTTCACAAAGAGCTGGTCGTCGCAGATGAAGGCCACCGGCTTGCCATCCGCATAAAGGGCGAACTCCCCGAACATGGCCTTCACGCTGAATCGGTCGGCATGGCCCAACTGGGCGAGGATGAAGGCGGCGGTGTCCTTGCGCGTGGCCATGGCGCTCAGGCGATCTCCTGGGTGAGCTCCACGAGGACGCCGTGGGCGCTCTTCGGGTGGATGAAGCACACCAGCTTGTTGTCCGCACCGCGCTTCGGCTCCTCGTTCAGCAGGGTGAAGCCTTCGGCCTTCAGGCGCGCCATCTCCGCCCGGATGTCGGCCACCTCGAAGGCGATGTGGTGGATGCCCTCCCCGCGCTTCTCGATGGCCTTGGCGATGGGACCGTCGGGACGGGTGCTTTCCAGCAGCTCGATCTTGTTGGGGCCGCTGCGGAAGAAGGAGGTCATCACGCCTTCGCTTTCCACCGCTTCCCGCTTGTAGGGGCCCTCCCCGAGCAGCTTGGTGTAAACGGCCTCGGCGCTGGCCAGGTCCTTCACGGCAATGCCGATGTGCTCAATGCGCAACAGGTGTTCCATGCTGGCAAAGGTCGACCAGTGGCCGTGAACGAAAAAGCCCTCCGGTGGGAGGGCCTTTTCCAGTTCGGTGGTGGGATCAACGCTTGATGAACGTTTCGCCCATCTTGTTGTCGTAGTTGAGGTAGTAGAGGTCCTTCTTCAGGGTGCTCACATCCACACTGTTGCCGTAGCCGCGCTTCACGATGTTGCCGTACTGGTCATACACCTCGTAGAGCGTGCTGGCGCTGAACGTGATCACATCCTTGGGCTTGGCCGGAGTCCAGGTCACAGGGGCCACACTGGCGTCCGTGTACTTCACGGCCTCGCTGAAGCGGGCGCGCTTGGTGAGGTCCACCTGCTTCACGCGGAACGTGTTCTCGCCGCTGTGGGGCGTCACCTTGAAGGAGTAGGTGTGCTCTCCGGGACGGCCATTGCCCATCACCTCGCCCACCTTCACCCACTTGTTCCAGCGTTTCTGCTCCACGATGAAGGCCAGTTCGCCGGTCTCGTTGGTGGTGATCCAGGTGTAGGTGCCGTCGGAAGCGACCGACTGCTTCACGATGTCGAAGGTGCTCTTTGGACGGAGGACCTCGGGATTCAGGATCACCGGCGTGCAGCCGTCCTTGTGCTTGATCTTCACCACGATGGGGTCACCCACCTTCAGGCCGTAGTTGCCCAGGTCCACCTCGAAGGCGCTGGAGTTGATCTCGTCGGTGGCGATCTGGTCGTTCACGGTGACCTCGAAAATGCAGAAACCCACTCCAGCCTCGGAGAAGGGGTTCTGGATGAACAGGTTCTTACCCTGGTACTGCCCTTCAAGCACAATGACCCCGGCAATGCTGCGCAGGGTGAGCAGGGCGGCGATAGCAAGGGTCGTCAGGCGCATGGTCTGGTGGCTCTACAAGCGACAAGGATACGAGATCGGCGGGGCTTTTCCGAGCCCAATGAGGGGTCTTCTACGGACTCCTGCCCGCCTGGTTTCGTACCGATTCAGTGCGTAAAAGCCTTCACCCCTGCTTCCACCGCCATCTCCAAGTGGTTCTCGGGCGGCGGGATCGGGCAGCTGTAGCGGCCCCCGTAAGCGCAATAGGGGTTGTAGGCCCGGTTGAAGTCGAGCTCCACCTTGGGGCCCAGCGGGCCGGTGAGTTCCAGGTAGCGGCCCCCCCCGTAGGTGCTCTCCCCGTTGGTGGGGTCGGTGAAGGGGATGAAGAGGTAGTTGACGTACTCGGGCCGCTTGCTCAGCTCGATGTTGCGGTACACCGTGAGGCGCTCCTTGCCGCCGAGCAGGGTGAAGGTGAGCACCCCGACCGGCTCGTACATGGGCAGCCGGTCCGTGGTGGTCTTCATGGCGAAGGCCTTGCCCTTCCTGGGCTTGAAGGAGGCCAGCACCCGGAAGCGCGCATCCGGGGCAAAGCGCTCCAGTTCGGTGAACCCCGGCCGGTGCTCGGGTGGCAACGGTGTGTGGTCCGGGTCGCGGTATTCGGCATTGATCCGGTCCCAATAGGCCTGCAGGCTGTCCAGCCACTGCTGGTCCACGTCCTGGGCCCGGGTCGACATGGCGCCCAGCAGCAGGAGAAGTAGTGCCAGTGTGCGCATCAGGCCGGTCGTTGGGTGCGGATGGAACCGGTCATCCGGGCCACGTCCACCTCGTTGAAGCGACCGCCCTGGGCATCCTGCACCACGAAGGTGCGGCCCTCCACCGTCACGATCCGCTGGAAGTGGAGGAAAGTGAGGTCCTCATCGGGGAACTGGGAACGGTATACCAGCAGCTCGGGCGTTTCCTCGATGACCGTGTGCTTCTGGAGCATGTCCCGCTCCAGGTCGGCCTTCAGCCGCGCCAAGTCACCCGGCTCCTCGGTGATGGTGAGCGCGAACCGGTCCCCGGCGCGCACCTCCAGCCAGCCGAACTCCTCGTTAAAGCGGACCGCCACACTGTCGGCGCCCAGGGTGGCGGGATCGCCCAGGTCCAAGGTGAAAGGCACATCGTGCCGGGCCAGGTCCACCACAAGGGTGGCTACAGCGGTGGTATCCGCCTGGGTCGATCGGTCGCCAGCCTCGGGTGCCCTGCCGCCACAGGCCCCGAGCATCATCAAGGATGCCGAAAGGATCGCATACTTCATTCCCCAAATGTATCCGCCATTCACTCCTGCACTTCCAACCGCAACCCTTCACTGTGTGACGAGAACTCCGGTGCGTACATGCACATGGCCGTGGTGATGCCGTTGCTGAACTCTCCGGCGTGCGTCACCTTGAGGTCGTACTCGAACACGTACGTTCCAGGGCCGATCCGATCGAAGAAGAAGTGCATGGCCGCATCGCGGATGCTGCGGTAGTAGCCCAGACCGCCGTTCCATTCGTAGCCGCTGAGCGCATCCACCGGCTCGAGGCCTGCTGCGCGCAGGTCCTTCAGATGAACGTGGTCGAGCCAGCGATCGGTGCGGAGCTCCACGCGCACGGTGAGCCGGTCGCCAGGCTTCAGGGCACGCCCGTTGGTCAGCTCGATCATGCGCGTGCCCCCATCGGTCTGCTCACGCAGCATCACCTGCCTGCGCAAGTTGAACGGCGACCCGTGGGGTTGGACCTTGTCCATCTGCTCGAAGTACTGCCAGTGCAGCGCACCCCATTGCACCCCGTCGCTCGCGGTGGTCACGGTCACGC
>Ga0315900_10010977_pt1 | contig 11260 bp, 11 predicted proteins | sample LakEriMetagenome_FD_203521 | JGI IMG/M metagenome (GOLD analysis project Ga0315900, IMG submission 203521) | Freshwater fungal communities from buoy surface, Lake Erie, Ohio, United States - Buoy 12 MA114 | ecosystem: Environmental > Aquatic > Freshwater > Lake > Lake biofilm | place: USA: Lake...
GCGGATGGGATTCCGTGGTGAGAACAACTTCAAGAATAAAATTGACGGATCAAAAGTTTTAGAAATTCGTAAGATGAGGGCCGATGGGGTTTCCCTCGACACTGTCTCAAGAATTTTCGGACTTTCTAAAAGTCAAATAAGTATGATTTGTAGCGGTCAACGATGGGGCTGGCTTTAAGTGTATATAATAGTAACCCATGGCAATTTCTAGAAATAACAGATACTTGAGAACAACTAAGCCAAACGTACAAAGCCTTCACTACCTGTGGGCTGTTCCTCCTTCTTCTACCCAAATACACAACCACTACAATGTTGTGCTACCAGCAAGAGCTTTCCTAGGTAACATAAACGCAGCATTGACTTCTGGATATCAGGTTTCATCTTTGCCAAGTGGTTTTAGCACTACGACAAACACGCCTTCGGGTGCTGCTTCTCGTGTAGCAGACTGGCAAGAATATTTTGGTTACTACAAAGGTTATAACACCTTTTACAATGATAACTATTGGGGATTTTTAATTCTCCAAAACTGGGGTAACAGCGGAACTTGGAGTACTGGTTACTCTTTAATGCACCACCCTTCGGATGCTATTGGTGGATTTTTAAACACTCCCTTTACTGCTGCTGGCCGTCAATTTTGGGCTGCTTGGACAACTGAGTTTGCTAGTGGATTAAAGCGTGAATTAGATACCCGTAGCGGTATATATTACGAAACCTTGGCTTACCCAGAATTAGTTGACATTGACTATGAAGACGGTATCGATTCAATCCTTACTGGAAGCGGTGCTGGTTGGTGGATTTCTGTAACAGGTGATCCTAGATTTAACACAGAAACTATAGGCCGAGTGACCATCAGCGGGCAATTTGTTGACAGAACGATGTCCGGCCTATATAGCGATTACTTAGCAAGAGGCGGTTCTCCTCCAAATCTTACACAAAGTGTTTTTCATCCAACCAACTCTGGTTTCATGTCATTCTTCACTTATTTAGGTAATCTTAGCCGTGATTATGCAATGACAAAGGCTTTGTACGAACCACTTAAGCAATTTTTCCCAAGAATGAACTGTGGTAATTACCAACAGACCGCTCAAATAGGTGGTAACGTTGTATACGACGGTTTTAACTTGGCAAGTGCTTTCTCTATGTCAACAGGAAACGTCAAGGTAAGTGACATGGACCACCAAGCACCAAACCTATATGGTCCTCAATTGACGGGCGGTAGATGGGATGACAATGCGGGTTTTGGTACGGGAAACTCTCAGATTTGGCGAACCTTTAATACTCGCCTACTTGACGCGTGCGTAAGCGGTAACCGTCTTCCTGTAATACCTTGGACTCAGCCTTCTGGCCAATACATTGCTAACTCAAATACATTTACTCCTTCTCAAAGTGATTTGGAGTTTGTTTGGAACTATGGAGCCAGCCGTGGTATTAACCACTGGAAATGGTTTTATGGTGCCGGAGTTAATACTGAAAATTATACAAAGATGTTAGAGCATGTAAGATACATATCTTCACGGGTTAGATATTATAATAACATCAAAAATACTGTGTATCAAGACGGAAGTGGAATTATTAGTAATCCCGGTGGTGGGGGCGGTTTACCAGAAGTTTAAGGACTCATAAATGACAACAACTATTAGATATATTTCTGCATTATCAGTAACCGGAGGTAACGGTTCTACTACTGGCATTGCTGGGGCTAACCGAGCTTGGACTATGGCAGAAGCCTTAGCAAGTATAAGTGGTGGCGTGGAATACCGGGTTTTAAACAACGGTACTTATAACATTACTTCGACAATTACTTCAACTGGCAATACGAGTTTTTTACTTCCTGCTAGAATTATAGGGTATGATGCTAATACTCTGGAACCTTTAAACGTAAGACTCAATCCTAACGGAAGTTATAATACTTCTGGATTACCACTTATCAATTTATCTAACACTGTTTCTATTGGTTCTTCCACATCACAATATGTGATGTTCGCAAATCTAGTAGTTTCCGGAACAGCGAACACCACTATTTTCAATTTTAACGGGCAGTGTAACATATTCGACAATGTGCATGTGCATAACTACACAGGTGTTAACTCATCATCTTTGGCTGCTTTTGGTGTGGGTTTTCGAGGTCAAGCTACAAACTGTACTTCTGTTGTATCAAGTCAGGGTGGGTATGCCTTCTCTTTGGCTTCTACGGAGGCTCACTTAAATAACTGTATAGTTTTCGGTAGCGGTATCGGTGTTGGGTTGAACAACAACTCGACCGTCACCAATTGTCTATTTTTGACTCCAAGAGGTGTCTTACTAGCTGCTTCTTCTCAAGGTATCGGCATGATTAGACATTGTACGTTTGCTTCAAATACCGGCTATTGTATTGCTGTCAGAAATGATATTAACATGACTGGACGCGTAAATATTAACGAATGTCTATTCATGAATGGTAGAAGAGTTATTACTCAGGCAGACGGTAACGGTGTCGAGCAAACTCCAACCGGTCTTCGCCCGGTACACATTTTCAATAATCACTTTGAAAACACTCCTCTTGGAACAGGTATTGACACCCAATTTGTATTTAACAACACAACAAGTTCTGGCAGCGTTATGTTTGTCAGTACCGGCACTAACGACTTCCGCTATGTCATAGATGCAAGCGGTGTTGGTAATCGTAGATTTTTCAATAACAACATAGGTGCAATGGGTACATATGTTCCTCTATATAGAACAAGGGTTTATTAATGCCGTTTACTACAGGATTTTACAACCGAACTAACGTAACGCATTTCAACTCCGTTGCCGTCAACACCGGCGTGTTGAACGTGGTCGTCACACCTACGGTTGTAACTAGCGGTGTTGACATTGATGTAACCATTACCAATCTTACCAGTGGCAACCAATCTGGTATTAACTTTAGTTTTGACATTGGATGGGGCCAAAGCGGTGTTAATCCTTTACCTACCCATGTTTGGCTTGCTGATCCTTCTTGGAACCGTGACCCAGTTGTAACCGGGTATGATGATGTTAGAGCTAACTACTATGGTTCACGGAATTTTACTTCGACTGACATTAACCGTGGATTGTGGTCATCTTGCATGGTTTTTGAACATACCGGTGGTAGAGCCATTGGTATTAGTACTAATTATCCTGCCACTTGCAGATTACGAACGTCATATAGTGGTACTAACTGTCACGCATACATTAATGGTTTCATAACCGGAACAAGTCCTGCTTACGGCAGTGTAATTCCCCAAGACTTCTTCTCTTCTGGCGAAACAATGAACTTTAAGGTTTGGTTAAGAGAGCACTCTGGTTCTCCTGTTACCACCGGAGTTTCTTTAAACTTGTGCCAGCCTTATATTGATTGGTGTCAGTCTACTTTCACAAATTATCGCAATTCGTTGCGTAGCAACGGAAGAGTTTACGGTTTCTTTATGGCTTTGGGTGTTGTCGGCAATTCTGGTAATCCTCGTTACTACGGAATATTGAATAGTGGAACTGTTAGACCTTGGGAGACTACTACCAACTGGGCTGACATATTCTCTGGTTTACCTCGTCCTGAGCAACTTAAGGCCAAAGGCTTTGATTCTATCATGTTCTGGAATCCTGCTGGACACCAACCAAATACCGACTTCTTAAGTAATTCTTTGGAAGCTATGCCAGATCATCTAATAAACAGATTATGGCAAATTAAACAATGGTCAATCGCAAATAATATAAAAGTATATAGTTATCATGGAAATACATGGACTACCTACAATACCAACGCAACTGGTTGGGACAGCCCTCAAATCTACAATCAAAACGTTAACAGCGGTATTTTAGACGTTAATTACACTTTCCAGCAATTGCGAAAGCCAACTATTAATGCTACAGGTAATGACCTGATTCGTCGTAACACCACAAACGGTTGGTTGGTGTGGACAGATGGTTTAGGTATGGATGCGATGGCATCTTTGTTGAGTAACCCATGGGTAACCGGCTCACTGATAGAAATGCGTAATAAACGTCCGGATGGCGTGATTTTTAGCGAAAACTATACAGATGACAGAACAAGTTTCTATTGTCTTAGCAGCTACTATCCTTATAATCAATGGGATGGATTGCGTTGTGAACTAGCCAACCGGCTATACGGTAACAATGATGCATTTATTATCATTAACCAATTTGATTACGCAAACCCGACAACCTTGTCTGGCAGACAAAACTTTGTAAGCGGTGTTTTGCAAGCCGAAGCTGCTGGATTAGTTCCGATCATTTTGTGCGATAGCACGGCTTTTGATTTGTTACCTTACCCAAGTGTATCAAATAATAACAAACTAGATAAATTAGAACGCCGAACCTCTAGAAGGATTAGATAATGAGTAATTTTTTATATAAGAATTTTGCTGGTCAAAATATATACGTTGTAGCGACCAGTTTAAGTACAGGCAGACGAGTGGCTGGTTTGGCTGCTGGTATCACTGGCCAGATTTCCAAAGATGGCGGTGCTTTTGTTGCCACAAACGATACAAACCCCACCGATTTAGGTGATGGTGTTTATGTTTTTAACTTGACTCAGGCAGAAACAAACGCCGACGTAGTAATACTTACATCTACTTCGTCAAACTCTGATATTGTTTTAGACGTAGTAATTTGTCCGACAGCATCTACTTTACCAGACGTTAACGTTGTTTCTTTAAGTGGTAGTTCTACTGCTGCCGACAACTCAGAATTGTTCTTTACAAACGTAGGTTTTAACGCAAGTAACTCACAGATCGGTTCTCTAAGTGCTACTGGCGTAGACGGATTCAGCGTAGATCAAGCCCTTCGTTTACTTCTGTCATTTGCCTGTGGTGCAGTAAGTGGTGCCACTCCAAGCAGTGGTGTAATTACCTTTAGAGCAGCGAATGCCAGTGGTACTACAAGAATGGTTATGACCGTCGATACAAATGGTAATAGGAGCAGTGTAACACTGACACCATAAAATGAAACTTTTCGCTAGAAACTCTATTCCGCAAGGGGGCTATCCTTTTGCTTTCCAAGGTGTTGATACTCCTCCCCCTGTTGTTGGAGCCGGTTCTTCTGCCGGTGGTGGCGGTTACATGAAGGTTCTGTTAAAGACGTTAAAGGCACTAAGAGTGTTAGGTTAAAATGCTAAACATACAAAAAATCAACTATAATATAGTAGACAAGGCTCAACTTTCTAAAGCAGAAGTGTTGGACATAGAAAGAAACAATTCTAAAGAGCCTGATCAGGATGTAGACATTGACGTATCCAAATATCAATCTGACGGAAGAAGTAATAAACCAAATCATAGCCAAAGTAGCAAAAATTCATAAAGGCAAGGTTTTTGATTGTCATGAAGAAGATGACATTGAGCAGCAAGTATGGGTTATCGCTATAGAGGCTTTGCCTAAGTATGAGTGTAAAAAAATTAAAGCGAAAAGTCCTGAATTGGCTTTCGAATCTTGGCTCAATGCTGTAGTCAGTAAAAGACTAAAGAACTTCTATCGAGATAAATATACTGTTAAACACAAAGAAAAAACAAGTGACAGTGATTTTGACAAAATTATCAGATATAATCTATCTAGACCTTTGGAATTAACCGTTGCTGAAACTACAGTAGGCCACGAAGATGTAATGTTTGTTGATTTGAACAGTTTTGAAAATCTTTTGTCAGAGTTACCTCCCGATTTACGAGAGGTTTTTTTATTACAAAAGAGTGGAATTAACATTACAGGATATTATGCAGATAGATTAAAAAAGAAAATAATGGAAATTTATGAAGCGAAAATTAGTCAACAGCACGATGCGTGAGACAATTCGCAAGTGTACCTTAGAAAGGAACATGAGCGATTCAGAAATTGCAAAACAACTTGGAATTTCTGTACCCACCGTTAGAAAGATTCGAAAAGAACTAGGAATTGAAAAGAATCAATCTGGTAAGATTGTCAATAAACCCGATTTTGTCAACGGGATGGATGAGGCGAAAAACGCCGATTATGACAGCGATGCCGAAAAGAGAAAGGCTCTTTATGATGCTTTTCGCGGTTCTTTCCGTTATCAGCAAGTAGTGACTAAGTACGAACCAGTAGACGTAGAAATCTTTATCAATAGATGGATTGAGTATCAACTTTCTTTGCCAGACATGACTGTGGCAGAAGAAGATATGTTAGAATCCATGATTGACTTAAAGTTGAGAATGGATGAAAATCAAAAGTCTTTAAAGGTTCTTCGCGATCAGCAACGTAAAATTACTGCCGATATTCGAAAAGAAGAACCTTTAGATATGGCTAATGATACTCACCGGGCTTTATATGAAATGTCTAAGGGTGTTGAAGATACAATTGCTACGGTAAATAAAGAATATCGTGAATTACTTAGTAATTTAAATGTCATTCAAAAGTCTTTAAATATGTCTCGTGAGCAACGCGAAGAACAACAAAAAGTCGGAGGCGATACGTTCTTGAAAGTTGTTAAAATGCTAAATGATAGAGATACTAGAGCCTCCATTGGTGATAGAAACGAATTGCTCAAACTAGCGACTGTTAACAAAATAGATAAAATGAAGCGTCCCATAGTATATGATGACGGTTCAGTAGACCCAATTTTAATGAGTGGAAAAGATGCCAAAAAGGAAGACAACTCAAAAGGATCAGAAACTACGCAGTGAATGGCGTGACAAAGTGTACGATAAGTGCAATGGTCAGTGCATTTGTTGCTTTACGAAGAAAGATATTCAGGCACATCATCTATATTCATATAGAGATTACCCGGAATTTCGTTACGATGTTAACAACGGGGTGGTTTTGTGTGCGAAATGCCACCATGCTTATCATGAATTAGGACATGGAATAGGAATAGAGGAATTTATAAGATGGTTCAGAAAACAGCGTTAATTACCGGCTGCGGGCAAGATTTTGGATTTTTAGCTCAAATCTTACTTGACAAAAATTATAAAGTATATTGTATGGTCAGGCGTTCGGCCCATAGAGATTGGTCATTTGTTGATCAGATGGGATTGGGAAATGTAATTTTTGTTGAGGGTGATCTTTCTGATGCAGCCAGCATCAATAGCATCGTCAACAGTATTAAGCCAGATGAATTGTACAACCTAGGAGCAATGTCACACGTTGGTGTTTCATTTAACCAACCCTTATATTGTGCTGACGTTACTGGTTTAGGAGTTTTAAGACTACTAGAAGCAGTTAGACAGTTCTCTCCAAAGACCAAATTCTATCAGGCGGGTTCTAGCGAAGAATTCGGTGGTATCACTGAATCACAAAACGAAAACACTTCTTTAGTACCTAAGAGTCCCTACGCGGCGGCAAAGGTATTTGCCCACCACATCTGCGACATCTACAGGGACGCGTATGGCCTCTTTGTCGTTGTAGGCATGTTAATGAACCACGAAAGTGAACGCCGTGGTAAGGAATTCGTTACAAGAAAGATCACTGACTGGATCGGCAAGTACGTTAACAATCCCAATACTACAGACAGTCTAAAACTAGGCAATCTACATGCTAGTAGGGATTGGGGACATTCTCGCGATTTCTGCGAAGCAATGTATCTCATGCTACAACAAGAGTCACCGAAGAGTTATTTAATTGGCACTGGCGAAACCCACACGCCAAAAGAGTTTTTGGAAGAAGCCCTTCGTTGTGCTGGAATTAACTTCACCTTCGTAGAACTTGATAACGGTCATTTTAAATATACCGATACAGCAAACAATAGGGTTATTGTTGAAACTTGCCCCAATCTTTTTAGACCATTGGAAGTCAAAAATTTGAAGGGTGACCCGTCATTGGCACAGCGAGAATTAAACTGGTCGCCTAAAATTACTTTCAAAGAATTGGTTAAAATCATGGTATTAAGTGATATAAATTATTATAGGAATAATAAAAAATGACTTTTATACCGCGAATTATAAACAAACACCTTTTAACTAGGCAAGATAGAACTTCACCCAGATACATTAACTGGATGAGTTCTGTACAGGAAAGAGATGGCAAAACTTGCCAGTGGCCAAACTGCGGATCAAAGGACGATATCGAAGTTCATCACATTAAGAGATTCGCGGACAAGTCCCACTTGCGATATGACATTGCTAATGGCATATGCCTGTGTAAGCAGCATCATAAAGCAATTAATGGAAAAGAAAAAGATTTTGAACAGATGCTCTACAAAATCGTGATCGAGAACAATGCAAAGCAAAACAAAGATAAGTAACCCATTTAGGGTAATCGTTGATACCAGAGAACAGCAACCGGTAAACTTTGTAGAGTTCCCCGAAGTTACTTGTGGTACTGACAAGTTAGATTATGGCGATTATAGCGTTGCCGGGTTAGACAGACCCGGTGACGATTTTTCAGTTGTATTTGAAAGAAAGAAGGATTGTCAAGAGTTAGCAACAAATCTAGTTGCTAAGTGGGACACTTTCGAACAAGAATTGCAAGGACTTGCTAAATATCAATTTCCTTGTATAATTGTTTGCAGACCCTATTCTTTCCCGTATCTTTACGAACAAGGTTTTACAAAAGTACACCCGAATCTTTTCGTAGCAAAATTAGAAATTATTCAAAATGACTTTAGAATTCCCATAATGTTTATGGACTCTAGACAATCAGTTGAAAGATTCATGTATAGGACATTTAAAAAATGCTGGGAACGAAGTCTTCAGTAAATTACAAAGATATCGACGTTTCTAATATCCCTGATTTATTTACTACAGAGTATAATCAGGAGTTATTAAATGGTCTTAAAAACCCAGCCGATGCCGATCTATTCAAAAATAATCTTGAACTAGAAATAGGCGACGTTCGCAAATACAACCTACACAATCCCCTTTTACATCATAAGTGGCACAGCAGAGACAACCTTGTCGAAAACCTTGTTGACTTCTGTAGGAATCCTGAAAACATACCTTTTGTATGTGAGCATATTCTAAATATTCAGTTGCCACCTTATCAGTTGGCTATTCTACAACAAATGTGGGGGCACAAGGTCTTGGCGTTCATCGCTTCTCGTGGTGCTGCCAAGTCTTATATCATGGCCATCTACATCATACTCCGTATGATTCTTAACCAAGGAATTAAGATTGCCGTCGTCGGTGCTGCACTGAGACAGTCCTTGGTTATTTTTAACTACATCATGCAGATATGGAACAATGCTCCTGTTCTTAGAGACATTTGTGGTAATAACGCTCCCAAGAAAGATCCTTCTACTTGTAAGTGGGAAGTAGGTCTTTCTCGTGCAATTTTCTTGCCTTTGGGTGACGGTGAAACCATCCGTGGTCAACGTGCAAACATCATTATCGCCGACGAATTTAGCAGCATTGATCCAGAAGTTTTCGAGACAGTCGTTTACGGCTTCGCAGCAGTTAAGACCCAAAACTTCTATCAAAACATTCAGATCGCTCACCAACGCAAGTTGATGGACTTAGCCGGTATTGCTAAAGACGAAGTAAAAACAGAGTCAACAACCGTCATGGATAGTAACCAGATTATTGTGTCTGGTACCCCGAGTTTTGAATTTAATCATTTTTACAGATACTTTCAAAGATACCACGCAATCATAACCTGTAAAGGTGATCCTGTAGAAATTAAAAAAATTATTCCAGAATATACCAATACGGAATATATTGATCCTGCCGACTATTGTATTATCAGATTGCCATCAACCAAATTGTTTGGTCAGATGGACGAAGTCGTTATTAACCAAGCAAAAGCCACTATGGACCCCAACATTGCTATGATGGAGTTCGGAGCATGCTTTGCCAAGGATTCTAACGGATTCTATACGGCATCGTCTATTCAAAGAGCAACATGCCCTATTAAGGTGGGTGCTGATGTTATAGCAGATTATAATCCAATCTTAATTGGTGATGCAGAAGGCTATTATGTCATGGGCATTGACCCAGCATCCGAAGAAGATAATTTTGCGGTCAGCATTATGGAGCTAGTTGGCCGTAAACGCGTTTTGAGATATATGTGGACATCAAACCGCAAACGGTTTGAAGAAGGTAAAAAACGCGGTGATATTTCAGATGAGTTTGGTGATTACAACTCTTACTGTATATACCAAATACGAACTCTTGTTAGAAGATTCAATATCCAGCATATTTGCTTGGATACTGGTGGTGGTGGTTTTGCAATCAGAGAACTCCTGAAAGACGCTTCTAAGTTATTGGACAGTGACGACAAATTAATTCTGGAAGTTGACGACGAGGAAACTGATTTAATTGGTTCTCACATCTTGGAAATGATTAATTTCAGTAGCGTTGAATGGCGAAAAGAAAGTCATCACGGTTTACAGAAAGACATCTCCGATTGTACGTTGTTGTTCCCTCACGTTGACATGGCTGAAATTGCCAAGACTAAATTCGTTGATCCCCAGACTCATAACGTAGAAACTCTTGAAGACGTTTTCTTAGAAATTGAGCAGGGCAAGTACGAAATGATCATGATCAAGTATAGCCTTACCAGCAATAACCAAGAAAAATGGGACGTTCCCGACGCTATGACTTTCAACGCACAAGGCGAGAAACAAAAACTCAAAAGAGATAGATTCACATCTATTTTGTTGGCAAATTGGGCCGGTCGCAAGAAACAGATGGAAGTAGTAGAGGGTATCAAAGAAAATACTTATACTAGCATTTATGATAAGAGTTCTATGAAAACCGGCAGTGCCGGAATGTATCAAGGTAAAATATTAAAGAAGTTGCACGGTCAACCCATGCAAGGTCTTTACAGGCGGTTAAATCGCGATTAAATCACGATTCAATCGTGTATTGAACATATATGGATAACAAGAATAAGCCAGCTAAAGAAGCACCAACTGCTATGGAAATTTTCCATAGTAATGCCGTAGATCATTCTAAGAACATGTCTCACTCGCGTAGAATTGATCGCGATAGATATGTAACTAAGCAAAAGGTAGACGAGAAACGTCCAGAATACGCAATTCCTGCGTATGGTCGTTATCAGGGCGATCAGCAAAACATTATTGAATACTGCAATTTAGCCTACAAGCAGAATGCTCTTGTAAGATCTGTTATTGATTTAATGTCTGAATGGGCAACTGACGGTTTAAAAATTGTGGCTGATAATGATAAAGATCAGGCCATTTTTGATGCTTGGTCTAACAGAATTCGTCTTATGACAACTGCCGAGCAGTTTTGTCGTTGGATTGGTAAAGCAGGAAACGTTGTAGTTCGTAGACGTTGGGGAACTTCTAAGCGTAAAAGAATTCCCCTGTCATATGTTTTCTATGACCCCGTTACTATCG
>Ga0315900_10010978_pt1 | contig 11260 bp, 6 predicted proteins | sample LakEriMetagenome_FD_203521 | JGI IMG/M metagenome (GOLD analysis project Ga0315900, IMG submission 203521) | Freshwater fungal communities from buoy surface, Lake Erie, Ohio, United States - Buoy 12 MA114 | ecosystem: Environmental > Aquatic > Freshwater > Lake > Lake biofilm | place: USA: Lake...
TATTCTCAATTTTTAACTCAAATTAAAGACACAAAAATGAAGAAAAATTACGAAGCGGGAATAGAAAAATTAAGCGGAGTGAAACCTTCTACGCAAAATAACGTACAACAAGATACTTACACTATAAAAGGAAAGAAATACACCCTTAAACAACTTCAAGATATGGGATATAGTGAAAGTGATGTAGCACCTTATAAAGATTAGTATGGCGAAGCAAGTAAACGACCCTTTAGGGATATTAAATAAAGATACTAAAAATGTTGTTAGCAACAACAACGACCCTCTTGGAATAAAAAAAAAAGTAGAAACACAACAACCGAAACCATCAACAAGTGGTTCAGTTCCATCAACAGGTGGCTCAACTCAAAGCCAACAGAATAAACCATTAATTAACACAAGTATTCCAAAACCAGACTTAAATCCAAGAGCATACGGAGAAAAGTTTGAAAAAGGACAACGTGTTGCAAAACCAACAACACCGACACAAGTAGCTATTCAGCAAAACAAAGTAAAACCTATCGAAGCAGCAGGTTTGGTTTCTAAAACACCTCAAGAATTTGAGCAAAATAAAGAATATTACGAAACATTAAATATTCAAAAAAACCTAAAATCAAAAGGTTATGATGTTCCGATTACAGGTGTTCTAGATGACAAAACAAAATTATCTTTAAACCTAGAAAGAGATAAAACAAAACTTGACCAAAAAGAAGCTTTTGAGTCAGCAGATTTTTACAACCGAGTTGATAATTTGGTCGGAAAAGACAAATCTTTCTACTCAGAAGAAAACCTAGTTCCATATTTAACAGAAAAATTCTCAAAACAAGGTTATCAATTTGAAGAATCTGGTATTGGAAACTATGTAACAGCAAGCTATATCCCTGATGGACAAACAGAAATCCGTAGAATAGAAATTCCTGTAAATGAGGAAGGTGTTTCTATGTTAAGGGATTTTATGAAACAAACAAAGCTCACAGAAACAGAACAAAATGTAGTTACTGATAATGCTTTTTACGAAACAGAAAATGGTCAAAAATTTATAAAAGGAAGTGGATATTGGGAGTCGTTGTCGCCTGATGAGCAAAAAAAATATGATGAACAATACCAAAACAAAATGGTAGAACTCATGGCTTCAAATCCTTATAAATACGGTCAAAATTTAATCAATGAAGATTATTACAAAAATATTGTAGATTCAAGAACATTAGATTTAAAAGTAGACTATCAAAGGTATTCTGAATTAGCAAGCGAATTAACAAAATATGCACCTGACTCTGAAGAATACAAATCATTATATTCTCAGGCTAAAAACTTAGAAAAAAGCATTACATCAAGAGCAAAATCTTTACAAGAGATTCAGAAAAATTACCAAAAAGCAACAGGTATTTATTACGCTGAAAAAGAAGGTAAAGGTAATTTTCTTGGTACAATAATGGGAGGAATAGGAAAAGGAATCGCAAGTGCAGAAAAGCAAATACTTTCAGCAGCACCAGGAGTTCTAACTTCGTTCTTTTCAACTGATGAAATTGTTGATCCTGTCACAAAATCAAAACTCGAATATCTTGGTTATACAGATGAAAAAATAAAAGATTACGCTGTAAAAGAATTAAACAGAACAATACTTCCAAAAGTAGAAGAAGGAATTGTTAATGTAATAACAGGTGGTTCTACATCAAAAGAATATTTGTCATCTGAAAAAAGAGGAGAATTAGAAAAAACAATAGGGTTCTTAACTGAAAGTGTTGGTGCGGCTGTTTCTGGTGGCGGAAACAAAGCATTGACATCATTAGCTTTCTTTTCAATGGCTAAAAATGGTATTGAAGATGAAATGAGAGGAACTGATTTTGACGATTTATCTGAAAATCAAAAACTATTAGTTTCTGTTCCTTACGCATTAACAATTGGAGCATTAGAAGAACTAGGGTTTAAGTTCTCAACAGGTGTAGCTAAGAGTCCGTTAGTAAATAATGTTGTCAAAAACACAATAGCCAGAGCATTTAAAGAATTACCTGAAAATGCAACATCTGAAGTAATAGAGGAATCTATCAAACAATCACTTGGTAAAACATTGATAGATGCAGGTATAAAAGTTGTTGGTGGAGCATTAGTTGAAGGCGCAACAGAAGGTTTACAAAAACTAGATGAAATCGCAATCAAAAACGTAGCAAACGCTGTAACGGAAAAAGACTACTTCAAAAACGTACCTGACTTAACAACAACTGAAGGACTTATGCAAGCAGCAGGTCAAGCACTAGAAGATGCAAAATATGGATTTTATGGAGGTCTTATTATGTCAGGTGGTGCAACAGCATTAGAAACAGTAAATAATAAGTTTGATGAGAAAAAATCAAATGAAGAGTTTTCTGTTTTTTATGACACACTGCTTGATGATAAATTGTTTGATATTGCTACATCTGAAATAAACAGAAAACTAGAGCAAGGAGAAATCGACCAACAAACAGCAGAAAGTCAATTAAATGCACTAAACACTTCCAAAGAGGTAGCTATGTCTATCCCTGAAGATATGTCCATGACCAACAAGAGAAAATCTTTTAACTTAATTAATGAGAAAAAGAAAATCGAGTCGGAAACAGAAGGTAAAGAAAAATCTCTTGTTCAAGCAAAAGTGAACAGGTTAAAAGAAATCGACAACCTATTAACTGTTATTGGAAACCAACCAAAAGAACAAGAAACACTACTTCAACCAACAGAAGAAGCACAACAAGAATCTAAAATTCCATTCGAATCAAACTCTCAAGAAAAATTCAAAAGAGCAGATGTAAAAAGTGTAAACGATGCCACATCTTTAGCTGTTACACAAGAATTAGCAGACCTAGGAAAAGAGATGGATGAAAACAACACAGAATGGAAGATAGGAAACATTAGAGATGATGTATCTGGCAGACTTGTCGTTGATGTTGTACTTCCTGACGGTAGAACATTTTTAATGTATAAATCGACAGGAACAGGTTCAGGAGCAGAATCAAAAGGAGAATGGACACCACTACCTGGTTTTGCGGAGAATGGTTGGTTTATTAAAACAGGATTTGACCCTGAAACAGGTAAATCGTTTAGTGGAAGCAACGTTTCATCTGAAAAATATAATCCAAAGTTTAACAAATACGGATCGTCTAAATTTAAAGAAATTGCAGACTATATAAAAGAGAATGAATCTCTTATATTTAGTGAAGAATCACAACAAGATATTAACCAAGAAACACCTCAACAAAATGTCAATCAAGAAAACATCACAGGGCTACCAAGTGACGATCAAGGCGGGAAAACCCCTATCGAAGCCAAACCTATCGAAACCACAAGCACAACAACGACTCAAACAAGTGGAGATGTTCAAGCACCTACCGAAGAAAAAGTAGTTGAACCAATCGGAATTTCAGAACAGTTACCAACAAATGAATCAGTAGAAGAAAATGCTTATATTGAAGATTTTGCTAAAAATATTGCTAATCAAGAAAATATTACACTTAATGACCTTGAATCCGAATTACAAAAAAGGAAAGACATTAACGTGTTAAAAAAAGAAAAAGGAGAGCCTATATTTTCACTAAAACCTTATGAAAGAGCTATTGAAATTTTTAAAGAAGCAGAAGCAAAAAAACAACAACCATCTTCCGAACAAAAAATCGGAAAAACCGATTTATTACCAGGAGAAGAAATAATCACTCAAAAAGCAAACGAGTATGAAAGCAACCAAGGAACAGAAACTAAAAGTATTGAAACAGATACTAAAAGTACAGGAAAAGCAAAAACTACAAGACTTCGACAACCAAAACAAACAAGAACCCAAAAAGCCTTAAAAGTTGACACAACCGACATTGAGGATTACGTAAGAAAATACTTTGTTGGTGGCGGTAGAATGAACGTTGCAAGTGCAATGCAAGAATTGTTTGGAAACAAGCAAAGTAAAAGCATTAAGAACGAATATCGTTCACGAATTGGTTTACACAAAAAAGATGGTCCGACAATAAAACGCTTGGCGGAAATGTTATGGATGGAAAACCAAGAAGTGTTTGGAGATGCTATAACAGACCAAGATTGGAGAAACGCAATCGAATCAGTAATACTTAGCAACAACGGTACAAAAAACATGATTGAAGATTTACTAACTAAATCAGAAGAAGCAATCATGGAACAAGAAGCTAAGTATTGGGAAGATAACTACGGAGAAGATTTATCACAACAATACGATGAGTCAAGTCTTGTTGATGCGGAAGGCGCATTGGATATGATGACAGACGAGGAAATAATGAAACTTGCCGAAGAAATTGATATGGCGGAAAAAGAACTTCCACAACAAGAAGCACCATCTCCAATCAAATCAATAGACCAAGCAATAAGCTTTTTGGACAACCTAGAAAGCAAATTGGATAAATTCGGAAAAGAAAGCCTAGGAATGAATATTCCTGTTGCTGTACTACAATCAGCTATCAAAGTAGCTAAAGTATCACTACAAGCAGGAAAAGCAGTTTCAGAAGCATTTAACGATGCAATTGAAAGTATTAAGTCATCTGACTTCTACAAAGGATTAACTGATAAAGACAAATCAGCAGTTGAGCAAAACGTAAACGATTTATTTGTTGGTAAAAAGTCATTTGAAGATATTGTTGAAAAACCTTCTAAAGAAGTAAAACCTTCCGAATCGAAACCTGCGCCGGAAAAAGAAGATGAAGGTAAATATCGCTACCAATCACAAGATTGGAGAGCAGCACAAATGTCTGATGAGGAAACTAAAAAGAAACTACTTGAATTAGCTAAATATCCTGTTCAGAACGAACAAGAGATGTCTGACTATGTAGATGACTTAATTGAACTTCTAGGAGAAGAAGGAGCAATACAAGAAGTTACTATTCTTCCAGACATCGACACAAGAAAAACAGCAGTAATGACCGAAGCAGGTGCAAGAATTGTCATGCAGTCAAGAGCAGACATGGAAAAAGCACTTGCTAATCAAGACACAGAAGCATACGAAAAAGCACAAAACAGACATGAATCAGGTCTTAAATGGATTCATAATGCTTCTACAATAAAAAGAAAAGCAGGTCAATTAAATGCTTACACAAGAAAAACATACGAAAAATATCCATCTGTGTTCTTGATGTCAAAGCAATACGAATTTGATTCATCTCAAACTCAATTAAATCAAGTAATAGAAACTTATACTGATGAAAACGGTAATACAGTAAGAGTTACTGTTCAGGATGCTATTGACCAAACAAGAGAAAATATTCAAAAGCAAATCGGAAAAATTGTTGATGACAATTTAAAAGATGAGCAAATAGAAAAACTTTTAAAAGAAAACGAAGAGTTACGCAAAAAAGCAGGTCAAATACAAACTTCTAAGCAAGATGAAAAAATCATAAAAGCTAAGAAAAATTTATCAGATGCTATTGCTAAGTTTAAAAACGCTTCAAAAGGAGGTCAAGCTTCAGCTTCATTTATTGGATTAAACCAAGAGCAAATAGAAGCTATCGGGGAAATGATTAAAGCATATATCGAACTAGGATATGCAACAACATCAAAAATAGTCAATAAAGCATTTAATGATGTAAAAGACTATTTCCCATCTATCACAAAAGAACACATCAGAACAATTGGTAGAGAGATAGATGATTTCCAATCAATGCACGACAAAGAGCTTTACGAAAAAGAAGTTCAAAAAGTGAAAGAAGGAAAAGTAATATCAGCTCAAGATATTCGTGACCTCGTTAAAATGCAATACCAAGGTCAATTACCATTCGCTAGAACATTAGCAGAATCAATTGTTGCTAAATTAGGATTAGATAAAGATTCTGCAAAAGACTTAGCTGATAAAATTGAAGCTATTATACTTGATAAAGTTCAAAAAGCAGTAGAGTCCGAAATGACTCGTTTCGCGGAAAAAGGAAATAATCCAACTACTGAAGAATTAAGAAAAAAGAGAAGAGAAGGAAAACTTACACCAGATGAAGAGTTTGAACTAAACACAAGAATAGAGCAAGCTAAAAATCAACGCGAAATTAATCAGATAATGAAATTAGTCAGACTAGGAAAATTATCTGACAATAATGATTTCGCAAGAGCCTTCGAAAAGAAATTCGGATTCAGAAAACTTTCAACTGAAACAAAAAAACAACTCGATTCAATTGTTGAAAGAATATTTGCATTGGAACAAGATGCTCAAAAAGAAATAACCAAAAAAATAAATAACGGTCAAGAAGTAACACATAAAGTAAACACAATTCATAGAACACAAATTGCAATGCTTCAAAAGCAATACAATACATTGCTTGAAAGTCAACGTAAAATGAATTATGCAATGGTTCTAAAAGAGTTAGTGTCTGCATTGTATGTTAATATGCTTTCAGGACCACTAACGATGGTAAGAGCGTTTATTGGGGGTTATGGATCAGGAGCATTAGGAACAGCTACATACTTACTTTCAAACATAAATAAACCAAAATCAGTAATAAAAGGTTTAGTTGCCGGAATCGAATCACTTCCTGCCGCATACGCAAGAGCAATTCAATCAAGAAAAAAAGGATTTGATTTCTTCGGTGAGTCATCTTTAAAAGGAGATTACGACACATCTTCAATGGGTTGGTATGAAAGAACAATGCTTTCAGGGTTATCTGAAGCCTACAACAACAAAGAATGGTTAAAAGTAGGCTATAAGTCAATTGGACAACTATTGAAAGTTATACACGCTCTAGGAGCATTAGATACGTTTATGAATACTGTTTCAGGAGCAGTCGTTGGAACAATCGAATCTGATAAAAGAGGTGAGCTTTACAATAAAGAACTTGATTCAGACTTTCAAGACATTGCAAGTCAAGAATGGAATGATTATAGAAACGAAGTTAAAAAGCAAGTCGAAAAAGAAATTTTGGCGGGAAAAACTTTTGATTTAGACACAGAAATAACACGAAGAATAAAACAAGAATTAGGAATATCAGGAAGTAGATTAAACGCTAAAAAAACATTCATCACAAACAGAGTTCAAGAACTAAGAGAAAACGCTTTATCTCATTGGTTTGAAAAAGGAGTAAACTTAGCAAAAGATGCTTCTTTAATGGGTACACCTGACGGTTTTGTAGGATTAGCTGTTTCTAAATTAAAACCAGGACTTGATATTAAAGCAGATGATGATGCTTCACTAGCAACACTTAAATTCCTACTAAACGGATTATTCAAGTTTGTTAGAATCACAGGACAATTAGCAAACAAAACATTTAACAATATACCTGTACTTGGTATGGCAAATGCTTTAATTGGACCAGGTTATAATCACGCAACAGGGGAATTTGATACAAACATAATCAAAGGAAAACTTCGTTCAAATCCATTACTTGTAAAACAAAGAATCGCAAACAACATATTAGTAACAGCGACAACATTGGTTGCTATGATGTTAATGTTTGAAGATGATGAAGAAGAAGGTTGGGTATTGGATGAAAACAGACCGTTTGATGTAAGAGGGTTCGGAGTTGGAGGTCAAGGCGGAAAAGGTAAAAATGAAAGGTCTTATGAAAATTATCAAAACTTATCTATTTCATTCACAAAAGACAAAGATGGTAATTGGACAAACTATGTTTCAATAAAACTAATTCCTGAAATAGCTTCAATAGTTGCAACACTAGCTTCTTATTCTGATTACTTAAAAGGTGATGTAGATGACAAAACAAAATCATACATATCAAGAAACCCAATAAAAGGAACAGTATTTAAAGCTTTAGGTGATAATGCTAAAATACTAACAGAAAGTAGTTTCTCTTCAGTAGGTAGAATATTTAAAAACATTCAACAAGAAGATAACTTCTTTGATGGTTTAGGTGTTGCAGGTAGACAATTAATAATTGATAACACAAAACCATTAATCAATCCAACATCTTTTCAAGCTATTACAAAAGAAATCACAAAAGGAAGAGCAGAAAAAGAAGCAAGAGATTGGGAATACTTTGTTAAGAACTTATACGGATTAGATGCTTACTTAAATGATGAAAAAACAGATGTGTTTGGAAATCCTTACAAAGTAGAATCTGACTACTCAAGATTTATGAAGGAAATGTTTGGAGCGGGAACAAAACGCTCGGAGGAAAACAAACAAACAGTAGGTCTTTTGTATAAATTCGACAAAGGCGCAAACATCTCTAAACGATTGTTTAATGAAATGCGATCAACAGCACCAAAAGGCTTCACAGTTTCAGGAAAAGGATTCTTCGGAAGATACACTAAGAAGTACCAATCAAATGACGACCAAATAGCAGTAGAAGCACAAGACATTCAAGAAACAAAATTCAGAGAACTTGTGTTAGGTAGTTACGATTATCTAAACTCACTCGAAACAAAAGAAGAGCTGGAAAAACAATTGAAAGAACTTCAAACAGAATCGGTTGATTACGTTAAAAGAGAAATCATTAAAAAATACGAGGGAACAAAAAAAATAACTCGAATTGAAGAATAGTAAAAAAATTAATTATATATTTGCATAAACATTGAAATTAAGATGGCTAATTACAAAACAGAATTATCTTTATGTGTTGACAGTTGTAATTGCGGTAAATTAACAATTACAGATGAATCAATCATTCCAAATGATTCTGTCGGTCACGCTGTGTTTGGTTACAGAAAGATTATAGTTCAGACACCAAACAACACATATACTTATTCATCTTTGACTGCTGACAATGCAGACCAATCCATTTCTGTTTTATCAGCTAATGGTGTAAATAATTTCAATTACAATTTCCAAGATTCAGATACAGATGGTATTTACTCTGTAACATTATACAATTTCCCGGCATGGAATGATTCCGTTTTGTATTCAAAACAATCAAAACCAATCGTATTTTTAAACGGAATATTGTACAGATGTGTTGAAAGCAATACAGGTGTTGATCCTTCAACTGATACCAATAATGATTTTTGGGAAGTCTACACAATAGGTGATAATACTTTAAAAACAAGATACGCTAGAAACTCAAAATCAGTTGTATTGTGTATCTCATTGTTAGCTTGTCACGATAGAACTGTATCAGAAGCATTTTGTGGAGATGTGGGTTGTGGAGAAAATATTTGTGAAAATTCAGACTTTCAAAAAGCAATGAAATTATCTTTGCTAAGAAAAGCTATCTGTATTGCAGAAGAAAACAAAGATTGGGCAGAAGTAGAACGATTAGTAGAAATCTTCAAAAACTTATGTTGTGCAAGCTGTTGTTAATAAAACACAACTTTGGAAACTAAAAACAAGTTTCGCATCAACTGTTTCAAAAATGTTGATGCACGAAGTTTACGGTAAGCCTACATCTGTTTGTTGCTCATGGGAAAAATTGTATCAAGACTACTTGATAATTGAAATACTAGAAAAATATAAACAGAAGTGTCAAAACTTTTGTTGCGATTACGGAACGTTTTTATATAACGGAAATTACTATTTTGTTGTAGATAATTGTTTCGGAAATGAAATCTCGGTGGGAGATTATTTAACAGTCACATCAGACTCAGAAGATTTTATTGATGTAGACTATGAAGTAACAGATGTGAGAGTTTTCCCTGATATTAATGCAGGTTTATACTCAGCAATGTTAGGAGCAGGATTCTCAACAACAGCAATGATTGTTACTTTATCAGGTGTAACCATAACAGAAGTTTCAGAAGGAAAAGTTTCATTAAGAGATTCAGTCGTTATAGATGATGACAACATGGAACTAACACAAGAAGATATAGATTGTTTAATTAAGAAACTTTGTTAAAATATGTGTCAAGATAATTGTTGTAAACGAGGTAAAAGAGGATTTCAGGGATTACCTGGGGTTGATGGTGCTTTTGCTGACGTATCAGTTTATTGGGCGGTAATTAAAAACCAATCAGGTACAAACGCACCTGACGATGATATTATAAACGATACCATTGAAGGCGTTTGGACAAGAACAGCCGTTGGAACGTACAGATACACTAAATCTGGATTCTTTGGAGCAACAACAACTTGGTTTACTCTTACAAACGGTTTAACAAGTGCTGAAGTTCGTTGTAGATTAGAAGTTGCAAGTTCAAACTACATCACGCTAAAAACTTACGACAATACAGGTGCTTTAGCAGATGACTTACTTGAACAATGTTGGATTGGAATTTTCGTAAAACCTTAATATTATGTGCGGAAAATGTAATGGATGTAATGATTGCTCAGAAAAATTGTACACTTCAGATGTAGAATTTAATGGGGAATTTAACAATATAGTAGTACCTGAAGGTTCTGATGTAAACGATGTAATGTTTCTTATAGAGCAGTACATTGATGAGCAAATCGGAAACTTAGATGATTTAACATTTACTTTTGCTTCCGAAAGCAATATTGGACTAGCAGCAGGAACTTACAGTTACGCTCAAGTTTTTGTTGCAATCAATGAAACAATCGGAACAATGCAAAATGATATTACTCAATTGCAATCTGATTTATCAACAGCAGAAACAAACATCACAAACCTTCAAAACGAATTAGCTGAATTACCACAAGTGTATAAGGCTAAAATCAATCAAACAGGGACTAACTCACCTGTTGAAACAAGTGTTGCTAAAAACGACATCAATGGTGTTTGGTCTTACAATGCAGTAGGAACATATTACTACACTAAAACAGGAGCGTTTACAGATACAGACAAAGTTCATATCCAAATGACAAATGGTGTAACTCAAGCAGGAATCAATACATTAGAAGCAGACGTTTTATCTGCCGACATTATTCGATTACGTTCTTGGAATACAACAGGAGATTTGGGCAATGGAGATGTAACTAATTTATTCATTTCAATAGAGGTTTATCCATGACAAGAGGTGGTTATATAACGATTATTATGCTTTTGGTAGTTATGTTTGGCTATCAAAGCTACAACAACAATAGAATGTTGGATCGTTACGATGATATTATCAAAAATGCTTCCGAATTGAATTTTAAGGCGGAAAATAACGATACTTTACAATCAGAAGTATCAAACATTAAAGATAGCCTAAAAGAAGTAACAGAAGCTCTAAAAATGGCATCTGTAAAAAAAGATACTATCATTAAAAACATAAAGAACATCTACATTGTTCCAAATCAAACAGAAACATCACAGAATGACATTAATGTCCCTCTGTTAAAAAGTGACTTATTAACCAAATCAGATTAATTCAAAATGGCACTAAGTAATATAGAAATCGAAAAAGACGGTTCTGTTATCAGAATCAGAAAACAAAACGCAGATACTTCATGGACACCATGGACATCTCACAA
>Ga0315900_10010982_pt1 | contig 11258 bp, 9 predicted proteins | sample LakEriMetagenome_FD_203521 | JGI IMG/M metagenome (GOLD analysis project Ga0315900, IMG submission 203521) | Freshwater fungal communities from buoy surface, Lake Erie, Ohio, United States - Buoy 12 MA114 | ecosystem: Environmental > Aquatic > Freshwater > Lake > Lake biofilm | place: USA: Lake...
GACCGTGCATCCCGAGGCCGACGCTCACCGCGGCGGCGACGGCGTGCAACGAGCACTGGGGAACGACGTGCGGGGAGACCGTGACCGCGCCTCCCGCGCGCAGCTGCACGAGGGTGCGCGCGCTCGTCGGACGGCCGGCGCCGCAGGGTGCCGCGACGACCGCCGAGAGATCGTGACGGCGCGAGGCGCCGGGAAACGACGCCATCGCCTCCATCACCGCGCGGACGCCGACGACGGAGTGCTCGTCGGCGTGGCGGAGGAAGCGCGCCGGAAGGGGGGGCACCCCCGGCGGCGCGGGCGCGTCGCGCAGCCCGTGGATCGCCGCCATGTCGGCGGTGACGATCCCGTGGGCGACGACGGGGAACGACATGGTGCTGGCGTGGGGCACGGCGTCGCGGATCGGTGCGGGTCAGGCGGCCTTGCGGACGTTCTTCGCGGCGACCTTCGCCTGGAGCAGGTCGAGCAGATCGCCGACGGTCGCCACGCGGTCGAGCAGCTCGGTCTCGATCTGGATGCCGAAGTGGCTCTCGACGTGCAGGACGAGCCCCGCCATGTCGAGCGAGTCGAGATTCAGCCCCTCGCGGAGCGTCGTCGCCTCCTGCACGTCGGGGTAGGTCTCGCCGGTCTCCTTCTCGAGCAGCTCGAGGACGGTGGCGGAGAGTTCGCTGCGAAGCATGGATGGTGTTCCTGGGAGGGGCGTCGGACGGCCGGGACGCCCCCGCCGCCCGTGGCGACGGGGATGCGGAGGCCCGGCGGGCCGACTATGATCCCGGCCGTCGGCGGCGGGTCGCCGTCTTTCGGGGGCGGGAGGGTAGCCGATGGCAGGCGACGAGCGAAGAGCAGTTCCGTTCCCCGCCGGCCCCCTGCCCCCCCCCTGGCCGCGGCTCCTGGCGGCCGTGGCGGCGGCGTACGGGGCCGTGCTGCTCTACGCCACCCACCATCCGAAGCCCGAGGAGCTGGTGGGGACCAACGCCCCGAACGACAAAACCCTCCACTTCCTCGCCTACGGTGCCCTGGCGGCGGTCGTGTCGGCGGCGGTGGCGGCTCGGGGGGGGTGGACGGTGCGTTCGGCGGCGAGCCTGTTCGCGCTCCTGGCCCTGTTCGCCGCCCTCGACGAACTGACGCAGCCGTTCTTCGGCAGGTCGGCGGACACGGTCGACTGGTCGTACGACCAGATCGGCCTGCTCGTCGGCGGCGCGGCGGTCACGCTCGCGGTGCGCCTCGCACGGCGCGGGGGTGGGGATCAGTAGTTGGGCGTCGGGGCGCGGAAGTCGTCGAACTTCACCGAGCGGAACCAGCGGATCGTCCGCTCGAGCCCCTCGCGCAGCGGCACCTGCGGCTCCCAGCCGAGCCGCGTCTTGGCGAGCGTGATGTCGGGGCGGCGGCGCTCGGGATCGTCGACCGGGAGCGGCTTCCGCACGAGGGGCGACGACGACCCTGTCAGCTCGATCGTCAGCTCCGCCAGCTCCCGGATCGTGAACTCCCCCGGATTCCCCAGATTCACCGGGCCGACGAAGTCGTCCGGCGCGTCCATCATCCGGATCATCCCCTCCACGAGGTCGTCCCGGTAGCAGAAGCTCCGCGTCTGGTCGCCGGAGCCGAAGATCGTGATCGGCTCGCCGGCGAGCGCCTGGCGGACGAAGTTGCTCACCACCCGGCCGTCGAAGGGGTGCATCCGCGGACCGTAGGTGTTGAAGATCCGCACGATCCGCACCGCGACGCGGTTGGAGCGGTGGTAGTCCATGAAGAGCGTCTCCGCGGCGCGCTTCCCCTCGTCGTAGCAGGCGCGGGGCCCGATCGGGTTCACCGCGCCGCGGTAGCTCTCCGGCTGCGGGTGGACTTCCGGGTCGCCGTACACCTCGCTCGTCGACGCCTGGAGCACCTTCGCCCGGCAGCGCTTCGCCATCCCGAGGACGTTGATCGCGCCGATGACGCTCGTCTTCATCGTCTTGATCGGGTTGTACTGGTAGTGCCCCGGCGCCGCCGGGCAGGCCAGGTTGTAGATCTCGTCCACCTCGAGCCAGAGCGGATGGACGATGTCGTGGCGGACGAGCTCGAAGTTCGGCTGGCCGAGCAGGTGGGCGACGTTCGACTTCTGGCTGGTGAAGAAGTTGTCGACGCAGACCACGTCGTGGCCCGCCGCCACGAGCCGCTCGCAGAGGTGGCTGCCGAGGAACCCGGCGCCGCCGGTGACCAGGATCCGCTTCAGGGACGGCATGATGGGCCTCTGGTTGACCGTGGATCAGGTGCGCCGCCGCTGGATGCGGCGGTTGACCCCCCCGAAAAAACCCGGCTTTTTCGGGGGGGTCCGAGGCGGACGGTTTCAGCCGGCCGTGCCCCGGCCGATCGGGTCATGGATGACTTTTTCAAGGCACGGCTAGCGACCGAGGGAGGAGAGATAGCGGACGAGGTCGGCGAGCTCTTCGGGGGAGAGGGCGTCGACGAGTCCGGCCGGCATCAGCGAGGTGCCCGCCGACTCCTCCTCGACGTCCGCGAGGCGGAGGCGGACGTCGCGGTCGAGGACGTCGCGGAGCACCAGTTCGGTGTCGGATCGCGAGACCGGGATGCCGCTGGTCACCTGCCCGTCGGCGGTGACGACGACGACCGATCCGTAGCCCTCCTTCACCGTCCGGGCGGGGTCGACGAGCGATTCGAGGAGATAGTCGGGCTGGGCCGCGGTGCCGATGGCGGTCAGGTTCGGGCCCACGCGGCCCCCCTCCCGGTCGATGCGGTGGCAGGCGACGCAGCGCAGCTCGGCGCGGCGGAAGATCTCCCGGCCGCGCGCCGCGTCGGCCGATTCGCCGACCAGCGCCAGCACCGCGGCCCGCCCGGCGGCCGACATCGTCGGTCCCGCCGCGCCGGCGGCCGCGCCGAGCACGGCGGCGAGTTCCGGCTCCGGCCTGCCGGCGGCCGTGACGTCCTGGAGTGCGGCGCGGGCCGCGGACGGGGGGATCGGACGGTCGGCGAGCGCCTCGGCGAGCCGCGCCGCGGCACCGCGGTGGCCGAGGAACGTGCGCAGCACCTCGTGGATCGGTCCCTCGCCCGGCCCCTCGCCGAGCCACGCCGCCGTGAGCGTCGCGGCGTCGTCGACGGAGCGTCCGACGAGCGCGGCGAGGGCGGCGCCGCGCAGGCCCTCCGCCATCCGCCGGTCGCCGGCGACCGCGGCGAGGGCGTCGTGCGCCGTCCGGCCGGAGAGCGCGCCGAGCGCCGCGAGCGCCGAGCGGCGCCGCGGCGGGGCCTGTGCGGTGTCGGCCACGACCGTGGCCAGCGCCGCGGCCGCCTCCTCCACCTGCCAGGCGCCGGCGGCGTCGATGGCCGCCGCGGCCAGGGAGGGCTCGGGGCTCGTCACCATCCTCGCCACCGCGGCGAGGTCCCCCTCCGGGACGACGCGCCGGCGGCGGTGGGCCTCCACCTGCTGGCCGAGGACCGTCGCGGAGCGGACCGCCGGCGTCGCCGGGTCGGCGACGAAATCGAGCACGAGCCGCTGCTCGGCGGGAGCCCCCAAGAGGGCGATCAGATCGACGAGCATGTCGAGCTCGGTGCCGCTCACGGTGCCGCTCCTCCAGCGCTCGACCAGCCATCCCGAGGCGGTCGCGCTCTCCGCGGCACGCATCGCGAACAGCACGCGGGCGAGCCTGCCCCCGTCGTCGAACGACCCCGCGAGCACCGCCGGCAACCACACCGGCTCGAGCTCCCGCGCCGCGAGCCAGACGGCGTAGTCGAGGGCGTCGTCGCGCTCCCGATCGACCGGATGGAGGACGAGCGCCGCGGCACGTCGCGCCTCCTCCGAGCCGGGCGGCTCGCGCAGGGCGATCGCGGCGAGCGCCCGCACCCCCTCGAGGCGCACGGCCATCGAGTCGTCGTCCACCGCGGCGGCGAGCAGGTCGACCGGTCGCGGGCTGCCCGGCGGACCCACCCCCGGGCCGAGGCGGTCGGCCCAGTCGACGACCACGCGGCAGGCGGCCGCGCGGGCCCGCGGGTCGGCGGCGTGGAGCACGCGCGCGAGCAGCGGCGCGTCGACCGCCGCGACGGAACCGTCGTCGAGACCCTGGCGCAGCCGGAGCGCTTCCAGGCAGCGGCGGTCGCCCTCGCCGTCGCCGGCGGGATCCCCGCCGCCGGAACGCGGCTGCCGCACCTCCTCCGCCCAGGCGTCGAGATCGGGGCCCACCGCCCCCCTGCCGCGCTCCACGAGGACGCGCCGCGCGGCGTCGCGGGCATACCCGTCGTCGCCGGCGAGCCGCGCGAACAACGCGCGGTTGGACAGCGCCGTGGGATCCCCGCGCGGCACGAGCGCTCGCCCCTTGGCGGTGACGCGCCAGATGCGGCCATGCTCGCGGTCGCGGCGCTCGTCGCGGAAGTCGACCTCGCCGTGCTGGATGATCGGGTTGTACCAGTCGGCCACGTAGATCGCGCCGTCGGGGCCCATCTGGACGTCGATGGGGCGGAAGTCGACGCGCGGGGAGCGGATCAGGTCGGGGAGCTTCTCGCTCGTGAAGCCCGACCCCGTCTCGGTGAGCCGGTAGCGGCAGACGCGGTTGGCGCGGAAGTCGTGCGTCACGAGCACCCCCTGGGCGTCGTCGGGGAGGTGGCTTCCGGAGAGGATCGCCAGGCCGCAGAGCTTCGGGCTCCCCGGATTCATGCCGTGGAGGATGCGGGAGGCCCCCACGGCGGTGACGTGGGCCGCCCCCGGGAAACCGAGATTGATCCCCTCGCCGCCGGCGCCGTCGGTGACGAGCGACCGGCCCCATCCGTCGATCGCATGCCCCCACGGGTTGACCCAGCCGCGTGCGAAGACGTCGAGTTCGAGCGACTGCGGACGGAAGCGCCACATGCCGCCGCCGCTGAGGCGCCGGACCCCCCACGGGGTCTCCACGTGGCTGTGGATGTAGATCGACTGGTTGAAATAGAGGCGACTGTCGGGGCCCCAGCGGAAGGTGTGGACGAGGTGGTGGGTGTCCTCCGTGCCGAAGCCGGAGAGGACCGTCCGCCTGGCGTCGGCGACGCCGTCGCCGTCGGTGTCGGAGAGGTGGAGGATCTCGGTGGCGTTCGCCACGTAGCAGCCGCCGTCGCCCGGGAGCACCGCCGTCGGCATGTGGAGCCCGCCGGCGAAGCGCGTGGCGGAGTCGGCGACGCCGTCCCCGTCGCGGTCCTCGAGGATCGTCACCGTGTCGTCGGGGATCTCGCCCGGCCGGACCTGCGGATAGACGCTCGACGACGAGACCCAGAGCCTGCCGTCGGGGGAGAAGTTGATCTGCAGCGGCTTCCGCACGAGCGGGTCGGCGGCGAAGAGATTGACCTCGTACCCCTCCGCCACCTCCATCGCCTCGAGTTCGGCGGCGGTGTCGGGGGCGGGGATGTCGACCAAGGCCCGCTGGGCGGCCGCGGGGACGGCGAGCGCGGCGGCGAGCAGGATGGCCGGAAGGACGCGGCACATGTCAGCGGGGCTCCAGGGCACGTTGCCTCACCGTCTCCTCGGCCTCCGCGACGAGGGGATCGAACCGCGGGATCTCGGCGGCGTTGTTGCCCTGTTCGTGACGGCGGAAGAGGAAGAGGTAGGTCTCGTTGGCGGGCCGCCAGCGGTGGAAGAAGAGCCGGTTCTTGGCGACCACCGCCTCGCGGAGCGCGGCGGTGCGGCCGGCGAAGTCTCCCGAGACCGGCCGGCCCGCGGCGGCGGCGAAGACGGCCGCGGCGCCGTCGTACCCGGCGTCGCTCAGGTGGACGCCGTTCTCGGTGAGCCGGGCGCCGGCCGGCAGCGCGTCGACCACGGCGGCGAAGAGATCGACGAGCCCGGCACCCTGCTCGGCGGCGACCGCGCGGATCGCCGCGGCGTACCCGGCGAGCGACCCGTTGCGGGAGGCGGCCGCGGCGGCCGGCAACGGCGGCACCGCCTCGAACGGCGGCGGGGTGACGAGGACGAGCCGTGGAGGGGCGTCGCCGCGGGCGGCGCGGAGGTCGGCACAGAGCCGGGCGAGTTGCGCGCGGAAGGCGGGCAGGCCCTCCGGCCCGGCGAACGATTCGTTGCGTCCGTAGGCCACGACCACGACCGTCGGCTCGAGCCCGCGGACGAGCTCGAGGAGGCGCGCGTATCCCGCCGATGGGGCGTCGAACACGCCGCGCGAATCGGCCCACACCGTGTCGCCGCTCCAGCCGAGATTGCGGATCGTGAAGCCGGCCCCGGGATGCGTGGCGACGAGCGCCGTCTCGATGGCCCCGCGCTCCCCCTCGCGCTCGATGACGGTGTCGCCGAGGAGGACGATGCGGTCGCCCGCCCGGAGCTCGAAGGCAACACCGGCGGGTTCGCCCGCCGCCGCGGCGGCGCAGGTGACGGCGCACAGCACCGCGAGGCGCACGCAGGGGGACGGGGGAGCGTGCGGGCGGCCTGACGATCGGCCCGTCGGGGAGGGCATGGCGGACGCTTCCGGTGAGGCGGGGCAGTTGGTAGTGTAGCCTCGCCAGGGGGTGTCGTGGGGAGCGCGCAGGGCGGCGACCCACCGGTGCCCAGTCCCGCCATCGCCATCCGGAGAGCCACGCATGAAGGGCAACATCAACCACTCGCTCGTCTACTGGTGTTACAACATCGCCGGCGAGAAGTGGGATCTGGAGACGATGTGCCGGATCGCCAAGGATCTGGGCTGCAAGTCGATCGAGATCCTCGAGCCCGACGCCTTCCCCACCCTGAAGAAGCACGGGCTCACCTGCGCCCTGGCCGCCAACGGCATGCCGGGCGCCCCCTTCATGCGCGGCTTCAACAACCCCGCCTACCAGGCGGAGGTGATCGAGCGCACCACGCGGACGATCGACGCCTGTGCCGAGTACGGCATGCCCGCCGTGATCGCCTTCACCGGCTACAAGTGGCGCGACGCCGACGATCCCGCGAGTGGCGAGATCTCGCTCGAGGAGGGGGCCGACAACTGCGTCGCGGGCCTGAAGAAGATCGCCTCCCACGCGGAGAAGAAGGGGGTGACGATCTGCCTCGAGCACCTCAACACCCGTGACTCGAGCCACCCCATGAAGGGCCACCCCGGCTACCAGGGTGACGACATCGACTACGTGGCGAACATCTGCCGGCGCGTCGGGTCGCCGCGCGTGAAGCTCCTCTTCGACATCTACCACGTGCAGGTGATGAACGGCGACGTGATCCGCCGGCTGGAGGAGTGCAAGGACGTCATCGGGCACATCCACACCGCCGGCAATCCGGGCCGCGGCGAGCTCGACGACGAGCAGGAGATCAACTTCCCGCCGATCATGCGGAAGCTCGTGCGCATGGGTTACGAGGGCTTCGTGGGGCACGAGTTCATCCCCACGCGCGACGCCCTCGCCGGGCTCAAGCAGGCCGTCGGCCTGTGCGACGTCTGAACGACGTCACGGGCGGGCGAGGATGATGCGGACGTCGGCGACGTTCGTGCCGGTCGGTCCGGTGCGGACGATCCCTCCGGCGGCCCCGAGCAGCGGCAGGGCGTCGCAACGCGCGAGGGCCCGGTCGAGCGCCGCCCGATCGGCGTGGACGATCCCGGCCACCCGGGCGTCGGCCCAGGCCCCGGCGGCGTCGGTGGGGCCGTCCTCCCCGTCGGTCCCGATGCTCGCGATGACCGTCCCCTCCGGCCACCCCCCGGCGGCGCAGGCCTCGAGCGCCGCCAGGACGGTCTGCTGGTTGCGGCCGCCACGGCCATGGTCGGCCGGCACGCGCACCGTCGCCTCGCCCCCCTCCACGAGGGCCCGGGGACGCCCGGTCGCGCGGGCGCGCGCGGCGAGGGCACGGGCCTCGGCGGCGAGCCTCCTGCCGGTGGCCCCGGCGTCGGCCACGGATTCCGACGAACCCGGATCGGCGTGACGCCGCTCCACCTCGTAGCCCGAGGCGACCGCGGCGGCGGCGCCGGCGTCGACCGCCGTGGCGTTGCTCCCCACGATGCGGTGGGCGACCCGGCACCCGGCGGGCGTGGTCCACTCCGGGCCCGTGTCCGCGGGTCGGGCGGGAGGGGGGGATGCGGCCGCACGCTCGAGGAGGGCGACGAGCCGGGGCGCGACGCCCGCCCCGGTGGCGCCGAAGCGGGCCAGGACCGCGAGCGCCGCGCGCGGGTCGGCCGGAGCCGGCATGCAGGGGCCCGAGGCGATGAGGTCGAGCGGGTCGCCGATCACGTCGGAGAGGACGAGCACCGCCATGCGCCCGGCGCGGCAGGCACGCGCCAGGCCCCCGGCCTTCACCCGGCTCGCGGCCCGGCGGACGGTGTTGAGCGCCTCGATCCCGGCGCCGGCGGCGGAGAGGAAGCGGCTCACGGCGACCTTCTCCCCGAGCCCGACCCCGGACGCGGGGGCCGCGAGCAGCGCCGAGCCGCCGCCGGTGACGAGGGCCACGACCAGATCGGCGGCGCTGGCCGACGCGACGAGGCCGAGCATCGCCTCGGTGGCCTCCACCACCGCGGCCGTGGGGAGGTTGACGCCGGCGGGACGGGTCTCGCGGATCTCGATGCCCGGCACCCGCGCCCCGCACCCCTCCGGCACGCTCACGAGCCCCGACACGGCGGCCGGCGGGACCCCCGCCGCGGCGAGCCGCGCGGCCACCGCGCCGGCCATGCCCCCGGCGGCCTTGCCCCCCCCCACCACGATCACCCGGCCACGCGCCGGCAGCCCCAGGGCCCCGTCCGGGAGCGCGGCGAGGAGGTGCACCGGGTCGGCCGCACGGATCGCCGCCAGCCAGATCCGCTCGGCATCCTCGCGCGGCGTGGCCCCCTGGGTCATGGCTCGTCCGGCGGCGCGGGAAAGTGCTTGGGATCGAACCGGGTGAGGTCGATGCCGCCCCGGGCCTCCTCCTCGAGGAGCTTGACGCGCGTCTCGAGGCGTTCGAGGCGGCGGGCGAGGAGCGCCGGCGACTCCGACGCCTTCGCGGCCGGGCTGGGCCGCGGCACGGAGGGGTAGCCGAGTTGGCGCTCGAGCGCGGCGAAGAGGAAGAGCGGGTCCTTGCCGCGGTTGGCGCGGGCGATGCGCCCCTCCTTCTCCCCGAAGAGCAGGGCCCGGTCGGGGGCCGATTCGTCGCGGCCGGAGAGTCGCGCCTGACGGGCCTCCACCCGCCAGTATTCGGGGCTGCGGACGCAGACCAGATCGGCGATGTCGACGAACCCCACCTGGCGGCCGACGGTGCGGATCCAGCCCTTCCACTCGTCGTCGAAGAGCCCGTCGTCGGCGATCGCGTCCATGCCGCGCCGGTAGTCGAGGCGGTTGCGCGAGAGGCATTCGAAGCGGTAGAAGAACAGCCCCTGGGGGGTGGCGCCGTCGGCCCGGTACCGCGCCTCGCGTTCCAGGATCGCCAGCCCCGTGCGCATGTCGAAACGCCCCCCCTCGTGTTCGGCGCTCTCCATGACGAAGGTCTGGAAGCGGGTGAAATAGTGGGGGAGCCGCGCCATCGCGGTGGAGAGCGTGCCGACGAGCTTCATCTCGGCGACGAGATACCCGATCGCCATGGGGAGCTTCGTCGTGGCGAGGATCTCCTCCCCGATCGCCCCCAGCGCCTCCTGGGTGGCGATGCCGGCCTCCATCCGTTCGGCGAGGGCCCGGAAGAGGTGGGCCTGTTCGATGTGTTCCTCGCGGTCGAGCATGCCCGGAACAGGCCTCTGGTGAGCGACCGGCGGAGCGGCCCCGCCGCCGCGCCCGACGACGGGACTATACTCGCTGCGTAACGCCTCCGCGCCCCGCGCGCGGACGGCCCTCCCCCGGGGACGCTCCATGCCGGACGGTTTTTCCACGATCGAGGCGGCGGTGGCGGCCATCCGCCGGGGCGAGGTCGTGGTCGTCGTCGACGCCGAGGACCGCGAGAACGAGGGGGACTTCGTCTGCGCCGCCGAGAAGGCGACGCCGGAGGTGGTCAACTTCATGATCCGGCACGGCCGCGGCCAGCTCTGCATGCCGATCCTTCCGGAGACGGCGCGTCGGCTCGACCTGCCGTTGATGGTGGAGACGAGTTCGGCGCCGCTCGGCACCGCCTACACCGTGCCGGTGGACCACAAGAGCGCCCGCACCGGCATCACGGCCGCCGAGCGGGCCGCGACGATCGCGGCGATCCTCGCGCCGGCCTCGGTGCCCTCCGACTTCGTCCGTCCGGGGCACCTCTTTCCCCTCGTCGCCAAGGAGGGGGGCGTGCTGCGCCGGGCGGGGCACACCGAGGCCGCCGTCGATCTGGCGAGGATGGCCGGACTCGAGCCGGCGGGGGTGATCAGCGAGATCCTCGACGACACCGGCAACCGGGCCGACCGTGCCACCCTGCTCGGCATCGCGCGCGGGCACCGTCTCGAGATCATCTCCATCGAGCAACTGATCCGCCATCGTCGCACGCGCGAGAAGCTCGTGGAGCGGATCGCCGAGGCCGATCTGCCGACGCGGTGGGGGCGGTTCCGCGTCTTCGCCTACGGGGTCAAGTACGAGACGCAGCAGCCGATCGTCCTCGTGATGGGGGATCCGGCGGCGGCCGAGGCGCCGCTCGTGCGTCTCCACTCGTCCTGTTTCACCGGCGACCTGCTCGACAGCCTCCGCTGCGACTGCGGCGACCAACTCCACATGGCGCTCGAGACGATCGGCAGCGAGGGGGTGGGGGTGCTCGTCTACCTGCCGCAGGAGGGGCGCGGGATCGGGCTGGTGGAGAAGATCCGCGCCTACGCGCTCCAGGATCGGGGGCTCGACACGGTGGAGGCGAACATCGCCCTCGGCTTCAAGGCCGACGCCCGCGACTACGGCATCGGCATCCAGCTCCTCAAGGACCTGGGGCTGCGGCGCGTGCGCCTCCTCACCAACAACCCCAAGAAGACCGACGCCTTCATCTACGGCGGCTTCGATCTGGAGGTGGTCGACCAGGTGCCGATCCTCCCCCCCGTCCACGAGCACAACCGGCGCTACCTGGAGACGAAGCGGGAGAAGCTCGGGCACCGCTTCCCGGAGTGAGGGACAGGATCGATCTGCCCGGCCCCCCGGCGCGCGGTAGGATGACGATCCCTCCCCAACGGAACCTCCGATGCGCATCGCGACCAGACCTCCCGCCGCGTCGATCGCCGCCCCGTGCGTGGCCATGGCAGTCGTGCTGGCGGCCGCCGGCGCGGCCTGGGCCCTGCCGCCGCGGCCCTCGCCGTCGGGCGCAGGCACCGCCGTGCCGCCCCCGTCGCGGGAGGAACTGATGCGCCGGTTCGATCTCGACGCCGACGGCCGGATCGACCCCGCCGAGGCCGAAGTGGCCAGGACGCGCATGCGCCGCGAGCGGCTCGACCAGCTGCGCCGGC
>Ga0315900_10010984_pt1 | contig 11256 bp, 10 predicted proteins | sample LakEriMetagenome_FD_203521 | JGI IMG/M metagenome (GOLD analysis project Ga0315900, IMG submission 203521) | Freshwater fungal communities from buoy surface, Lake Erie, Ohio, United States - Buoy 12 MA114 | ecosystem: Environmental > Aquatic > Freshwater > Lake > Lake biofilm | place: USA: Lake...
GGAGATTCCGCAGAGGACCGATCCGACGGCGAAGATCACGATGGCGGCCTGGTAGAGAATTCGTCGACCGTAGAGGTCGGAGAGTTTGCCGAAGAGCGGAGTCGAGGTGGTGCTGGTCAGCATGTACGCGGTGCCCACCCAGGCGTAGTACTTGATTCCGCCGAGTTCGCCGACGATGGTGGCCAGCGCCGTGTTGACGATGGTGCCGTCGAGAGCCGACAGGGCCAATCCCGAGATGACGCCACCGAACACCATGTACAACTGGCGTTTGGTGATGGCCACGCCCATCGGGGTGGAATTGAGCGTGTCGGTCATTGGTTGCACCGTACAATGAAACGGTCACGGGGCGGTAATCCCGAGGTGTTGCGCCGGGCACACGACAGAACCGCGGTGGTCGACGGGCTCTGGCAGGATGGCGTCGTGGTCGTATCGCTGGTGAAATCGTCCTACGCCAGTCCGGTGGGTCGACTCACGTTGGTCGCCAGTGGGAGCGGTTTGCGCGCCGTTCGTTGGCCGAACGATTCGTCCCCGAACGAGGCCCGCTCGGGTCGTAACGAGGTGATTGCGAAAACCGCCGAGCAACTCGACCAGTACTTCGCCGGCCAGCGTCGTGAATTCGACCTGCCCCTCGAGCCGGTCGGAACGCCGTTCCAGATGTCGGTCTGGAACGTGTTGCGCTCCATTCCCTACGGGTCCACCATGTCCTACGGCGAGCAGGCGGCGGCACTCGGCGACACGAAGAAGGCGCGCGCGGTCGGTTCGGCGAACGGTCGGAACCCGTTGGCCATCGTGGTGCCGTGCCACCGAGTCATCGGCTCGTCGGGGTCCCTCACCGGCTTCGCCGGTGGCACGAAGGCGAAGAAGTTCCTGCTCGACATGGAGAAGCGTCATGCACCGGCGCGACTCCCGGTGCGCGCCGCCGACGAGGATCCGCGTTTGGCCGAGATGTTCGCCAAGGGACTGACCTCGTCGACGGGTGAACCGTTGAACATCTTCGGCTCCTTGGCTCATCATCCCGATCTGTTGCGACGGTGGCTGGTGTTCGCCGGTCACGTTCTTTCCAAGAACACCATCGCTCCGCGCGAACGCGAATTGCTCATCCTGCGCACCGGATGGAACTGCAACTCGCGTTACGAATGGGGTCAGCACGTGCTGATCGCGCGCGAATGCGGGCTTTCCGACTCCGAGATCGAGCGCGTGACGGTCGGTCCCTCGGCGCGTTGGCCCGATGTCGATCGACTGTTGTTGACCGCCGCCGATGAACTGCACGTCGACCACCGTTTGAGTGATGCAACGTGGCGGTCGTTGTCGACGCACCTGACGAACGAGCAGATGCTGGATGTCATCGCCACCGTGGGCAACTATCACCTGGTGGCGATGTTCCTGAACTCATTGCGGGTCGAATTGGACGCCGGAGTGCCGGACGATCCACGTCTGGGCTGAGCGGTCGGATCAGCCCTTGCGGCGCGACGACTGAGATTGCTCGCGACGACGACGAGCGGCTTCCTGCTCGGCGGCCTTGCGCGCCTTGCGCTGTTCCTTCAGAGCCGCGCGCTCGGCGTCGTCCTTGGTGTCGACGATCAGGGGCGCGATGGTGACCGTCGGAGCCGGTGGAACCTTCCACGCGTCGTCATGCTTGAGGATGCGCGTGATGATCGGTGAGGCGATCGCTTCGCCGGTGACCACGGTGGCCAACATCACATGAGTGACGTCGAGGCCGTGATTGGCGATGACGCCCGGAAGGACCTCGCGCAGATTTTCCTCGCTCGGGTCGTCGGCGTTGGAGCCCAACGCCTCGATGCACTCGTTGAGGCAGGTTTCGGTCAGCACGAGCGACAGTCGCTCGAGGTCGCCATTGATGCGTCCCTTGTTGACGGTCTCGCGAATGGCCGCGATCAGGTCGGCCGGCGAGGGATCGGTGCCCTTGACGCTGGCGATGTGTTGGACGGCGTCCTGTCCGTCCTCCTCGAGCGCGTCGTAGAGAGCGGTGATCTTCGCGTCGGGGAGCAGACGAAAGGCCCGATCGAGCATGGAGAGGGCAGCGAGACGATTCTTGACCTGATTCACAATGGGGAGAGGCTACCGCTATCTCGTGCGTCAGCCTGCCCGCGCATGCGTCAGCCCGCCCGTGCGTACGTCAGAATGTCGCCATGAGCACTGAGAACGGATTGAAAGCCCGAATCCAAGCCGACATCGCCGAGGCGGTGCGCGCGGGAGACGAACTTTTGAAGTCGACCTTGCGCATGGCGTTGGCCGCCATCATGAACGCCGAGGTGGCCGGGAGCGAGGCGGTGGTGTTGAGCGACGACCAGATCATCAACGTGTTGCGGGCCGAAGCGAAGAAGCGTGCCGAGTCGGCCGACATCTACGAGCAAGCCGGTCGTGCCGAGTCCGCATCCAAGGAGCGCGCGGAGATCGCCATCATCGAGAAGTACCTGCCCGCCGCCATGGACGCCGGCGCATTGGCGAGCATCGTGTCCGAGGAGGTTGCCGCCGCCGCCACAAATGGCCAGGTCGGTCCCAAGGCGATGGGCGTGGTGATCAAGGCGGTGAAGGAGCGCGTGGGTGCGTCCGCCGATGGCGCGGCCATCGCCGCGGCCGTGAAATCCGCACTCTCCTGACGCCGTGGACCGGACACGGGAAACGACGAGGGCGACCCGGTTTCCCGAGTCGCCCTCGTCCGATCCTCTGAACCGAGGACGCGAACCTCACATCGGAGCGGTGATTTCCACGACCACGTCGGTGTAGGTGGTGACCCCTTTGGAGTTGGTGACGCGGATGGAGACCATGGTGCCGTTCGACAGGTTCATGTTCTCGGCTCGCCAGATCGAACGAATGGTGGAGGCGGTGCGCGAGAGGGTCGCACCGGTGGTGGTCTTGGTCTCGCCCACGTAGTAGACGAGTTTCACCGAGACGATGTCGTTGCCGCCGAAGCCGCTCTCTTTCAGGAAGAGACTGGCATCGGCATCTCCGTCGGCGCCGAAGAAGATCGATCCCTCGACCGTGGCTCCGGGGTTCAACTCGATCTCGAGGGTCGGTGCGGTGATTCCACCGCTACCGACGCCGGGCGCCGTGCCATCCGACGGGATCTCCACGGCCGGCGTGTCGCTGGCCGGGGCCTCGGTCGCGGGAGCTTCGTCGGCGATCTCGGGCTCGGATGCGGCGGCGTCGCTGGAGGTTCCGTCGGTCATGGGGTCGCCGCTCGTGGGGGCGTCACCGGAGGTCTCATCGTTGGCCGGCGTGTCGATGACCGTGCTCGAGTCATCGGCCGAGATCGCGTCGGAGTGAGCCGACTCGCTGACGGCACCGGAAACGTCTCCCGAGGCGGGGTTGGCGTCGTCGCCCAGACCGATGCTGGTGGCGCCGACGTTCGTGACGAGGTCGGCATCGGCACTCGAGTCGGTGGTGTCCGACGAATCGCTGGTCGAGTCGGCGATCTTGGTGAGGACCTCGGTGGCTCCGTTCGCGCTGTTGTCGAAGCAGCCGCTGGTGCCGATGGTGAGGCCGGCCACCGCGATGGCGGCGATTCCGGCGGCGATGAACGTGTTGTTGCGGTTGATTTTCATGACGTTCCCCTGTCTGGTTGGTGGCAGCCCGTGTGGCTGCTCACGGAACAAGAGGACCGTTCCCGGGCTTCCTCGCACTTTTCCCCGGGAATTTCGGAACCGGGTTGTCGAGCCTTGATGGGTCGGGGAGGGTGGCGATCAGACGGTCGTCAGTTTCCGGCGGCCGAAGCGATTCCGGCCGTACCCAAGACCACCAGAATCGTGGATATCAGACCCTTCGACAGTTTGATGGCCATTCGGTAGTGGCGGTATTTGGCATCGATCAGAAAGATCAAGGTGGTCTGCATGGCGACGAGGTTTTCTTCGATCTGCTCGATGGTCAGATTTCGCAATGCGTCGCCGTGAGCCTCGGCGCTGATCGTCCATGGTTGCGTCTTGCGTGGCCACAACAGATACGGGTTCGGGAACGCGTATCCGGTCGATTCGGGAGAAGCCTTTCGGGGGTTCAGCAGCAACAGACACCGAAGAATGATGGAGCCGCTCATGATCAGCTGGATCGCCGCCACAACGAGAATGGCGATTTCCCAACCGAGGGCCAGGTCGTTCTCGAGGGCCTTGTTCATGAAAGTCCCACTGACCGCGAGTGAGGCCAGAGCCACACCGATCAGGATGTTTCCCTTGTTGTCGACCGTGGTGATGCGGTCCTCGAGCTGGGTGATCGACTCTCGGATGAAGACCAGACGCATCGAGGAGTCGGGGTCGATTGTGCTCATGGTCCATCCTGACGAAAGTGGCCGTAGCCGCGGCGTTCGCCGAAGGGGATCGTGACCCCTTGGCGCCCACGGTAGGAATCGGACCTACGACCTTCTGCTCCGGAGGCAGACGCTCTATCCACTGAGCTACGTGGGCAACTCTTGACAGACTAGCGGTGGGATCGCTCCTACAGTTTGGGCATGTTGATTCCCCGTCGTCGTGTGGTCGCCATGACCCTCGTGTCTGTCGTGTCGATCGCCGTGACGGCGTGTTCGGGTGATCGTGTGACCACCGAGACTCCGTCCGCGACCACGACCGTGGTCGACACGACCGAGGTGGACGCCACGGTCGCGACGACCACGGACACGAGCACGGACACGACGGTGCCGGCCGACTTCGCGGGCTACTCGTTCGTGGGGCTCGAGTTCTTCGAAGTCCCGGTGCTGGGCCCGGCGGACATTCGTGGCAGCGGTTGCGGTAGTGGTGTCGGCGAGGACGCGGTTCTGCCCGATGTCCTGCCCGATGGCATCTGGATGGGGTCGCTCGGTCCTCGTTACGAATCGTACGACGTGGTGACATCGCCGGAAGACGGCTTCGGGTACTCACGGTTCGACGGCACGACCCTGGAGATCGACATCTGGTGCGTGTACGCCGGAGCGACCGCCGAAGAGAAATTCCGTTCGGCCGAATGCCAGACCGACATCGAATGTGAGGCGAACAATTCCACGGGCTGGTTGGTGGAGGACCAGTCGGATCGCTTGCGGTCGATGCCGGTGGCCGCGGGATTCGTTTATCGCGAGGATCGGTACGACGCCGAACTCGGTTGGTCGTGTGGCACCTCGGACCCATGGAGCGTCGAGGCGACGTGGCGCATGCAACCGGTGTGGATCGCCGTGAATGCCGGTGAGGTCACCGAGATCTTCGGACATTGCGCCTACTACCTCGAAGCGTCCACGCCGCGATGAGAGGAATTGTCGTCGGGCCGTGAATTGTCGGGGGCGAACCGCCCCTCATCGGTAACAATGGAACGGATATGGCCGATCCGCTCCTCATCCTCGCCGCCCGACTGCAGGTGGCCTTCGACGCGGTGGCCGGTCGTGCCGGTGTCGATCCGGTCATTCGGCCGAGTGAGCATGCCGACGCTCAATCGAATGGCGCGTTGGCGTTGGCCAAGGAACTGGGCCGCAGTCCGCGTGACGTGGCCCAAGCGGTGCTCGAGGCCAGTGGGGGACTCTCGGACATCTGCTCCTCCATCGAGGTGGCCGGTCCCGGCTTCTTGAACCTCGTGCTCGACAATTCGTTCCTGGCCGGCGAGCTGGCGACGGTCGCATCCGACGAACGCCTCGGGGTCGGGGCCGTCACGGCGCGCAAGGTGATCATCGACTACTCGGCACCCAACGTGGCCAAGGAGATGCACGTCGGCCACCTGCGCACCACCGTCATCGGTGACGCCCTCGTTCGGCTCATGGAACACGTCGGTCACGAGGTGATCCGCGAGAACCACATCGGCGACTGGGGCACGCCGTTCGGCATGCTCATCGAGCATCTGTTGGACCTGGGCGAGACCCAGGCGGCCGATCATCTCTCGCTCGGCGACCTCGACGGCTTCTACAAGCAGGCCCGCGCCAAGTTCGACGCCGACGACGCTTTCAAGGATCGGGCACGTGCCCGCGTGGTGTTGCTGCAATCGGGCGACGCGGAAACGAGACGTCTGTGGAAGTTGCTCGTCGATCTCTCCACCAAGCACTTCAACGCGGTGTACTCGTTGCTCGGAATCCTCCTCACCGACGACGATCTGATGGGCGAGAGCGCCTACAACGATCTGCTGCCGCAGGTGATCACCCGTCTCGACGCACTGGGTCTGCTCCAGCAGTCCGACGGCGCCGACGTGGTGTTCCCGCCCGGCTACACCAATCGCGACGGCGATCCGTTGCCGTTGATCGTGCAGAAGGGACAGGGTGGGTTCAATTACGCCACCAGTGACTTGGCGTGTGTGATCGATCGTGTCGAGCGCATCGGCGCCGATCTTTTGTTGTACGTGGTGGGCGCGCCTCAGGCCCAGCACCTGAGCATGGTCTTCGACGTCGCGCGCATGGCGGGGTGGTTGAAGGATCCGGTGGAAGCCGTTCACGTGTCGTTCGGCAGCGTGCTGGGCTCCGATCGCAAGATGCTGAAGAGTCGCAGTGGCGACCCGCTGAAGTTCATCGACCTGGTCACCGAGGCGGTGGCGCGGGCCGACGAAGCCATCGCGGCCAAGAACCCCGATCTCCCGGTCGACGAGCGCGCCCGTGTCGCGCGGATGGTGGGCATCGGCGCCGTGAAGTACGCGGACCTCTCCACCGATCGCGTCCGTGACTACGTCTTCGATTGGGAGCGCATGTTGTCGTTCGACGGCAACACCGCGCCCTATCTGCAGTACGCGCACGCGCGCATCTGCAGCATCTTCCGGCGGGCGGGCATCGATCGCTCGACGGTCTCGTCGACCGCACTCGCGGTGGTCGAACCGCAGGAGCGCGACCTGGCCCTGAAAATCCTGGGTTTCGAGTCCGCGATTTTCGACACGCTCGAGCGCTACAGCCCGCATCGACTGTGCACGTACCTCTACGAACTCGCCACCACCTTCACCGCGTTCTACGAACACTGCCCGGTGTTGAAGGCCGACGACGATGCCGTCCGCACCAGCCGGCTGGCGCTGTGCGACCTCACGGCGCGCGTCATGAACCGCGGACTCGGCCTGCTGGGCATCGACGCTCCGGAGCAGATGTGAGCCCTCGCCCCGTCCCCATGGGCCTGTTGCCCGACACGGCGCGGATCGAGTCCGACGGTTCGTTGAGCGTCGGCGGTTGTCGGGTCGACGAGTTGGCCGAACGCCATGGCACTCCCTTGTTCGTCTACGACGAGGCCCACGTGCGGGCCCGTTGTCGCGAGGCGGTGGGGGCGTTCGGAGTCGATCGGGTCGTGTACGCCAGCAAAGCGTTCAGTTGCGCCGCCATGGCGCGACTCGTCAGCGACGAGGGCCTTCTGCTCGACGTGGCCACTGGCGGCGAGTTGTTCGTGGCCATGCACGGCGGGGTGCCGGCCGATCGATGCATCCTGCACGGCAACAACAAGAGCATCGCCGAACTGGAGATGGCGTTGACCGTCGGTGCCGACACTCAGGCGCGTCCCGGCGTGCGCCAGATCGTGGTCGACAGTTTCGACGAGATCGAACGACTCGAGCACCTGCGCTCGCGCGGTCTGCCCGTACCGCGGTTGATGATTCGCGTGACTCCCGGTGTTCACGCGCACACGCACGACTTCATCGCCACGGGTCAGGACGATTCGAAGTTCGGCTTCAACCTGGCCAACGGTGACGCCGCGCGCGCCATCGATCGCATCACGCGTGGTGGATGTGGCGAGTTGGTCGGACTTCATTGCCACATCGGTTCCAACGTGCTGCTCGTCGACAGCTTCGCCAAGGCCGCCGAAGTGATGGCCAGGTTCGCCGCGCCCTACGGACTGCCCGAGCTGACCTTGGGCGGCGGCCTCGGCGTCGCGTACGTGGAAGGCGAAGAGGCACCGTCGATCTCCGCGTGGGGATCGGTGTTGCTCGACGCGTGTCGGGCCCTCGGCGTTCAGGCCGAGGTGTCGGTCGAGCCCGGTCGTTCCATCGTGGCGTCGTCGGCCATCACCGTGTACACGGTGGGCACCATCAAGCCGATTCCCGGCATCCGCACGTACGTCAGCGTCGACGGTGGCATGAGCGACAACCCGCGGCCCGTCCTCTACGGCAGTGGCTACGAGGCCTTCGCGGTGGCCGACGTGGCGGCGACGCGCGACATGCCCGGTCGACTGGTGGGCAAGCATTGCGAGAGCGGCGACGTCCTCATCTTCGACGCCGATTTCCCGTCGTCGTTGAAGGTGGGCGACCTGCTGGCCACTCCGGTCACCGGTGCGTACGGACATTCGATGGCGAGCAATTACAACAAGGTCCCGCGACCGGCCGTGGTCTTCGTGGCCGACGGCGAGTCGCGCGTGGTGGTGCGACGCGAGACGTACGAGGACCTGGTTCGACTCGATCAGGTGTGAATCACGCTCCTGATCGAGCGCCGTGGACCCGCACCCGCCCGTAATCCCCGAGGTTTCGGGCGGGGATTCCCCTTAGCCTTGACCAGCGTGACAACGGTTGAATCCCAAGGCAAGGTCGTGCGCATCGGCGTGCTCGGCTGCGGCAACGTCGGTGCGGCCCTGATCGGCCTCATCGCCCAGCAGTCGAAGGGCATCGAAGCGCGAACCGGTGTTCGCCTGGAAGTGGTGCGCGTCGCCGTGCGCAACCTCTCGCGCGACCGCGAGATCTCGCTCGCCGACGGACTTCTCACCCGTGACGCCCACGCGGTCGTCAGCGACCCCAACGTGGACCTGGTGGTCGAGGTCATCGGTGGCATCGAGCCCGCGCGCGAACTCATCTCGACGGCCCTGTCGCTCGGTAAGCCCGTCGTCACCGCCAACAAGGAGCTGTTGGCCAACGTCGGCGTCGAACTGTTCGGTGCCGCCGACGCCGCCGGCGTCGACTTGCTCTTCGAGGCCGCGGTCGCCGGAGGTATCCCGGTCATCCGCGCTCTGCGCGAGAGTCTGCGCGGCGAGCCGGTGAGCCGCGTCATGGGCATCATCAACGGCACGACCAACTACATCCTCACCAAGATGACCGAGGAGGGCGCCGACTACGGAGTCGCGCTCGCCGAGGCACAACATCTCGGTTTCGCCGAGCGCGATCCAACGGCCGACGTCGAGGGTTTCGACGCCGGAGCCAAGGCCGCGATCCTGGCGTCCATCGCGTTCGGGGCCAAGGTGGTGGCCGGCGACGTGTATCACGAGGGAATCAGTCGTATCACCGCGGACGACATCGCCGTGGCCAAGCGCCTCGGGTACGTCGTGAAGTTGCTAGGTATCGCCGAGCGCGACGCGGCGTCCGGTGAGATCGCGGTGCGTGTTCATCCCGCGATGGTCCCGCTGAATCATCCGCTGGCCAGCGTGCGCGAGAGCTACAACGCGGTTTTCGTCGAGGGCGGAGCGGTGGGTTCGCTGATGTTCTACGGCCGCGGCGCCGGTGGGGGACCCACGGCCAGCGCGGTGCTCGGTGACGTGATCGACGCGGCCGTGAACCTGGCCAAGGGTACGCACGGAACCATCGGCACCTTCGCCAAGGCCGTCGTACGACCGATCGACGAGACCAGCGCGGAGTATTTGCTGTCGATGGAAGTCTCCGACAAGCCGGGTGTGTTGCACGCGGTCACCGGTGTGTTCGCCCGTCACGGCGTCAGCATTCGCGCCGCGGAACAAGAGGGCATTGGCGCCGATGCCCGCCTCGTGTTCATCACCCACGACGCCAAGGAGTCCGCGGTGCAAGCCACGGTGCGCGAACTGCGCGAGCTCGACGCGGTCAGTCGCGTCGGTGGGTTGTTGCGCGTGGTCGGTTCCTGACGAGGCGATGACCGTGCGTTACGTCTCGACACGCGGGCAGGCGCCCGAACTCGGATTCGCCGACGTTTTGTTGGCCGGACTCGCCACCGATGGTGGTCTGTACGTGCCGTCGCAATGGCCGACCCTGCCGTCGTTGCCCACCGGCTCGTACGCCGATCTGGCGGCGGCTGTGATGGCACCATTCGTCGACGGCGAGATCGACGAGGCCGCCTTCGCGGCGATGTGTCGTGACGCTTATTCCACGTTCCGTCATCCGGCCACCGTTCCCTTGGTGCAGATCGGCCCCGACGAATGGGTGATGGAGCTCTTCCACGGGCCCACGCTGGCGTTCAAGGACGTGGCCTTGCAGTTGGTCGGTCGACTTTTCGATCACGTTCTCTCGTCGCGCGGCGAGCGCGTGATGATCGTGGGTGCCACCAGTGGCGACACGGGCTCGGCGGCCATCGACGGTGTGAAGAGTTGCGACAACGTCGACATCGTGATCCTGTACCCGCAGGGTCGGGTCAGTGACGTTCAGCGTCGACAGATGACCACCGTCGACGCACCGAACGTGCACACCGTGGCCATCGACGGCACGTTCGACGATTGCCAGGACCTGGTGAAGGCCATGTTCAACGACGCCGCGTTCCGGGGCGACATGAACCTCTCCGCGGTGAACAGCATCAACTGGGCTCGAGTGATGGCCCAGGTCGTCTACTACGTGGCAGCGTCGGACGCGTTGGGGGACCAGCCACTGTCGTTCAGCGTTCCCACCGGAAACTTCGGCAACGTGTTGGCCGGCTGGATCGCGCGCGAGATGGGCGTTCCCGCGCACTCGCTCATCGTCGGCAGCAACACGAACGACATCCTCACGCGGTTCTTCGAATCGCAGGCGATGGTGGCCGACGGTGTGGTGCCCACTCTCAGCCCGTCGATGGACATCCAGGTGTCGTCGAACTTCGAGCGACTGTTGTTCGAGATGAACGATCGTGACGGGGGAGCGACCGCCGAGCAGATGGCCTTGTTCCGTTCGAGCGGTCGCATGAGTGTGGAAGCCGATCAATACGCGAACTGGATCGAGCCGGTGTTCCGCGCCGCGCGCAGTGACGACGCCGACACGCTGGCCACCATGGACGCGGTGTACCGCGAATCCGGGATGCTGATCGACCCGCACACCGCGGTCGGGGTGTCGGCGGCGCGCCGTCAGCGCGAAGCCGGCGTGCCGGTGGTGACCATGGCCACGGCCCATCCGGCCAAGTTCCCCGACGCGGTGAAGAAGGCCACCGGTGTGCATCCCGCACTGCCCGAACATCTCTCTGACCTGCTGGAACGCCCGGAACGCACCACGCCGCTGCCGAACGATCTGGCCCGGGTGCAGGCGTTCGTGCGCTCGGTCGCCCGTCGCTGAAACGGTCGATTCGGCGGGGATACGTTGCCAACCACCCCCGCCGTGGCTATGGTCTGACTGTCTGGAATCCCAGACCGCACGAGTCTCCGCCTGGTGACAGAACCTGGGTTGGTCCGTGTGTGTTCCCCTCACTGGCGTTGGGATCGCCGG
>Ga0315900_10010985_pt1 | contig 11255 bp, 20 predicted proteins | sample LakEriMetagenome_FD_203521 | JGI IMG/M metagenome (GOLD analysis project Ga0315900, IMG submission 203521) | Freshwater fungal communities from buoy surface, Lake Erie, Ohio, United States - Buoy 12 MA114 | ecosystem: Environmental > Aquatic > Freshwater > Lake > Lake biofilm | place: USA: Lake...
GATTACAACGTAGGAAAGGATTCCTGCTTAAGCCTACTCGACACGCGGGCAACGTCAGCGAATAACAACGGGTTAACCACTAAAGTATGGGCGCGGGGGCAGGGTGTGGAATCGATTACAACCACCTTGAATTTAGCTAGCGGTACGCATCAAACGACCTACTTCGACTTATCAGCATCTACCACGCTTAACGGGGTGCGTTGGTTTCAAACCGTGCAGGGCAGCTACACCGCTAACAACTTCAACGGATTTGCGATATACAGATACGATGCGGTAAACGATACCGCCTACCTTGTAGCGCAAACAGCGAACACGGGGACGATATGGCAGGCCACCGCCAACACATGGAACACCATCGACTTTACAGCACCCGTTAACGTTGAAGCAGGGGCATACCGAATAGTGGCGTACTATTCAAGTTCCGCGCAAACAACAGCTCCCGCACTTGGGTCGTTTAATTTCGTGCAAAACGCGCTTGTATTTAACCTACCGAACACCGGGCGGCTTTCGGGTCGTTTGACCCAAACCACACCCGCGAACTTCAAAACATCCACGCTTGCAACACAAGCAGGTCAACCCATCATCGGAATCTATTAAACCCACCTCCATGAATCAATTCATCGGTACTGAAATCATCGCAAACGTAAAGAGAACTGAACCTATTACGCTTGATTACAACCCGTCAACGTTCCGCGTGTTAGGCTTTGACAAGTTACCGGACGGCACGTATTTAGTACACACGGAATCAGCCGAACCTATCCCCGAAGGTCAGCCGTATCAATCGGTATCACGTAGAACCGGGCAGATACTTACTAAGGCACAAATTCAATCCGTATTTGGTGCGTTTGATCCTGACCGCGTTGGGCATGAAATCAACTGGCAAGTGGTACGGGCGTTACTTAACGCGGCAAAACTTGACCTTGAGTGAACACCTTAGCGAACATAAAGGAGCATATGCGGCATGGGCGTATCTATGCCGACGAGCCGTCGTACACGGATGACAATGTTCGCATATTACGTACCGACGTAGCGTTTCAGTTTTCCGATACGGAAGCTATTAAAATCTACGCAGGTTTTGAGTGGGATGAAGCCAGCGTACCGTATATCCTGCAATGGGCTTATCCTAAGTCAGGCAAATACGCACCGTCGGCACTCATTCACGATGCGCTGTATTATTTGCGCTACAAATCACGGGCGTATGCAGATCGCGTGTTCTACGAATGGATGAAAGCGACTATCAACCGAGATCAGGCAATTATTCGGTACTTGTTTGTGCGTGCGTTCGGATGGATATACTGGAACAAAAAGCCATCGAAGCGAGCGTTGAAAAATCGAACCCTAATTAAAATCATGTATAAGTAATGGAATGGAATGACAACTTTACCGCATTTACCGCTGGCGGATCATTCGGTGCAATCGGTGGCGTGTACCTCGATGTACCGGGGATATTTTTGCAACTGAACCCGGCTAACTTTGCGATGGAGTTCCCGGTCAAATTAGTGGCCACTATCCTGCTCGCATTCGTGGGCGGTGTGGCCGGATTACTCGGGAAGGATTGGTATCAGTATAACGTGCGACCTTGGCTACAAAAACGTAAAATCCTAAACAATGACTAAAATCTTCGAATCGTTGAAAAAGACGGACACCCGTCACATTATTGCCCTGCTCATGGTAGTGGGTGCATTGACGTTTATTATGGCCCTGCTTGTGGCACGTGTTCCAGCCGGAAACGAAAACATGGTGAACGTGTTATCGGGTATGGTACTCGCCAACCTTGCGTCCGTTATTGGCTATTATTTTGGCGCATCCAAGCGTTCGGACGATGAACTTAAACACCCATAACTATGGCAACGTACATCACCAACCCCAAACAATTTAACGGCATGTGGGCGGTTATTATCACGATTGCTATTGCCCTAATCGTTGTGCTAACATCCTGCAATCCCACACGGCGGGTTATCGCTGACAAGGATAAACTGGAGCAGGTCGGGCGGGTATGGGCAGCCGAAAACCCGTGTATGAACGATACAATCACGCGCTACCTCGCAGGGCGTACAGATACGCTCACCCGGGTGCAATACGATACAACCTATTATGAATACACGGACACCGTGGAACGTGTCGTAAACCGAACGGAAACGCGCTATATCACCCGACGAGATACTATTGTGCGAACGATTGAGGACGGGCGTAAATTATCGCTATTGGCGAAAGACCACGAAGCGGAAATCGAGCATATTAATACTACCGTGGTGGGGGTATTGCGCGATAATAATGAGCAGTTATCCGCTGATCTCGACACCATGACCAGCCGCCGGGATAAATGGCGTATTTGGTTTTTTCGGCTACTCGCCGTAAATTGTATCGCGTTACTGATTTGGCAGCGCAAACGAATCCGTAAAATAATTGCATGACTAAAAAAGAGTTGGCGATACACTACCGCGAAAAACACGGATTAGAAATGCCAACGAAGTCCTTGGCAAGGAAAATGGCCGCGGAACATCCGGAGATATTCCCGGACATCGAAAACGCCCGAACTGCCCTGCGAACTATTGAGGGGAAAATGGGCAAGGACAAGATTAAAGAGCGCGTATTTGAAAAGCCGAACCGGCCTTGGGCATATCAACAACAGATCGACACTCCGGCGAAAATCTTAATACTTGATATCGAAACAGCGCCAATACTCGCCTACGTGTGGGGAATATGGAATCAAAACGTCGCAACCAATCAGATAGCATCCGATTGGTTTTGTCTTACATGGGCAGCTAAATGGCTATTCCAAGACAAGGTGTACAGCGCTAAACTAACCAAGCGCGAAGTATTGGAAAAGGATGACAGCCGGATAATTCGCGGTATTTGGGAGATGGTAAACGAAGCGGATATTGTGATTGCTCACAACGCTGAAAAGTTTGATATGCCGAAGCTAAACAGCCGGTTTATCGCTAACGGATTACAGCCTCCATTGCCTTACATAACGATTGATACGTTGAAGCATATCCGGCGGCATTTCGGGTTCGTTTCCAATAAACTGGATTACGTCAATCAGATACTCAACCTGCCGCGCAAGCAGGAAAATAGCGGGATGACGCTATGGATTAAATGCTACAACGGAGATACGGAAGCGCTAAAGGAAATGGAAACCTACAACGTGCAGGACGTTCGTATTTTGGAAGAAACATACCTTGCCATCCGTCCTTGGATTAAGCCACACCCGAACATCGGATTGCATATTTTGGACGGCAAAACATCGCATTGCCCAACGTGTGGATCAGATAATTTGCAGGATCAAGGCAAGTTTTACCACACGTCCGTAAACCGATACGAACTATTCCGTTGCGGTAATTGCGGGGCATCAGCACGTAAACGGGTAGCAAAGGATCACATTAATTTACGCAGGCATTTAATCACCGGAGCAGGGAAATAATGAACACCAGCCGCATCAAATTCATCCGAACGAAACTTGGCCGCGCGCGCGTGTGGGGCTTGGCAGATAAATATCCACTACTCATCGATGAACGGCTAAAGGGAAAGAAAGAACTGGAAATTTACATCCACGAATCTTTGCACCACATTATCCCCAACGGCACGGAGGAATTTATTACGGAGGCGGCAATCCGGCTGACGAATACTCTGTGGCACGAGGGCTACCGGAAGGTTGATAATTCAAATACGTTACCTTTACAGGATGGGAAAATACATTAACTATGATAACAGCCGCAATCCTTAGACAAGTAGCGCCACGTGTTCCAAACCCGGATGCCGTGTGCAATGCTATCAACGTAATATGCCCGCAATACGGGATAAACACGAACGATATCCTGCATGAATTTTTGGCGAACGTGCTGGAGGAATGTGGGGAGTTTACTGTATTTGCTGAAAGCCTAAACTACTCGCCTAACAGGTTGATGGGCGTTTTTGGGCCGCGAAGAATAAGCCTTGCAGATGCTACCCGTTTCGGGCGCACCGCTGGCCGTGGCGCCAATCAAGTACAACTGGCCAACATCCTGTATGGTGGTGAGTTCGGACGGCGAAACCTTGGCAATACTCAACCGGGAGATGGATGGACGTTTCGTGGGTCAGGGCCGATGCAAGTTACCGGACGGCATAACACTACCGAGTTCGCAAAGTATTACAACCGGATTACGGATGGAAAGCACACACCCGAACAGGTGGCACATTTAATGCGTACCGATTTGAACGTTGGTATGCACTCGGCATGTTGGGTATTTGCGGTCAGCAAGCGATTGATACAAGCGGCCATCGACGATAACATGACCGGGATTATCCGCAAGATTAACGGCGGATTGACTAATCAGGCAAAGCGGATGGAATATTATAACGCGCTGAAACGATTACTACCATAACGCGAAAGGCCCCCGCTAAGGGGCCTTACTTGTTTCACAAAGTCCGGTTAACGTCCGGTAACGTTATGTTTAATTATTGGTTACAAACTTCACAAACCCACTCACCATGCCGTTGACTTCATCGTCAACACTACACCATGCGTTGATTTGATCTACCGAATTTCGGATAGTCGTATGGTCATGGCCGTTAAGCCTGCCAATAGCTTTTAATCCCATCCCAAGATGCGTGTATAAATACCATCGGTAGGTGAACTTTGCTAAGCATTCAACGCCTCGTTTGCGTCCGTTGTTAATTTCAAATTCCGGAATTCCAAAATAACTGGAAGCGGCCGTTAGTACCTGTTGTGGTGTCATCGTACAATAGTTTTAATAGTGTTGTATTTGCGAGGTTTAGTCAAGTCCTTACGCACGCCAAACAGGTGCAAAGGCAGTTTTGCATCCCGGTTGTTACCGGCAAATTCACGGGCAAACTTTACAAACTGTGTTAGCTTGCGCTCAAAATCCGGGTCAGTTTCCATCATATCGCCCACGGCTCCAATCGAATGAATTACCGTCGTATGATCGCCGTTAGTGCTATCTGCTATGTAGGTAAGTTTATGGCCTTGATATCGCACCGCAAACCAACGGAATACGTGCCGGGGTATCATTACCTCACGTTTGCGAGTTCGGGCAAATAACAGCCTACGTTCGATATCGTAGAACGTGCAAGCGGCTTCCATAATTATTGAGATATGTACGGCTTTAAGATCGTACCAATTCCGTGTAGGCAGCTCGCATACGCAGGGGGTGCAGAGGGTCATGTGTTTTAATTTTAGCAACCGAAACGCGGGTCGAACGCGCATCCACCTCACAGAGGTCGTAATACCATTATACCATTCGGTTGGCCAATACCCGCCGTCCTTTCAAGATTCAACATCGCCAACCCCGGTTAAAGGTTTAAGGTTAAAAATTGCGGCGGGTGGTAAGTTCTAAAAGGGCAAATCATCCCCGATATCACCAACAGTTACCTGTGGCACCTCCGGCTTCTTCGGTTCTTTGAAGTTGCCAAGATACGTTTTTGGTGCCTTCTGATCGCGTTCTTCCAACGATTGCGATACCTGCACCGATCCAACGTTGCCGTACTGATCGGCTTCATCATTCAGCCACAATACTACGTTCAACCACTTGTCGCCGTTTTGCGCGGTTGTGATTTTGTCTTTTGGGATTTTGGACAGGTTGATCCCACCTGTGAGGAATTTTGACATGTTATCTATTTTTTAATTGTAAACTGAACTACGGTGCCGGACGTGTACGCCGGAGGGTACACGGTGATTGCTTCGCCGTCAGGCGTTACGATTGCTTGACCTTCGGATGGCAGGGATAGCAAAAAGTCTTGGCGCTGCTTGACCTTGGCTTTCACCTCCTCCTGTAATTTCAGCAGCTCCGCAATACCGGGGTCGCTGGTCGTTGCCCAATCGTATTTGGCAGGGCCGTCCTTTACCATAAACTCCCCGGACTTGTATTCGAATTTACGTCCGTACTTGGCTGCTTCGTCAATCAATGCTGACTTATATTTCTGATCGCCGTCGAGTTCTTTGATTAACGCCTCGGCTTGCTTGATCTGCACCTGAATATCAAGCGGCGATACTTCGCCATTGTCGATGGCTGCCAGAATTGTTTCCTTGGCCGATTTGATATCGGACTTTGTAAGGAGTTGGGTGTTGTTTAACTGGATTTGCATGTGTATTTATTTAGCTGTTAAAGATACTTTACACTCACTCACCACCGCCTTGAATTCAGCGTTACCATGCAGGGCGGTGTTCGATGCCCATACCGATTGCAGTTCTTCGATTGACGTTGCTGCGCGGGCGGCGGTAATAGCTTCTGCTGTGTCAATTACAACGGCCTGAGCTTCCTCGGTTACAACGGATTCCATTTCTTCGGGAACGTACACAGGGCCGCTGAACACGTCCGGGGTAAACCACTTCACGCCGTTGCTGATGGCACGGGCGAAAAGCATATTCTTCGGGAACTTGTCAAGATTCTTGGTGCCTGCTTTTTTCGCTTCCTCAATTGTGAAAGTGCTGTTGCCGATCTTTTCCTTCCCTTGGTAGAAATCAATCGAGCATACCTTTTCGCTTTGCTCAACCACCCGGAAATCGTACTTCCCCGAACCTTTGACGGCTGATGCGATTAACCCGGCTCCGATGGTAGGCTTGCCCGAAATAATGTGAATGCCGGACATGGCTGCGAAGGGCGGGATACCGATTTCTTGACCTGCCATGATTTTAACCACCGCCTGTTGTGCGGTTTTGATATCCGGGAACATCCCGGACTTAGCGAACGTATCGCCTAACGATAGCGCTTCCGTTGCGCTGACTTTGATTAGTTGCATATTTGCTGATTATGTATTGAATAAATAAAATTCGTTGCCGTGTATTGAGAAACGGAAACACCCGTTTACAGTCCGCGACGGCGGGACTTAGCTTGTAGGTACTCATATTCGAGGTATAAGCCAATGATAGAAATGATGGTGATTATTGCAATCATAACGTTTCATAAATTTGTACGTTAGCATTATCCACCTTATCATGCACGGTAAAAGCGATAGGCTCCGCAGTCAGGTGTTCGGTAGCTGTTTCCCGTATGGAATCAATCAAGGGATTCACGGCGTACCAAAATTGAGACTCCTGCAAACGGAGTAAGCCGTTCAAGGTAAAGCCGTCCGGCACCGGGTGGACCGCAATAATGCAGCGGCCAACGCCGAATGTTTTAACGTCCAGCATGTGGTCCGGGGCGAGGATTGCAACGTGTTGCGTTCCTGTTTCGTTTTGGAAATAAGCCGGTAGCGTGATTTCTTCTGTGGCCGTGATGGCGCGTGTAAGTTTCATGTGTGTGATTTTTAATTGTTAATAATAGTGTAGTTTACAAATCGACCGAAATCACCAAACCAAAGTTCACCGCATTCGATAAAAGAGTGGCTAAGATTATCACCTTCGATGTTGGTAGATGCGATTGGCTTGCGCTGCGTCATATCAACGTCATTGATAGTAGCGATGCCTTTCGGTGCGTTGTTACCTGCGTAACCAATAGATGACCATTGAATTGTTTTGCCTTTTAATGTAGCAAGGGCCGCGAGTGTTAATGTCTGTGTCATGTGTGTGTGTTTTGAATTGTTATGCTAAGATAGGTCCTGTTCCCTTTCCCCGCAACATTTTACCCAAATTTATTATTGCAACATTGTTGCATTTTCCACGGAGTGCGTGCTGGGAGTGAGTTTCACCTTCCACCGACCACCCTTACGATGCACACGTTTAATCTGTGAAATCCTCGGACGTTCACCCGCACACATCATGCGCATGTAACGTGGGGTTATGTTTAGCTCCTTAGCGGCGGCGGTTGTGGTTATCCAGTTCATACCCGCAATAATAGGAACATAAACCGGAACAAAAAAATATTTTATTTGGGAACAATTACATAGTATTGCACACATGGAATGGAAACCCCGATACTTCGAAGCATGGGTAAAGCACATGAAAACGAATCACGCAGATGCGTTTGCGTTATCCGGTGGCCGGCGGATGAAATTCAAGTACCCGGACGTAACAACCGCCAACGGGTTAACGACATTCATCATTGCATTCATAACATGGAACGGCGGCAACGCTACCCGTGTGAATGTTATGGGCCGCAAGGTTGGCAATAAATGGATCAAGTCATCCACCCGGAAAGGCACCGCTGACGTTACCGCAACGATACGCGGCAGGTCGTGTAAATTCGAGGTAAAGGTTGGCCGTGATAAACCACGTCCGGAGCAGTTAAAAGAACAGGAACGGGAACGGGCGGCACAAGGTATTTACGAGTTTATCAGCACGCCGGAGGGCTTTTATGAGGTGTATGATGGGATTGTGAATAATGAATTGTAAATCGGGAATTGTCAGGCGGCTATTGCAAAACCGCTGCTAGCCGCTGGCCTTTCTCACAACACAAATAACAAATGAGTACAAGAGCAAACATTAAATTTCAAGACGGTGATGAGTACATTCACATTGACCGCAGCCACGATGGTTTCCCTGATGTGATTCTGCCCGACATTAAAGAAGCTATTGACCTTTGTAAAGGACGTTGGAGTGGTTCAGAATTAGGGCAGTTGGTTTCAGCTTTCTTAGGGCTTCATTTTGACAAAAATAAACGCATTCAGAATTACGAGCCTTGCATCGGATTTGATAAAGCTGGTGATGAAAGCTATGAATACTACGTCCGTTGGAATAGTCATAAACGTGAATATGAATACGGAGTGCTGCCTTAGGCTTGCGGCTAACGTTTTCGGGCTTGGCGAAGTTGCCGAACACAAAACTTCATTAGAATTACAAATTTTAAAATTAAGATAAAATGTCAACAGAAAACGAAAACGGCAATTTTGCCAAACCGATGTTATCGGCAGGTTTTTTTGAAGGACTTGGTTTTTATGAAACATCACCGCAACCATTATACAAATTACCATTACCAACAGTAGGAACATGTTTACTTGCTACCAATGAAGGTTCTTTGTGGATGGAATATGATGAAGGTAATGGCGAAGACTATAAACAAAGTGTTGGTTTTGGTAAATTTACTGAACAAGATATTATATCTCTTGTGTCGGTTCTGCAAACTTGCCGATAACGGTTTGCAGCTATACGCAGTTGTGTGTCGGCTTTGTGCGGTGGGAAAATTGCGTATAGCTGCTGTTATGTGTAGTTGCGGTTGTTTACCGAAAATGTTGATTTGAAAACGAATAGAAAACTTTTATTAAAATGAGCGAGGGAAAATTAGATAAAACAAAATGCGAAATACGAACTTGTAGGTTTGCAGATATTCGCCATATTTTTGAGGAATACCATTATAAAAAAGGTGCAATGGGTGGAGGAATAAGCGTATGTTTTGCAATGTTTATAGATGGATTACTTGTAGGAGGTAGTGTAATGGGAAAACCAAGACACGAAAAGAAGTATAAAAACTGCATTGATATTAGGCGAATGGCTTGTTTAGACGATGCACCTTGCAATAGTGAAAGTTGGTTTTTATCCCAAATTATAAAGTGGTGTGCAAGTAATACAGATTACAACTATGTTTTAAGTTATTCAGATAAAACCGTAGGACATAGTGGAACAATTTATAAGGCTGCAAACTTTAAAAACATAGGCGAAACAACACCGACAAAATATGTAGAATGGAAAGGCAAAACATACCATCCAAGAAGTTTAAGCATTGAAAGACCATACTCTTATGAATTAAGAGAAGCGGTTAAAACAGGCGATGCAATAGTGCAAACTGGGTTACCGAAAATGATATGGCTTTATGAAATAAGTAATAAATTGAAACGTAAAAAAAAGAGCGTGGGAGATTTTAATAAAAGTTTTCTTCAACAAACTCTTTTTTGAAAACGAATGATAGCAATTACACATAACGGTTTGCAGCTATACGCAGTTGTGTGTCGGCTTTGTGCGGTGGGAAAATTGCGTATAGCTGCTGTTATAGCCAGTACGGTTTAATTAGCAGGAACTTTAATCGAAGAACTAAAAAAAGAATTTAAAAAATGAGCGGGGGACAAATAGAATTATCATTTTGGGTTACGAATGTTGATGCTAAAATAGAAGCATTTAAGAACCGAGAAGCAAAAGCAAAAAACACTTTTGTATTATCTGAAATTGACAAAGCAGTTGCATATAAATTTATAGCACAATACCATTATTTGAAAGATGCTAAATTTTTTGCTAAATACTGCTACGGAATTTTTATAGATAATGTTTTGGTTGGTTGTGCAACTTACTCAAACCCACAAGGTATAGTAGCAATGAAAAGTTGGTTTGGACTTGAAAACGATAACCAAGACGTATTGGAATTGAGCCGACTTTGTATGTTGCCAAAGTTAAATGGAACAAATGCTACAAGCTATTTACTTGGAAACTCATTGAGATTATTAAAATCAAAACAAGTGAAGGCTGTGATAACTTTGGCAGATGATTCAAGGCACGTTGGCTCAATTTACCAAGTGTGTAATTTCAAATACTATGGTTTGACTGATAAGAAAACCGACTTTTATACTGCCGATGGAAGAATAAACCCAAGAGGACAAACGAAAGATATAAAAGGAGTTTGGCTACCAAGAACACAAAAGCATAGATATTGCTACACACTTGATGAAAGTTTGATTTGCTTATTGAAAGAACAACCAAAACCAAATATAGGAATGATAAACAATTACGAATGTTGCAACCAAACTAATAAAGTGTTTGATAAACGGAATAAGGAATGGTATAGTTGCCCAAAATGCACTAATTCTATTTCTTTTTTAGGAGGGGGAAATTTTTTAAATTCTTTTCCTAACGAAAGTTCAATCGAAGCACAAATGTAGTATTGGCTATAACACTACAATTCCCGCAATAGTACGCTTTCCGCAACTCACAACCCATTAACACCTAACCCGAACAAATTTGCAAAACTGAATAGTCGGTTGCGTAAATTTACCGACCAAAATAAACACACATGACACCATCTATCTTTCACGGCCTTGTAGAAATTGGCCTTAACCCCATCCCGATAATTTGGGACCCGGAAACCCGGTCCGCCGAATCCCATCAGGTAAAGCACTCGGACGTTACCGCAGAGAATTATCAACACATCGCATCGAAGTGGGCGATGCAAATTGAACGCGCAAACGGCATAGCCTTAAAACTATTCCCGCCGTTCGGCATGTTCGACATCGACCAAAAAAACACCACGCACGCCAACACATGGAAGCGGTGGCTGGAAATTGTACAGAACGAATGCCCGGACGTGCTAAAGAAAATCTGCATCGAAACGACCCGCAACAACGGTGCGCATATCTACGTTAAATACCCGAATGCAAAGCACAAGGTTACCATAGCC
>Ga0315900_10010991_pt1 | contig 11253 bp, 8 predicted proteins | sample LakEriMetagenome_FD_203521 | JGI IMG/M metagenome (GOLD analysis project Ga0315900, IMG submission 203521) | Freshwater fungal communities from buoy surface, Lake Erie, Ohio, United States - Buoy 12 MA114 | ecosystem: Environmental > Aquatic > Freshwater > Lake > Lake biofilm | place: USA: Lake...
CAGGATGGTGGCAGGGTACTGCTGGGATTGGATCAGCAAGAAGAACAAGAACCTGAACGACATCCGATTCGATCAGTACGATTTTGCAATGCCATGGAATTTGTCCGAGGACGGCAACCTTTGGCTTATGACCGAGGGATCCGAGCGACAGATTGGCTGCATTCACACCTGCCAGGGGTTGGAGCTAGATTACGTGGGAGTGATCATCGGCCCCGATCTACGTGTTCGACGTGGGGTGGTCGAGACCGATGCGACAAAGCGAGCCAAGACCGACCGATCGTTGCGGGGCTTGAAGAAGAGAATGGCAGAGAATCGCCACGAAGCGCTCGACCTAGCCGATCGCGTCATCAAGAACACCTACCGAACCCTGATGACGCGTGGCATGAAAGGCTGCTTCGTCTGGTCCACAGATCCCGAAACCAACGAATGGCTTCGGGAGCAGACGGTACACGGTGAGGAGTAGTGCTTGAATACCGGAGCAATCGGGGCAACATGTCCGCAAGACATTCAGCTAGCAATAGACTGATAGCAATGGAGAAACCTGCCTCGTTCGCAACGACGAAGATAGGCATAGCACGCCGAAACTCTGATGAACATCCTGAAGAAAAGACAGAATCGTGTCCGATGAAGCCTCGCAAATTGAACAGTCCATTGAAGAGGAAACGATGAGACACATCTGGCATGCGAAGCTCAAGAAGAAGTAGTACCAGGAAGGGAACTTCGAGAAGAACCTTGAAGCCCTGCACAAGAAGGAATTCATAAGCGACGAGTGGAAGACCAAGCTCAACGAGATGTGGGCCGACCGACACTCATTCCACCATCTGCGTCCTTCGGTCGAGTCCGATCATCTGAAGCTCGAAGAGACAGCACGGAACACACTGAATCTGCTCAACAAGTTGGAGCAGGACTTCTTCGGCTACACGGTGCTGGAAGGGCTGGTGGTCCCGGACCATCCCGAATACTGGTCGATCAAGGATGGTGAGTCGTTGGTGTTCGGAGGAGGGCAAACAACGTGATTCCTCCAATTCCGTTTGAAGAATCCAGCAAGCCGTGGTTCGGCCCCCGAAAGCGGGCCAGAAAGTTCCTCCAAAGTCGATCTGAGATATTGCCTCCCGCCGACACTTGCCAGCGGATCGCTACTCGGTCAGGGTCGCTCGGAGCTGCCATCCAGAGAATTCGCTTCATCGACTATCGAAATAAGGATGAGAACGACTTTCGGTACACGATTTCCCTGGTTTGGACTTATTCGGACGCTTCGATCCGAAACTGGCTTTACGACAATGCTGCCGAGATCGTAGCTGAAACGGGTTGGTATCCGCTGCCGCAGGGAGAAAGGATCGGGAGTCGGTCGGCAGATCGTGACTTTGAAAGAGTCCGTCTTCCGAATGCCTCAAATGCAGCCTTCGCCATGAACGGCCCTCTGGTTTCTTTCGCTAGTGCGGTCGGCCAAGACGGTGGTTGCTCAATCCGTTGCAACACCGCACAAGGGTCGTTTCTGTTGGATACGGGGTTGCCGGGGAAGCTCTGCGTGGCTTCGACGGATCGCTTCGTGTTCCTCTCCCATTCACATCTCGATCACTGCGAAAACATCCGTGAGGTATTTCGGAACGGCCTTCCGGTAATCATGTCACGGGCGACGGCACGCATTCTGGCCGTGCTGGGACGGGCGACAACGAGCGAACTCCGCAAGCACTGCTATTGCCTCGATGTGGACAAGGAACTTGTTCTTGGCGACAAGCTCACACTGCGTTCCTTTTCCGTCCCGCATTGCCCAGGCTCGCTGGGGATTACCTGCAACGACGGGACTGCAACGCTTGTATATCCGGGCGACGTGACCTTTCAGACATCGAGGCACGATGCCATACCCGCCCTACTCCAGCAACTCAATTCGTATCCCAGTGCAAGGCGGGTGTGCCTGATTGACGCAACGATGGCAGGGCGGGATTTGGGGGCCGGTAGGCATAATATCGCTGCGGAGGCATTGAAGGCCCTCGATGAATACGGTGATCTTGTCCTCGTTTCCAACGACGTTGAGCAATTGCTTTATGCGTACCTTGATATGTACCACACGAGCAAGGAGGGGTCGTCAACAGGGACAGTCGAGTTCGTCGTGTCTTTTCAACTAAAGAACATCTTCGAGATACTTCATTCCGACTTCATCGCCAGAAACCTTACTCAGACCGACCCCTTCCTCGCCGCACAATACAAGGAATCGATGAGTGCGTGGGCTGAAACTCGATGGCTGTTCTGGCTAGAAGAGAAACTGAAGCTCTCGACAGAACCCAATCGCCGTAGGATCTGGCTTGTACCGTCTTCTGAGTTGGCCGCTGTTCGACCAGTTGGCAAAGCAGGGTTAATCCCAATCGATAGGGCCGAAGATGCATCACTCGACATCCCATTTGAATTCGTGAAACTCCCGGTTGATTCCTCACCCTGGACCTTGCACAGCGACGAGGACTGCTTGCGGAAGATTGTCCCGGTGATCGAACAGCAGGCCGAGGTAGTTCTGTTCCACAATTTCGTGCGGCGAACTGTGACGCATATGAAAAGCAGACGCCCGGCAGACGCGGTTTTTCGGAACTACTAGTCCTACGGTCGATTGATTCGCGGCGGCGTTCTCAACGCGGTAACGTTCGAATCAACGAACTGGAATGCGGATTCCCGAATCTTACAAACAAGACGCCTGCTCGGAATTTGCCGTCCATGGCTATTATCATAGGGCCGCCAATCTCGGGTTCCAAGGCAGCACTGATGACAGATGATCAGTGGGTTGGTGCAATGACCAAGTACGATGGGAGCACTGACCAATTTCGCGGGGGCCACGTCGAGCTTTCTCGTCTCTTGTCGGATCTAACAAGACGAGACCGCGCACGCTTCGCCAAGCTTTTTCTGAAACTACCGGAAAGTGTCGATCCAATATATTTTTCAGCGATTTTAGATGGACTCGGAAGCTATACCGCGAATTTAGTTGGCGATGCAAAAGAGGCGGATGATAGGGAATTGTTATTGTTTCCGATCGAACAGCTCGAACAAGTCATCCATCGAGCACATTCTCTCCCAACAAGACCGAGCGGTTTGGCGATTTCGCACCTAATAGAACCACTGGCGGATCGTGAACTCGATTCAGCTACGCTCGACGCGTTGGCCTACTACGCTACCAAAGATGATGACCCGGAAACCGACATTTGGAAAGACAAGTCCCTGAACTACTATGGGGGCAGTCCGTTCGATCACGGCATCAATACCGTCCGAGGTCGTGCAACCCTAGCCATCGGACACTTGCTGTTTGCACGGCAAGAATACTGGGACCATTTTCGACTCGCGATCGAGAAGGTGGTTTTCGACCCTGTGATTTCAGTACGAGTGTGTGCGATCGCAGCTTTAATGCCTATTCTAAACTGGGATCAATACGAGGCATTGCGACTATTTAACGAGTGCTGCAAAGGTATTGAAGACATATGGGGCACTCGGCCTTTTGAGGACTTCGTTCACTACGCGATCGGAACTAAGTATCTTGAGCTTCGCGAGATACTGCTTGCTGCGTTAGCGAGCACTAACGAGGAAGCCGTCAAATCAGTTGCTTCGCAGATAACTCTATTCGATCTTGCTAATGGCTCTCTAAGCACCGAGGCGGAGTTAATTCGCAGTGGTAACGAATGGATGCGCCAGGCTGCTTGCCAAGTGTATGCATTGAACATTGGACATTCCGAGGTTGGCGACAGGTGCGAGGAAAGAATTGTGCGATTCTTCGAAGACGAAAGCGATACGATTAGGGACCAGATAGGCGTGGCGTTTTTGAAGATAAATGGCGAACGACTGCGACAGCTTGAATCAATGATTTTACGGTACATCGACAGCAGATCATTCGAATCAGATCCAGACGAACTGCTGCGTGTGCTCGTAGATTCGCGAGCAGAGCTACCCAACGTAATTGTTCGCGCTGCAGAGCGAATTTTGACCATCATAGGAAACAAGGGATCGGACGTCCAGTTTCGGGAATCAAGTACGGCGAATTCCGTGGCAACGCTCATCGTTCGCCAATACGCTCAGACAAATGACAAAGTTCTAAAACGCCAATGCTTGGTTCTAATCGACGAAATGGAGCGTCTGAACTATATGGGAATTAGCGATGAACTGGAAAGAATTGATCGCTAAGTCCATGGTTTAGTTGGGCTTTTCTTGGAACAATTCCGAAAAGCTAAGTGTCATAGTATTACAACCGAAACTTTTCTCGGCGCGGATTGATTAATACGATGCTTTGACGGCTAGTAGCACCTACAGTTTCAACTGAAATTCAAACATCGTAACCCAGCCAAACCTTCAAAATTACTTAAATGATTGACAAGGTAATCTTGAACGCAGCCATAATGCAAACCATTTCTTCAATATCTAGAGTTGAACTGTTCGAAGCTATTTGGCAGAAACCCATGACGCAGCTATCTCAGAAATGGGGTATAACTTCTTTCCCCGAATTTTATGGAATGTGGTGTCATGTCTTGCGAAATACCAATTTTCGCATAAGAAGCTAACACCATTCTTAAACGCACGACGAATCCCTCAATGAGCCACGTGCTTTGGGGATCGGTTGCAGAACAGTTGCCACGAATACAATGAATTCAGATTATTTCCTTTAGCTTACTGGCAATGTCTCCAAACCTAGTTGCAATCAAACAGTGTCGCACTTCGTTCCAATGGGTGACTATCCCAACTAGTCGCGCGAAGTTTACCGTCCAAGATTCCAACTTCCAATTTGCTTCGACCGCTCCGAATCTCCAGACGGGACTACCACTTAGGCCGAATGCGCCGAAGGGTTGCGTTCCAGGTAGAGATTGCATATCAACATACAATCCAGCATGTTCTTCAAGGATTCCATTACTTGTGATGAGTTCCCCGTCTTGCGATTTCAACGGGCCGGTTGGCTCATCAAAATTGAGACAAAAATGAAACGGCTTTAATTCTTCGTCAGGGATTGGTTCGTAACCTTTTACCTCTGCGTAAAGACTCCGCAACAATGCGCTTGTTTGGCTTATTCGAGGACGGACCCATGTACAGTGCGTGTAGCCTTCTGATACAACTCCTTGTGCGAAAGCAGAATACCGAGAAAAGCGGTTTGGAAAACCGTACAGAAGCATGTAATCAAAGGGGATCGTCTCATCGGTCATATGGAAGTCAGATATTTCTGCTTGCCAGGGCAAATACTTGCTTGCTATTGGAATGTTTGTTTCTGGAATAATGACTGCCACATCAATATCCGGGAACCTTTCGTATCTTGCCTGAAATCCTTCGTTCGTCGCACTGAATGCAATGCATTTGTAGTTCCCGGAGTTCTCTATCTCGGTCAAGACATGGTTGGCGGTTACAAATGCCAAGCGCTCCTTAAAAGTGCAAACCAAAGCAGTGCCTCGATAATCGGCGGACTCCCCATCCTTTCTAACTCCGAAGACACGAGTAACACTCTTTGAAACAAATTGTGGCAATTTCTTGCCTGCTTCAAAAAGAAAGTCTAGATATTGGCTTGAATCGGTCATAAGCATTTCTGATGGCTGGCTGATGAACTTATTGCTTTTCCTCTCGAGATTCCATCGCCGAGAAGATCTTCCCGCAATTCTAACATAGTTGAACACTGCAAGGATTTGCTGTTACAAAGTCCCGGATACGTGGATGGCCACTAGGATGTAATTGCCTTGCCACCAATCCGACAAGAGAAGCGGCGAGGTCGTCTCATTGTATGCGCACGCCCAACTACACCCTGGCGGGATGACTGCCGCAGGGTGCCAGGATGGGGCGATGGGCGTTCTAGACGACGAGATCGAGGCTCAGGTCGCCCGCTCCTGCTGGCCCAACGAACCAATCGACCACCGGTGATTCGGGTGGTCCTTCAGCCACCGGTCAGGTAGCAAGTCGTCCAGAGAATCACCGGGGGATCGCCCAGCCAGTTTCTCAAAACAATCGCGCAGATAAGCCCACGGCTCCACCTGATTCAGCTTGCAACTAGCCACCAGCGACATCAGCACCGCTGCTCGCGAGCCTGCTTCCACGCTCCCCACAATAAGCCAATTCTTCCGCCCGATCGCCACCGGCTTCATCAACCGCTCGGCCGCATGGTTGTCGATCGCCAGGCGACCATCCTCCACATACCGGTTCAGCGCTGCCCACTGATTCCGGGTGTACCGCGCCGCCTCGCCCGTCGGACTCTTCGGCAGGAACAACTGGCCATCCGCCCAAGTTCGAAGCTCCTCCAGTAACGGGACCGAATACTTCTGCCGAAGCTCTCGCCTCTCCTGATGTTCCTTCCCCTCAGCAAGCCTCTCGACGTCACAAAGCCGCTGGATCAGGCCGATCACCACAAGCCACCTCTTGGATGGCTCCCCCAGAATCGAGGTAAATCCCGTCATAGCCGCTGTAGGCATCGGCCTGCAGGTATCCTTGATATGACTCGAGGAACTTCGCAGGCCCCTCTCTGGCGCGATCCAAGGTGAAGTCGTAAACCGCATAAGGATGCTCCGCATCCCCCTGGTAACACCAGAATCTTGCAGGCTTGGTCGAACGAAGCTGTTTGTCGACCAGTTTGACCGTCGTATCGTCGGTATGGATGGAGAACGATTCCAGAACCAGCTGCTGCATCCGCTGATAAAGAGGCAGACACAGATCCGCTGCACCGCTCATCCAGTCATAAAGCGTACTTCGGCGGATTTCCATTCCATGGCGGGAGAAGATATCTTCCTGCCGGAACCCTGGCAGATGATCTCCGAACTTGCTGACAACCACCTGCGCTAGAAGCCCTGGGGTGCCCAGTCCCTTTTCGATCGGCTGCGGTAGCTTGGGTGCTGTCACCAGCACCGCCTGGTCATGCTTTTCCGGACAGGCATAGACCGCTCGGCGATGGACGATCACCTTGAGCTTCGATGGGATGTAATCGAGCTGTTTGCACTCTTCCCACCGAATCGGCTCCATCACCTTGCCATCGACTGGGCAGACGAGGTCCGATTCGGGCAGAGTGTGTTCGATGATTTCCTGGGGCAGTCCGTCGGGGATCAGTCGCCGACCATGTTTCTTGGGTGTGCGCTTCGTGGTCTGCTTTTCTTGCTCCCTGACTTCCTGGAACAATTGTTCTAGGTCCCCGATCTCGAAGAGCAACATTTGGTCGGGATTGACCCATTCGCGTTTCTTCCCGCGAAGCGAGCGCAGAAGTTCCAGCATCCGCCGCTCCTGCTGCTCCATCTTCTTCCGCTGATCTTCGACTGTTGCGCTGAGGGCTTTGACCTGCTGGAGATAGCCTTCGGATTTGCTGCGCTCCGTCGCAAGGTCGGTTTCGACCTGCTTGCGGTACTGATCGGACTTGATCTTCTCAAGTTCGATCTCATGATTGGCCTGAGCCAATCGTTCGCGCAGTGCTTCAACTTCCTTGTAGAGTTCGTTGGTATCCATACACGATTGAGTCCGCATCGCGCGCAGAGGTTTCACCATGCATGGAAGAAAAAATCATTTCTTGATGTCAGGCAGAGCGTAACGTTTCCGATGGCGCACGGTTGATAGTTCAACGTCTCCGAGAAGTAGCGCAAGCTGATTGGGAGTGATCTGTGCCTTGCCTGATGGCGACGGATCTTTGACCAGATCTGTTGGGAACTGAAACGTTCCTTTTTCCAGTGCTTTTACCAGATGGCCAGCCCGTCGCGATCCCAGTAGAGGATCTTCATTCGATCACGCGTGGGGTTGTGGAAGAGGAAGAGGAATAGGAAGAGTAAGCCGCTCAGTGGATCTTCGGCCAAGAGATGGGCGACGATTCCCGAGAGCCCATCGAAGCCTTTGCGCATGTCGGTGGGTTGAGTGCAGGCGTAGATCTTCAGATGATGAACGAGGCCGATCATGACTGGCGGCTAGCCCCCAACTGGATGAGAACCTGGAGAACAGGCTGAAGAGTCATGGGATCGGTGGGGATGTGAAGAATCAGGCCGCCCTGCAGATCGACTGTGACTTCAGGTGTCACTCCCCGCAGTTGCAGCGGAATGAACTGCACCACGTTCTCGGCAAGGTTGGCATCCGCGAGATTCTTCCGTTTCATCGGCTTGGAATGACTCGCCAGTTTCCGGCGCCAGAAGTAGAAGGAGTCGACGGGGAGTTGGTGGATGGCGCAGAAGTCAGCCACGGAGAGGTTGCTGACTGAATGATCTTGAATCCACTGGGCCCACTGATCTGGCTGGAAGCGACATCGAGGCATGGCATGAACTCCGCTGACTAGAAAGCCAGCAGTACCCCATCCGCTTCAACCTGTATTTCGCCGTACGCATACGTTCAGTTCCTGCTCAAATACACTGGAATTGCAGACCGGAGCGACAAAGAATCGTAACGCCATTCGCATCGCACCTCAAAAATAGCTCGCAAAATTTTGCGCGAGCAAGGGGGAAATACCCCCTTGCAACCCCCAGGGGTTGACATCGCGAATAGCCGCTACGCCTGCGGTCTACGGCATCTCCGGTCGCGGCTCCGCCTTCGCTCCCTCCGTGCCTCCACCCGCTGTCTCCGCTCCCTTATCCTCGCCCTGCTCCGCGGGACTAGAGACTCCCGACGGTAAACTCAGGGCCAAGCGGAAACCGTAGCCGTTCGAGCGGCCCGTCGGAACATACCAGCGGCGGAACGCCGACCGGCAAAACGCCGCGTAGTCGTTCCAACAGCCGCCACGGGACACGCGGAACGAGCCCCGTTGAGGACCAACAGGATCAGTCGCTGCGATGGTGCTGAAATCGTCGTACCAGTCGTGCGTCCACTCAAACACATTGCCATGCATATCGAATAGGCCACGCACACTCGGATACCGTGCCTTTGGTGCATGCACTCGTTTCCCGCTGTTCTCCACAAACCAACCGAAGCGCCCCAGCAGATTCGTCTCGCCCCCGTAACCATACGCCGTCCGTGCGCTGCCCCGGGCCGCCACCTCCCATTCCGCTTCTGTCGGCAGACGGAACCCCCGACGACTCAAATCCACCGACCAATCCCTAGGCGCCCAATTCGCCTCTGGATCGGCTTCGCGTGGATATTTTTCCTGGTCAAGGGACTCTGGGTCCGCATAAGCTTGATCTGATTCCGGCATTCTCGACTGCTGCCACAACCACCGGCAGAACCCCACTGAATCATACCAGTGCGCCCCGACTCCTGCTTCTATCAACTGCGATTGGCGCCGCATGTAGCCAGCGTACCGCGATGAAAATGCAATCAACTCCTCCATGGTTACTTCGCGGTCCAAAACCGCGAACGGACGAGTCAGCTTCACTGCCTGACGTGTCTCATCAAAGCTTTGTTCGGGTTCATCCGCAAACGAGCCAACTAAGTATTCTCCTTCTGGGAACACGATGAAGGTGTAGTAGAACGTCTTCGGTTGCAGTGACTCTTGCGGAGGATTCGGTTCATCAGGCTCGTTCTCGCCTGATTCGCTCTCTTCGGTCTCTGCCGTTGACACTTCGGACTGCTCTTTTTCCTCAGCTTTCGGTACGGAGGGGGGCGTTGGCGTGACCGTGATGGCCAGCGTGAACCATTCGCGATCCGGCGAATAAGCTATTTGGGTCTGGTCCACTCGAGTAACAATTTGGTTCTCGCCCAGATGCCGGAGCAACCATCCCGATGCACCATGGACACCCGAGCTTGGGTCGCTGGCGTACCAGTCGGCGAGTTGCTTTATGAGTTCTTCGCGACGGGCGGGCGGAATTTCCGTGGACGCGTATTCGCCCAAGGCAAGCAGAAGAGCGTAACGTGCCCGTGCAAGGTCTTTTCCCTCGCTTACGCTTCGCGTTGCAACGCCAAGAAAATCGAGAAGCGTGTCGATTTTGATGCCGCGAGGCTTGCAGCGGAAAATGAACTGCGTCATCGCTTCGGGGTCGTTGGTCCAGTCGAACACGGGCAAAACTTTTTCTTTCTCACCTAACTTCAGCATCGTCACTGCCGCATTCGCTCGTTGCTGACCAAACGAGATGCGATCCACCGAGCCGAGATCCTCTGGCGGTAAAGTCGCCGTGACTTCGCTAAGCTGCGCAATTGTCTCTGGCGATGAAACAGCCGAGACCAACGGATAGAGAACCTCATACTGCTCCGGCGTGGCTAAGGTCAGCAATTGCGTCAATCGCTGACGATCTTTGGATGCGTAATCGGCCAAGGCATTGGCAGCGCCCAATCGCTGTGCTTCGCTGGCTGCCGAGTCGCCAAAGATCCGCTCCAGATCGCTGAGAAGACTGCCTTGGATCGGACGCAGGGCTTCGCGCAGACTTGGCTGGAACTCTGCGTTACTAGAGACTAGCTCCTTGGCTACAAACGTCCGATGCGACTCGCTCCAAATGGCTTCGTTTGTGGACGGCACATGATCGGCCAGGGCCTGCGCTGCGCGGAATCGTCGCTGCGGATCGGCTGTCTCATCTCTCAGGAGGCTCTGCAGCGATTCACTCCATTTCGCTTCCGATGGCTTGAGCAGTTGCCGGATCGGTAGCAGGTAATTGACTTTGCACGTGAGCAATTCTTCCACCAGCGGTTCGACTAGCCCGGGATCGCGGGCAACACTGGCCAATCGGGCATGCAAAAGAACCCGCTGTTCGTCAGAGGTTTTTCCTTCGGTTGCCAGCTTCGGTGCCAGGTATTCCTTGGCGATTTGTTCCACCTGCGGACTGGCATTGAGCTGTTTCACGATCTCGGGAATCTGGCCTGGCTCAGCCTTGGTGAGCGAATCCACAAGTCCCGCGATGCGGGTCGCCTCTTTTTGTTGTGCTGTCTTTTGCCAAGCGTACCAACCCCCGAATGCTAGAATCGCGATCGCCGAAGTGGTTAAGGCGACTCGCTGCAGATGATGCCGCGTGGCTTGCTGCATCACCGATTTTTCACCTGCTTTCCACTTGCTCGGTTCCGTGAAGCGCCGGACCTGTAGCCATTCGATCAGGGTTGGCAGTTGCTTCGACTCCTTTTTCATACTCCAAGCCGCGGCTCGGTCGGCCAGTATCAATCTGGCGCGCCCCTCTCTAGTCTCCTTCTGTTTCTGGGTCAGCCATTGGCGAAGTGGTTTCACCATATAGTCGTGCGCCAATTGATAGCTTTGGGATGTTGGCTTCTCCTCCTCAATCTCTTCATCGACCGGGGTGATCAGGCGAAGCTTCTTGTCGAGGATATCGATCAACTCATTGAATTCTCTCGGTTTATCCTGGTACCCAGCCGCCGCCTGTAGCGCTTCGGCACTCTGCATCGAGCCTTTGATGTCGGTACCGATAGCAGGCAGCAGCG
>Ga0315900_10010992_pt1 | contig 11253 bp, 2 predicted proteins | sample LakEriMetagenome_FD_203521 | JGI IMG/M metagenome (GOLD analysis project Ga0315900, IMG submission 203521) | Freshwater fungal communities from buoy surface, Lake Erie, Ohio, United States - Buoy 12 MA114 | ecosystem: Environmental > Aquatic > Freshwater > Lake > Lake biofilm | place: USA: Lake...
CACCCGATGCCCTGACCACCCGCGAGGCCATGCAGCAATGGATCGATCTCGAACGCAAACTCGGGGCTGATCCCTCCGCCGACCTGCGCACTTGGGCGGAAGCCAAAGGCACACGGCGCGCGCTCGAGGCACGTCTGCAACTGGCCCGGGCGGACCTCGAGCAGAAACGCCCGGACGCGGCCATCACCTCGCTTTATGAATTGGCCGGCGATCCTGCGCTCCCGCCGGATGACGCGCTCCGTGCCCGCCTGCTCCTGGCCGAAGCACGCATCGCAGCCGGGCAGAGCAAGGAGGCTCTGGAGTCGCTCGACGCCATCCCGCCCGGAAAGACTGGCCCGGCTTCCGCTTACCGCTTGGCCGACCTGCGCGGGCGCGCCCTCGCGGCGAACGGCGCGCACCGGAGCGCGCACGATTCCTTTGCCGCCGCATTCAAAGAAGCCCGCACGCCGGAAGAGAAAAGCGCGGCCGCGACGAACCGTCTGCTCACCGCGCTGGCGGCCGGCGACCTCGCCTTGGCCCGCCAATCGTTCGAGACCCTGCGTGAAACCGATCCCGCCAATCCCGACCTCGTCCGCTGGTCGTTCCTGCTCGCCACAGCCGAGGGACGCCAAGGGAATATCGACAGCCTAAATGCGCTCGCGCGGCGCGCCCCCGCAGCCGATTACGCCTTCCAAGCGAAGCTCGCTCTGGCCGAATGGCGCCTGTCTCGTGGCGAGGCCGAGGCGGCCGAACGCATCCTGCGCACGGCCGAAGCCGAGGCTGCCGCCGAGCCGCAAGCCTCCGCGCTGGCCGCCGCCGCCATTTTTGCCGCGGACAACTCCGGCTCGCGGCCGCGCGAGGAACTGGTCAAAGCCTGCACCGAATTCCTTGCCACTCACCCTGGCGCACCCGAGGCGGCGGATATCGCCTTCAAGCTCGGCGAACTGCACTCGCGTGCCGGCGACCATACCGCCGCGGAGTCCGTGCTCGCCACCCTCGCCCAGAATACCGCCGATCCGGAGCAGGCCGCTTTGGCCAAGTTTTTCGCCGCACAGTCCGCCGCCCGCAGCATGAGCACCGAGGGCGCGGGGCGCGCGCTTGCCTGGTTCGACGAAATCGCCCAAAGCAATTCGCCCCTGCGGCACCGCGCGCGTTTCGAGCAGGCCTCGCTCCTCCTGCGCGATGGCAAATTCACCGATGCCATTACGCTCTACGACCGCATCCTTGCGGGCGACCCGCCACCGGAGGTGCGACATGCCGCGCTGATGGAAAAAGCCGACACCCTTTTCGCCTTGGGCAGCGAGACCCCTTCCAAGTTCACCGAAGCCGCGGCGCTCTACGCCGGGCTGGCCGGCGAGAACTCGGCCCCGGCCGACTGGCGCGACCAGGCCGCCTGCAAGCGCGCCGCCGCCCTGGCCAAGGCCGGACAATCCGAAGCCGCCCTCGCTGCCTATCGCGAGGTGTTGGCCCGCCCGCCCGGCACGGCCGCCGATCATTTCTGGTTCTACAAAGCCGGATTGGAGGCCGGACGTCTCCTCGAGGAACAAAAGGATTGGTCGGCCGCCATCGCCGTCTACGATAAAATGGCATCCGTGGAAGGGCCGCAGCGCGAAGACATCAAGCAGCGCGCCCGCCGCCTGCGCCTCGAACACTTCATCTGGGAAAACTGACCATGCTCAATACCACCAACGCCACCGCCGACGGACACGTGAAACTCTTCATCCCCGGCCCCGTCGAGGTCTCCGACAAAACCTTCCGCGCCTTTTGCCATCCGCAGATCGGGCACCGCGGCAGCGAATTCTCCTCGCTCTACGAGTCGATCCACCCGCGCCTGCAAACTCTCTTCGGCACGCAGGGCCCGGTCTACCTCTCCACCTCCTCCGCTTGGGGCGTGATGGAGGGCGCGATCCGCAATCTCGTGCAGAAAAAGGTCCTCAACTGCATGTGCGGCGCGTTCTCCGACAAATGGCTCGACGTGAGCAAACGCTGCGGCAAACAGGCCGAGGGCCTGCAGGTCGAGTGGGGCGAGCCCATCCTTCCCGAGATGGTCGACGAAAAACTTTCCCAAGGCGGATTCGATGCCATAACCCTCATCCACAACGAAACCTCCGCCGGTGTGCTCAACCCGCTGGCCGACATCGCCGCCGTGGTAAAGAAATACCCGGACGTCATGTTCATCGTGGATAGCGTGTCCTCGTTCTCCACAGTGCCCATCCCGATGGATGAACTCGGCATCGACGTCCTCCTCACAGGAAGCCAGAAAGCCCTCGCCATGCCGCCGGGATTGGCCCTCTTCAGCGCGAGCGAGCGCGCCCGCGCCCGCGCCGCCACGGTGCCGGACCGCGGATACTATTTCGACTTCATCGAATTCCACAAAAACTGGGAGAAGTTCATGACCCCCAGCACGCCGACCACCGGACACATCTATGCTTTGCAGTCCAAACTCGACGACATCTTCGAGGAAGGCGTGGAGAACCGCCACACGCGCCACGCCAAGCTGAACAAAATGATCTCCGATTGGGTCGAGGCCAACGGCTTCGAGCACTTCGCCCGTGAAGGCTACCGCTCCAAGTCGCTCGTCTGCGTGAAGAACAACAAAAATATCGACGTTGCCGCCTTCTGCTCCGCGCTGAAGAAGAAACACAAAGTCGCGATCAACGGCGGCTACGGAAAGATCAAAGGCACCACGTTCCGCGTTTCCAATATGGGCGACGAAAGCGAAGCCACCATTGGCGAGCTCCTCGGCTGGATGACCGAATGCCTACCGAAAAGCTAAGGCCGAAACTTCGTACAGCTAGGGCGGAGACCTGAGTTTGAAACCTGAGCGGCCCTGCTAATAAACCACGGCTCGGACTTCAGGTCTCAAGTTTCAGCCCTCTCTTTACCCTTCACTCAGGCCTCAAGTTTCCGACCTCAGCCCTGTCTTATCACTCTCCCGCCGCAGCTGCCGCTTTCGCCGGATCGAGAAAGAACTCACCCGAGCCGTCCGCCATAGTGAAAGCATAAACCAACCGGTATTCGGGATCGGTCAGATGATCGGGGCGCATCGTCCGGGCCAGGCGGACCGCTTCGCTTTTCATCCCGGTGGCGGCCATGACGGCCACGGCGATCGCTTTCTGACCGGGCTGCAGTTGGTGCTGCACAATGCGCTGTGGCTCCAGCACGGTGCGGGCTTCCGCCGACCGCCCATCGGCGAAGAGCGCCAGCGCATGCGTCAGGCGGAAGTCGATATTGTCCGGTTCGGACTCCAGAGCGGCCCCCGTCTCGGTGGTATCAACATGTTCGCGGTTCAGCAGGCGTTCCAATCGGGCCAGATCGGCCACGGTTGAGGCTTTGGGCGCCGCCTTGATCGCGTTGCGGTAAGCTTGCTGTCGCAGACGCGGCTCGCCCCGGTTGGAGAAACGCCAGCGCGCAATGCGCAAAGCGTATTCGGCCGAGGCAAACTCCCCGCACAGATCCAGGAGAACCTCGTCGGCCACATTCTCTTTCCCCATCCGATCCACTTCGGCCAAGGTCTCGGCCAAGCTGCCGCGGCCCACCGCAGAGCGGACTGCTTTGCGCAGGCTGGCGGCCGCTGCGGACGGGCGCCCCAGACCTTCCTCGGCACGCGCACGGAGGATATTGGTGACGGAATCACTCAGGGGCGAACCGCTGTTCACCATGGTGAGCAACGCCTTCCAATCGCGCGTTGCGCTGAGAGCCTCTGCTCGGACCAGATACCCCCCTCGAGAGCCCCTCACCTCGCTCGGACGGACGAAATCAAGGGCAACCATGGGTCGATTGCGCTCGAGCAACCACTGCGCATAACGCCCACGGTCCTCAAGCGGAGCACCAGTGAAAACGATCTGCAGTCGCTCCACGATTTGGTCCACTGTCATGAGTCGATCATCGACCAGAACATTGGCCGCCGTGATGACCGCCGGGTCGTTGGCTTTGGGCGAGGCCAACACCCGCTCGGCCCAAGCGCGCCGTGTAGCCGGCCCCGCCGGCACCGAGGAAAGTCCGAAAGCGAGCGCCTTGGACGCATCGGGGCCCTCGGCCAATGCATCGACGATCTGAACGGCCTCGGCACGCGATTCGGCCGTTCCTACGGTGACAAGCAACCGGGCAAGTTCGATCCGACGATCAGCGGTCGGTTCGGCATCGGCCGCTTGGCGAAAATACTGCTCCGCTGCCGTGAAGTTTCTCTGCTGCAACGCACGCCGCCCGCGCCATGTGTCGGCATCGGCCTGCCGCCCGGTCGCTTCGAACTCGGCAATGGCCGCGTCGAACGATTCCTCGCCCCCGAAACGCACGGCCGCCTCGGCCTGTGCCTGCCTGTCTTCGAGGCTCAGCGGCCCTTGCTCCGCAAGTTGCTGCCAGATTTCCAAGCAAACCGGATCATTGGCGGCGAATCTCACCTTGGCATACGCGCGCAAGACATCCGGGTGGTTTTTGCGCAAATTGCGCGCCGAGGCAGATTGGATCAAGGCCAGCCGCGTATCTCCGCGCTGCAAGCTCGCGAGCGCTTTCGCTGCCAAGTCCTGCGCCCGCCAACCGGTGAAAAGAAAAGCCCCGATCCCCCCACCGACCAGGACAAGAACCACCACCGCTGGAGACCACAGCATCACCTTGCGAAGAATGGCCCGCCCCGGACTCAAGTCATAGTGCCATTCGGCGGTCTGGCCTGTGGCCTCGCGCCACCAGTCGCCAATGACGTTGTGCAACCGCGGCGTTTCGGCGAAGCGATCCGGCGCGGGCGGCTTCTCGATAATTTCCGGCTTGTACTCGGGATCGGGCATGGGCTCCTAAAGGAAGAAGCTAGCCTTGCGAGCTAGCTTCCGCCAGTGATCCTGTGAATTTCCTCAGGCGTCCTTCGACTGCTCTTTGCGACGGCGCCAACGGACATATCCGGCCGCACCCGCGAGCAAGGCCGCCGCAGCCCAGGTGCCGGGCTCGGGAACAGGTTGGCCCCCGCCGCCGGTGTAAGTCACGAAGAGTCCCTGCCCACCGTCGATGGCGCGCTGCTCGATGGCGAAGGTTCCCGTCGCCCCGACAAAGAGCGAAGAGTTCAGATTGAAATCCGCGGCATCGAAGCCGGTGATCGTCGGAGCACTGGCGATCATCCAATCAGTGTAGCTGGACGCGGCGCTGAATCCGGCCAAGGCGCCTTGCGTAGAGTTGTCGGATTGCAGGGTGATCAGGTTGATGGTGAACCCGCCCGCCGTGGTGATTCCGCTTAGATTAAGAGTGCCACCGGTAACCGCCAGCAAGTCCCACCCGGTGCCCGAAGGCCCGGCCAGATCGAAGATTTCCCAGTCGTACGAACTTCCTTGGTTCCAGAAAGTGTTGCCGGAAGATGTCGTCGTTCCGGCAGAGTTTCCGGGCGCGAGGATACCGTTGAGGGTCAGGGAACCAACCGTTCCACTGCCGCCGAGGGTCGCACCGCTCTGCACCGTGACCGCGCTGCTGGAGATCGAGCCATTGACGACCAATTTGCCCTGCTCGACCGTGGTCGCACCGCTGTAGGTGTTGACGCCCGCGAGGGTCAGGGTTGTCGCACCTTGCTTGGCAATGCCGCCTTGACCGGAAATGGTGCCGGACGAGTTCCCGCTACGCAGCGCAACCGTCACGCCATCCGATACGGCCAAATTGCCGCCGGTCTTGTTGGTGATGACAAGGCCCGCGGCGTTCGCGTTGACGGTGCCGCCAGCCAGCGTGGCAACGCGGCTGTTGGCGCCCGCCACATTGACCGTGGCGGTGTTGCTGACGATGCCAACGCTCGCGCCGGCAGCGTTCGCATTGACCGTGCCCGCGCTGGCTGTATTGACCCTCGAGCCGGTAGCGGTGTTGCTCAATGTGACCGTGCCACCATTCACTGCGGTGACTTGCGCGTTTGCGCCGGCGAGATTGACCGCTGCTGTGCCGCTGACCGTGCCGACGTTGACGTTGGCAGCAGCCGCGTTGACCGTGCCTGCGCTGGCTGCGCTGACGGTCGAGCCAGTCGCCGTGTTGCTCAGCGTCACTGTGCCGCCGCTCACGGTGTCAATAGTGGCATCGGTCCCGCCGACGTTCACTGCTGCGGTGCCGCTCACGTTCGAGACCGTGACATTACTTCCGCTTACGTTGACAGTGGCGCTGCCTCCGGCCTCAACAACCACGCTGTCGGAGCCGCCGATCGACGTGGTGCCGTTGGAGGCCACAACGTCGCTAACCGTGCCGGTCGAAAGGATGGTTCCGCCGTTGTTGATGATCAGGTTGGTTATGTTGTGGCTCAGGAGGTCGAGAGTCGTTGTGGCCGCCACCGTGACGGACCCGGTGCCAAAGGCGCTGCTGTTATCGGCGTCCAAGGTGCCACCGTTAAGAAAGGTGCCACCCGCGTAGGTATTCAAACCGGAAAGCGAGAGGGTTCCCGAGCCGTTTTTGATCAGGCTTCCGGCTCCAGAGATGACGCCGGCGAAGCTGTTGGAGTAACTGTTGCCGCCAAGGGTCAGATTTCCATTGCCCAAATCTACCTCACCGCCGCCGCCGGCGAGCGAAGACACTGTTTCATTCCCGCCCAAGCTCAGCTTGCCGCTGTTGACGGTCAGCGAAGAACCGGTATTCAGGCGTCCCGCCGATCCAAGGGTGTTCGTGCCGCCGCCCACCGTGATGGCACCCGCGCCGAGGACAGCATTGATGTTGCCGCCATTGAGCGCGTAAGTGGAGGCGGTGAGCGTGCCCGAACCGCCGAGCGTTCCCCCGCTTATGGTCAGGCTGCCCACCGTGTCGCTGCGTGTGCCCATGCCGAGCGTTCCGCCGGAAACCGTGACCGCCGCGCCATTAGCCAAGCGATCGTTGGCGCCAAGGTTCAACGTGCCGCCGCTGATGTTGATCGTCGTCGCGCCGAGCGTGCCGTTGAGGGCAGTGGTTCCGCTCGAAGCCGTGGCGGCTCCCGCGCCCAGGTTCGCCGTCACCGTGCCGCCGTTCAGAGCGTAGGTGGAAGCGGTCAGGGTGCTGGATCCCGAGAGCGCGCCGCCGCTGATGCTGAAAGAGCCCACGGTGTCATTGCCGCCGAGTTCGTAGGTGCCACTCGCCACGCTGATGGCCGCCGAGTTGCCCAGAATATTCGCCCCGTTGGCTTCGAAGGTTCCGCCATTGACGGTGACATTGGTCGAAGCAAGAGCAACGGCGCTCGAAAGTTTGCCGCCCGAGACGGTGGTGGTGCCGGTGTAGCTCTGGCTTCCGTAAAGGTTCATCGTGCCGGTGCCGGACTTGGTGAGGCTGCCCGCGCCGCCGATGGAGTTCATGTAGAAGTTTGTGGCGTTGCCGTTGACTGTGATCGTCGCTCCGGCGCCAACGCTAGCCGTGCCGCCGTTGTTGTTCCCCCATTCCTGGAGGGTGGCTACCGTGGTGTCGGTGTTGACGGTCAACGTTCCGTTTGTCGTGATGAACACATCCGACCCGCTGCCGAGGCTGCCGCCGGATGCGACCGTGACGTTGCCTTGGCTGATGCGGGTGTCTCCGGTGTAGGTGTTGTTGCCACTCAGGGTCAGCGTCTTCGCCCCGTCCTTGAACAACGAAGTGGTGGTGCCGTCTTGGCTGTTGCCTGCACCGCTGATGGCTCCGCTGATCGCAACGTTCTCCTCTGCACCAACGTAGAGCACATTGTTGCTACCGCCGACGTTGCCGCTAACCGAGAGGGATCCGCCGGTCGCAGCAATCCTCGCATTGGATCCCAATGTCAGGTTGCCCGAGACCGTGTTGGCGCCCGCGGTATTGCGCAAAGCACCGCCGGTTCCGCCAACTCCTGTGCCGTTGACCGTGATGTTTTCAGCCACCGTCATGGAGGTGGCATTGGAAAGTTGGAGAGCCGTCCCGGTGTTGATTGTGGTTCCGCCGTTCGTGGCGCCGAGGGCGTTGGCGCTCGCGGCAACGAGGACACCTTGGCCGACGGTCGTTGTGCCGGTGTAACTGCTGCTGCCGGAGAGGATTTGCGTGCCGGTGTTCGTCTTGACGATGGCACCCGCACCGGAAATGACACCGGAGAAGGTATCGCTGCCGGTCGGATTGATGGTCATGGTTCCGCTGCCGAGCGTGACCGTGCCCGCGCCTTGGATGGCGAGAGTCTCGTTGAACCCGTTCATGTCAAACACGCCGCCCGAGCTGACCGTCAGGAAGGTCGTGTCTCCGGCGAACTGGTTGGCCGCGCCAAGGCGGATCGTTCCGCCACTGTTGATCGTCGGCGTTCCGGCAAGAGCGTTGACACCGCCAGTCTTGGCCAAGATGAGCGTGCCGGCGTTAACTGTTGTCGTCCCGCTGTAAGTGTTGCCCGAGGAACCGTCCAAGGTCAGCGCTCCTGTGCCTCCCTTGACCAAAGAGCCGCTACCCGAAATCACACCCGAGAACGAGGACGTAGTGTTGGCGCCGAGAGTAAGGTTGCCGCTGAGGGCGATCGTTCCGCCTGTGCCGGCAATCGATCCGATGGTGTCGTTCGCGCCGACCGTGAAGGTGCTGGCGTTGCTGTTGATGGTCACGGAGGCGGTATCGGACAGATTGGCGCTTCCGGAGGTGGTCAGGTTGCCGCCACTCAGGGTGTAGGCAGAGGAGGATTGGCTTCCCGAAATGGCCAGTGTTCCTTGATTGATCGTTGTCGCACCGGAGTAATCGCTGGTGCCACTCAAAGTGAACGTCGCAGATCCGGTTTTGGCCAATCCACCGGTGCCGGTAATGCGCCCGGAGAAAGTGTCATTGCCGCTGTTGTTGTTCGTCATCGTGGCGCTGCCCAGAGTGACCGTGCCGCTGCCCGCGAGGGCGAGGGACTGACCGTTGTCATTGAGGTTCAGGGCGCCATTGTTTACGACATATTGATTGTTGAGCTGATTGGCTGCATCAGTGCGAAGCGTGGCACCCGAATTGACTGTGACTTGTCCGGGAACAGCGGCTGTGTTGGCCGATTTGTTCAGGACAAGCGTCCCGGCGCTGACCGTGGTGGAACCGGTGAATGTGTTGGCATCACTGCCCGAAAGCGTGAGGGTGCCGCTGCCGGCCTTCACGAAGTTGTTTGAGCCGGTGATGGCCGACGCGATGGTGTGACTTCCCAGGACCGTATTCGTGCGGGTGCGGTTGCCGTCATTCCCGAGGAAAAACGTCTTTCCGCTGCCACCGAGAGTGAGCGAACCCGTTCCCCCCGAGGCTTCTCCGATGGTCAATGCGTCGTAGTATTGGTTGAAATTGTTGTTCAGCGTGTACGAGTTGCCGTCGGCCGCAGCCAGGGTGCGTGTGCCGGTTCCGCTGTCGAAATTGACCGTGACCGTTCCGGTGCCGAATGCCCCGTTGTTGCCGGCGCGCAAAGTGCCATTGTTTAGGATCACCTCGCCGGAATAACCCGTGCTGTTGCCGGTCAAGGTCTGCGTTCCGGTTCCGTTCTTGGAGAAGCTTCCGCTGCCAGTGATCACGCCGGCGTAGCTGGTCGCCGTATTGAGTCCGCCGACCACGATGCCGTTGGTTCCGAGGGCCACGGTGCCGCCAGCACCAGCCAGCGAACCGATGGTTTCGGTGCCACCAACCTGCAGGGTGGAGCCGCCGGCGACAGACACTGCGCTGCTGTCGGAGATGGCGTTGCCGCCGCTGATGGCGAGTGTTCCGCCATTGACCGCTGTCGCCCCCGAGTAGGTGTTGACGCCGCTGAGGGTCGCGGTGCCGGTGCCGTCTTTGGTCAGGCCCGCGTTGCTGTTCGTGATGTTACCGCTGATCGTGGTGTTACCGGAACCGCCCACGGTCAGAGCATTGCTAGAACCGTTGACATTGCCGGACACGGTGAGCAATCCGGCGTCCGAGTTGACGCGTGTGGCTCCGGCTAGCGTGACATTGCCAGAGAGCGTGTTATTGCCCGAGAGGTTGCGGACGGCACCGCCATCACCCACTCCCGTGCCGGCGATATTGAGGGCTTCGTCTTCGGTGATGCCGTTGCTAAGAGCCAGTGTTCCACCGGAGTTAACTGTCGTATTGCCCGCTGTTGTGCCGAGGGCGGAATTATTGGCCGCGACGAGAGTCGCACCATTGCCCACTGTGGTGGTGCCGCTGTAGGTGTTGGCACCACTGAGAACCGTGGCGCCTCCGTTTGTCACAGTGATGTTACCGCTGTTTGAGAGCACACCACTGTAAACCATCGTGCCACCCGACGCTGCGCTGAGCGTCGCATTGGTCGCGAGATTCACATTGCCAGATTGCACAGCGGTGCCGCTACCGATGGTCGTGCCGATGACGCGGTCGGCCGCACCCGTGCCTGAAACAACATTAAGATTACGACTGTTGGTCACATTGGCAGCGCCAATGTTGAAGCCTGCCGCGTCGGCTGCGCCAGCATTGCCGATAACCACCGCACTGCTTGCGTTGCCAAGCGCACCAGCCGACCCGCTGGGCGCATTGACGTCGATCTGCAGGGTGCCGGCCTGCACAGTCGTGCTGCCGGTGTAATCGTTGGCGCCATTGGTCATCACCAATGTCCCTGCTCCGGTCTTGATGACGGAGCCTGCGCCGGTGAATTGACCAGCACCGCCAGTTGCTGCCCCTTGGTTGGCCGATCCGCTGGTCACACTGACTGTGTAGTCGGTGATCGCCGCGGTGTAGACGAGTTGCAGATTTCCCCCATTGTTGGCCACAGAGAAAGTGCCCAGCGTTCCGCTTGCCGTGAAATTGTTCGTATTGATGGCGAAGGCGCTGGCATCGAAGGCCGAGACCCAAGATCCCCCGTCAATGATGTCCCAACTACGGCTCGTCCCGGCAGCCCAGTTACTCGGATTCGTCCCGATAACGTTGATTGTGAATTTGCTGCTGCTGGTAGCGCCAAGCGTGATCGCTCCTGTGCCACCACCGACGGTGATGACATCCCAGCCCACACCGGCGGATCCCGTGGTGTCGGTGAGCTCCCATGCGTAGGAACCGCCCCCATTCAAAGTCAAAGAGCTGACGGAAAGGTTCCCGGGGCTGGTGCCGGGAGCGATGACGCCGTTGACCGTAACGGCACCCAGAGCGCCGCTGCCACCAAGTGTCGCTCCGCTGCTGATAGTCACCGCTGTGTTCGTATTGTTGCCATTGTAAGCCAAGGTTCCTTGACTAACGATTGTTGCGCCGCTGTAGCTACTGTTGGCTGCGAGCGTGGTTGTTCCCTCTCCGGATTTGGTGAAGCCGCCAGAACCGCTGATCGCGCCGGAGTAAGTCTGCGAACCAGTCTCGGCAACGGTCAGAACCTGACCGCTGGCGACCGACACGTTACCGCCCGAGGCGCCGCCGCCGCGCAGTGAGCCGATGGTT
>Ga0315900_10010993_pt1 | contig 11252 bp, 8 predicted proteins | sample LakEriMetagenome_FD_203521 | JGI IMG/M metagenome (GOLD analysis project Ga0315900, IMG submission 203521) | Freshwater fungal communities from buoy surface, Lake Erie, Ohio, United States - Buoy 12 MA114 | ecosystem: Environmental > Aquatic > Freshwater > Lake > Lake biofilm | place: USA: Lake...
TGCCATCCCTCGCCGTAAGCGATGATGGCAACCCACCAATTGTTGCGACTATCATCTTTGGTCTCGTAGTTCTTGTACCCGAATATATGGGACGCAGAGTTCACAAACCAAGTGGTATGGAGTACGGCAACCATCCGAACACAAACCACCCACACGAGCCAGGACAGAGCGAGTTCGGTTCCGCCAATCAAATAACCTGTGCCAGTGATCAACGAACCAAACGCAATATGGATTGGCAAGAACCATCGTTCGAGCATGACCAAGAATGGTTGCTTCAAAAGATCAGGTACCCATTTCTGTGCATATCCCTTGGGATCGCCATTGTCGGTTGTAAAGGCCAACCAAAACATGTGAGCCCACCAGGGACCTTCATGCGGCGAATGCGGATCTCCTGGCTGGTCACTGTACGCATGGTGTTTGCGATGGTTGGCCGTCCAACTGATCGGTCCACCTTCACCAGCAAACGTACCAAGCAAAGATAGAAAATTCTGAAGCCAATTTGGAACCACAAGACCGGTATGGGTCAACAATCGATGGAACCCAAGGCAAATACCTAGACTGCCCGTGACCCAGTGCATGAACAGAGCCAGTCCAAGTCCCGACCAAGTGAATGTCCACGGAGCGAACAGGGCTCCCAGGTGCAAAGCGATCAGCCATGTTCCTGCAGCCCACTGCACATGGTAAACCTCGGGCACAGGAGACTGCTTTCCGCCTCCCTTCGGCTTTTGCGCAAAAGAGGTCATCTCTTCCATTTTCGGCTGAACCGTTGGAGCCGCCGTCTGTGGATGGTGGTTCTTCATGGTAGAACCTGGTTCTTTTGCTTGATTTGAGCCGATCATTTCGGCGATCCTTTACGTTGGAGAGTCTAAGAATCTGAGCATCGTTCGGACGAAGCTCGAATCGGTTTGTCTGAGAATAATAACGTTCGAAATGGGGAATGTATGTCCCGGCCTGGTTTCCACTGTGTCAAAGATGTGTAAAACCTCGGGAGCCAAGTGTTACGAAAGACGTCGAATGTAATGATTGTCTCCTAGACTCAACGCATGCCGCACATAGCCCCATCGATGCATCAATCGCTCGCTCAGCCGATCCGAATAGGCTTGGCAAACGATAGCATTAGATTTTTTATGCCGAGCGATTTGTTCTAGAATCTGAACTCCCAGCAGCATGGTTCGGTAGTTGGTCTGCTCTCCACTCGTCATGTAGTTGACCGCCATAAATCCAGGCGTTCGCCATGGGAACGAATAGAAAAATCGGCACTCCCCATTGGATGCGGAACGACGTGTCTCATCTTTTGCCACGTCCCATTGGCTCGCCCATCGAGGGAACCATCGCGTTTGATGCGAAACACTCCCATCGGGGAAGATAGACAATTGGGCAAAACGGGCGCCCGTGGTCAGTGCAAAAAAATCTTCACGCTCGGTGGATAAATCCCATGGATGAAGATGTACCCTTGGAAGCATAAAGCTGGCGAACAGCCAACTTCGCTGAACCAAAAGCAAAGTCCTTTGGTTGGCCAGTTGAGCCTGTAACATTTCCCAAGGGGACCGTCTTAAGCTACGGAAGAAGCTTTCTTGATGTATGCACTCAAACGACTCTTCGTTCGTGCTGCCTTATTGACGTGGATGATTCGCTTGGAAGCGGTTTGATCCAGCAACTTACAAAGACTGCCATACTGTGTCTTAGCGTCATCAAAGTTCTTAGCGACAACTGCTTCTCTTAGCTTCTTGATCGCTGTCTTCATCTGGGACTTTGCCGAACGGTTACGGCTGCGTCGCTCTAGGGATTGTCGAAGTCGCTTCTTAGCGCTCTTGATATTCGGCACAGTACACTCCAACGGAACCAAAGTTCCTTGAATCGAAATAACTAATACAACTGTCTCGGGTCAGTTATCTTCGCAAGGAAACTCGATCTTGTCAACTTGAACAGGAAGGAAACGGCGATTAGGTTTAGAGTAGTTGTAAATCGCACGAATTCATTGTGCGGCAAGCAACCAGCTTTTCCAGTAGCGAGCAATATGAGCCTTTACGCAATTCTACCTTACCTTTGGCTGCTTCTCATGCTTGCGGCGATCCTTTCCGTCGTCGTAGTGGCGGTTCGTGGGCGACCGAAAAAGGCGAAACCGAAGGCAGCGGCCGAAGCCCCGGCTGCCGATTCGTTTGGGGAACCATCGTTGGATTTCGGGGATGAAGTGGCCCAAATGGAAAGTCGCTAGTCCACCAGCGGCGGGATGTCACCTACCATTGTTTGCGGGAATCCTCTACGTTTAGGGGATGAGACAGACTCTTTTTTACATCCCTCACGAACTCCTCGGGTTCCCTGTTTTCGGACTCCTGAGTTGGGGCTCAGCCCTATTGCTTCTTTTCGCGGTAGTACAGCTTGCCATCGCGGGCACGGCGGATAAACGGAATCAATTGATTCAAACCAATGGGATGGTTTGGGCGGGGATGCTGTTCGTGCTGACCTTTATCTTACCGCGTATCGAAACAAGGATTGAAGATTGGACGATCGGACTTCCAGTCCGGGGATACGGCGTGCTGTTGATGCTCGGTGTGATCTTTGGGGCGGCGGTGGGATTGAAGCGGAGTGAATCGAGGGGTATCTCGAAGGATGCTTTTTTTTCACTTGCAACCTGGGGAGTTGTCTCTGGGATTGCTGGTGCTCGATTGTTTTATGTGATCCAGCATTGGGATACCTTGGAGGGCAGTTCTCTCTCGGAGAAATTATACGCGTCCCTTCAATTCACCGAAGGTGGGCTGGTCGTCTATGGTGGTGTGATCGCAGGCTTGATTGCGACCGGCTATTGGGCCTACCGATATAAGGTTTCACCGCTCAAGGTAGCAGACGCAGTAACGCCTGCTTTTTTTCTGGGACTTGCTTTTGGACGTATAGGATGTCTCCTCAATGGCTGTTGCTACGGTGGCTTGTGCGACTCTTCGTTGCCGTCGATCTCATTTCCTGCGGGCTCTGCGGTTTACAGTGACCAATTGCTAAGTGGTCGTCTGGTGGGCTTGGTCGTGAAAGACGAACGTATCATCAACATTGAGAAAGATAGCTGGGCGGACAAGAACCAAATTCAACCTGGACAAACGATCACCCTCATGGAGCCTCGTCAAGTCGACGGTCCTACGCACGAGAATCCACTGGCTCCACCCGAATTGGATCTGCTATTGAAGATTGACGGGAAGACATTTCGCGCTCATCCGCTTCCGAATCGCTCCTTGGGAGTACACCCATCGCAAATCTATGCATCGTTCGGCGGCCTGCTTTTGTTTCTATGGACAGCATCCCTGTCCAATCTTATCAAGCGACAGGGGGTGATATTCGCGAGCGGGTTGATTGCTTACGGAGTCATTCGAATTCTGGAGGAGTACATTCGAGTGGACGAAGCAGGGCAGTTCGGGACCGATCTCAGCATCTCGCAGTGGATTAGTATCGGAGCCATTCTAGGTGGAGCATTCATTGTTGTTGCCGGTTTCCGGCGATCCAAATTCGCGGTCGAGGTTGAGACTGCTACAATGCACTGATTCCAATGCAAAACACTCCCTGCTCTTGGTAGCCAAGCACATGTCCCACATCATCGAGATCGACCCAACGGTCGACTATGCGTGCAAGCAAGTGATCGGCAATCCGTTGCTCCCGGAGATTACCATCCATTTCCTGAACGCCGTTCTGACTCCAGAATCACTCATCGCAGAAGTCGAGATCCTCAATCCCATCAACGAACAAAAGTTCGAATCAGACAAACTGTCGATTCTCGACATACGAGCGATCGATCAATTGGGCAGGATCTTCAATGTCGAAGTTCAACGGACTAAAACAACGGGACTTTCGAAACGAATCACGTACTACTCGGCTGGGAATTTTGTGGACCAGCTTGAACAAGGAGACGGGTATGAGCAGCTTCGGCCGTCGATCGGGATTTGTATTTTGACTGTCGATCTGTTTCCGCATTTCGAGCGTCCTGCCTATCACAACTCATTTCGAATGAGAACTGTGGATGGGTTTGAGTTTACCGACTCATTAGAAATCCACACAATCGAGCTTTCCAAGGTGACGCGTGCGAAGGATAATTGGCAAGTGCGAGGGCCGTTGGAACAGTGGATCCATTTTTTCTTGGAGGCCAAAGGTTCAACGATGGAAGGGCTTCGCGAAAGACTTGTCGATCCGGTATTCGAGAAAGCCATTGGAGTACTAGAAATGATCCAGAAGACCCCAGAACAACGACGACAATACGAAGATCGCCTCCGAGCAGAACGTGACGAAAAAGCTCGCTTACAGGCAGCTATCGAGGAGGGCGAGGCTCGCGGTGAAGCTCGCGGCAAGGCAGAAGGCAAGGCAGAAGGCAAGGCAGAGGGTAAGGCAGAGGGTAAGGCAGAGGGTAAGTCTGAAGAGAAAGCAAGTACGATTCGCTTGCTTCAAGGTCTACTGATGCAGGAATTGGCTTCGATCGCAGACCTACAGGCACAGTCACTGGAGGAGCTAGACCGTCGTATTGCCGATTTGCAATTGCAACTTCGTAACCGCATAGGGTGACTTTGGTCGTCCCGAAACGTTCAGGGTGAATTTCATGGCTACCGGTTTCGTATCGGACGAGCCAAACGTTGGGTCTAGTAGACTTCGATGGTCTTGACCGCATGCGTTCCTTGGATCGATGCACCGTCGAGGCAACGCCATGCTCCCTCGATCAGTTGTTCGATGGCGAATGCTCGCGACGGACCGTTTACCATCGCAACGCCTGCAACAAGTGGTTCCACTTCCGTCATGGATATCCCGTTTCCGGCGGCGCTTATCTTGGAAAAAGACTCTCGAATCCAATTCGATAGTTCGGCTCGGTCCGCATCCACGAACACCAAAGCGAGTTCTTCGTTGTCTGTGGTGAAGCCACGTAGGTCCGCAGTTTCGCTCTCGGCCATCATCGCATCGATGAATCGAGACTGCCATCGACCGAGATCAACGCTATCTGCAACCGGAGTACTCGTATCTTCCATTCGTTTAACAACAACCAACGAGAAGATGGACTGATTCTTTTTGCATTGCTGCAACAGTCGCTCGAGATTCTTTGCCAATTGTGGATCGCTCGAACTCCGGATCTCTGCGAGTCGATGATCTCGTACCGTTTTGACAGGCGCAGTTTTCGCGTTCGTTGGTGCAGGTGTCCCAGCAGATGGATTGGTAGATGACTTGCTTTCGGCAATGAAAGGTACCGGAGACTCTGCATGGCTGATCGCAGATTCCACCTTGGGTGTCGTCGCGTTCTTTAGCTGTTCGGGAAATGATTCCCAGTGATGGAGCACACGTTCCCAGGAAACGACACCGATTCGTAATCTGGGCGGAACCGTGAGTCTGGTCGTGCGTTTCGTCAGTTGAAGAGAAATCGACCAGAGGCCTTTTTCGACTCCTACATCTTCTCTTTGCTTCGTGTTCGGTGACCCGGCGTCCATCGCTGGGTGCAGCGAACACCAGTACGATTCGGAAAGACTCGTCAGGCAAATTCGAAATGCTTTTTCGACTGTCTCTTGGGGTGCGATCTGTATACGTGTCTCGTGCTCAAGCCATTCATGCATACCCTCTCTCTCAAGAACTTTGCAGAGTTGGGATAAGCATGCAACTCGCCGCAGGCAATACATTGTCGTCTTTAGGGATGACTCCCAGTCCTCTGTGGCTGGGGAAATATAGAGTGGCAACAACGCATGTAAGGTCAGTTGCTCAAAACACCTTCGACGATCCCATTGAGATTCGCGAAGCAACCATTCCAATGCAGTGACGACACCTCGCAAAGTCTGCTGATGTCGTTCAGACGGGATCGGCGTTAAGCTACGACTATGACCCGCGTTGGATCCCATGATCTCAGCTAAGTGATTGGTGGCTCCATCCAACCGAAAACACTCACCTCGGAACGTCGCGGGATTGCTGAATGCTTCGATTACATTCTGAGGAATCGGATTTTGCTTGATCAACTCCATCGCCATCGCTTGGGAACGAGACGCCGTGTCGGACGGAATCTTCACTGCTGGAACGAAAGCACCAGGAGCGGCAAAACCAGATGTTTCTAACGTAGTAGTCATAAGTCGCCAAAAACCGAGCGCAGAAAAGAAATCCTTGGGAAGACTATAGGTTAAGCCCTTGCCTCGGCCAACCTGACAGGCAAGATGGTCCGTCGGAAAACCCGTGGCATTGCCACTTATTCCGACGGTAGCGATTACGACGAATAGATCAGGCGCCTTCCATGTGCGATCCACCTAGAATCACCTAGAATCCAAGCAAATGTCGATGAGCGGGCGGCACGACGGAGCATGCCTGCTACTTTTGTCGACTGTGTCTGTTTTCGCTGCCCCAAGGCGAGCGAGCATGCTACAAACCTTGGGGGAGAAATGTGGTTCCCTCAACGGCTCCGCTATTCCTTGCCGACCGTAACACCAGGCCAGTCATCGGTGCGGAACGGTGTGAGTGGCAATCCGTTCTTGCTGAAGAGATTGCAAATCGGGTTCTGCGCCCAAGCGTATCGAACTGCCACCGGTGCTGAAACGCTCGATGAAGAGACTTCGATTCGGCCATCGGGAAGTAGCTTGGCTGTTGCATTGAAAAACTTCTTGTCTTCACCGGCGATGGTGAAGCCACGGATTTCATTGACGTCGAATGGACGCCAAGCGGGTCCGACGTTTTTGCATTTCACAAGAATCTTTCCATCGACTTTTTCCATAGAATCATAGCGAGGGCTTTGATAATCAATCTGTTTTCCATATTGATTCGCCAACGCCCATCGAGCCAATCGTCGGCCTACATCTTCCTTGTTCATCGGATGGATATCCTTGCCTTCACCGATGTCGATGATGACCGCTTGGCCAGAGTTGGGTACCGTGTCCATCGCCATGGTCTGTGCTTCGCGGAGTTCAGCCCAGTCGCTATCGGCTGGTTCTGTCTTCTCTGCTTGAAAGTCCGCCAGTTGGACCCAATAGAATGGAAAGTCTCCCTGTCCCCATTCGTCGCGCCAATTCTTGATCATGCGAGGAAACAGTTTGCGGTATTGGTACGCACGGCCTGCATTGGACTCCCCTTGATACCAGATCGCTCCTTTGATGCCGTAACCGAGGTGTGACTTGAGCACACCATTGTAGATGTTGCCTGGACGCGAATTTCCTTTCATGTTGTTCTTCAATTGGTCCCGCTTCTTCGATTCCTCTGGAGTAATGTCGGTCTTTGTTGCTAGCGCGTCGTATTCCGACTCCGTTCCCTTCCAGCGAGCGACCAACTCGGGAAACTCGGCGGTGAGGATGTCTCGATTCACCCATGCTTCACACGCGGATCCGCCCCATGCGTTGTTGATCATTCCGATTGGAACGTCGGTCGATTGATGAATTTGCTTTGCGAAGAAGTATCCGACCGCCGAAAAGTTTCCGACGGTCTCGGGGGAAGCGACCATCCATTTTCGATCCTCATGACTCCAAATAGGTTCTTGCGTTCCCACTTGAGGAAAGTTAATCATGCGAATCTTCGGGTAGTTCGCGGAGAGCTTCTCAAGATCGGGGTCATTAGATGCATTGATGGTCCACTGCATATTGGACTGACCGGAACAGACCCACACCTCGCCAACCAAGATATCTTTGATTTCGACGGTGCTCGAACCTGCGACCTTCAATGTGTAGGGCCCACCGACGGGCAACGTTGGGATCTTGGTCGTCCAGTTCCCTTGCGGGTCTGCACTGCACTTTGCGCTCTTGTCCGCAATCGTAAGAGTGATCGATTCACCAGGGTTGCTTTTGCCCCATATTTTGTTTTCTTGTCCTTGTTGGAGAACCATATGGTCGGAGAAAACGTTGGGCAGTTTTACTTCTGCGTCAACGGGCTGGCAAAAGCCAACGCCCATCGCCGTGACGGGCAGTAACATCCAAGCTTGAAAGGGAAGTCGTAACTTCATCGTGGGTTCCTTGCGGAAGAGGGGAGGGAATGATCGAGATGTCTAACTCTAGATCCCTATCATACTAATGATTTGACGCCACGCCATCAGGTACACGAATGCGACGACAAATAGCGATGTCATCGAGGATACCGATGCGAAGGTTGACTTCGGCCCCAAGAACCACTTCCAAAGCCACGCGCAATACAGCGATATCGGAATGACAAGGGCTACGGACTGCCAACCCATGACACATCCGACCAACAGCGATCCTTGGACCCATCGCGATCCCGTCTCCTTACGATACGGTTCTGCAAACTCCCCACTTCGGAGGTAGGATTGCACACGGAATGGTAGAAAGTATTGGGAAAGAACTCCCAATACGCACCCTACAACAGCACCGCATAAGATAGTGATACCCGACGATTGGAAAGACAGCGGATACTTTGTTTGACCTGGGATTCCCTCGAACCATCGTACAAACTCATAATCGACTCGGAAAAGTCGGATGGCAACGATGCAAACGACGATCGTTAGCCATGCCCGCCAAGGAAACGGGTTTCGTTCCCAACACGAGATTGCCAACAACAATAACGAAGCCAAGTAAAAGACGTGGTGTAGATAGGCACCTATCAGGTCCCACTTGGGATAAAAAACGGTATTGATGATGCCCCCATACGAGTACTCTCTCCAATGGGGCAGATTCACGCCACCGCTAAACAACTCACGAGCAGCCAAAAGGGTGAACAATAATCCGAATATCAACTCAATCCAAAGATACTTTGGAGATATCGGCAACTTGCAAGCCAAACATTTTCCTCGGCACCACAACCAACCAAAGATAGGGGTATTCGCCAATCGGCTGATGTTCGTATTGCAATACGGACACTTCGATCCTCCAAAAACAATTCCCCTACCCGCCGGTAGTCGAGCAGCGAGTACATTGAAGAAGCTTCCAATGCTAGCGCCGAAATAGAAGAACCAACACACAGCGAGAAACTGGCAAGTTCGAAACAGTTCGCGGCTAGGGGAGGATAACTCCAGATTCGTACGCACCATCTTGCTCTGCGATAGCTGCTTTAGCCTATCTTCAACGACAGGCATCACAAAAACATACAATGCCCAACATGCGACGATGCCAAAAAAGGGAATCAATACCAGCCAAGGGATAGATAGCCGTTTTCTTCGCCTGACTCGTGCGTGTTGGAAAATCACTGGATCCGTGTCGGAAGCCAAACTAGGAATCTCGTTCAAAACGCCGCCCGCTGCTTCTGGAACTTTTGCAAAATATCTTTCAATGGATCATTGGTAGTGGAGTTGGAACCTCCCTTGAGATCGCGTTCACTCAGGCGGCGAACCGCGCCCTGGTTCTCGCTCTCTTGAGCGACTCGATACGCATCGATGACTGCGTTCGGTGGCAGCTCTTCTCCAGGTGGAATAAGAAAGAACCCCACGCTGCGAGGTTGATAATTCACATCCTCAATCGGATTGGGACTGGTACCTGTTCGATCGATGGCTATGGATTGCAGAAATATTTCATAGACACTCATGTCGTACAAAACCGTGGGTGGCACCGGAGTCGTATATTGCTGTTGTGTCCAGTTTCCGAACGCGTCTACTATTTCTACGTTCTCCACGATCGTACCACCGGCATCCCGTTCGATTTGTACTTGTTCTCGACCTCTCGCTGGTATGCGGAGCTTTTGCGGTGTTTTGGGACTGCGCCGGTCCGCGAAAAGAACGAGTAACTCGTCTTGATGTGTGTTAGAGATCGTGGCTGTGATCGGTGCCAGCGGTGCATTGGGCACGTACTGCTGTTGCATGGTTCGGAATTGAGGTGCTGGCAATGAAAAGACAGGTTGCTGCGGGTACCAAATCTGCCATGGATCGTAGAGGATGGGTTGCAACATCAGTCCACCCGATTGCAAACAGGTCAAACCCATACCTGGATAAAGAACGCTTTCAAAACAATAGCCTCCTGCTTGAAAGGGGTTGATGCGCCACAATTGTTCACAACCGCCGTGGATTGGGTACAAACCCAGCGGCATGGATGAGCCGCCTCGCATGCCACCGCCACCAAAGGAACCGCCTCTCGGAAAAGCGCCTCCCCCAAAGCTCGCCCCAGGAGGGAATCCTCCGCGAAGCCTACCCCCAGCATCCGCCATCCCGTCGGTACCGGGCAATCCGATCGCCATCCAGTTGTCTTGGACTCGCTGTTGCAATCGGTACATATCATTTCCCACCGGTGTGACATACCAAGCGGACATTTGGTCGACTGCCCGATCAACCAACCCCAAACGATCGCGTCCGGACATTGTCAAGAATTGCAAACGGTTTGGTTGGCCAACTCCCATCAGCAATGGAGTGGACTGTGGAAACTGGAGAGCAGATCCCGAGGCTTGACTCATCGTCGGCTGGGGACGTTGACTGGGGGTCGGCAGATTGCGTGGCATGACTGGCGGGTCGAATGAGCCGCTTGGTAGAATTTCTTGTTCCGAACCAATCGCTCCGTTCGTCGTATGAACACTCATACGGCTTGGCGAGAACTGTATTTTGCCCTGTTGCAAGGTTCCGATTTGCATGTTGCCCGAGCCACTCGCAGGCCATCGAATGATTTGCTGCAACTCCCGCGAACTGTAACCGATCCATCGTTGGTCGGGCGTATCGTAACGTGCGAGTCGCAAGTATACGTTCGGCTTTCCTGACGGATCCCGAATCACCAATTGACTATCGGATAGTTCCGCGATGGATGGTTTGTCCAATCCCTGCGCTCGTAGTTCGTAGACTTTCGAGCCGCTCGCGTTTTCCTGGCCATAGCTCCACACCTGGAGTGACAAACCGACGGATACCAGAACGGATACTCGCAACAGATCGACACAAAAGCATCGGATTGCGAAGAAGATTCTAGATTGGATTGCAGAAAAAGCATTTACCACGTTCGGTCCTCTGGATCTGGTTGCGAATTCTCTAGACTTGACTTAAGCCTTTCGAAGGAACGCGTTTCTCAACAATTCTAAACTCTTTGGAATCGCTTCTTTGTAATCTTCTTTTCCCTCAAATTCGAGGGAAACCCAGCCTCGATAGTTCGCTTTCTGTAAAATTCCAGCAATGCGTTGGTAATCTAACTCGAGCGTGTACCACTCGCCACCACCGTAATACGTCTTCGCTTGCAATAGGACTGTTTTTGCAGCCAGCTTTTCAAGCTTCGGATAGGGATCCTCTAAAAAGTTTCCGGTATCCAAGGTTACTTGCAAATAGGGTGATTGGATCGCATCGACGATTCGAAGCACTCCTTCGGGAGTCAGCCCCAATCCCCAATGGTTTTCTAGTCCCAACACGACACCACATTTCTCGG
>Ga0315900_10010997_pt1 | contig 11250 bp, 10 predicted proteins | sample LakEriMetagenome_FD_203521 | JGI IMG/M metagenome (GOLD analysis project Ga0315900, IMG submission 203521) | Freshwater fungal communities from buoy surface, Lake Erie, Ohio, United States - Buoy 12 MA114 | ecosystem: Environmental > Aquatic > Freshwater > Lake > Lake biofilm | place: USA: Lake...
ATCGCCTCAAGATGGGCTCTGCTTGCTACCTCAGGAACCACACCACCAAATCTGGCATGTTGTTCAACACTTGATGAGATCACATTTGCAAGTAATTTTCGTCCATCCACAATTCCAACCGCAGTTTCATCACAAGAGGTTTCAATTCCCAATACCAGTGCCATTACTCAAGCTCCTTGCGCATTACTACCGCAGTTAAACCTGGTCCGTAATAATTCTCTCGCTTTGAAACCTCAATAAATCCAAAGGATTGATAAAGGGGGTGGGCTTGATCATTTCCCAACCTCATCTCAAGCATTATTGCCTGTGCTTTTTTAACTCTTGCCCAATCAATTAGCCGCTTTAACAATTCACGGCCAACACCTTTGCGACGGTGGCCTGCCACGACAGTTAATGTATGAATATCAGCCACATCTGCCACATAAAAAATTCCACCATATGCAATTAGTTTTCCCTCAAACTCTGCAACCAGGTACTGCGCACTCTTTGGGGCTTTTGCAAACTCCTCTTTAAATTGCTCAGCACTCCAAGCGCTCTTGCCATAAACCTCTTTTTCAATTGATATTGCTAATACCAAATCCAATGCTGTCATTGGCCTAAATTTCACTCCTTCAGGTAATGGGTAGGCATCAGGTTTTCTGAGATAAATTGGTTGCAAAACTGATTGACTTGTTAAAGCGATCTGTGCCAATTTAACTGGATCTGGAAAGTAATCTCCCTCATTAAAAATTGGAATACCAAACTTTTCTAACTCACATGCTTTGCTCACCGAAGGTTGCGTGATCTGAACACCATCTTTATATCTAGCCCAAAATCTCTCTTTGCGCCTGGCATCAGTTGAAACAATAAATTCACTTTGATTTATGCCAGCTGCCATCGCATCTAATGAACAAACTCCTACCCAATCTATTTGGGCAGCTAAGGCGTAACTTTGAGCAAAAACAATTCCAACTCTAAGGCCAGTAAAGGGACCAGGTCCCATACCAACTGCCACTAAATCCACCTGGCTATTAACTGCTAATGCTTGGGAAACTAGCTTTGGTAACACCTCTCCATGGGCGAGTGGGTCATTGTGGGAGGCATTAAACAAAACTTTGCCATCTTGAATTAAGGCAACACTTGTTTGCGAAGTTGAGGTATCAATTGCTAATACCGTTTTCATAATTTAAATCCTGACCAACGCTGGCTATTGAAGAGAAATTCAATTTCTCGATCAGAGTCTTTTTCCCCAGAGGTAATAACAAGCTCTAAATATTGATCAGTTAATGTAGAGACAAAATCTTTGCCCCACTCAATTACAAATACGCTACTTGCCAGGTAGCTTTCAAAATCTAAATCTGCAAAATTACTTGGATCAGAATTAAGCAATCGATAAGCATCAATATGAATAAAATTTGGAACCCCTTTGTGAATTCTACTAATTACAAAGGTTGGTGAGGTTACTCCTAAAATATTAAAGGCTGAAGCAATTCCTTGAGTTAAAATAGTTTTGCCAGCACCTAACTGACCCGTTAATACCACCACATCTGAAGGCTTTAATTGTTGGCCAATTTTTTCACCTAATTCAAACATTGCTTGTGGTGAATTGATCTGAATTTTCATTAGGGGGTTAGTTTATAGAAATTAGAAGGGGGGTTCCGAATTAATCGGAACCCCCCTTAATTACTTAGTTACTCGTTATTGACGGAACTTAAGTAAATCAGGTTTATAGTTTGGATTAACAAACAAATTTCCATCACTCTTAATCGCCGCTTTGACTGCGGTTGATGATGGAATCTTGCCTGTCTTTGCTGCTGTTGCGGCCATCTTTGCAACTGTCATTACCTGAGCAGTTGTAAAGGTGCAGTGACCAACTCCATTTGTTGGAACTGTTGGAGTAATTGCACCTGATGCACCAAATTTGGTGTACTCATTAGGTGGTTTATTCCAAATCACTACTAATTGACCAGATTTAACTTTGCCATCAGTAACCGCAGCATTGTATTGATCAATTAAATACTGAGCCGCACCTGCTGGAGTTATGTGATCAGCAGTTGCAGAGAGGGCAATGGTTGGAACTTCAATCTTGCCTTGAATCTGATACATGCTGTTTAATGTTGCAACAGCAGCTGGATTTGACTTTACTCGAGGCATTAATGCTAAATATCCTAAAATGCCACGAGCTGCGTCAAGTCCAGAAAGTGCAGCAGCATATGTTGTGCCAGCTGTTCCAAGGCGAGTTGAGTAGTTTGTAGTTGAGTTATCAAATACAACTCCATTTGCACGTCGCTCCATATCGTAATTGGCTAATACCGCAAGACCGGCCGCTTCCGCACCATTTTCAAGTACAGCTAAGGCAGGGCTAAGTGCTACACCAAATGTGGTCTCTGAATCACCTGGAGGGCCAGCAACACCATCATAGGTATTTGATTGGGTAGAGATTCCAGAAACCAAACCAAGCAACATAACAGCGGCTCGGACTGGGATTGCCTGCAATGTTGCAGGAGCAGTTGAGGTTGTTGGCCACTTTGGTCTTAATGGATCAGCAATAATTGCATTTTTAATCTCAGTCAGAGTGGCACGTACCTGAGCTAAGTCGCCAAGCATTTCAATGTACCCTGTTTGACCAGCTGAGTAGCCAGTTCCTTTGATTGCTGGGTTAAACAATACTTTTAGACCCCAAAGGAAATCCCCTGCCATTGTGATCTCTGCTTGAGCAGAGTCAGCAATACACATTGGAAGGGCTGCATCTATGGCACCAGAATATTGCTCAGAAAGCGCCTGGGTAGTTAGACCACCTAAAGAATTACCCCAAGCAACCACTTTGCTAATTTTTGGATACTTGTCACGTGCAATTTGTAATACCTGCAAGGTTGCATCCGTTAACTCAGTTAAGTTCCAACCTTGACTAGTTGCGCCTGATCCAGCTAACGCGTATCCAGCTGCAAGCATTGATTGAGCAACTGCAGCTGTTGGAGCTACTTCAGGCTCATAATTTATAGGTACGGCTGGTGTTCCCGCCGCAGGGTTTGCAGGAAGTGCTACTCCATATCGGATGCCATGTGCATATGTGAAAAGTGTGCCATTAAATTTAGCTGGCATTCTTATCTCATACTTAGAGCCATTGTCATCTGTACCCACACACTTAGTGAAATCAACTCTTCCACTAGCAGTTGATAAGTACTCTTTTGTGCAGGTTTCAGCTGCGCTAGCAGAACTTGGAATTGCAACTGTAAATACAGCCACAAGTGTTGATGCTATTAAGGCAACAAGGCCCTTTTTAAGGTTTGTATTTTTCATTTGTTTGTTGGTATCCCATTCTTTGGCATTGTAGGACGAACAAAGGTTTTGTTCTCAGTAACAGCTCCGGCACCAGAATCAGTTGTGTAGATAACTAATTTACCGCCGTAAGGCTTACCTTCACCCTTTGCATTAATTTGGCTAACCCAATAACCGTTATAGCCAATTCGGCTGGTTGCAGAGTAGCCAAGGGGCACTAAACCTGCACTAGCAAATGTAGAGCCTTTGGTCTCTATCGCTTTCATTAACCCATCGCGAGTTAGATTTGGACCAGCCGCCCGCAGCGCCTGAACAGTCAGCATTGCTGAGTTCATTCCTGCAAGTACGTAATTGTCAAAAGCTTTACCTTTGCGGTATTTGGTATTAATGGCAACAAATTGTTTGACATAAGGATCGGTCAAATCTTTAGCATCTGGCATAAAGCTAGCTGAAAGAACCCCATCGATTGTTTCAGGCTTGACCTTAAGTGCCAGCAAGGTGTTGGCATCTGCACCAACTGATCCAGCAAGCCAAGTAAATTTCTTTGTTAAGGATAACTCTTCTGCTGCCTTTAACATCGCAACAGTTGCATCACCGGTTCCAAAGAGAACCACTACTGGCTTACCTGGCACAGCAGAGATTCCACCTAAAATTGTCTTTGCAGTTGCAATATCCATTCCACCCTGTGGATAGAAAAACTCCCTATTGAATTTATGTGATGCAGCTCCAAATCCTGCTCTGGCATCATCACCAAACTCATCATTTTGAGCAACTAGGAAGGTGGCTTGACCAGGAAAATTATCCTTAACTACCTTTGCCATCACCTTTGCTTCCATTGCATAGGTTGGTAGAACCATAAATGTGGTTGGGTAAGCAACCTTGTCATTAAAGCCGCTCCAGCCTGAGTTCACAAATAAATCCGGCACATTTTCCACTGCCATGCTCGCTGCTTTGTAACCGCTTTGGTGGGTCGCTGTTCCAAGTGCTCCAACTACAGCAAAAACATTATCTTTATAAACTAAATCAAATGTAGAAGTTGCTGCTCCTCTAACGGTGTATTTGTCATTACGGTGAACGAGTTTTATTTTTCGACCATTAACTCCACCATTTGCATTTATATAGTCAAAATAAGCTTTCATTGCGCCAGGAACATTTCCATAAACAAGTCCAGCAGAACCTGATGTAGGAGATGAGATTCCTAACTTGATTTCATTGGCCGTAACTCCGGTGGTTTGAGCAGCTTGTGCAGGTAGAGTGCTGAGCACCATTGCACCTGTTGCAATCACCGCTGAAACGATTGATAAGCGTTTCATACGTATACTTTTGATCATTTATTTCCTTCCCTAGGTTTGAATCAATCTGAAATTTAATGATGTCGTTTGAGAATATGACCTGGCCCATTTGGCGTAAAGACCACTGCCAGAATCAACAGTGCGCTAACCAAGAAGTCAGGCAAACTAGTTGTTAGTCCCTCCGATCCTCCGACGCGCGATACTACCGAATCTGCGATTTCTGGCATAGCCACCAGAATCAACCCGCCAAGGATTACACCTTTTAGGTTGTACAGGCCAGTAATAACTGCGCCTGTCAGAACAAAAAATGATACGCCGAGCGGAAATGCGCTTGGCGAGACCCCTCCTAATAAAATTACCAGCAATCCCCCAGACAATCCGGCCGCCCCGGAGCTAATGGCAAAAGCAACCACTTTTTGTCGCCCAACATTAATACCAGATAATTGAGCTGCAACTGGATTATCTCTTAGCGCGCGAAAAATACGACCATATTTGCTTGAGATTAAATTAGCAATCCACCAAATCATTATCAAAGAAGCTAATGCACAGATCCAGAAATACCATTGATATTGCGAGAACTCTTCACCAAATCTTTCGGGACCTGCGCCAACGTCAAATGGTAAGCCTTGTTGAGCACCTAAAAATTCAAATTGATTTGCAAGTGGTGGAAGAGCAACAGCCAGCGCCAGAGTTGTGCCCGCTAAATATGGTCCACTTAATCTAGCCACAACCAAACCAAGCAGTAACCCAAATAATCCTGCAATTAAAGTGGCTACAACTAAACCTAACATCGGATTTAACTTTGCACTATCAATTGCTAGTGCTCCTGCATATGCACCAACTGCCATCAATGCACCATGGCCTAGTGATAGTTGACCGCTATAACCAGTAAGCAAAATAATAGAGGCAATTGCCAGCGCATAAGTAGCAATATATGAGCCTTGATATAAACGTAATGGTGAAGCTTGATCGCTCACTAACAAAAGTATCCAGCCGATTAAAATAAATATTACTAGACGCTTTTTGCTTGAAATCATAGATAACATTTATGCACCCCGCTTATTCTTAGCAGCAAACAAGCCGCCGGGCTTCACTATTAAAACGAGAATCAATAAAATAAATGCTGTAGGAAATAGAATTTCAGTGCTTATGTAAGATCTCGAAAAACTAATACCAAATCCAAGAATCATTGCCCCAGCTACCGCGCCAATTAAACTATCCAGTCCACCAATAACTGCTGCAATAAATCCAAATACCAAGAGAAGATCCATCGCATTTGGATGTAGGTAATAGCCCGGTATATACAACATGCCTGCCAATCCACTAGCAGCACCAGCTAGCGCCCAACCAAAAGTTCTGACGGCATCAACTTTAATACCAGATAATTTAGCAATCTCAGGCGAGTACGCAGAGGCTCGTAGAGCTAAACCGATATTTGTTCGTTGAAATAATATAGTCAGTAAAATCATTGTTGCCGTGACACAAATGAGTACAAATAAATTAAAACGATTAAATGCTATTACCGAGCCGCCGATTTCAAAACCATTCGTTGAAACTGGTGCTTCAATAGATTGATAATCAATTCCCCAGATCATTCCTATTAAAGATTGCATCACTCCAAGTAAACCTAATGTGGCAACCACTGGTGCAATCACTGCAATTGGGCCAGATTGAATTCGCTTAAAAATTGGCCTCATAAAAAATCTATCAATACCTGCGCCAAGTAAGGCACCTGTTAACACTGCAACAATTAGTGCCAACCAAAATGAACCAGTTCGAGAAATTATCTCGTAGCCAATATAAGTTGTTATTACCGCTTGTCCTGCTTGGGCAAAATTAATTACCCGAGTAGAGCGCCAAACTAAAACTAGGGAAATCGACATGAGGGCATATATTGCGCCTGAAGATAGTGAGGTTAAAACTGCTGTAATGAATTGGGACATTATTAATACCCCAAATAAGCAGTGCGAACTGCTGGATCATTTAGAAGTTTTTGCGCGGAGTCAAAAGCAACGACAGACCCTAGATTAAGGACGACTCCTTCATCTGCGATCTTTAACGCCCCCATGGCATTTTGCTCAACTAAGACCACAGTTAAATTCATATTCTTCACCAATGATTTGATAGTTTGAAAGATTTGTTCCACTATTAAGGGGGCAAGGCCAAGTGAAGGTTCATCAAGTAACAATAATTTTGGTCTAGCGATTAGGGCTCTGCCAATAGCCAGCATTTGGCGTTCGCCGCCTGAAAGCGAGCCAGCAGATTGTGACATTCGCTCTCCTAAGACAGGAAAAAGTCCAATAATCTCATTTGTAACTGCAGCAACATCTTTTTTATCTTTGCGCCAAAGTCCAGTCAAGGCTAAATTATCTTTTACACTCAATTCAGCAATTACAGATTTTCCATCAGAAACATGCATGATTCCGCTGCGAGCTAAATCCTCTGGTTTTTTACCCAATATAGATTGACCATTCCAGGTTGCGCTGCCAGATTTGCTAGCGATCAAGCCTGAAAGCCCTCTGAGCAAGGTTGTCTTACCAGCTCCATTTGCCCCAATCACAGCAGTTAAGCTGCCTGTTGATGCTTTAAAGGAAAGATTGTTTATTGCCCGAATTGCACCATGATCAATGGTGAGATTTTCAACAACTAAACTCAATTGTTCACTCCTAGGTATGCAGCCACTACAGCTGGATTGCGACGAACTGTTTCAACATCTCCTGATGCGATCATCTCGCCAAAGTTGAGAACGTAAAGTCGATCACATACAGACATAACAACATCCATATGATGCTCAACTAATATCACTGAACATTGAGCGGCAAGGTTATGAATTAATGAGTTCATCCATTCAATATCTTGAGCACCTAAGCCACCCGCTGGTTCATCAAGTAACAAGATCTTTGGCTCACTCACCAATGCACGTGCCAGAGCGACCCGCTTTGTGACTGGATAAGGCAAAGAGTCAGCACGCCGATCAGCTAGTTCTGAGGCATATACACGTTCCAATGCTGTCATAGCTCGTTGCTTAAGTTTGCGCTCTGCTCGAGCATCAAATCCAAATGATGATGAGATCAAACCACTCTTTGCATTCTTACTATCACCGACCATGACATTTTCCAGAACAGTTAACTCCGGAAATAAACCTACTCCTTGGAGCGTGCGAGAAATTCCAAGTCCTACTAATTTATGTGGCTGGGGCCATTTTTGGCTTTTGCCATAAATTGCCAGGTCACCACTGTCTACATTGACTAACCCAGAAAGTGCGTTAAACAGTGTGGTCTTACCAGCACCATTAGGGCCAATTAATCCCACCACCTCATTTGCATTCAAATCAAGATTTACATTTGATAACGCCTTAAGCCCACCAAATGAAACAGATAGTGATTTTATTGAAAGCAAATTACTGTTACTCACGAGGGTAGATTCTAGGCACACGAGTACCGATTCGGGTAACAATCTCGTAATTAATAGTTCCGCAAGCCTTGGCCCACTCATCAATTGTGTACTCACCACCACTGCCGTCACCAAAAACAATCACTTCATCCCCAGTTTTTGCTAAGGAAGTAGCTCCAAGATCGACCACAAATTGATCCATTGAAACTCTTCCAATCAACGCAGCGCGCTCTCCGGCAACAAATACTCCAGCTAAATTACTTGCATTTCTTGGAATTCCATCTGCGTAACCCATCGTTACAACGCCAAGTTTTGTATCTACCTTTGTAGTTGCCGTACTGCCATATCCAACACTTTGACCTGCCTTAACTGCTTTTACTAATTGCAACTTAGAAATCAGCTTCATTGCAGGCTTAAGTCCTAATTCAGCAGAGCTGCCCATATTGTTAACATCAGGAGATAAACCGTATAAACCTATCCCCCATCTAATAATATTTTTATGAGCATCTTGGTTAGTTAAGGAGGCAGCTGAGTTTGCAACATGAAGATACTCACTACTAACTCCAGCATTTTTCAATTTCTCAACTGCACTGTTAAATCGGGATAGCTGGGTTTGATTCATAGCACTACCTGGCTCATCAGCTCTGGCAAAGTGTGACCAAATTCCAATTACTTTAATAGAAACTGATTTAACATAGTTTGCTATTTCAGGGATGACAGTCTCTAACTCATCACCAAAGCCACCTCGGTTCATTCCAGTATCTAATTCAATGTGAACCCTTGGAACTTTATTTACAGCCTTGCCTGCTGCTGCAATTTCAGTTAGCAACTCAATAGATGAAATAGAAAGATCAATATCTAGATTAATCGCGGTTTTAAAATCCTCACCCGGTGGAGTTAGCCAAGCAATAATCGGTTTACTTATTCCGCCATTTCGTAATGAGATGGCCTCTTCCAGTAATGCCGTTCCCAACCAATCAGCACCTGCTGACTCGGCAGCTTTTGCAACTGCAACCAAGCCATGGCCATATGCATCTGCCTTAACAACTGCGAGCACTTGAGATTTACTCTTGCTTTTAATCAATTTTAAATTACTAGCAATTGCTGCCAGATTTATCTCAGCCCTTGCGCGACTCATATTCCAAAGCCTACTTTGATTTAAGAGGGTTGGCGATCTGAGGTAATTGAGCGATCAATTGCAATTATTGCCACCAGCAATGCTGAGCCAATAAACAATCCACCCAATAAATCTGAGAACCAATGTGTATTGCGATATAGCGATGCTAGACAAACGCCTGTGGTAATAATCGCCACAAACCAGGTTAAACGCATTCCTTCAAAGGGATATTTATGTGAGTACCTAAAAATCAAATAAGCGGCAATTCCCCAACTTAGTATTGCATTTGCAGCATGCCCGCTGGGATAAGACAAACCGCTGTCGGTAAAGAAAAGATCAAAACCAGTACTTGGTTTAGTTCGGCCAAATAGTAGTTTTGATGCACCGACTGTTAAGTTTAATAACACCAATGAAAGTATTGAAAGGTTTATTGGCCGCCATGATTTAAATCGACGGCTGATTAAAAACGCAATTATCAAAAGTATAATTGAGCTGACGCTACGTAGTCCTAGATCATCAACTAGCATAACTAAAGTTGGTGTTTGTCCAGGCGTGATTAACAAAAAATCACGCTCATAAATCCACTCATCTACTCTTCTAATCCAGGTATTAGCTACTACCTGTTGAGTTACAAATGCATATAAAGCCAAGAATAAAACAGTGAGCTTAATAGCAGAGTTCATTTGCTTGCGGCGTTGTTCTGGCATTTTTCCTACTCAACTGTTACTGATTTAGCCAAGTTTCTTGGTTGATCAACATCATTACCCCGTGCAACCGCCATCTCATAAGCAATAACTTGCAGTGGCACAACTGATAAAACTGGCTGCAGCAATTGATCGGTTTGTGGAATACGAATCAAATGATCTGCACCAATAAAATCAAACTCACTAATTGCTATCACTACCGCACCTCTTGCTTTAACCTCTTGGATATTACTTGCCATCTTTTCAGCAAGCACGGAGTGCTCAGCAGGCATAATTGCTACAACTGGAGTGCCCTTATCAATTAAAGCGATCGGTCCATGCTTTAACTCACCACCTGCAAATCCTTCAGCGTGCATGTAGGCAAGCTCTTTTAATTTCAACGCACCCTCTAATGCAGTTGGGTAACCAACATGTCTACCTAGAAACAAAACAGATTGTGAATCTTTGAATTTACGAGTTAGCTCTCTGAGCGGCTCAACCGTCTCTAAAACTTGTTCAACCTTTGCTGGCAAGGCAGATAATTGCTCAATAATCACTTTACTTTCTTTTTTACTTAAGTGATCTAATTGTTTTCCAATTTCTAAACCAATTAGATACATGGCAATTAATTGGGTGGCAAAGGCTTTAGTAGAGGCAACTGCAATCTCAGGGCCTGCATGGGTGTAAAGGACAGCATCAGATTCTCGGCCAATAGTTGAGCCATTTGTATTACAAACTGAGAATATTGTCGCTCCTTTTGATTTAGCGTAGCGAAGCGCCATTAAGGTATCCATCGTTTCACCTGATTGAGAAATCGGAATAACCAAGGTTTTCTTATCCAAACTTGGTTCCCGGTAGCGATACTCAGAGGCTAATTCAACATCAACTGGAATTTGTCCCCATTTTTCAATTGCATACTTTCCTACAAGGCCTGCGTTATATGCAGTACCGCAAGCAATAATTACAATCTTTTCAAACTTTTTAAACTTAATCTTTACATTAAGGCCATCTAATCTGCCAATTAAAGTGTCGGCTATCGCCTTTGGTTGTTCATAAATTTCCTTGAGCATAAAGTGAGAGAAGCCACCGCGTTCTGCCGCACTTGCATCCCATGAGATTTCATACTGCTTTGATTTAACAACTTGTCCTGAAAGATTTGTAACCTCAACTGAGGTAGGTGTTATCTCAACTACCTCATCTTGACCAAGCTCTAACGCAATCTTGGTATGAGCTATAAAAGCTGCCACATCAGATGCTAGAAAGTTCTCACCATTACCCACACCCACTACAAGTGGTGAGTTTCGCCGAGCACCGACAATATGGGATGGATCATCTGAGTGAATGGCAAGTAATGTAAATGACCCCTTTAGCTGCTTACACACTTGGCGCATGGCAGCTGCTAAATCACCATTATTTTCCTTACGAGCATCACTAAGTAGGTGAACTACCGATTCAGTATCAGTTTCTGATTTAAATTTATGACCACGCTTTTCTAATTCAGTTCTTA
>Ga0315900_10010998_pt1 | contig 11250 bp, 10 predicted proteins | sample LakEriMetagenome_FD_203521 | JGI IMG/M metagenome (GOLD analysis project Ga0315900, IMG submission 203521) | Freshwater fungal communities from buoy surface, Lake Erie, Ohio, United States - Buoy 12 MA114 | ecosystem: Environmental > Aquatic > Freshwater > Lake > Lake biofilm | place: USA: Lake...
ACCGCTTGTCGGTCATGAAATAGTCCAGCCATAGCTTTCCCTTTCGTTCGCGGATCGAGGCAAGGAATTTTCCACTCGGGTGCCATGCAAGTGCCGGATAGCTGAGGTCAACGTCTTGTTTTACGGATTTGTACCCACCCTTGAGTATTCTTTTCTTTTTCTTTTTGGCAATATCGTAAACCCAGATCCGGTATTTACCGAGATCGTTGCTTACCCAGGCTAGCTTGTTTCCATCAGGACTACAACTGACTTGACTGACAAGTCTGCCTGTTTTTTGGATCTTGACCACAGGTTCGGTTTCCGGCTCCTGCCTGTCCTTCAAATCTTCCTTCGCGTTGGAGAGGTAGTACGATTCCCATTCATTTCCCAACTGCTTCAAAGAGAGTCCCAGTACATAAGTGAAACCGCTCTCAATGTTCCTGTTGATGCGCGTCATGTAAAGCAGATTCGAAATCGATCCCGCTCCGTATCGCTCAACGATGTAATGCCACATCGAGGCGCCTGCGAAGGCTGCGTCGGCCCCGACCAGGTTATTGATGTTCCTGAATCGCTTCCGTTGGATGACATCACGCATGTGATCGTCTTGTGCTACGGTCCATCCTTGAGAGACATAAAGAACAAGTCCTTGCAGGTACCAGTCCGGAAGATTCAGGAGCACGGCGCTCTGAACCCTGTCTCGGATGTTGCCTCCATACATGAGTTGATGGATCATGACCTGAGTCATGCCGGCCCTGATCTGCTCCCGGAAGTGACGATAGTCGCCGTCGAAGTACAAGAGGATCTTATTTCCGACAATGCGCGTGAGGCCTCCGGTGTTGGTATTCTGTTCTTCTCCTTCCAGCCCGATGTTCGTTTGCTTCAGGTCCGAAAGGCGGTTGTAGATGATCAGCTGAAATCGGCCGTTGATCCGGTAGTCGAAAAGCTTTTCCAGTTCTTCGATCTCTGTATCAGCAGTCCTGCCGGCATACACAGCCAGTTCCTGTCCCCCGAGGTAATAGTAGGTGTCAAAATTCTTGAAGCGGTAGAATGTCCAGAGGAAATCATTGTATTGTACCCTGTTCTTTCCGAAATTCATCTGAACTCCCCGGGTGAATTGTGCCGTCAGCTCTTGGGTCCAAACTAGCGAAAGGAGGAGCAAGGGAATGATTTTCCTGAGGGAAATGGAAAGGCGCATGCTTTTGCGAAAGTAGTCATTTCAGCAGCTAAAAAGGCTGTTCCGGCCGTGTGGTTGCAGGGGTTTGGTTACTTTTGGGCGCCCATCATCATTTATCGCCATGAGTATCGATCCCAAGCCTGCACGTCGTTCTGAAATTCGAATTTCTGTCGACCTCAACACCCAAAAGGAGCCGGTTGGACTGCAATGGCATGCCGAGGACGCCGGACTCGAAGCGGATAAACCCGCCAGGGCGCTGATGTTTTCCGTTTGGGACCCTGCAGAAAAGAGTACGATGAGGATCGACCTCTGGACGCACGAGATGACAGTGGAGGAGATGGCGTTTTTTATGTACGAAACGATGGCGGGCATGGCCGATACCTACGAGCGTTCCACCGGAGACAAATCCATGGCCGTTGAGATCCGAAACTTCGCCCGTCATTTCGGTAAGGAAAAAAAGGTGCTCAAATGAAGAAGGCTGCTGGTATCCGGTCAGCCACGTTCGTCAAAAGTTCAGCCAAGGTTGAGCAACTGCCATCGCCCGAACTGCCGGAGTTCGCTTTTATCGGCCGATCGAATGTGGGTAAATCCTCGCTGATCAACATGCTTGTCGGCCAAAAGGAGTTGGCCCATACATCCTCGAACCCCGGTAAGACGCAAACCATCAACCACTACCTGATCGACAAGAACTGGTATCTCGTGGATCTTCCGGGCTACGGATACGCCAAGGTGGCCCGGTCTATGCGAACCGAATGGCAGAAGACCCTTGAAAAATACATCCTGACCAGAGAGAACCTGATGAATGTTTTCGTTCTCGTCGATTCCCGTATCCCTCCCCAGGAGAGCGACCTGACATTCATCAATCGCCTTGGGGAGCGGGGAATTCCGTTGTCAGTGGTTTTTACCAAATGCGACAAGATCGGGAAAGTTGTTCTGGAAGATAATATAGGGAAGTTCAGGGAGGCGATGCTTCAATTTTGGGAGGAGACACCTCCTTTTTTCATCACATCCGCTGAGAAAGGAACCGGAAAAGACGAACTGCTCACCTATGTGGCTGGAGCATTAAAAAACAGTGATCACGGCGATTGAGGATTGCCGCTCTACCTCAACCTGCTTTTTTTGAGTACGAGTTAACGTGACGCTCTGTTTTTGAAGGGTAAATGTCCTCCAGGGTGACAAGAATTCCCGTTTCTTCCACGTCGCCGAAGTGCGGATTCAAAGACGTGCCGAATGCCCGCATTGTTGCGCTCAGGTTCATATAGGCATTCACAAGAGGAGGTATGTTCTCCCCAAGGCTTCTCACGCGCTGGTTCAGCAATCGATGCCCCTCCTTGTATGGAAGGTCGTCAAGCTCTTGTTCAAAGGCAAGCATGTCATGCAGGATTGGTAGCGGATGTACCGGGTTAACCAGCTTCTCCCGGTCGGGAAAGTAATGCTGCATGAAATGCAGGATCAGGTCCCGGGCTTCGGCGTTGAAGTGCCTGTACATGGTCACTTTGCCGAAAAAATAGCGGATGTCGGGTTGATCCACATGAATGGCTCCCAACCCATCCCACAGGTTGTCCAGGGTGAACAACCCCCTCCTGTTCTCCGGTCTTGGCTGGTACTTGGGTTGCACGAACGATCTGCCCAGCTCGATGGTGTATGGGAGGAATTCCTGAATGAACTTTTCGGAAAAGGTGAAAAGTTCAGCCGTAGCGAGGATGTAACCGCCATGACTGTCTCTATCTGCATCCGCACAACGAATGTATCTGTACCCACCCATGATTTCCTTTTCAACCGGATTCCAGGCAATGAGTTGCTCGTAACATGTTCCGGCCGTGTCGAATTCGTCGAGGTCGCAGTCAAGGCCGGTTCCGCCGCCCGCTTCCCTGAAAGTGATCTCGCGCAGCCTGCCGATTTCCCGTACAACGTTCGGTGCATTGTGCCAGTTTACAACATAAAGCTCGTTCCCGCCGTTATTGGTATCGCGTACGAACCGGTCTTGATTCAACTCCTTTTCCAGGATTTCAAGAGGTATCTGCGGTATGACTGGTCTCATCGGGGACTGGGTTGGAATCGGGCCGGACCATCGCCCAGCCGGTAAACGTGGTCCTTCAAGGCTTCGGCCCACTCGTGGTCTTTTTTATCAGTGGTGAATACGGAGTAGGGTATCGGCTCACCGAAACGCAGATGGATGTTTTTTCCCATCTGGTGATACATCTCGTCCATCAGGTAGAACATTTCGATATTGGCCTGGATTCCCAGCCTGCTTCTCCACCGCGCAAGGTTATAGAAAAAATCCGAATTCCTTCCACTGATGTGTACGGGGACGATGTCACGTTTGAATTTACGTGCTTTCGTAATGAAGCTCTTCTTCCAGGTCAGGTCCCTGATTCCTGATTTTTGCTTTCGTGAGACGAGACCTGCCGGAAAAATCAGAACCGCTCCACTACCGGCATAGGCCATGTCTAACCGTTCAAGGGCTTCTGTCGGATTTTTTCCATGCTTGTTCACCCCGATGAAAAGATCCTGTAGGTTGGTGATGTTCAGCAGTACGTCGTTGACTATGAATTGTTGGTCGGTTCTCCTGTTTGCTACTACCTGGATCAGCGCCATTGCATCCAGTCCGCCGATGGGATGATTGGCCGCTATAATGCATCCGCCGCTTTGGGGTAGATGTTCGAGGCCTTCAAAACTGACCGCTGCACCGAATTCTTTGATGATCTCATCCACGAACGCAAAAGAGGTTTTATCGCCATGGCGACGTATGAAGTCGTTCACGTGTTCCTGATGAAGGATGCGTTTGATGTAACGTAAAGCAATCCGGGGAATCCAATTCATTAATGCAGGATTCTTGGATCGAATGACCTCCTCGATATCTATGAATTTCTTTTCAGTCCCGGATTGGTTTTCCATGGTTGATTGCACTTTGCCAAAATAGCTCTTCGTATTGAATCAAATCCGTGTATTCTCCCCGATTGACTATTTCAGTGAAGTGGGAGAAAGTGTATTTCTTTTTTTCAATAAAATATTAATAATCAAATAGTTATTTATATTAGGCGTTAACACCTATCTGCTTTCGTTTCCGGAATTGAATTCAGACCGATTGCTTGGTTCAATCCGGATCACCTCCTGGGCGATTGCTTACCGGCGGGTAACGGAATTTTCAACCGAATCATGTTCATAAATGGCTATGATTTAATTATTTATTGAAATAATGTTCGCGTCCTTTGGAAATGTATCAGATCTGAAAGTCAGGTCAGATGGTCTATTGTCATTTCATTTTACGAATTCGCAAGGCCCGTAAAAGTTTTTAACAAAGTGGGAGAAAGTGGGATAAAGTGGTAAAATTTCGACTACTTTAGCCTCCGCTCAGGCGATCATAGCCGGCGGCAGCAACCATGTCCCAGTTCCACGGAGAATTCGAATGCAAGCTCGATGCGAAAGGAAGGCTCAGTCTTCCTTCCGGGCTTCGTCGTCAGGTTTCTCCGGAGGCCGGAGAAAAGTTCATGGTGAACCGCGGTTTCGAAAACTGCCTCGCCCTTTTTCCCATGGACGAGTGGAAGCGAATCAGCTCTGCAATCAACAGCCTGAATATGTTCGTGGCGAAAAACAGGGAATTTGCCCGATACTTTTTCCGCGGAGCAACTGAACTGGAGCTCGATGCAGCCGGTCGTCTTCTGATTCCCAAGCGACTGATGGAATACGCCGGAATTGAAAAAGAGGCAGTTTTATACGGATGGTCGAACAAGATTGAGATCTGGTCGGTTGAGCGGTACAATCAATTGATCAACGAGGAGCCGAAAGATTTCTCAGCATTGGCCGAGGAAGTCATGGGTAAACTCAACATGGGAGGAGGGGATGGTAGTGTATCATAAGCCAGTGCTTCTTAATGAATCAATCGATGGTCTCTGTATCCGTCCCGATGGTACCTATGTAGACGTCACTTTCGGTGGTGGAGGACATTCGGGCGCCATCCTCGAGCGGCTGACCACAGGTCGCCTGTTTGCCTTCGACCAGGATGCGGATGCACTTCCTAACGTGCCGACGGATGATCGGTTTGTATTCATTCCTTTCAATTTCCGGTTGCTGCAGGATGCACTGCACGCAAGGGGTGTGGATTCAGTTGACGGAGTGCTCGCAGATCTTGGCGTTTCCTCCCATCAGTTTGACGAAGCTGATCGTGGCTTCTCGTTCCGGTTTGATGCGGAGCTGGATATGAGGATGGATCGAAATCAGTCGCTTACTGCACGAGACGTTGTGAACTATTATCCGGAGGAGGCGCTTTCGCGCATCCTGAAGACCTATGGAGAGTTGCCTAACCACCGGCGTGTGGCCAGTGCCATTGTGCAGGCGCGTACTGAACGTGCGATTGATACTACCGGCCAACTCATCGAGACCGTTGGTCGCATGGTGCCTCCGGCAGCCGAAAAGACATTTCAGGCCAAGTTATTTCAGGCATTGCGAATCGAGGTCAATGATGAACTCGCCGCATTGCGCGAGTTGTTGCTGCAGGCAGCCAGTGTCATCCGTACCGGAGGCAGGCTGGTTGTGATTAGCTACCATAGCCTTGAGGATCGTCTGGTAAAGGATTTTATCCGCAGCGGGAATTTCGAAGGAGAGGTGAACAAGGATTTTTTTGGTAATCAGACCGGCATTTCTTTCAAACCCTTGAACAGAAAGCCGATTACGGCGAGTGCCGACGAACAGATTGAAAACCCCCGTTCCAGAAGCGCGAAGATGCGCATAGCCGAGCGCACATGAACAAGGTCAGAGAGATATCCGTCGCAGAAAATCCTGAAAGAGAGGTCACATCCGATTCAGGGAACTCCGGTCGTGGGATCGCCAGGCGTATCCTCGAAGCGGTGAATGTGTTTTCGTATTTCGACCGGTACAGGGTGGTCGAGGTGATGCCCTACCTGTTTTTCCTGTTTTTTCTCGCTCTGGTTTATATCGGGAACAGTTATTACGCAGAGAAGACTGTACGCGAGATTGACCAGACCAACCGTGACATCAAAGAGCTGCATTCTGAATTCATTACCACTAAATCGGAATTGATGCGCAGTTCCAAGCTTACCGAGGTGGCAAAATCAATAAGGCATACGGGAGTGAAGGAGTCGACTGTGGCACCCGCCAAGATAATTGTTAAAAAAACCAACAAGGAGTAAGGGTATTCCCAATGGCTGAAAAGAAGCACGATATTTTGACAAGGAGCTACCTGGTGTTCGCAGGTTTCATCCTTTTCGCGCTTGTCATCCTGGGCCGGGTGACGCAACTCCAAATGATCGAAGGGGAGTATTGGAAAAGCAAAGCGGATAGTCTGACGCTGAAGTACAACAACATCAACCCCGTTAGAGGAAATATCTATGCGGCCGATGGCAGTCTCCTTGCCACCTCGATCCCCCGGTACATCGTACATCTTGACATGGGTGCTCCGGCCATGCAAAGTGATTTGTTCAAGGAAAAAGTCGATTCACTTTCAAAAGGACTCTCGAGCTTGTTTAAGGACCAATCCGCAGCCTATTACAAGCAGTTGTTGTGGCAGAAGAGGAGGAATCGTGAGCGATATTTCCTGTTGAAACGTAACATCTCTTATCAGGAGCAGAAGGCCTTGAAAACCTTTCCGATCTTCCGATTGGGCAAGAACAAGGGTGGACTTATTCTGGAGCAGATGAGCAGGAGGGAGCTGCCCTTCAAATTGCTGGCGGCCCGGACCATCGGCTACAAAGTAGACAATGCAGATGTGAAATCCGTCGGCATTGAAAGAGCATTTGACTCCGATTTACGCGGAACAAAGGGGAAGCGTCTCATGCAGCGCATAGCCGGCGGTGTGTGGAAGCCTGTGAATTCCGAGAATGAAATCGAACCCCGTGATGGTAGCGATGTGATCACGACCATCGACCTCAACCTTCAGGATGTAGCCGAAAATGCATTGATGGAGGCCTTGGTCGCACACAATGCCCGGATGGGTTGCGCAGTGCTGATGGAGGTGGCCACGGGTCATGTAAAAGCGATAGCCAATTTGCGCAAAGGCAAGGAGGAGGGAAAGTACGATGAGGATCTCAATCTGGCCATCCTTCAAGCGACAGAACCAGGCTCTACATTCAAACTGGCGACCATGATGGCCGCCATCGAGGACGGGTTGTTTGACGTGGAGGACAGTGTCGACACCCACGGAGGTGTCGTCACGCTTGCAGGAGGAAAGCAGATTCGCGATTCCCATGATGGGGGATATGGACGCATCACAGCTAAAAAGTCATTCGCTCATTCTTCAAACGTCGGTACGATACGAATTGCACAACGGGCCTACAGTAAGGATCCAAAGCGATTTTTGGAGCGGCTGAACGCCATGCATGTCTATTCACCGTTGGGATTACAGATTCCCGGTGAGCCGAATATCGCACCCCGTCGTACAGATGACAAGTTGTGGTCGGCTGTTTCTCTTCCCATGCTTTCAATCGGCTATGAGACCCGCCTGACTCCTTTACAGATCTTGACATTCTACAATGCAGTGGCTAACGGAGGCAAGATGGTGCGGCCGCTTTTTGTGAAGGAGGTTCGAAACAAAGGGCAGCTCATCCGATCATATGGTACCGAGGTCATCGCGGAGAAGATATGTTCAGACAGGACGATTGCGAAGGCCAAAGAGTTGCTGGTGGAGGTTGTTGAGAGTGGGACCGCTAAGCACATCAAGCACAATCAGTATGGAATCGCCGGGAAAACCGGAACTGCAGTGATGCACCAGGGCGACAGTGGTTATACCTCGGCAGGCAAAAAGTACCAGGCCTCTTTTTGTGGGTATTTCCCAGCGGATAAGCCTCGGTATTCTTGCATAGTGGTCATTTATGCCCCAAGTAACAATGCATATTACGCGGCTTCGGTGGCCTGTCCTGTTTTCAAAAACATCGCTGACAAGGTTTACGCATTGGATACCGAAATGCACAAGCCGCTTCCGGAATTACCGGATACTGTCTTGCTGGCAGGTCCTGTCTTGAAGCCCGGCCGGTCAAGCACAGCCGCCCTTTCGACACGCATGCTCGGCATGGGAATTCCTGCCGTCGAAGGGGAGTGGTTGGGCCGTGAATCTCGAAACGCCAAACCTGGAAGTGTACCGGATGTAGCCGGTATGGGTTTGCGTGATGCCATCTACCTGCTTGAACAATCCGGACTTCAGGTAAAGCCCATCGGACGTGGTGCGGTCCGTCGTCAATCTTTAAAACCCGGAACTCCTGTCCTAAAAGGCAGTCTTATCACCATCGAACTCGGTTAATGAAAGTACTTAGCGATCTTCTCTACAAGAGCGGCCTGACGGAGGTAGTCGGAAATACTACTATTTCCATAGGAAAAGTATGTTTTGATTCCCGGCAAGCCGATGAGGGATCATTATTCGTGGCGGTACGGGGAACTGTTAACGATGGACACAGCTATGTCGAGACCGTGATCTCGCAAGGCGCCGTAGCCGTGGTTGTCGAGGAAATGCCTGCCACATTGCATTCAGGCATCACCTATGTAAGGGTCAAGGATAGTGCCCTCGCCCTGTCGATGATTGCATCCAATTATTACGATCATCCTTCCGAAAAACTGAGTCTTATAGGTGTTACGGGAACGAACGGAAAAACAACGACGGCGACTCTGCTCCATGCTGTCTTCCGTAAGATGGGATACAAAGCCGGATTGATCAGCACGGTCCGGAATCTCGTCAATGACCTCGAGATCCCTTCCACGCATACCACTCCCGATCCCATTCAATTGAACGCCCTCTTGTCTAAGATGCTGGAGGTGGGTTGTACGCATTGTTTCATGGAGGTCAGTTCACATGCTGTCGTCCAAAACAGGGTGGTAGGTTTGAATTTCACTGGAGGGGTTTTTACAAATATCACCCGTGACCATCTCGACTATCACAAGACTTTTGATGCTTACATACAGGCGAAAAAAGGATTCTTCGATATGCTGCCTTCAGGAGCCTTTGCTCTGGTGAATGCCGATGATCGGAATCACCGGATCATGGTGCAGAATTCGAAGGCGACCGTGAAGACATACGGCCTCGCCTCCGCCGCTGATTTCAAGGCGCGAATCCTCGAGCGTTCCATCAACGGTCTTTTGCTGAGTATTGATGGTTCTGAGGTGATGTGCAGGCTGACGGGCGGCTTCAATGCCTACAACCTCCTGGCTGTTTATGCAGCTGCGATGCTGTTAGGTGAAGATAAACTCACCGTACTCACCATGCTTTCATCCCTGCAGCCACCGGAAGGCCGCTTCGAACAGGTGAGTAGTCCGAACGGAATTTCAGGCATCATTGATTATGCCCATACACCGGACGCACTTCAAAATGTGCTCACTACGATCGCGGAACTACGTGGAGGCCAGGAGCAGGTGATCACTGTTGTCGGCTGTGGTGGAGATCGGGATCCGGGCAAACGTCCACAAATGGCGGCCATCGCCGTTGAGCTCAGTGACCGTGTCATCCTGACCTCGGATAACCCCAGAAGCGAAGATCCGGAGGAGATCATCCGTCAGATGAAAGACGGTGTATCTCCTGCGTATAGCCGCAAAGTCCTTTCCATCACCGACAGGAAGGAGGCGATCCGTGCCGCTTGCGCACTGGCAAAGCCCGGTGACATCATCCTTCTCGCCGGTAAAGGACATGAGAAGTACCAGGAAATCTCCGGGGTGAAGTATCCCTTCGATGACCGTCGTGTATTGGAAGAATCCCTTGAACTCTGCTGACCATGCTCTACTATCTGTTCGATTACCTCGACAAGGTTTATGACTTCCCAGGAGCAGGCGTCTTCAGGTTCCTGTCATTCCGCGCAGCATTGGCCATCATCACTTCGTTGGTGATAACCTTGTTTCTTGGAAAGCGGATCATCGGGTCATTGCTTCGCATGCAGGTTGGAGAGACCATTCGTGACCTGGGCCTCGAAGGGCAGAAACAAAAACAAGGCACACCTACCATGGGTGGCCTCATCATCATCTCGGCCATACTCGTGCCGGTTCTGCTTTTCACACGTTTGGATAACGTGTATGTGATCATCATGATCATCAGTACGGTTTGGCTCGGACTGATCGGTTTCCTCGATGATTACATCAAGGTGTTCAAAAAGGACAAAGAAGGGCTTCGGGCAAAGTCAAAATTGATCGGACAGGTCGGCCTGGGAGTGATAGTTGGAGCGATTCTCTATTTCAATCCGCATGTGGTGGTTCGTGAGCGTACGGCAGCCAAGACCATCGTTGTGCATCAACAAACCAATGTCCTGACGGACTTGGGCTACAGCGACGGGGTGCTCTTTTCCGGTAAGAATGAGAAGTCGACCAAAACCACGATCCCCTTTCTGAAAAACAATGAGTTCGATTATGCTTCCCTGATTTCATGGGCCGGTGAACATTCCGTGTGGCTGCTTCCTGTTCTGTTTATCATGATCGTCACTTTCATCATCACGGCGGTCAGCAACGGGGCGAATATCACAGACGGTATCGATGGACTTGCGACCGGTACTTCGGCCATCATCGGAACAGTGCTCGCGGTGTTCGCCTATGTATCCGGCAACACGGTTTTCGCCGACTACCTCAACATCATGTATCTCCCGAACACCGGTGAGCTCGTTGTGTTCATGAGCGCATTCGTGGGAGCCTGCGTCGGTTTTCTGTGGTACAACTCCTATCCTGCCCAGGTCTTCATGGGTGATACCGGTAGTCTTGCACTAGGGGGCATCATCGCAGTAGCTGCAATCTCAGTGCGCAAGGAACTGCTTATTCCCATCATCTGCGGCATATTCCTCGTGGAAAATCTTTCGGTGATGATCCAGGTGAGTTATTTCAAGTACACGAAGAATAAATACGGAGAGGGAAGACGGATTTTCAAGATGTCCCCTTTGCATCACCATTACCAGAAACTCGGTTATCACGAGTCGAAGATCGTCACCCGTTTCTGGATTGTAGGAATCATGCTCGCCGTATTAAGCGTTGTCACTCTAAAGCTGCGCTGATCCGGATATGCAAACGGGTAACGGACATATCGTCGTTTTGGGAGCAGGTGAAAGCGGGGCCGGTTCTGCCTTGCTGGCTCAGCGGAAGGGGTATGGAGTTTTCGTTTCCGATTCTGGAAAGATCAACGA
>Ga0315900_10010999_pt1 | contig 11249 bp, 10 predicted proteins | sample LakEriMetagenome_FD_203521 | JGI IMG/M metagenome (GOLD analysis project Ga0315900, IMG submission 203521) | Freshwater fungal communities from buoy surface, Lake Erie, Ohio, United States - Buoy 12 MA114 | ecosystem: Environmental > Aquatic > Freshwater > Lake > Lake biofilm | place: USA: Lake...
TCCTTGGCGGGCGGGTCGTCGGCCGCGGGGGCGGGCAGAGCCATGAGCATCGCGCCGGCGCAGCACCACGCTGCGAGCACCAGTCCCTTTCCACCACGTGGTGTCATGCTCTGTCGTCGCACTGGCGGGTGGCTCCGCTTCCCTGCGTGCTGGCGGCGACGATGGCCGCACCGATGACCGAACATCCTACCGCGGTCGCGATGATCGTGGCGGACATGGCGCCGCCGCCGGCCATCCCCTCGTCGGCGAAGGCGACGAACGCCACCGGCACGGCGTTATGGGCCGCGTGGGCCATGATCGCCGGCAGGATGCTGCGCGTGCGGAGCGTCAACCAGCCCAGCACGAGCCCCAGGGCGAACGTCTGCGGCAGCCGTTCGGGAAGCAGGTGAAAGGCCGCGAACGCGGCCGCCTGTACCGCCACGGCCAAGACGACCCGGCCCCGCGCGGGCCGTTCGCCGGCGCAGGCGGACAGGAGCCAGCCGCGGAAGAAAATCTCCTCGCCGAGAGCGGGCAGCACGACGACCCACAGGCATGCCCACCACCAGGGCCCGCCCCGGACGAGTTCCAAGAGCCGTTCGGCGAGGTGCCGGGCGTCGGCGGAGAGATGCGTGCCGCGAACAGCCACCAGCGCCGCGGCGCCGATCACGAACAGCCCTGCCCCCAGTGCCGTCGAGCCGGCCAGGCAGGTGGCGGTCCGGACCGCGCCGCCTGGCATTCGCAGCCCGAACGTATCGACCGCGTTCACCCGCTGCCAGGCAGCCAGGGCCGCGAGCGGCACGAGCAATGCCGCCTGGTTGAGGGCTACGGCGAGGAGCAGGTCGCGGGGAGCGAGGGCCTGCACGTACCACAAGGCGGCCAGGGCCAGGAGCGTGGCGACCAGACCGTGAACGAGCGCCGGCCGCTGCCGTGGGGCCGGCCGCGTGAAGGGCCCGGCCGCCGAATCGGGACCGCGGAACAGAAGTTCCTCGTCGCCGAGTGCCGCCGCCGTGATCTGCAGGAACAGGCAGGTCACGAGCGCCGACGACATGAGCGACACGGCCAGCAGCCAGGGCCATCCCGCTGCACCATCGAACATCGCCTTGGCGACGGCCACAGGACCCGCGAAGGGCAACGCGGCGGTGGCCGCGCCCCCGAACCCGGGAAGCAGTGCCGCTCCGGCCAGGCCGCTGACGAGCAGGATGACGGGCGTGAGCGTGTTCTGCGCCTCCTTCGTGCTCCGGGCGGCGCAGGTCACGGCCAGGCACAGTGCCGCGGCCACCGCCGCCAGTCCCATGAAGGCCACGAGTGCGACCAGCGCGCAGACCGCCACGGCCGCGGGGCCGATTCCCGGCGTCACGCCCGCCGGCGCCAGCCGTACGAGCACGGCCGCCGTGAGCGCGATCGAGACGGTGTTGGCGGCCAGCGTCGCCAGCGTCACGGCGTACACGGCCAGAAACTTGCCAAGCGCGATGTCACCGGCCGCGCAGGGGGCGATGAGCAGCGTCTCGATCGTGCCCCGCTCCTTCTCGCCGGCGATGGCGTCGATGGCCGGGTAGAAGGCGCCGGTCGCCGTGAGCAAAGCCAGGAGCACGAGCACGCCTCCGACCGCCGTGGGGAGGATGCCCTGCAGCCCGGGCCCGCCTTCGTCGCCGGGAACGTCGACGAAGGAGAGCACGACGGGCTCGAGCACGGTGTCCGGCAGGCCGGCACTCGCCACCCGGCGCCGCCGCGTGTCCTCGGCGAGCGCCCGCAGCACGGCCACCACATCCCCCCGCTGCCGGCCGCCCGCGGGCCGGATCGTGGGCAGCCGAACATCCACGGTGAGCGTGTCCCGACCGTCGAGTGTGGCGACCGCGTCGTCGCCTACCTCGATCCAGGCATCGACGTCTCCGGCGTCAAGCCGGGCCGGCACGTCGGCGGCCGGCGGCGTCTCGACGACCACGGCCGCGGGCCAGTCCAGACCGGGCGAACGCCCCGCCGTTTCCAGAACCTCGCGCAGGCGGTCGGCGAAGGCCTCCGCGGCACCGCCCGTCACCGCGAGCGCCAGCCGCCGGGGCGCCTGGCGGGCCTCGAGGTCGGCGACGGCGCTCCGCACCCCGAGCATGCTGGCGAGCGCCAGCACCGGATACATCGCCATCGGCATCAGCAGCGTGACGAACAGCGTGCGCCGGTCGCGCACGAACTCGAGCAGGTCGCGCTGCGCCAGTGCCATCACGGCCCTGGTACGGCCGGCATCGCGCATCATGGCCCAGCCTCCGGCTCGAGGGCGGCGAAGAAGGCCTGCTCCAAGCCGCCGGGACGGCCAGCCACAAGCGAGTCCCGCGTGCCCTCGTCGACGATGCGGCCCGCCTGCACGATGAGGAACCGGTCGCAGCGGTGTTCGATCTCGTGCAGACGATGCGTGGAGACGAGGATCGCGCGGCCGCCGGCCCGCAGGGCGGCGAGCAGATCGAGCAGGTCGCGCGCCCCCATCACGTCGAGCGCGCTTGTCGGTTCGTCGAGCACGAGCACCGGCGGATCGTGCACCAGTGCCCGCCCCAGCGACACCCGCTGCCGCTGCCCCGAGGAGAGGCGGCCGCAGGGGCGGTCGGCGTAGTCGCGCAGCGCAAGGTCGTGGATCAGGTGTTCCGCCCGCCCGGCCGCCGCGGGCCGGTCGAGGCCGTGCAGCCGCCCGGAGGAGTGGAGCAGTTCGCGGGGCGTGAGCCGGTCGGGGATGCCGGTCGTTGCCGACAGGTAGCCAAGCCTGCGGCGGGCCCCGATCGGGTCATGGCCCACGTCGCAGCCGCCGATCCTGGCCGTCCCGGAACCGGGCCGCAGGAGCGTCGCCAGGATGCGCATGGTGGTCGTCTTGCCCGCGCCGTTGCCGCCGAGCAGCCCCACCATCTCCCCCGGCGCCACGCTGAACGACAGGCCGTTCACCGCCCGCACGGCGCTGCCGTCGGCGGCCCGGAAGTGCTTCACGAGATCCACGACCTCGATCACCTCAGGACTCCGCGGAGGGTGGGAACTGCCGGCGCTCGAGGATCACGAGCGCCACGACCATGAGCGTGGCCGCCAGCAGCAGCAGCGTGGCCATCTGCATCCACGGTGGCCGGTCATCGACGATGAGACGGAACTCCGCGGGCAGTTTGTGCCGCCAGTCCATCCAGGCCACGAGGAGGCTGCGCAGCCGCAGGCTCACCGTCAGCTGGTTGACGACCGCGGGGAGAAAGCCCGCCAGATACTCGACCACGACCGCAACGCCGACGCTGGCCACGAGTGCCCGCTTGGGGACGATCACTGCCGGCAGCGCGAAGAGCGCGGCGCGGCCGACGCAGGAGAGGACGACGAGCGCCGCGAACATGGCGACGAGACCTGGTGAGCCGCCCAGGCCGGCCGCCGCGACGGCCAGGGCCAGAGCCACCAGCGCGATGCCGGCCGTCCAGGTCACGGCCGCGATCGCGGTACCCACCAGCAGCGACCTCCGGCCCCGGGGCCTGACGACGATGTGCGGCCACGTGCCCCGCTCCAGTTCGTCGGCCACAGCCGGGCACATGCTCACGAGCAGTCCCAGCATGCACACCGCCTCGGGAATCAGCGCGTAGATGAGCGCTACGAGCACGTCGTGGTCGAGTTCGGGTTCGATACGGCGCACCGCGAGCACGAGCGCCGCGGGAAACGCCGCACCAACGAGTCCCAGCGTCAGCCGCTGCGGCGTGACCAGCCGGCGCAGCTGGAAGCTGGCCACGGCACCGATGCCCGTGACGGTGCTCATGGACCGACTCCCCGGTGCAGCTGCACGAGCCTGTCGAACACGCCCTCCAGCGTCCGGTCGCCGGCCGTGATCCTGGTCGTGCCGATGCCCGCGTCGTGGGCCGTCGCGGCCACGAGCGCGGCCACGTCCCGCGGCCGCCGCGTGCCCACCACCAGTCCGTCACGGCCTTCGAACCGCACGTTGTCGGCCAGGCCTGATCCGCAGAGCGTCTCCGCCAGGCGCCGCGGATCGTCACAGGCGATGCGGACCTCCGCCGGCACGTCGTCGACGAGGTCGCGGATCTCGCGGGCGCCGCCGCTGGCGACCAGGCGGCCGCCGAGGATCACGGCCAACCCGGCATCCAGGGCCTCGATCTCGTGGAGCAGGTGGCTGGCCACGAGCAGGCTGCGGCTGCCGGCCCAGTCCCGCACCAGCGACACGAGGTCGTGACGCGCCACCGGGTCGAGCCCCACGAAGGGCTCGTCGAGCACGAGCAGGTCGGGGTCGTGGGCGATGGCTCCGGCCAGTTTGGCCCGTTGCCGCGTGCCCTTCGAGAGCGTACCCAGCGGCCGCCGCGCGGCGTCGCCCAAGCCCACCTGCTCCAGGGCCCGGTCGGCCCGCAGCCGGGCCTCGCGGGGATGCCGTCCCGAGAGGCGAACGAGATACGTCACCCACTCGCGGGCCGTGGCGCTGCGTTCACCCAGATCGCTGGCCGGGCAGTAGCCGATGCGGGCGAGCACCCGCGGGTTGCCGAACGGTGGGGAGCCGAGCACGGAAACCCGCCCCATCGTGGGCCGCAACTGGCCCGTCACGAGGCCCAGCAGGGTGGTCTTGCCGGCGCCGTTGGGCCCCAGCAGCCCGTGGGCTCCGGGGCCAAGATCGACCGTCACGTCGTTGACGCCGATCACCGTGCCGTAGAGCTTCGTGACATGGTCGAGCGAGATCATGTGCTGTGTGCCGGCCGCGCCGGTCAGGCCCGGGTTGGGGCGTCGACTCGGTACAGGAGGAGGGTCAGCGAAACGGACGCCATGGCTGCCAGCGACAGGCAGGGCGGGAGCAGCGCGGCGGGCCGCGTCTCCAGGCCGAAGATGCCGGCCTGCACCACGCCCAGCGCGTGATACGGCGACAGCCAGGCCCAGCGATCGACCGGCGCTCCGATTCCGGCGGCCCTGGCCAACCAGCGGAAGCGCCGCGGCGTCCGCCCCTCGACCATGGCCTCCAGGTCATCGAATGAATCGGCTGCGGCCGCGGCATGGGGCCGCGCCGCCGCGGCCGCCATGTCGGCGCCGACAAGCGCACCGTGCGCGATGAAACCGGCCACCCAGGTGGCGAACCAGGCGAAGGCGGCGATGCGGCTCTCGGCGGTGAGCGACGAGTAGGCCAAAGCCAGAAGCACCGTGGGCACGGTGAGCGCCGCGGTGGCCAGCGTGATGCGCACCGGCAGATCCCAGGTGGCCGCCGCCACTGTCACGCTCGGGCTGACGAGCACACCCAGCAGCCAGAGCGTGAGAGCGGGCAGCATCGTGATCAGGGACACGATGGCAGCCAGCACGGCTGCTTTGCCCAGGATGTATTCGCCCCGTCCCAGCGGCCGTGTGAAATAGACGAGCCAGGCCTTGGCTCGCAGGTCGCCCGATACCAGCGGCGGTGCCACGAGGCCGATCACGATGGCCAGCAGGATCGCCTGCGGAGCGCGCATGAACGCCAGCAGCAGCCGCGACCAGACCAGCCTGCGGGTCTCGTCGACGTCAGCATCGGCGGCGGCGCCCAGGGCGTCGGCAAGCATGACGCCAAGCATGCCCAGGCCGTCGAACGCCCGGCCGGCCCGCAGCGCGTCGGCCTCGTCGCCGAGCAACCGCTCCTCGACGGCCTGCTCGAAGGCGAAGAAGCCGCCGGCGAAAACGAGCGCGGGGCTCCAGGCGAAGAGCACGGCCCGGCGCAGCCACTGGCTCTTCCAGGCCAGGCGGATGCCGGTCCCTGCGATCACGGCGGCGGCCAGGCCGCGCGGCCGCAGGTGGCCCTGCCAGGCCCTGTAGCCCACGTCATGGAGCGGCATGGCAGGCCTCCCGGTCGGCGGCTTCCGTGTCCAGTTCCGCGAGGAACACCTCCTCCAGCGGCCGCGTGGCCGGCTCCAGCGACCGTACCGCCACGCCGCACTCGCGGGCGCACCGCCACACGGCGCGGAGTGCCGCGGCGTCGGCCGGCTCGAGGACGATAGCCGCATCGACCCGCCGGGCCGGCACGCCGGCGCTGGCCAGTGCCGCCACGAGCGATTCGAGCGGCCCCTCCCCCTCCAGTCGCAGCGCCGGCGAGTCGGCCCCTGTCAGTTTGCGGACCGAGCCCGCCAGGCGCACCCGGCCCCGCACCAGGAGCACGACGCGGTCGCAGATCGACTGCACGTCGCGCAGCACGTGCGTGGAGACGACCACCGCCTTGCCGTGGTCGCGGGCCAGGGTCACGAGCCTGCCGAGCATGGCCCGTCGCTCCAGCGGGTCGAGGCCGTTCGTCGGCTCGTCGAGGATCACCAGCCGTGGATCGTGGACGAGCGCCGCCGCGAAGGCGACCTTCTGCCGCGTGCCCACCGAGAGCGTTTCCACGGGTCGATACCGCTCCTGTCCGGCATCGCACCAGTCGAGCACCTCGTGCGCGCGGCGCAGCGCCTCGTGGCCCGGCAAGCCGGAGAGCCGGGCCGCGTACTGCACCATCTCCACGCCCGACAGGCCCGGCACCGAGCAGTCATCCTCGGGCACGACGCCCACCATCCGCCGCACCCGGCGCGGGGTCCGGGCCGGATCGATGCCGAATACCCGCACGCCGCCGGCCGCCAGTCGCACGAGGCCGAGCATGGCTCGCACCAACGTGCTCTTGCCGGCACCGTTGGGACCCACGAGGCCCGTGATGCCCACCGGCACGTCGAGCGTCACGTCGTCGAGCACGGTACGGCCGCCGTAGCGCTTGACGACTCCGGCAAGCCGCACGGGTAGGCCGGCACCCGCCGCCTCACCCCCGGCCAGAAGGTCGTCCGGCGGCCTTGCTGTCACTGCTCCATGACCTCGGCTTCCTTGGTCTTGGCCAGATCGCCGACACCGCTCTCGTGCTTTTTGGTGAGTTCCTGCACCTCGTCCTTGCAGCGCTTGCAGTCGTCTTCGGTGAGGCCGCCATCGGCCTGCTCCACGTCCGCGGCCTTGTTGGCGTCGCGCCGCACGTTGCGGATGGCGACGCGAGCCTCCTCGGCCAGTTCCTTGATGCGGGCCGTCATCTTGCGGCGCACGTCGGCGGACAGCGGCGGGATCACGATCCGGATGAGACGGCCGTCACTCTGCGGGTTGAAGCCCAGGTCGCTGGCCCGCAGCGCCTTCTCTATGTCCTTGATGGTGCCCGGGTCGAAGGGGCGGACCACGATCTGATTGGGCTCGGGGGCGCCCACGCTGGCCAGTGCCTTGATCGGCGTCGGCGAGCCGTACACCTCCACGCGCAGCGAGTCGACGAGGCCGGGATTGGCCCGCCCGGTGCGGATGCCCGTCAACGCGTGCCGGAACACGTCCACGGCCTTCTCCATCCGTTCCTCGGCGTCGAGCAGAATGTCATCAACCGGCATGGTGGGGCTCCTCGGGGCGGCGGCCGGCCCGCCGCGCGGGACGCGCGGACGCTGGCGGCGAGCCGATTCTGGCACGATACTGCGGGCCGGGGCAAGCGGCCCCATGGCGATGGGCCGGCCCTCGGCGCCGGACGACACGATGCACCAGCGAAGGCGGTCCGGCGCGGCACTGGCGGCCTGCGCGATCATGGTGTGGCTCGGGGAGGCGCCCGCGGTTTTTGCGGTGGATGATGTTCCGCCCAACATCGTCATCCTCTACGCCGACGACCTCGGTTACGGCGACCTCGGCTGCCAGGGCCACCCTGCAATCCGCACGCCCCGCCTCGACCGCATGGCGGCCGAGGGGATGCGCTTCAGCGACTGTTACTCGGCGGGTGAGGTGTGCACGCCGAGCAGGGCGGCGCTCCTCACGGGCCGCTATCCCGTGCGCAGCGGCATGTGCCACGACGTGCGCCGGGTGCTGCACCGCGATTCCCGGGGCCACCTCCCGGCAGCAGAGGTCACGCTCGCCGAGGCCCTGCGGGACCGCGGCTATGCCACCGCCTGCATCGGCAAATGGCACCTCGGCAACTTCGCGATCGAGCCGGCCGGGCATCCGCACCGGCATGGCTTCGACTCCTTCTTCGGCCTCGCGCACTCCAACGACATGGATGCCACGCCGGCGGCCCCGCCCGACGCCGTGGGTCGCCTCGAGCAGGATCCGCGCTGGTGGAACCTGGCGTTGTGGCGCCAGGAGGCGGAGATCGAACGGCCGACCGATCAATCCGCCCTGACCCGGCGCACCATCGACGAAGCGATCGACTTCGTGGCCGCCCACGAGCGTGACCCGTTCCTCCTCTACGTGCCGTTCACCTTTCCGCACGTGCCCCTCTTCGCCTCGGCCGAGTTCCGTGGCCGCAGCCGACACGGGATCTACGGCGACGTGGTCGAGGAACTGGATGCCGGCATTGGAAGGCTGCTTGACGCCATCGCGGACCGCGGCCTCGACGGCCGCACGTTCGTCGTGTTTTCGAGCGACAACGGTCCCTGGCTGACGATGGGTCCGCAGGGCGGCTCGGCCGGTCCTCTGCGGGATGGCAAGGGGAGCACCTGGGAGGGAGGCATGCGGGTGCCGATGATCGCCCGCTGGCCGGGGCGGATCCCGGCCGGCAGCGTGCACCGCGGCGTGGTCTCGACCATGGACCTGTTCGCCACCGGCCTGGCGCTGGCCGGCGCACGGCCGCCGCAGGGCGTGACGCTCGACGGCGTCGATCTAACGCCGGCCTTGTTCGCGAACCGTGACGTCACCCGCGAGGCCTTCTTCTTCTACAGGGGCACGCGGCTGTTCGCGGTGCGCAGCGGCCGCTGGAAGGCGCACCTGTTCACGCAGCCGGCCTACCACGAACCCCGGGCCACGCCCCACGTCCCGCCTCTGCTCTTCGATCTCGAGACCGATGTCGGCGAAGCCCACGACGTGGCCGCGGAACATCCGGACGTGGTGGCGCGGCTGGTGGCCCTGGCGCGGGCGCAGGAGGCAGGCTGTCCACCGGCGCCGTCGCAGCTGGGCAACGTGCGCCGCTGACGGTGGAACTGCCGGCGGCGCTGGCGATTCGAGACGAGATCAGGTGCCGCCCGTGCCGCCGTCGGGGGGAGCGGTGGGGTCGTTGCCGTCGCCGATCGTGCCGTACCAGAGCAGGACCTGCAGGTCGGTGTCGTTGGCGATCGACTCCACGTGTCCGTCGAGGAACACGAAGTTCGTGGCCCCGGGATGGCGGCTGCCAAACTTCCGCACGTTGCGGTCGTCGGGGCCGTCGGCCAGACCCCGATAGGTGTCGCGGAACTGCGTGGCCGGCGTGTCGGCTGCGAAGAAGGCCGTGTCGCCCTGCCGCAGGTGCACGAGTTCGGCCGGCCAGGACGGGTCGACAGGCGGGATGTGCCGTTCGCCCACGGCGAACGTCTTGGAGAGGCCGTCGGTGACGTGCACCGGTTTGACCCGCGAGAAGGTGTGGATCGGCCCGGCCTGTCGGGGATCGCTGTTGCCGCCCTCGGGCGGGGCGTAGGTGTAGGCGCTGCCGGCGTTGGCCGCGTAGTCGCCGCCCGCTGCGGCCGCCGTCACGATCGGCGCCTGGTCGTTGTTGTCGAAGTTGCGGTCGTTGCAGGGGGCGCGGCGGCTGGGACAGAAGAATCCGGCCACGGGCGAGCGCATGGCAGCGGCGTTGCGGTCGTCGTAGACGAGTGCATCCGGCACCCAGGCGCTGAACAACTGGTCCTGCTCCATGAAGGGCAGCAGTCGGAACGCCCAGGAGTAGCCGTCCGGGCCGCGGGTGGCTCGGCCCTGCGGGTAGACCTTGCGAGCCACTTCATGGGCCGCCACCGCCAGTCCCACCTGCCGCAGGTTGTTCGTGCAGCCCGAGCGACGCGCCGACTCGCGGGCCGACTGCACGGCCGGCAGGATCAGGCCCACCAGCGTGGCGATGATGGCGATCACGACGAGCAGTTCCACGAGCGTGAAACCGCAGCACGCGCCTGGTCGGCGCAGGTAACGCTGGGCCATGGTCGGACGTCCCCGGGGAGGCTGGGCGGTCACGGTGCCGGGCGGGCTGCCGCCTCGTCGGATCGGCGTGAGCCCACGATCGTGCCGATCCGCTCGCCGGCCACGGCCCGCTCGATGTTGCCGTCGCGGCGGTAGTTGAACACCAGGATCGGCATGCCGTGCTCCATGCACTGCGAGATCGCCGTCGCGTCCATGACACGGAGGTTTTGCTCGCGGACCTGCTGGTAGCCGAGCTCCCGGTACAGCACGGCGTGCGGGTTCTTTTCCGGGTCGTCGGAGTAGACGCCATCGACCCGCGTGGCCTTCATGAGGATGTCGGCGCCGAGCTCCAGGGCCCGCTGCGCCGCCGCCGTGTCGGTCGTCACGTACGGGCTGCCGGTGCCGGCGGCGAGGATCACGATGCGGCCCTTCTCCAGGTGCCGGCGGGCGCGGCGGCGGATGTAGGGTTCGGCCACCCCGTCCATGCGGATGGCCGTCATGAGCCGCGTCTGGGCGCCCAGACTCTCCAGGGCATCCTGCAGTGCCAGGCCGTTGATCACGGTGGCCAGCATGCCCATGTAGTGAGCGGTGGCCTCCTGGACTCCCGTGTTGCCGGCCGTGAACGAGGCGCCGCGCAGGATGTTGCCGCCGCCGATCACGACGGCCAGTTCCACGCCCCGAGACACGGCCTGCACCGTCTGACCGGCGATATGCAGCACTTCGTCCATCGAGATGCCGCGCTCCCCGGCCCGGGCGAAACTCTCGCCGGAGAGCTTGAGGAGGACTCGCTTGTAGTGCGTGGGTTCCATGACCGCTCGTGGTTCGTGCCGGCGCGGGACTGTCGATGGCCCGCGCCTCCTCCATCGACAGAGTCTCGAGAAACCTCGCCGAGAATCGAAACCCGGGTCCGGAACGTTCAACGGCCGAGGGTCGGTGTCAACGGTCTCGGCTGACGCTGCTTCAGGAACCGCCCAGCTTCCAGTTCTCCACCCGTTTGACCTCCAGGCCGGCCGCCTTGGCCAGTTGTCCCACGGTCTGCTTGTCGTCCTTCACGAACGGCTGCTCGAGGAGCACGCACTGGCTGAAGAAGTTCCGCAGCCGGCCCTCAATCATCTTGGCGATGATGTTTTCGGGCTTGCCCTCCTTGCGGGCGGCCTCGGTGAGGATGCCGCGCTCCTTCTCTACGACCGCCGGGTCGAGGTCCTCCTTGCGGATCGCCTGGGGGGCCAGGGCCACGACGTGCATGGCGATGTCCTTGGCGGTTTCGGCGGCCTGCGCGCCGGTCGTGTTGCCGGCGATCTCCACGAGCGCCGCCTTCGAGCCGTCGTGGTGGGCGTAGCCGCCGCAGGGCGATTCGATGCGTTGGATGCGGGACAGTTCAAAGACCTCGCGCATGCGGTTGAAGAGATCATCCTTGATCTCGGCTA
>Ga0315900_10011000_pt1 | contig 11248 bp, 27 predicted proteins | sample LakEriMetagenome_FD_203521 | JGI IMG/M metagenome (GOLD analysis project Ga0315900, IMG submission 203521) | Freshwater fungal communities from buoy surface, Lake Erie, Ohio, United States - Buoy 12 MA114 | ecosystem: Environmental > Aquatic > Freshwater > Lake > Lake biofilm | place: USA: Lake...
TAAAAATGGTGTATTGGCTGGGTTAGCAATACTACTTGCTGACGGAAATGGTCGAGGTGGTGGAGACTTACATAGTACAAATCAAATCGTTGGAAGTTGGGCAGGTGATAACATTGTTATTACAGGCGACTACGCTGATGACGGTAAGTTCGTAAAAGAAGTTGACCGAAATCTTTACAATGTAGCAAGTAGTGAAGGTGAAGATATATCCTTAAAAGTATTAGAAGCATTATTTGATGATAGTTGGTTTTTTGAAGAGTTTAGAAAACATGCACCAAGTAACGATGAAGTGGTATCTTTGATTGAAAGAAAATTAAAAGAGAAGGGATTATCACAAAGTAAAAAATACAAAATGGTATCTTCAAAAGACCCGCATGTATTTTACAATGTAATTGAAGATAATGGTAATTGGGAATGTGATTGTCCATCGTTTATTTATACAGGTGGTAAAGAATGTAAACATATTAAAAACGCTAAAATAGTGGCATCATGATAAACTATACAATAGATGAAATAATAAAAATGCTTGAAGCAGAAAAGGAAATGGGAGCTGAAAAGATTTTATTCGAAGGAACTATTATGACTCCCGAAAATGGAAACAAAATTATACTAACAACTGAAAAACAAATGTAATATGAAAGCAATATTGATTAACGCAAAGACAAAAGAAGTTAAAGAAATTGAAATGGGTAAAGACTATAAAGAAATCTATACTCAATTAGAATGTGAATTATTTACAGCAGGTGCATATCTGGATAAAGAAGATGTGATGTATGTAGATGATGAGGGATTGATAAATGGAACGGATGCGTTCTTTACATTAGAAGGTACACACCAACCATTTGCCGGCAACGGATTAATTATGGGAACGGATGACGAAGGTGAAAGTACGGATTGTAATTTGAGTTTCAACGAAGTGAAAAACAAAGTCAAATTCTATGATAGGTATGAATTATCATTAGCAATGGCAATGGGTGTAGTAAATTTTTCTTAATAATATAAAAACAAATAAAATGGCAAAAGCAGTAGTAACACAAATGAATGAATTTAGAAGATTAGAAGATGGTCGTATCGTATTGGATGGTTTAGTATGGAGTTCAAATCCAGATAAAGCAATTGAACTTACAGACCCAGATAATGGATTTAAAGTTCATAGTATTAAAATCGATGAAACTTATTATTACCCATGTGGTATTGATAAACGAAAAAAGAAATAGTTATGAAACATTTTAAAAAAGTAGTGTTAGTATTACTTTACATATTGGGTTTAATACTATTAACATTTTTACCTGCATGTAATAAAGAGGGTTTCTTACAACCTAATCGAAATATTGAAATGAGTATTGATACCCGTTTACCAAAAGATAATAACGGGTACTCAATATTCAAATTATATTCAACACAATCACAAAATATACATACCATATCGGGAAGTATTAGAGTGAATGGTAGAATACCAAATGAACCGAGAGAGAAAATTGAATGGGAAAGTTCACACAATTGGAAATTAAATCAAGGTGATACGATTGCAACAATAACTAAAAGTTATTTAAATTATTACACAGGTCAATGGACTGTAGCTAAATTACCCACATTGGTTAGTAGTGTTAATGCATTAGTTCCAACAATTAATCCTGTTTGTTATAATTCTATGGATGGTAGTATCAATACTGTAATTGCTCCAATGTGGAGTATGAAAGGTGATACAATGACAATCGTTGCGAGAATTGCAAATGTAATAAAAATTGAAAAGATTATTTTGAAATAACAAATAATTATTGTATATTTACTAAAAGAAAATAACTATGGCAAAGTCAAACGAAGCATTTATGAAACAACAATTAACTGGTTCAATCGGTGGTGGTGATGAGGATTATTTATATGAACAATACCTTGCACAAGAAAAAATGAATGAAGAATATTGGCAATGGAAAAGCGTACAAAGTCATTCTATATTTCCAGAGGGTATGGAATATGATGACGAATATTATAAATCAACTTATACACCAACAATTGAGGAACAATTGGAGCTGGATGAGTTATTAAAGAAACAAAATGGACATACTTAATGAAATAGTTGAAGTGTCAAATCAAATGATTGATTCTTTGGAAGAAAATGATTTCTTTGTAGAAGCACCTTTCATAGATAGAATACCATTGAAACGTGCATTACAAATTGCAATGCAAAGAAAATGGGAACAAGAAGATGAGATGTATTTGAATGACGAAGAATTTTTAGAAGTTTGTAAGAAGGTATCCGCAGATGGAATAGGTAAAACCATTGGTGATTTAGTTGACAAAGGTGCATTGGATATGAGTATAAATGAGGATGGTGAAATACTATATTCAGCAAACAAAGATTTTCAATTTGATAAATATGAAGATGAAGATGAAATTTAATAAAACCGATGACGAACTGAAACACATGAGTGAGGATGAATTGTTCGAATATTTAGATGCAAAAGCAGCACACTTAAAACAATATACATCACCATTGAGTAGTTATAAAACAAAAAAGTTTGCAAGTATTGGAGCAGCAATATCACAAACGGAATTTGACTATGATAGTGTAAAACAAATAGCAAAAGAGAACGAACAAAAAGGATACGAAAAATTTATAAAAGACAAAAACAAAAAATAATGAATAGCAGATTAACACCAGACTTTGGTAAACCAACAAAATTTACAGCAGAAAATTATGGTACAAAAATTTCAGTAGAAGTTGACCATAGTGATTTGAGTTTAGATGAGGTAATGGATGCATTTCAAACTTTAATTATTGGTATGGGATATCACGAAAATTCATTTAAGAGTTGGGTAAAAGAAAGAGCAGAGGAATATATAGAAACCGACGCAGAAGAATTAAAAGAAAAATTAGAAGCATGGAAATTTGAAAATGATGATAATGAAATGAGACATACTTATCTAAAAGATAGTGAAGGTTTTGAAGTTGATGATTGGAATGAAATTGAAGCGGAAAAACGAATGGACATTATCGGACAAAATGGGAATGAAGGATTACATTATAGAGCAACCGATGAAGATGAAGCAGAGTTTGATGACTATGGTGCAAGAATAGTAACCGATAGTAGTTTTGAATGGGGTGATGAACCTGAAAATGATAATTTGTTTGAAGGTGATAATTGGTTTGCAAATGAGAATTTAAAATCTGCAAATGAAAGGTATAAAAGTGAAGTGAAAAAAATGAAGATAAAACCAAAAAAACAATCTAAAAAATAATGGGATTCAATCATTGTTATTTATCGAATGTTGAAAATCTACAAAATGAATTAAATAATGTAGGTTTAGAAAGGTTTATTAAATCTTATCGTAAGTATGATGCCTTAACGGGTGCAAGTGAATGTTTTAGATTTTTAGAAAGTAAAATTGAAGAGTATGAGTTACAACAAATTCAGGTGGTGGACAAAGGGCAGAGTGAACAAACCACTTAAAGCAGACGCACCTTTGTTATTAAAAATTCGTAATGGTGATTTCGACTATTCGTATATGTTTAATGAAGCAAAACAAATGAGAGAAACTCAACAAAAAACTTATCAGCAAGCATATGATAATTATGGTGGCACAGACGAAAGGAATAGAATACAGGCTGCATTGGAAGCTTCACAAATGAAACGAGTTAAAGCTTTGAAGTTAGAATTTGAAGCAAACAAAGATGAGAACATGATACTCTATAAATTGCGAAGTGAACTTACAAAAGAATTCGGTAAGGATTTGTGGGATAAAGCAATGGAACGAAGTAGAGGTAAAGGTACATTGGAAGATTTATATAATTGGTATAAAAAACAAACAAAAACTGGTACAACAAAATCGGAAATAGATATTCAATTAAAAAGACCAAATATAAAAGGTTTAGAATATTTATTATAGATGAAAGCAGAACCAATTATATTACACATTGAATTGGGAAACCAACCAGTATTGGAATGGTTAAAACAAAATCAATATATAATTTTTTCGGAACTAATTAGATATTCCGATAAATTATTAAAAGAAAATTTAAACTTTATTCAAGCTATAATGGTATCGAATATTTCCGATAACATTGTATTCATTGTTAAAAAAGAAAATCTAAAATTAACATTGGATAAAGCAATGGATTTCTTTATGGATATAGAAGAATACGAAAAATGTGCTGAAATTCGTGATTTGTATATACTTATTGAAAATCTAAAAAATGAAACAAAGGATATTAAAATTAGTAAATCAAATCAAAGAGGACTTAAAAGCAATAGATAAAGATGGTGTTAGTCATCCATTAATTGATAATGTTTATGAAACTTTGGAATTGATTGAAGATGAAATTTATGAAGATGATGCACAGATGGATGCATTATCATTTGAGGATGACGATTATTAATTAAAACAAATAAAATGAATAGGTTATTATTGGGTATCATTTTTGGTACTTTGGGGCAGGTTTCTTCCTTTATGCAATTGCAGGGAAGTATTAAGTATGGTTGGTTTCAAAAATATCCTATCTTAATTTTATTGAGTTCAATCCCTGCGGCGTGGTTTTATATTAAATCCGTAGAATATTTAGTAAGTTGGGGGAATGGTGAATTATGGCCATCACGTCTTATTGGATTTGGTATTGGTATAATTGTATTTGTGTTATTGAGTTTTATTTTATTTAGAGAGCCAATTACATTAAAAACATTAATTTGTTTGTTTTTAGCAGCAAGTATTTTATTAGTTCAAATATTTTGGAAATGATAAGAAAAATAGAAACGGCTAAAGTTGGTGAGGACTTATATGAAATAGTAAAGAAACTACCTATTCAAAAATTTACAACCGAACCAACGGGTGAAAGGGCAGAAACATTAAAACAATACTTTGGTGTTGAAAAAATATTAAAATTTCACCAAACTCAGGAATATTTATTTGTAAATTTAATACCTGAATTATTAATTTTATAAATTATTTTAATACTTATTATAGAACAAACAAAATAAATTAAAAATGAGTGCTACATTAAAAGTATCAATTTATACTGACCAGATTTCATCTTTTAGTCCAGAACAAATTGAAAAAATTGAAAACGGAGAATATCCAATACATTTTGCAAATGCCGGTTCATACCAATACAAATTCGTATCAGAAGCTGAATTAGGTAATTACACAAACTATGACGCAACTGACGAAGATGCAGCTTCAATTATCGAAGCACATGGTTTCGCACCAATAGTGTGGGATGGTATTGATACAGGCGGAGTTCCATTTAAAGAATTAAATCACGGAAATACTGAACCAGTTGACGAAGAAACAAACTAAATCCCTCAATAGAAAAAAGATAGGGAATAAAACTAGAAGTGAGCAAATGAAGGCAAAAACTTATAGAAAACATACATAAAAAACTTGCATGCCGTGCATACCCAAAGGGGATAATCTAAAAAGTTATCCCTTTTTTATTTGGTAGAATGAAATAAAAATCGTATATTACACTATAAAGAAAATTATGGATAAGCAATATGCAAAACAAATGATACAATGGGCAGAGGAAGCTAAACAAATCCTGACTATTCGTAAAGAAATAATATTAGATGATGATACAACCGATGAACAATTAGGAATGATTGTTCGCATGATGTATAGAGCAAAGGTAGCGGAACAAAATGAAATAATTAATCATGCAAATGGTCAATCAAAAAAATAAAAAACATTTAATTATTGCAGGGTGTAGTTATTATTGGAAAGTTGATAAAGAATTATATCCAGATAATATACCGGAAGCATTTTTAAAAGAATATCAAATACACGATATTGGATTATCCAGTTCTTCAATTGAATATGTAAAGGAATCAATAATTCATACAATTGGTGAATTACTATCAAATGGTATTAAATCATCAGACATTTATTTGCTGTCAAATTTAACTAACATTGGTAGATTTTTTATTAAATATCCTGACCACATCTCAAATAATTTATCCGATTATTATAAAAAAACTAACAAAATTGGAAAACATATTACGAGTTCATTGATACTAACATGCTCAAATGATTATAAATCTAATGAAGTAAAAGTTTGGGAAAGGCGTGTAATTTCAAATATAGAGAATAGTAGATTGCCTGTTCAAAATTTTGAAATCTATTTGGAAAGTGTTGTAATTTTACAATCTTTTTTAAAAACAAATAACATATCACATACATTATTTCTAATGAATAATATATTCGAAGGTTGGAGTGAAAATTTTAATCATGTATATTCAAACCTCGAAGGGCCAATTGTACCTGATTTAAGTAAAACTTTACACATCAAAGATATGTCGGAATATTGTAAATATTTGTGGGATTTAATTGATTTGGATAGTTTTGTATTTCATAAAACAATCGGAAATAATTATGGTGGCATAGATGAGTACGCGATAGATAAATTTAAAGACAATGAATCTTTGTATTTTTCAAATCCAAAAGAAAATGATTATTGGTATGGTAATCATCCAAACGCAATTGTATATAGTAATTTTTCAAATGATTACAAAATAAGTGATAAAATAATTAACAATTTAAAATAAAATAAAATGAAAAAATGGGAAATAGCAAACAATAAAGTGCAAATAAATAAAGATATAGTAAATGTACTACCTTTTATTAAAGTATGGTATAGTAAAAATTACTTTTTTGAAACGGGAGTATTTACGCCAGCATTTGGAATAGCAATTAGTTGGTTAAAATGGAATTACTATTTAACAATTCAACAAGGATATAAGAAATAATGAAATCGGAAAAACAAATGGCACTCTATAAACGAAAAAAAGAATTGCAAGAGCAAATAATTTATTGGGAGAAATTTCAGGGAGTAAATTGGTTAGGTAAGTGGGGTAGAAGTATTAGATTAGAAGTACTAAAAGAAAAGTTTGCAAAAGTAGAAAAGCAAATATCAAAATTAAAAAATAAATAAGTTATGGAAATGTTAGTAGTAATTGTATTAGTATTTATGGCAACATTCACAATATTTGGTGTGGTCGATATGATTAAACAAATTAATAAAATAGATGTAACAATAAACGAAGATAAAAAAATACCACCCTGTGTTGGACATGAATTAGAATCTCAAAAAGAAAATGAGAAAGGAGATATTGATTTTATGTATAATTGGATACAAGAAAAAAGTGGAAAAAAGAAATCAAATCCAAAACAAATGGATGGTATTGAAAGTGATAAACCTTTTGTAAAAACTAGGAAAAAATAATGAATTGGATTTGTCAATTTTGTGGGGGTGATACTTCGGATGTTGAATACGAATATCTCGATGGGCACAATCATTTGAGTTGCACATTGGATTATCTTAAAAATAATGAAGTGAAAAAAAAACTAACAATAAGTAATCCCGAAAAGATTAATAGTAAAAATATATGTTTAGATAAATCAATTATTGAAATAACTTACATGGGACTTAACGCATCAGTCAATGCAGACAATGAAACATATACTTTATACAAATTTATAGCAAATACAAATACTAAAATTGCCAATGTACTATTTGAAATACATACCGACATAAAGGATAACAAAGTTCAGTTTAATATTTGGAAAAATGGCGGAGTGGAATTGAATAGGTTACCTGTTAATGTAATACGAGATAGGAATGAATTAATAAACCGAATGATTGCAGAAGTCAAAAAGTCTTAATATGAAAATTAAAGGTTGGGAAAAAATAAGTGGATATACATACAAAGGATATACAATTGTCAATCCAATACACAATGCACAGGAAACAAGTTATAATGCAACAATATTAAACTTAAACCTGCCACAAAAACCAAAGTGGGAATTATCAGTATTGACACCACAACATAAATTTATAGTAGGTGAAAATACTGCGGACGGTATATTTTATATTGTAATGTGGGATGACAATAAAAATCATATAAGTAGACATGTATCAAAACAAAGAATGAAGTCTATTTCAATTTTCAGAAATGAATATGAGGAAATGATTGATGAAATGTTAAGTAGACAAATAACATCGGCACCCCGTAGTCATTCAATAAACACTGCATATAGCAAACCAATCAATACCAATTTATACGGAACGGCAACAATTGTAGGTAATACGGGTGGTGGAATAATGAGCACAATAAATAGTAATGGAAATACTACTACATGGAACCCGAATACAAACTTACCAAGTTCAATGTTGATGTCAATAAAAGATTTACAAGAACAAATTGATAACTTAAAAAATAAATATGTTAACAATAAATAATTTAAATAAAATAGTTAGATACCCAATAGGATATTCATTTCGTGTGAAGTCAATGGTGTGTGGACATACCAATTATCATATCAGTTTAATAGACGGCAAAGGCGGATGTAGAGACTTAAAACTTAATCGTATGAAAGGTAGACGAGGTAAGTACACAATGTCACATGGTAATTATTCTTTGTATTTAAAATTTTCAGACATACAAAATATAGATTTATTTTGTAAACAAATAAAACGACTATTATGCTAACAATAGATAATATAGAAAAAATAGAAGGTAATAAAATACATACACAACATGCACATTGGGTAGTAATGAGTATAGAGGAACGAAAACATGATTACATTATCAAAGTAAGATTTGATTATGGTATTACACTTGGTGTAAAGCATCCAAAGTATGTAAACTTTAAATTATTAAGATATAATGAATTTAGTAGCACGTTAAATGAGTGGAGACTATATAATGACCAAGATAATGGTTATACAACACTAACAAAAGGATTATTAAATTTTAGAATATTCGTTGGTATATTGGGTGGTCAATTAGATAGTTTCAGTAATTCATTTTAAAACAATTAATATGTTAACAATTAAAAATGTCCAACAAATAATCGGACAGCAATATAACGAAGTGTTTAATGTTATTGGGGTTAAAGAACATACACACCATTACGAATTTACATTAGGATATGCAACGATTGGCAAACCGAATGTAGAAACAATATTACTACATAGAAAACAAACCGAAAATGGATTTTACATAATGGAATACAATAGTAAAACCCTTTGGTTATCAAAAAGTGAATTTGACACTCCCGATAAAATTATAATTTGCATGCAAACAATTTAATACTATGCTAACAATAAGAAACCTACATAAGATAATACATAAAACATTGGGTAAGAAAAACTTTTATGTTGCAAGAGTTGAGGAGGATGTTGATGCTACTCAAATGATTATTGAACACAAATATAGATTTGAATTATCTAATAGAAAATACGCAATAACAGTTACATTGGAACGAGAACCTGCTCAAAATGCTCAAAAAAATGAATTAGCAATTTATTTCAAATTACATAGTAGTACAGGACACATATGCTATATAACCGAAAAACAAATTAGTAACATGGATATATTCATTGACAAATTACGATTTGTTGCATTTGGTTAGATTTGGTAAAGTGAAAAATTTGTCGTATATTTACTATATGAATATAGGATATGCATGTATTAACCTTTCATTAGGTAAAAAGATTACAACGAATAGAACAATGGTTAAACGAACTTTCATAGCAAAGGGAGTTGACTATGTATCGGAATTGGTATTGCAGAATGTTGCAGACCTCGAACGAATTATAGATTGGAACGAACAAAACGGAATTAAAATGTATCGCATGAGTAGTGAGATGTTTCCGTGGGCAACTGAATATGAATTTACTGAATTAAAAGATTGGAACGAAATACAAAAGATACTACAAAGATGTGGTGCAAAGGCAACACAATATAAACAAAGATTATCATTTCACCCAGGTCCGTTTAATGTATTAGTTTCACCAAAAGAAAATGTCGTACTGAATACGATTAAAGATTTAGAAGTGCATGGTCGTATAATGGACGCAATGGAATTATCTAAAACACCTTACAATAAAATTAATATACATTGTAACGGAGTTTATGGAGACAAGATTGCAGCAATGGATAGATTTTGTGAAAACTTTGACAAACTATCTAATTCAGTAAAGAGTAGACTAACAATTGAGAATGATGACAAAGCAAGTATGTATTCAGTTAAAGACTTAATGTATATTCATAATAAGATTAAGATACCTATTGTATTTGATTATCACCACCATAGTTTTAATACGGGTGATATGAGTGAGGAAAATGCATTGAAGTTAGCAATTACAACGTGGCCGGAAGGTATAACACCTGCCGTTCATTATTCCGAATCAAAAGCATTACATGAAAACAATACAAAACTTAAACCGCAAGCACATTCCGATTATATTACAGCCATCCCCAATACATACGACATGGGTGTGGACATTATGGTTGAAGCAAAACAAAAAGATTTAGCAATATTAAAATTTATATAATGAAAATAGCAGTTTATATTGTAGGTCAATGGCGAGGTACGAGTTATCAATGTGCAGAAAATCTAAAAAAGATATTTGATAAATTTGATACCGATTACTATATACATACACGACCTTTTTATGAAGGTAAAAATCTTAATTTAGTTCAATACGATATCGATAAAAATCCAATTGTTGAACATGAGAATTATATTCATACGGAACAAGATTTGGAAAATATAAAAAATACATACAATAATGTAGTATCATTTAAAGTTGAACCATACGACATACCCAAAGATACACAAAGACATTCAACATTTTTTCAGTATTATTCTGCATATAAAGCAAATGAAGCTCGTAAATTGCATGAGAAAAATACCGGTGTTGAATATGATGTTATTATAAAAATAAGACCTGATATTATATTTGGTGATGCTGGAATAAAAGATTTCATTAAAAGAATTGAATATGTAAAAAAGAATCCATTATCAATATTTTCTTTTTATTCTACAAAGTTAAAACCAGACACATATTATCATTGGGATTTTTATACAATATCCAGTCCATTTGGTATGGATTGTATGGTTGCATGGGTGCATGATGTTATTAACAATAGAACTAATACTGAAATATTTTCAAGCAATTATGTTATTGATAATAATTTAGTACAAAATCCAGACATTGATAAACATTCCGATACACCCACACCACAATTGATGCGAGAAGTTTATAAATACAATAATTTAATAGATGATTTTTACAATCAAACAAATTTATATAAAAATAATCCAAATGACCCAGACTTTGTTTTACATTTGATTAATCATTATTTATACAATTTCAATACCGATAACAATAGTATTGCCGAATATTTTAATAATTTTAATTTAGAAAATAGAGAAGCCAAATTTGTTAATCGTGGTTTATATGACGGGT
>Ga0315900_10011002_pt1 | contig 11245 bp, 8 predicted proteins | sample LakEriMetagenome_FD_203521 | JGI IMG/M metagenome (GOLD analysis project Ga0315900, IMG submission 203521) | Freshwater fungal communities from buoy surface, Lake Erie, Ohio, United States - Buoy 12 MA114 | ecosystem: Environmental > Aquatic > Freshwater > Lake > Lake biofilm | place: USA: Lake...
ACCGCGGTCAGCGGAATCACGGCGCGGAAGGGCCAGAGAATCGGTTGCCACAGGCCAGCATTGGAGCGTTCCTGGATTTCGAAAGCGCGAATCGCGTCGTCCACCGAAATGAAGAAGACGACGGCCATCACCGGCAGGAAGAGGACCAGGTAAGTGACCAGGTCGATCAGGCCCTTGGTCTTGTCGGAGAACCGGTCATAGAACATGTCGGTGCGCACATGCGCGCCTTTGAGCAGGGCATAGGCTGCGCCCAGCATGTACATCGTGCCGTTGGCCATGAAGGTCACATCGGTGGACCAGGATGTAGGCGCATTGAAGGCGTAACGGGCGATTACCTCGTAGGCGCCGCCCAGGATCATCGGAAAGAAGGTCAGCATGACCAGGTAGCCGATCTTCTCGGACCCGCGGTCGATGGTCGAAATGACTGCTCGCGTCCAAGGGGGCATGCTTGCCGCAGTTCCCGCTTCGTGGGTGTGCCTCGTGTCTTGCATGGTGTTCTCGCTCTTATGGGGCGCGTGTCCGTCTCACGCATGAAAGGGTGGCTGCGGCCTCGTGAGCCACAGCCACCCGTCTCCCGTCACTTCTTGGCGGGCTGCTGGGCCTGCTGGGGCCAGTAGTAGTTGGCCGCGAAGTCATACGGCGCGGTGGTCATCACGCGTGCCGGGACCACGCCCGAAGCGTAGTTGCGCAGGGCGTTGTGCACCTTGGCAAAGAAGGGGTTCTTGGCAGACTCCTCCTTGGCGATCTGGTCCCAGGTTTCCAGGGTCTTGCGCATGATGTCCGGCGGAGTTTGATGGACCTTCACGTTGTGCTTTTCACGCATCTCGCGCAGGGCAGCCACATTCAGGCGGTTCTTGGTGGTCTCCGAGCGGATGGTGGCCTCGACGGCGGCCGACTGGATGATGGCGCGCATGTCGGGTGACAGGCTGTTCCAGACATCGCCGTTGATCAGCACTTCCAGCACGGTGGCCGGCTCATGGATCGAGTTGGGATAGAAGTTCTTCCAGATGGTATGGAAGCCGATCTTCATGTCGTCCGCCGGGCCGGTGAATTCTGCGCACTCAATCACGCCACGCTCGCCGGCGGGGATGATCTCGCCGCCCGGCACGTTCACAGGGGTGACGCCGGCACGGCCGAACACTTCGGCGGTCACGCCGGTGTGGCGGCACTTGCGGCCCTTGAGGTCAGCCCAGTTCTTGACCGGGGTCTTGAACCAGCCGAAGGCCTGCTGCGACACGGAGGTCAGGGGCAGGGGCACGACGTTGGCCTTGAGTTCCTTTTGATAGAGCTCCTGGTAAAGCTCCATGCCTCCACCTTCATAGATCCAGCCGATGTAGTCGGTCATGTCCATGCCGAACGGGCCGCCGGGGGAGGGGCCAAACAGCGCCGCGGCGCGGTTCTTGCCCACCCAATAGGCTGGGGCAGCATGGCCGCCTTCAACGACGCGCTTGCTCACCGCATCGAGGATTTCAAAGGGCGGCACGACGGCGCCCGGAGGCAGCATTTCCACCACCAGACGGCCACCGGCCATCGCGTTGACGCGGTCCGCCCAGAACTTGCCGCTCTCCCAGATCAGGCTGGATTGCGGGAAGGCTGATTGGATACGCAGTTTGGTCTGGGCACTGGCCACGCCCGGCGTGAGGCCGGCAGCCAGAACCACCGCGGCGGACAGGCCGCCCAGGATCATTCGACGTAGTTTCACACTCATCTCCTCTTCGAATACACCCAAGCAGGAATGCCGGGCGGCTGCCTCGGCAGGAGCTTCCCGGCCCGGGGTGGGGCGGGTCAGGAAGCAGGGGAACAGGGTTCGCGGCGTCATGGGACTGTGCGGGGTCACACGCCGCGTGCGCCGGAGGCCATGAAGCCGCCGTCGACCGGCAGCGCCACGCCATTGATGTAGGCCGCCTCTTCTGAGGCAAGGAAGGCGACCGCCGCCGCGATCTCGGTGGTCAGGCCGTAGCGGTTGGCGGGAATGGCGGCGGCATATTGCTTGCGGAATTCAGGCGAATGCAGCACCTGGGTCATGGGGGTGTCGACCGGTCCGGGCGCGACGGCATTCGCGGTGATGCCATGCTCGATCAGCTCGGCGGCCATTTGGCGGGTCAGGCCGATCACGGCGGCTTTGGAGGTGCCGTAGGCCGTGCGGCCCTTGCCGACTGCGCGCAGGCCAGCCACCGAGGCGACGCTGACGATGCGGCCCCAGCGGCGCTCGGCCATCAGGCGAGCCGCATGCTGGCTACACAGGAGCGTGCCGGTCACATTGATGTTCATCGTCGCCAGCCAGTTGTCCAGCGGGAATTCGAGGAACGGAAAGGTCTTGGCGATGCCGGCGTTGTTCACCAGGATGTCGCATCGGCCCCAGCGCGATTGCACCTGGCCGAAGGCGGCCGCGATGGAGTCGGGCTTGCCGATGTCGATCTGCAGCGCCTCGGCCGACCCGCCGCTGGCGCGAATGGCCGCTGCGGTGTCGGACGCCTTGGCCAGGTCCAGGTCGGCCACGACCACCGTCAGTCCCGTCTGTGCCAGGCGTTCAGACACGGCCTGGCCGATTCCGACCGCGCCGCCCGTGACGAAGGCAACCTTCTCGTTTTTTTGCATGGCCTCGTGTCTCCTCGTGGTTAGGGCAAGAAGCGCAGCAGCTCGTCGAGCGTGCGCTGGGGTTGTTCTTCGGGAATCCAGTGACCGCAGTCCTCAAAGACGCCGCCGCGCACGTCGGTGGCCACTCGCCGCAGGGAGGCCAGGGTTTCGTCGCCGCGGCCAAAGGCGCTGCCCCCGCCAATGGCCAGCACCGGCATGGCCAGGCGTTGCGCGTGCAGGAATTCGCTGTTGTCGGCCACGTCCTGCGCGATGGCGCGGTAGTACGCCATGCCGGTGCGCGCGGTGTCGGCGCGGGCGTAGGTGCGCAGGTATTCGGCGATGTCGGTCTCGCCGATGGCGCCCCGGACATGGCCATAGTGCTCGTAGAACCAGCGGTAGTAGACCGCTTCGCGGCCGGAGATCAGTTGTTCGGGCAGGTCCAGCGTCTGGTGGAAGGCGTGGTGCCAGCGGCGGCCGTTCTGAGAGAACGTGCCGCTGCCATCCCCGGGCACCGCGGCATCGAGCATGACCAGTTTTTCAACCAGGCCCGGGTGGAAGGCGGCCAGGGCGAAGGCCACCGGCCCTCCCCAGTCATGGCCGACCACCGGCGCGCGATCGATGCCCAGCGCCTCACGCAGCAGGTGGGCGATATCGCCCGCCACGGTCTTCTTGTCGAAGCCGCTGGCAGGTCGTGACGAGTCGCCCAGGCCGCGCAGGTCGGGTGCGATGACCCGGTACTGGCGGGCCAGGGCGGGTATCAGCTTGTGCCAGGCATGCCAGGTTTGCGGCCAGCCATGCAGCAGCACCAGCGGCTGTCCTTGTCCGGCGGTCACGTAATGGGTCCAGCCATCCGCGTGGTAGTGGGTGTGGTGCTCGATACGGGTGTCAGCGAGTGCTGCCATCGCGGGCCTCCCGGAAAAATTCGGCACGGCCCATCTGGCCGCCCTTGAAGGCGATTTCCATGCCCGGCACGACATCGCTTTCCAGCACGCGGCACAGCGGGGCGCCGGGGGTGAGGGCGGCAGCCATCTCCACCGCGCGCACGTCCAGGACCCGGGCGATCGCGCTGGAGGTGTCGCCGCCCGAAAGCAGCAGGCGTTGCAGCGGGTGGGCTTGCAGGATCCGGCGCACCAGCTGGCCCAAACGCTCACCGAGCACCCGGCCGGTGAGCAGGCGCTGGGCTTCGGCGTCCAGGCCACGGGCCTGCAGGGACTGGCGTACCGCCGCGATGCGCGGGTCCTGCGGCCCGCGGGCGGTGTGCAGGATCACGCTGGCGCCCCGCGCCAGGGCCTCGATCGCCTCGTGCACGGCCTGGTCGAGGGCCGATGCGTATTGGGTCTCATCGAGCAGGCGTACCGGATCGAGCGCAATGCCGGCGAAGCTGGCCTCGATCGCCCGGTCGATCTGGCTGGCGCTCAGGGCCGAGGCGCTGCCCGAAATCGCCAGCACCTGCGGCACGGCCTGGCGGGTGAAGTCGGGCGGTGTCCGGCCGGCGCCCGGCACGCCAGCCCAGGCGCTGGTCAGCGCATGTTCGACCCCCGAGCCTCCGACCACGAAAGTGGGTTGCGCCGGCCGGCCGATGGCCAGGAGCAGGTCGCCCGCGCGCTGCATGTCGGTCGCGTCCAGACCGTCGACGAGCACCGCGCCTGCGCCCTCGGCCTTGGCCGCGTCCAGGCGGGCCAGCAGGCTGGCGGTGCCTTCGCGCACCTCCTCGAGCGAGGCCTTGGCAATCGGGAAATCGCACTGGTGGCCCAGATGGACGGTCAGGTCCGCCTCGTCCATCGGCGTCACCGGATGCACCCGCATGATCGGATGCCGGTCGATCCGGTACACACGGCCGTCGGTCCCGGCGCGCGCGAACAGGTGGCCATACAGGCAAAAACGCCCCAGGTGAGGAGTGGCCGCGACGATTGGCAGGCAGGCGCCGCCAAGGCGTGCGCGGGCCAGTTTCATCACGCGCCCGATGCTGCCGATGGTCGGCGCGCTGTCAAAGGTGGAACAGACCTTGTAGTGAAGCACCGGGGCACCGGCGCTGGCCAGCCAGTCGAGGGTGGCGGGCAGCTGCGCCTGCATTTCGTCGGGCGTCATCGCCCGGCTGTCGCCGGCGATCCCCACCGCATCCAGGCCCGGATGGCGGGACAGGGTGCGGGCGTCGGGCTCCTGCAGAAACAGCGCGCAACGCCAGCCGGCCGAGGCAAGCACCTCCAGGGCGTCGGTCGAGCCGGTGAAGTCGTCCCCGTAAAAGGCCAGGCGCAACCCGGACGCCGCTGTGCGGTCGGCACTTTCGCGAGCCGGGGAACGCGGTACGACCATCATCGGGTTCAGGCCTCGCCGAAGTGGGCCATCGCGCGGGCCAGCGCGGGACGGGTTGCGGCGTAGCGTTCAAGCGGCACGCCCGCAACCGCCGCCTCCCAGGCTTCGCGCATGCTCGCCACGCCCGCGGCGGCGCCGTCGGGATGACCGATGATGCCGCCGCCGGCCAGGTGCATGACATCGGTCCCACCGAGCTGCGCGTACAGGTCGGGCGCCTGCGCCGCCCACTGGCCCGAAGAAGACACTGGCATGAGGGGCGCAACGCCGCCAAAGGGCGTCAGGCAGGCCCGGGCCGATTCGATCACCGAGGCGTCGGGTTCCCAGAACTTGCTGCGCAGGCCGTTGACATGGAGCTGGTCGACCCCCGCCAGCCGCCACAGCTTCTGGTACGCGTTGAAGGAAAAGCCCAGGGCCGGATGGCGGGTGAGGGCGCCCCACCCGTTGCGATGCCCATGAATCGGCAGCCGGGCATGCTGACGCAGATGCGCGATGCCGGCAAAGCCCACCCAATTGAGGCTCGCCATCACGCAGGTGCCGCCCGCATCGAGCACGGCGTCGTGGCGTCGCAGCATCTCGTCGAGCGTGCCGGAGATGTTGATTGCATACATCGGCATGCGACCGAGCCGGTCTGCATGGCGATGCAGCACCGGCATGACGGCGCCTAGGCGGGCCTCGAACCGCTCGTAAGGCGGGTCGGCCATCAGCTCGTCGTCCTTGATGAAGTCAATGTCTGCCGCGCACAGGCGGTCGACCAGGGAGGCCGTCTCGGCTGCCGACAGGCCGATGCTCGGTTTGATGATCGTGCCGATCAGGGGCCGACCCTGCACGCCCGCGAGTCGCCGCGTTCCCTGGATACCAAAGGCTGGCCCGGGAAACGTGCGGGCATAGTCGGCCGGAAAATCCAGATCCAGCAGACGCAGGCCGGTGACCTCGCCGAGCTCGAACAGATTTCCGGCCACCGTGGCCAGCAGGGTCGGCAGGTTGGCCCCGACGTTGTCCACCGGGAAAGCGATTTCGATCTCGGCGCGGTAGAACGGGCCCGTGTGTCCCTTGCGGGCGACATAGGCGCTGGGCAGCGTCGGCTCCAGCACGGGCGGCAAGGTCTCGACGCGGACCACCCGGGCGCGTGAACGGGCCTTGAGTGCTTCGGTTTCACCAGCCAGCGCCAGGAAGGTGCCGCTGGACTGCTCGCCGGCGATCACCTGGGCCACTTTGTCAGAGGGCACCGAGCTTTCGACGAAGTAGCGGGCGGTGAACTCCTGGCGCTCGACGGTCGGCTGCATCACGGGCTGCTGCATGGGGCTGTGAGTTAAAGTCGTTGAGTCCGAACGATGCTAGTGAACGCAGCACCCTGCAGCAATCGATAAGATTTCGCCAGGTCGTGATAAAAAGTCACAGGTCGCCCGTGAAAACCCCGAGCCCGTGGCGCCGCCCCCCTGCTGGAGAGCCGATGCACACCCCTCGCCCTTCCCTCAATGCCCTGCGCGCCTTCGAGGCCGTAGCCCGCCTTCGAAGCTTCAGTGCCGCCGCCGACGAGTTGGCGGTCACCCATGGCGCGGTGAGCCGCCATGTGCGAGGGCTGGAAGACGCGATGGGATTCCCGCTGCTCACACGCGGCGCCCAGGGCGCGGAGCCCACCGCCGACGGGCAGCGCCTGGCCGAGGGCCTGGCCCGCGGATTCGCCTTGATTCAATCGAGCGTGGAGCAGGCCAAGCCCGGCCCGCTCACGCTGTCGTGTTCCGACTCGATCATGATGTTCTGGCTGCTGCCCAGGCTCTCGCGGTTCCAGGCCGTCAATCCCGACATCGAACTGCGTTTCAACACCGGCTCCGGCGGGATTGATTTCACGCGTGACAACGTGGGTGTGGCCATACGGCTGTCTTCCATCGAGGCGCCGCGCGAAGCCGTGCGGATCGACGTGGCCGACGAGTGGGTGGGGCCGGTATGCGCCGCCGACCACCTGCGCACCGCCCGCATTCGCACCGCCGACGACCTGGTGCGCTCGCGCCTGATGGTCTCGCGCACCCGCCCGCATGCCTGGGACGACTGGCGCCGCGTGTGTGGACGCGACCCTGGCGCCTTGCACGTGGCTGAGGTGTTCGAGCACTTCTATCTGTTGATCCAGGCGGCCAAATGTGGCCTGGGCCTGGCCAATGTGCCTCGCATGCTCGTGCGCGATGATCTGAGCAACGGCACGCTGGTTGCGCCCCTGGGATTCGTGCCCGGCGGCAACCGTCTGGTGTTGTGGGTGGCGCCGCATCTGGCACAGCGGGCCGATACCGCACGCCTGGTCGACTGGCTCGTGGAGGAACTGCGAGCCAGCGAGGGCGGCGTGGCGCGGTCGGCGTGATTCCTTCACGCGCCGATCCCCTGGGCCTGTTCGATGAGACGCACGCGCGCCTCGATCTGGTGCGCCTGTTTGGCGTGCGCCAGGTCGACCAGCACACCGCCGGCATTGACGGCGCCGTCGCCCCGGGCGTCGGCTTCGGCCAGTGCCTGGAGCACCTGGCGGGCCCATGCGCGGTCCTCTGCGCTCGGTGAAAACACCTCGTTGGCGAGGCCGATCTGGCTCGGGTGAATGGCCCATTTGCCTTCAAAGCCCAGAGCCGCAGCGCGCAGGGCCGAGGCCCGATAGCCCTCGGCATCGCCAAAGTCGGTGAAGGGGCCGTCGATGGCACGCAGCCCCTGGGCCCGGCAGGCATTGGCCACGCGGGCGAGCGCGAAATGCCACTGGTCGTTCCAGTGCAGCGCACGCTGGCCGCCGTCGTCGGCGCAGGTGAGAATGGCGTAGCGCGGGCTCGGACGGCCGAACACCTTGTCATGGGTACGCATGTCGACGGTGTAGTCGCCCACCCCGAAGATCATCGCCTCCAGCCTCGGGCTGGCCGCGGCAATGTCTTCGACATGCGCCAGTCCCTGCGCGGTTTCGATCAGCAGTTCGATGCCCACCGGCTCAGGCCGGGCGTGGCGCCGCTCCACCAGGGTCAGCACATGGTCGACGAAACGGACATCAAAGGCGGTCCCGGCTTTAGGCAGGAGCACCAGATCGAGCCGGGGGGCATGGGTGGCGACGGCGATGAGGTCGTCCAGCGCCCACGGCGTGTCCAGTCCGTTGATGCGAACGGCCATCGTCCGGGTGCCCCAGTCGCCCTGGAGGGCCTCCACCGCCTGCTGGCGCGCCTGATCCTTCAGGCGTGTCGTGACGGCGTCCTCCAGGTCGAGGAACACGACATCGGCTGCGCTTTCCCGGGCCTTGGCCAGAAAGCGTGTCGAAGTCGCTGGCACGGCCAGTTCGGAGCGGTGAAGACGCTGCCGGCGCTGCGGCACGGGGGTGGCTGACATGGGACTGCCCGGTTGCTGTGAAGAAGCGAAGGCAGTCTAGGCGGCGGTCTGTCGCCGATTGGCGGGAATTTCTAAACGATTGTGCAGCCATCCCGTGCAATCGCAGGGATTTTGCAGTCTGTCCTGTCGGAGACAGCGAGCGCCTCAGGGCAGGTAGCCTGCGGCGGTCTCGAGAAATGCGCCGAGCTGGGGATCGGCGACGCCCTCATCGCGCAGGATCGCCGCGACGGCCGGCGCCGCGGCGCACGCGGCGCGTGCATCGAGGAACAGCAGGCGTGCGCGGCGCGCAAGCACGTCTTCCACCGTGCGCGCGAACTCATGCCGCACCGCAAAGCGCACCCGCTGCTCGGTCACGCCCGGCGCAAGGCAGTGATCGGCCCCGGGCAGTGCGTCGAGCCACAAGGTGTCGTCACGGTGCAGGGGCAGGTGTTCGGTGCCCTGCTCGGTGCGCAGCGTGGGCCCGCGGCGACCCGGCGCGACCAGGCCTTGGGCAATCGCATGGTCGACGACCTCCTGGGCCATCACGCGATAAGTGGTCCATTTACCGCCCGTCACGCAGACCAGGCCCGAGGGCTCGGTCCAGATCGCGTGTTCGCGGCTGATGCGGCCGGTGCCGCGCGCCGCACCGTCGTCCGGCCGCACCAGTGGCCGCAGGCCCGCCCAGGCGCTGCGCACGTCGGCGCGAGTGGGCGGCCGCGCGAGGTAGCGGCCGGCTTCGGCCAGGATGAAATCAATTTCCTCGGGCTGGGGTCGGGGCTGGCTCGGCGCGTCGTCCCGTGCGGTGTCGGTGGTGCCCAGGATCACCTTGCCTAGCCAGGGAACGGCGAAGAGCACCCGTCCGTCGGCCGTGCGGGGCACCAGCAGGGCCTCCTCGCCTGGCCAGAATTCGCGGTCGACCACGACATGGCTTCCCTGGCTCACGCGCACCCGTGGCGGGGGCGGCGTTGCGGTGCCGAGGCTGCGGATCGTATCGACCCACACTCCCCCGGCATTCACGACACAGTGCGCATGCACCTCGCACGGGGCGCCGGTTTCGGTGTCGGTGCAGCGCAGGCCGGTGATGCGGTCGCCTTCCAGGAGCACATCATCCACCCGGCAGTGGTTGATCACCAGCGCCCCGAGCCGGCCCGCGCTGCGAGCCAGGGCGATGGCCAGCTGGGCGTCGTCGAATTGCGCGTCCCAGTAGCGGACGCCGCCACGCAGGCCCTCGGCGCGCACCTGCGGCGCGCGTTCGAGCAGGGCGCGGCGCGACAGCCGCTGGGTCGGGCCGAGGCTGCGGGCGCCCGCGAGCTTTTCATACGCAAGCAGCCCCAAGCCCAGAAACCAGGACTCCCACCAGCGGTAGGCGGGCACGACAAAGGCCAGTGGGCGGGCCAGTGCCGGTGCATTGCGGATCACGGTGCTGCGTTCGCGCAGGGCCTCGCGCACCAGCGACAGGTTGCCCTGGGCCAGGTATCGCACGCCGCCGTGCAGCAGCTTGGTGGCCCGCGACGAGGTGCCATGGGCGAAGTCGTGGGATTCGAGCAGGACGACCCTCAGGCCGCGAAGGGCGGCATCGACCGCCACGCCCAGCCCGGTGGCGCCTCCGCCAATGACGGCCAGGTCCCATTGCGGGGTCGACCGCAGGCGGGCCATCAGGGTGGCCCGGTCGGTGCCGGAGGATTCGAGGCGTGCGGTTTCGGTGCGGGGCAGGTCGCGGTCGCTCACCCCTGAAGTATCGCAGGCGCGCGAGGTCTCGCGCTCAGGCCCGGGCCCACCCGCGCGCGCGGGCCACCGCCTCCCGCCAGCGTTGCAGGCGGGCCCGGCGTGCCGCCTCCGGGAGTCGCGGCTCGAAGCGACGGTCGGCCTGCCAGATCGATTCAATCTCGCGGGCCCCGTGCCAGGTGCCTACCGCCAGGCCGGCGAGGAAGGCCGCGCCCAGTGCGGTGGTCTCGGTCACCTTTGGCCGGACGACTGGCACGCCGAGCACGTCGGCCTGCATCTGCATCAGCAGGTCATTGCGGCTGGCGCCGCCGTCGACCCGCAGTTCCGCCAGGGGCATGCCGGCGTCCGCGGCCATGGCGTCAAAGACATCGGCGGTTTGCAAGGCGATGGCCTCGAGCGCCGCACGGGCGAGATGGGCCCGGGTGGTGCCCCGGGTCAAGCCCACCAGCGTGCCACGGGCATGGCCATCCCAGTAGGGCGCGCCCAGGCCGGCAAAGGCGGGTACAAGGTACACATCGCCGGTGTCCGGCACGCTCGCCGCCAGCGCCTCGACCTCCGGGGCGGAGCGGATGATCTGCAGCCCATCGCGCAGCCACTGCACGGTGGCCCCCGCCATGAACACCGAGCCTTCCAGACAGTAGGCCGCATGGCCAGGGGCCTGGGCACTTTGCCAGCCGACCGTGCCCAGGAGGCGGTGCCGGCTCGTGACCGGCCGTGTGCCCGTGTTCATCAGCATGAAGCAGCCGGTGCCGTAGGTGTTCTTGGCCATGCCCGGGGCGAAGCAGGCCTGCCCGAAGGTGGCGGCCTGCTGGTCGCCCGCGACGCCCGCGATCGGCAGGGACAGGCCCAGCAAGCCGGCCCGGGTGTGACCGAACAGGCCGCTGGACGGCCTGACCTCGGGCAGCACGGCGCGGGGAATCTGCAGCAGCGACAGCAGTTCCTCGTCCCAGTTAAGGGTGTTCAAATTGAACAACATCGTGCGGGACGCGTTGCTCACGTCGGTGGCATGGACCTGGCCCCCGGTCAGCTGCCAAATCAGCCAGCTGTCGATCGTTCCGAAGGCCAGCTCGCCGCGTTCGGCGCGCTGCCGGATCCCGGGCAGGTGGTCCAGCATCCAGCGCAGCTTGCTGCCTGAAAAATAGGCATCGATCACCAGCCCGGTCTTGCGCTGGATGCGCCGCGCATGCCCGGCCCGCTGAAGGTCGTCACACCATTGGGCGGTGCGGCGGTCCTGCCAGACGATGGCGTTGCCCACTGGCTGGCCGGTGGCGCGGTCCCACAGCACGGTGGTCTCGCGCTGGTTGGTGAT
>Ga0315900_10011003_pt1 | contig 11245 bp, 10 predicted proteins | sample LakEriMetagenome_FD_203521 | JGI IMG/M metagenome (GOLD analysis project Ga0315900, IMG submission 203521) | Freshwater fungal communities from buoy surface, Lake Erie, Ohio, United States - Buoy 12 MA114 | ecosystem: Environmental > Aquatic > Freshwater > Lake > Lake biofilm | place: USA: Lake...
CCCGGATAGGCCATGAAGAGCTTGAACGAAGTGACACCTTCGTGCTCGACGAGGTACGTCATGTCCTTCAACGCCTGCTCGTCGACCCCGCCGACGATCTGGTGGAAGGCATAGTCGACCGCACAGTTGCCACCTGCCTTGCGGTGCCACTCGGCGAGACCCTCATGGACGTTCTCGCCGTAGCGCTGCAGCGCCATGTCGACGATGGTCGTCACGCCGCCCCACGCCGCCGCAATCGTGCCGGTCTCGAAGGTGTCGATCGCGGCGGTGCCACCGAACGGCAGCTCCATGTGCGTGTGCACGTCGATGCCGCCGGGAACCACGTACTTGCCGGTCGCGTCGATCACCTTGTCAGCAACCACGCCCATCGCGTCGGCCTGCCCGCGCTGCAGCAACGCCGCGACGGTCTCGCCCTCGACGAGCACATCCACGTCGTGCCGTCCCGTCGGGCTCACGACGGTGCCGCCCTTGATCAGGATTCGTGCCATGTCACTCTCCCCCTTATCAGTTGTGCACCGGGCATCTGCCGGCGCGGTCGATTCAGCGCCGCACCAGCTCGTCGTACGCGTCGGGCCGGCGATCGCGGTAGAAGGCCCAGCGGTCCCGGACCATCTTGATCTTGTCCATGTCAAGGTCGCGCACGATCAGCTCCGGCTTGTACGCATCGCCAACCTCGCCGACCATCTTCCCCTCCGGGTCAACGAAGTAGCTCTGTCCGTAGAAGTCGTCGTCGCCGTATTCGGACTCGATGCCCACGCGGTTGATCGCCCCGACGTAGTAGATGTTCGCGACAGCAGACGCGGGCTGCTCGAGGCGCCAGAGGTACTCGGACAGTCCACGGCTCGTAGCCGACGGGTTGAACACAATCTCCGCGCCGTTGAGGCCGAGTGCCCGCCATCCCTCGGGGAAGTGACGGTCGTAGCAGATGTACACGCCGACCTTTCCCACCGCCGTGTCGAACACCGGATACCCGTCGGTGCCGGGGGTGAAATAGAACTTCTCCCAGAAGCCCTTGACCTGTGGGATGTGCTGCTTGCGGTACTTGCCGAGATAGCGGCCGTCGGCGTCAATGACCGCCGCGGTGTTGTAGTACAGCCCCGGCTGCACCACCTCGTACATCGGGAGCACGAGCACCATGCCGAGCTCCTTCGCGACGGCTTGGAAGCGCTTCGTCGTTGGACCGTCCGGAATGGCCTCGGTGTATGAGTAGTACTGCGCGTCCTGCACTTGGCAGAAGTATGGGCCGTAGAACAGTTCCTGAAAGCACATCACTTGGGCGCCCTGCTTCGCAGCCTCACGCGCGGCGGCCTCGTGCTTGTCGATCATCGTGTCCTTGCTGCCGGTCCAGTCGGTCTGCAGCAGCGCGGCTCGGACAGTGCGTCCCATCGCGTGATCCCCTTCCCCCTCGGCGCATCCGGGCGACGGTGCCCGACGCGTGTCCGCAGGATAGTGCGGTCGCCTGATCGGCCGGTAGGGCGGGGTCCGTGGGCGGCTACGCGAGGAGCCGCACCGCCGCGCCAGCGGCGCACCCACCGACGACAACCCAGACCGAGTTGATGCGCGTGCGCAGCAGCACGGCAATCGACGCGAGCGCAATACCGGCCGTCCAGCAATCGGCGACGGCCGCACCAGTCATCCGCACCAGCACAACGGCCATGAGCCCAACCCCAGCTGCGCCAACTCCGGAGAGAAACAACGCAAGCGCAGGTCGGCGATTCGCCGTCCGGACCACGGACTCCATCACGGCGACGAAGAGGATGCTCGGCGCAAAGATCCCCACGGTCGCGGCGGCTGCGCCCCACGGTCCGCCAACCTGCCAGCCGATGAAGGTCGCAGTGCTGAACACCGGACCGGGCGTCACCTGTCCCACGGCGACCGCGTCGAGCAACACGCGCTCGTCGATCCAGCCGCGGCGTTCGACGAGCTCGCGCTCAAGCAGCGCCAACAGCACATAGCCGCTGCCGTAGACGAGACTGCCGATCATCGCGAACACCGCGAAGATTCTGCGGGGGTCGACGGCGACCATCAGCAGCAGCGGCGAGCACCAGAGGGCCGACGCCCCGCGCGCGGCGACGGGTAGCAAGCCAGCGACGACCAGCGCCGCGACTTCGTGGACGCCCACGAACGACGCAGCGGCGGCGGCCACCGCGGACGCTGCAAGCACAGGCGACGATGCGGCAACCGGCGTGAGCCGGATGAGCGCGACGGTGACGATCGCCGCCACGGTGGGCAGCGTGCCGTAGCGGATCCACTCCGCGGCCGGCAACGTGCCGTAGCGCGCATACACCCACGCAATCGCGGCGACGATCGCCACGGCGGGCACGATGAACGATGCACCCGCGACGGCGAGTCCGCGCGAACCGGCTCTCCTCTGGCCGATCGCCATCGCCAGTTCCGTTGAGTTCGGTCCGGGGATGAGCGCCGTCGCACCGACGAGGGTGACGAACTCGGCGTCGCCTAGCCACGCACGACGGCGGACGACCTGATCGTGCATCAGCGCCACGTGAGCCGCAGGGCCGCCGACGCCCACGACCCCGATCGTCAGGAAGAGCCGCGCGAGCTCCCTCAGCCGCGCAGCGACCACGTCGACCCGTCGTGGCCGTCACGGACCTCGACGCCCAGTTCGACGAGGGTGTCGCGGATGCGGTCAGACACCGCCCACAGCTGCTCCGCACGAACGTCGCGCCGCAGCGCGAGCAGCGCTTCGACGAATGGTCCGACCACCTCCGCAGGATCGCGGAGGCCCCGCGTCGCAGCGCCAGCAAGCGCCACGACCATGCCGCGCAGCACCGTGCGCGCGTAGTCGGCGTCGTCGCTCTGCGAGGTGTCGCGCGACCACGATGCGATCGAGTCATCGAGCGCGAGGATGCACCGAGCCGACGCGTCGGCGTCGCCATCCGCCAGTGCGGCGTCGAATTCTGCCGAGAGCCGATCGGTCGCCGAACGAAGCGAGGTGTCGCCGTCCCCGGCCGGACCGGTCCCGTCGACGTGCGCTGGCGGCGCGGCCGGAACCCTCGCGACGAACTCCGAACCGCCATCCCCGGGACGCTGCAGCTGCGCAAGGGCGAGCACCGACCCGCTCGGCCACGTGCGCGAACCGTCTGCCGTGCGAACCGTGAGACACCCCTTGCCCGCGACCCTGACCTCGCCGCGGTCGAGGTCAATCACCGCCGCCGTGTGCTCGTCGACGCCGAGCACATACGCGCCGTCAGGCAGCGAACGCTCCAGTTCCGCCAGCCGGCGCTCGCCCATGTAGCAAAACCTCGTGTCGTGGTGGCCACCCTCGGCGTTGTTGTAGTGCGGCACGACCGCTGCCGAGATACCAATCGTCGCGAGCACGTCGAGCCCGTCCAGCCAGTGCGGTTCCATCCCCGCCTTGTAGACCTCGTACACCGGCAGCGTGCGGCAGCCGAGCGTGAGCGCCGCGGCGGAGGCGAACGTGACAGTGCCGCCTGTGCGGAGCTTTGCAGCGAGAAGGTCGGCGACGGCGCTGCCGTGCCACTGCCGTAGCGCATAGGTCGGCGAGCCGGGGCCCGCGAACACGAGGTCGGCGTCGGCGACCATGCGCAGGCCGCGCTCCACAGCAAGCGAATCGGCGCCGTGCATCCGTGCGAGTCCCGCAACGTCGAGTCGCAGGTTCACGCTGGTCGCGAAGTACTCCACCGCGCGGTCCGCGAGCTCGGCGGCGTTCTCCTGAAACCCGTACGGGGTGTCGAGCAGCACCGCGCGCGGCGAAGGTCCGAGGCGCGCAGCGACCTCGCGGTGTACACCGACCATCGTCGGCGCTGTCTCACCCGACCCCATGAGCACGAGGATCCGACCCACGCTCATGCGAAGAACCCCGAGACGACAGCGTCATGGACTGTGCGGGCAAATCGCGCCGGCATCTGCGCGTGGAGGTCGTGGTCGGCACCCTCGAACCACTCAATGCGCGCGCAGGGTGCGGCAGCCGCGGCGCGCATGGCCGCGTCCCTCGTCCGGTCGCTCCGTGGACCGTCGCCGACCGCTGGCACGAACAACACCGGGACCTCCGTGGCCCCGAGCCGCTCGATGGGGTCGTGCTCCCACAGCCCACGCAGGATCGCCATGTGGCGCTCGAGTGTCAGCCACGGCCGCACCGTTCCGTCGTCAAGGTGCTCCATGTTCTCCATCGTCCCGTCAATGCCCGACTCCGGCCAATCTGGGTGCGACCTGCGCATCCATCCGCGCAGGTCGGATGCCGGCGTACCGGCGATCGGCGGCGGACGCAGAGCCTCGGCACACGCCTCCCAACCGGTGAAGTGGTCGCGGAGTCTGATAAACCCGCCGTCGACGGCGACGATGCCACGCACGAGGTCGGGCCGATCGTGCGCCAGCTCAACGACTACGTTGCCGCCCCACGACTGCCCCGCGAGCACTGGACGGTTGATGCCGTCGTCCCGCAGGGACTCAAGCAGTCGGGCGAGGTCAGCGGCGACCGTAGCCATGTCGTAGCCCCCGTCCGGCTTGTCGCTGCGTCCGTGTCCGCGCTGGTCAACGGCGACCGTGCGGTGTCCGAGCGCGACCAATTCTTCGGCCGCACCCCGCCACAACAGCGCATTTGATGCGAGTCCGTGCACTGCGACAATTGCTGGATACTCCGCGGCTCCGTCCGGCGGGGCCCACTCCACGATCCGCAGCACAGGGCCGACGTCAACTCGCCGGCTCTCAGGTTGCTGCATCCACACGACACTACGCTCCGCCGTGGTGGCACTGAACGTCCTGCTCGTCACGCTTGACCAGTTCCGCGCCGACTGCCTCTCGGTTGCCGGGCATCTCGTCGTGCGCACACCGAACCTCGACCGACTCGCTCACGAGGGCGTGCGGCTTACGCGCCACTACAGCCAGTGCGCACCGTGCTCACCTGGTCGCGCGAGTCTGTACACGGGCACCTATCAGATGAACCACCGCGTCGTCGCCAACGGTACGCCGCTCGACCGGCGATTCGACAACGTGGCAATGCTCGCGCGCCGCGCCGGCTACCGGCCGACCTTGTTCGGCTACACCGACCAGTCGGCTGATCCACGCGACACCACAGGCCCCGACGACTGGCGGCTCGGGTCCTTTGAGGGGATCCTCCCTGGCTTCGAGTGCGAGCTGTTCATCCCCGAGCCGCACGAACCGTGGATCGCGCACCTCCGCGACCACGGCTATGACGTCCAGATGGACGCGCAACAGGCGCTCCGCACGGAGCCAGAGCGCCCCGCCGAATTCGGCATCTCGGCGTTCCTCACCGACCGCTTTCTGGCGTGGCTCGGCCGGCAGGAGTCCGGCTGGTTCGTGCACCTGAGCTACCTGCGCCCCCATCCGCCGTATGCCGCGGCCGGACGGTGGTCGACGGCATACGCGGAGGACGAGGTCGATCTCCCCATCGAACCCGCCGCCGACCGGCACCCGTTTCACGACTTCGCGATGCAGCTCGATTCGGCTCGGGCCCCGGCCGACGAGGCGGGTACTCGCAGGATGCGGTCGCAGTACTACGGCATGATCAGCGACGTCGATGAACAGCTCGGGCGCGTGTGGCGCGCCATCGAGAACCGCGGCGAGTGGAACGACACGCTGGTCATCGTCACGGCCGACCACGGCGAACAACTCGGCGACCACGGGCTGAAGGAAAGCTCGGCTTCTTTGAGCAGAGCTACCACGTGCTCGGGCTCATTCGGGACCCACGACACCTGGAGCGGCGCGGCACGACCGTCGAACGGTTCACCGAGAACGTTGACATCCTGCCGACGATCGCAGACGCCCTCGGCCAACCCGTGCCCGTGCAGTGCGACGGGCTCCCACTTGGACCGCTACTCGCGGGAGAGCAGGTCGATCACTGGCGCATTGCTGCGGCGTACGAATACGACTGGCGCCACTTCTTCATTCGCATGCAGTCGCGCGACTGGCCCTGGGACCGCAGGCTCGAGATGCAGCACCTTGCCGTGCGCCGGCACGACCACCATGCCTACGTGCAGTTCGGCGATGGCACGTGGCGTTGCTTTGACACCGATGCCGACCCGACCTGGCGGACCACGGTCGACGATCCCTCCGTCGTCCTGCCACTGGCGCAGGACATGCTCACCTGGCGGTCGCGCCATGCCAACCGAGAGCTCGCAGGAATGCTCAACGAACGCGGCGGAATCGGCGAATGGCCGGCGGGTGTTCCGTGGCGCACGGCGATCTGACGGGCGCAGGAACAGCCTGGGCGCCGCACGACGCGGACTTGTGCGCGTCCACCTCCTAACGTACGAGCGCCGTCGTCTGGGCAGTCGCCCCGCGGCTCCACCCCCACGAGAAAGCTCCTCCGCATGCTCGCTGCACTCGCACGTTTCAGCGTCCGTCGCCGTCGTCTCATGGTGCTCGGGATCTGGCTCCCACTGCTCGTCGCGATCGGCGTTGCGTCGTCGCTGACCGGATCGGATTTCGCCACAGAGTTCGAGATCCCGGCCAGCGAGTCGAGCGACGTGCAGGCGCTGCTCGAGGCAAACAATCCGGCGCGCGCCGGCTTCAGCGGCGAGATCGTGTTTGCGTCGCCAGACGGCGTCGCCACCGACGAGGTCAGGACCGTGATGTCGGAGCTGTTCGCCAAGGTCGGTGCGCTGGAGGGCGTCACCGTCACGTCACCGTACGACGTACCGGGCCAGATCAACCCGTCTGGCACCACGGCGTTCGCCTCCATCGACGCCTCTATCCGCTCGCAGGCTTCGCTCACCGCCCTTGGTGAAGAGATTCGCGGACTCGGCGAACCGTACGAGGGTGGCGCACTCAGGATCGAGTACGGCGGCAACATCTTCGCCGCGTTCGAGCTGCCGGCCAGCGAGGCCTACGGCCTGCTCGCGGCGATCATCATCCTGGTACTCGCCTTCGGCTCGGTGCTCGCCATGGGGCTGCCCATCGGCACTGCGCTTGTCGGCCTCGGCGTCGGCGCCTCGCTCGTCACCGTGCTCAGCCATGTGCTGCCGATGCCCGATTTCACGACGTCGCTCGTGGCGATGATCGGGCTCGGCGTCGGCATCGACTACGCGCTCTTCATCGTGACCCGGTACCGCGAGGGCATCCATGACGGAATGTCCGTTGAGGATGCCGTCGTCAACGCGGTCGACACTTCGGGACGGGCGGTGATCTTCGCGGGAATCACGGTCATCATCTCCCTCCTCGGACTCTTCGTCATGGGCCTCGCCTTCGCCCGCGGCCTCGCCATCGGCGCGGTCATCGGCGTGCTCGTGATGATGGTGGCGTCGATCTCGCTACTGCCCGCACTCCTCGCGATGGTGGGCCGCCGTATCGACGTCACCACGCGCGCGGCGCTCATCGCTCTGGCATTGTTCGTCGTCGTCGCATTTTTCGCGGTGTACCTGCACTCGCTGACGATCTTCCTCGTCGCGGTGGCCGCCGCCGTCGCAGTTACCGTCGCGAGCTTTGCGATCGCGCCGATGCGCAGGCCGATCCCGCAGCGGACCCGCAAGCCAAAGGACCAGACGTTCTGGTACCGGTGGAGCCGGCTGGTGCAGCGCCGTCCGTGGACCTCAGCCATCGCGGCAACCGCCGCCCTCTTGGTCCTCGGCGCCCCACTCGCCACAATCCGTCTCGGCTTCGGCGACAACGGCAATGCACCCGAGTCGCAGACGATCCGGCGCGCCTACGACATGCTCGCTGAGGGTTTCGGTCCGGGATTCAACGGTCCGCTCTTCATTACCGTGCAGGGTCCCACCGCGTCGGATCCAACCGCACTCGACGAGTTCGTCGGGACGATCCGCGACGTCGACGGGGTCGCATTCGCGCAGTCGGCGCCGGCGTCAGCCGACGGTTCGCTCTCCCTCGTCATCGCCTACCCGACGACCGCACCGCAGGACGAGGCAACGACGATGCTCATCCGGACGCTCCGCGACGACGTCATTCCTCGGTCCGGTGTCGAAGCCAAGGTTGGCGGTTTCACCGCCGCGGGGGTGGACTTTGCGGACGTGATCGGCCGCCGCATGCCGCTCCTCTTCATCGGCGTGCTGTCACTGTCGTTCCTGCTGCTGATGGCAGTGTTCCGCAGCCTGCTCGTGCCCATCAAGGCAGTGGTGATGAACCTTCTGTCGATCGGCGCCGCCTACGGCATCATCGTGGCCGTCTTCCAGTGGGGCTGGGGCATGGGTCTGATTGGCGTAGGCAAAGCCGGCCCGATCGAGAGCTGGGCCCCGATGATGCTGTTCGCCATCGTCTTCGGGTTGTCGATGGACTACGAGGTCTTTCTACTGTCCCGCGTCCGCGAGGAGTACCTCCGCACTCGGGACAACGCCGAGGCGGTGGCCGACGGCCTCGCGGCGACCGCGCGGGTGATCACTGCGGCAGCGCTCATCATGGTGTGCGTCTTCGCAGCGTTCGTCCTCGGCTACGACCGGCAGTTGAAGCTATTTGGACTCGGTCTCGCGCTTGCGGTGTTCATTGACGCCACGATCGTGCGCATGGTCCTCGTCCCCGCGACGATGGAGCTGCTCGGCGACCGCAACTGGTGGATCCCCAAGTGGATTGACCGCGTGCTGCCGAAGATCGACGTCGAGGGCCACGACCGTCAGACGGTGGGCCACTCCGCCTGACGACGGCCGCCCCGTGGTCTAGTCCGACTAGAACCGCACCATGCAGCGGCGCGGGCCGCGCACCTGGCCGCCCGCCCACGTGACCGAGGTCGGATCCACCAGCTCAAACTCGGGGATCCGCTCCAGCCACGTCTGCAGCGCGACGCGCAACTCAAGCCGCGCGAGGTTGCTGCCTGCGCACCGGTGGATGCCCGCGCCGAACGCGACGTGACGGTTGTGCTCGCGCTCGAAGTCGACCTCGTCGGGGCGCTCGAACTGTCGTGGGTCACGGTTGGCCGCGGGGAACGACATCAAGACGCGATCCCCCGCCTTCATCGGGCACCCCTGATGCTCGACGTCGTGGTCGACGATGCGAGCCATGGTCACCGGCGCGTAGACGCGCAGCAACTCCTCAATCGCCTGCGGCCAGAGTTCCGGGCGCTCGCGCAGCATCCTGCGGTGCTCGGGGTGCTGGGCCATGTGCCAGAGCGTGGAGCCGATGGCCGACCACGTGGTGTCGACACCGGCGACCAGCATCAGGTTGCACACGCCAAGCACGTAGATGTCGTCGACGACGGCACCCTCGACCTTCGCGTTCAGCAGGTCGGTGATGAGGTCGTTCTCGCGTGGGTTGCGCTTGCGGTCCTCCAGCTGCCCGACGAAGAACCGGATGATGTTCATCCGGCTGGCCTGGCGCAGCTCAGGGTCGGTCATTCCCTGCTCGAGCACGCCGCGCACCCACGACGTGAAGTCAGCCTCCATCTCGAGCGGCACGCCGAGCATGGTGGCGATCACCCGCACCGGAATGTGTTGGGCGTAGTCAGCCGCGGCATCCGCCGTGCCCTTGTCGACGAACTCGTCAATGAGCGAGTTGCACAGGTCGCGCGTTCCTTGTTCGAACTTCGCCACTGACTGCGGCGAGAAGACGGGCAGGATGAGCCGGCGGTGCCAGTGGTGGTCGGGTGGATCGGAGGTGATCGGCGGCGCGGCAACTGCGCCATAGGCGCCTTCGGCGGCACCGGGCACGGGCGGCATCACGAGGATCCCTCGCGACGTGAAGGTTTCGTGCTCCTGCGCGATCGCAACGATGTCCTCGTAGCGCGTCGGCATCCACGAGCCACCCCAGCGCTCGGTGTGGGCGATGGGACACCCCGACTCACGGATCTCGTCGAACGCGGCGAATGGATCGCGGACGAACGCCGGGTCCATGATGTCGTAATCAGTGGTCAAGTCGGCCACCGGACGCTGCTGCTCGCCCATTCGCTGCTCCCCCGATTCGATCCGTGCTCGGACTAGTCGACGATTCTGATGGCGCGCTCCGGGCAGTTCGCCTCCGCGCGCTGAACCTTCTTCTCCAACTCTGCGGGGATGTCGCCGTCGAGCAACACCGTCGCGTAGCCGAGGTCGTCGCTGCCAAACACCTCCGGCGCCGCAATCGCGCACATCTGGTGCCCGTGGCATGAGCCAGAGTCGACCGTCACCCGCACGGTCGCGAGGCTACCCATCGACGATGCCATCGCTAGCGTCGGAACGTGGCCAACGATCTCGTCGCCTTCGCCCTCGCCTCGCTCGTGCTGCTCGTGATCCCAGGGCCAGCCGTGCTCTACGTCGTCAGCCGAAGCCTCGCGGACGGCCCCCGTACCGGGCTCGCCGCCGTCGCAGGCCTCGAGGTGGGGAATTTTCTTCACGTCATGGCGGCCACCGCGGGGCTGTCCGCCGTGATCGCCACGTCCGCCGCCGCGTTCACCGTCGTCAAGTGGACGGGCGCGATCTACCTCGTCGCCGTCGGCGTCTGGACGCTCCTCCGGGGCGGGCGCAACAGCGACAGCGCCGCACCGCGCACCTCGGCTCGCCGCGCGCTCGCCAGTGGAATTGTCGTGAACGCTCTCAACCCGAAGGTCGCGCTTTTCTTCCTCGCGTTCCTTCCACAGTTCATCGACCCGTCACGCGGCAGCGTCGCGCGCCAGTCGCTCCTGCTGGGTTCCGTCTTCGTGCTCATCGGCTGCGCGACCGACTCGCTCTATGCCGTGCTCGCCGGCACCTTCCGTCGGGCCGTCGCGGACAGCGAGTGGTTCGCGGCCGTCCGTCGCTGGGGGTCGGGCTCGGTGTTCGTCGTGCTCGGCCTGACCGCAGCGCGAGCGACGCGCGCAAGCTGAGCGATTACGCCGCGATCACGCGGCGGAACGTGAGATTGATTCGGGGACCGACCGGACGGCGGGTCTTCGCGATCTGGTGCACCCAGCAGTGCTGAGACAATCCCGACATCACGAGCAGCGAACCGGCTGCAAGGTCAACAGATACCCGCGTGCCATCGCGGCGGTGCCGGAGGTCGAACCTCCGCGTCGCGCCGAGACTGAGCGACGCGATGACCGGCTCGCGGCCATTCGACGGCTCGTCGTCCGCGTGCCATCCGACACCGTCTGAACCGTCCCGGTAGAGGTTCACGAGGACCGAGTTGAACGGCGATCCCGTGACGGCAACGCACCGCTGACGCAGGTCGTCGAGCACCGGGGCAAACGGGAGTGCCGTGCGTCGCAAACCGGAGTACGTGTACGACAGCCCGTCATCGGCGTGCCACGTCGAGAGCCGCGGCTCGCGCTGCTTCCTCCCGTACACGACGATGTCGTGCGACTCCCACGGCAGATTGACCGACAGCCATCGGAAGGCCGCCTCCGATTCGT
>Ga0315900_10011005_pt1 | contig 11243 bp, 10 predicted proteins | sample LakEriMetagenome_FD_203521 | JGI IMG/M metagenome (GOLD analysis project Ga0315900, IMG submission 203521) | Freshwater fungal communities from buoy surface, Lake Erie, Ohio, United States - Buoy 12 MA114 | ecosystem: Environmental > Aquatic > Freshwater > Lake > Lake biofilm | place: USA: Lake...
AGTATTAGCCTTGTGTGGCGCCTTAACATATGGTGAAATTGGCGCAGCATATCCTGAGAATGGCGGAGAATTTTATTACCTCACAAAATTATATCATCCTGCCGTTGGTTTTTTAAGTGGATGGGTAAGTGTTACAGTTGGCTTTGCGGCTCCAATAGCAGTTGCTTCCATGGCCTTAGGAAAATATGTACATTCCATTTATGCGGATGTGAACGTGATGATCCATGCCATTGTTGTGATCATTGGCATTACAGCATTGCATTCATTTAATTTAAAAACAGGAAGCGCCTTTCAACGCATACTTACCTTAGTAAAAGTTACTGTGATCATTTTATTTATTCTGTTTGGAATTTCGCATACACCCAGTTTTGATATCTCTTTTAAAATTGATAACACAGCGGTGACACAAATATTCTCGGCAAGTTTCGCAACATCACTCATCTATGTTACCTATGCATACAGCGGATGGAATGCGGCAGCTTATTTATCGGGAGAGATCAAGGATGTGAACAGAACTTTACCAAGAGCTTTGATCTTTGGAACATTGATCGTACTTGTAGTTTACACCCTGTTGAATTTTGTTTTTTTATACACCACACCTATTGAAACCTTAAAAGGACAGATCGAGGTTGGTTACTTAAGCGCCAATCAAATTTTCGGAACCGAACTTGGAAAATACATGAGTTTGGCAATTGCTGTGCTTTTAATTTCAACTATTAGCGCTATGATCCTGGCAGGCCCAAGGGTAATGCAAAGTATGGGGAAAGCCATGCCTACTTTAAAGGGTCTTTCAAAAACAAATAAGAATGGGGTTCCCTATATTGCCATAGCCATACAATCGATCATTGCCATTATTCTAGTGATGTTTTCAAGCTTTGAGTCGTTAATAAATTACATTGGCTTTACCTTAAATCTCTTCACCTTTCTTACCGTTTTTGGTATTTTTATACTCAGATATAAAAAACGTGATGTAGTCCGACCATTTAAAACACCTTTATTCCCGCTTCCTCCTATTCTATTTCTGCTTATCTTAGGATGGATACTGGTAAGTGTTTTTATGGAAAAACCGTTTGAATCGCTGCTAGGTTTACTAACAGTATTATGCGGTTTAGGCTTTTATTACATCACAGTGTATTTAGACAAACAAAAAAATGAAACTATATAATATCTATAGCATTACTTTATTAACCTTGGCGTTAATTGGCTGCAATAACAATTCCGGCGAAAAAGATCAAACAGATAAAAGAGATTCTATTGAGTATATGAGTCCGCCCATTGACACCAATAAGTACAAGGATCTGGCAGGTCAAAACCCTCAAGCACTTCCGCGCATCAACGATACATTGAATGATCTTGCGCATTTTATAAGTGGAAATACAAACTCTGAAAAATATTTTAAGGAATTTAGAAAAAAAGCAACTTACACAGATTTCTCTTCACGATTCTCAAAGCGATGGATAAATTTTGATTCCACTAAATTACTTCCCATCAAAAACTTTGTTTCTACTGAATTTGAAAGCGAAAGTAAGATCAAGAATTTATTTTATCCCTTTTCTGGCCCTGATATACTTTATGCCAGCACAATTTTTCCGGAAGCTGATGTTTATACAATGATAGGCTTGGAACCTGTTGGAACACTACCTATTGTAGATGACAAAAACATTGTAGCTGACTCCATTCAAAAATATGTAGACAAGATCAATTCCTCGCTAAACGCCATTTTAAAGTTCAGTTTCTTCCGAACTATTAGTATGAAGGAGGATCTTCGTAATGACGAAGTGGATGGAACAATTCATTTACTATTATTATTCCTAAATAAAACCGGACATCAAATTGCGAATGTAAGACCATTTTACATTGACACTTTAGGTAACAAGAAATATCTAGAGTCTACTGTTACGTTAAGCAAATCTAGTTACAAGAATAAAAGTATTGAGATCACTGCCATAGATAAGAATAATAAAGTTAAAACAGTTACGTATACATCAACCGACCTTAGCGATCCTGCTTTAAGAAAAAATAAGGGATTAACAACCTACATTAGTAATTTACATTTTGAAACAACTTATTTAAAAGGCGCTTCCTATCTAATGCACTTATCGGCCTTTTCTAAGATAAGAGAATTGATCTTAGCCAACACAAAAAACATTGTTCAAGACGACAGCGGAATCGCATTACGTTATATTACGAATGATAAAAATAAATGGAAATTTACATTCTATGGGGCTTACACTAAACCAATCAACATGTTTGCTATGCATTACCAAGCAGATCTTGATTCACTTTATAAAACTCAAGGCGCTAAAAAACTTGGTTTTGGATTAGGATATAATTATAGGGATAAGAATAGCAGCTTTATGCTCATCAAAAAATCTTAAAATTTGAGATTACCCTTAAATATCATTCTTATATTTTTTGTAAGCTTATGCGTTTCGCAAAATAATTCTTCACTTTTGGAGTCTGTGATTTTTGCCGATCCACTGCTTAAGAATATCATCGACAAGAAAGAGATCTACAAACCACAGATCATCTACACCCAAATTGATAGAGATAAAAATAACAACCCTGTTTTTACAGACCACACTTACTTACTCGATAGTACCAATTATTTTTATTGCGCTAGTTTGGTAAAACTGCCCAGTTCTATTTTAGCGCTTGAAAAATTAAATGAATTGAACATCAAAGGACTCAACAAGCAAACCTATATGTTCACCGATAAAACTGTTCCGTGTCAAGTAAGCGTTAACAAAGACACTAGCTCAGCAAGCGGATACCCAAGCATTGAGCATTATATTAAAAAGATGCTTTTGATAAGCGATAACTCCAGTTATAGCCGAACATTTGAATTCTTAAATCCAAAATACATTCATAAAAAATTAAATGCTTATGGTTACCCACAGATCCGAATCGTACATCGATTTGACCCTATTTGTAAGCCTGAAGTAAATCACATTATGAATCAGGTACGCTTTTTTGACAGCAATATTGAACTTGTATATAAACAAGAAGCAGATCCAAAATTCACTACTTTATCACCTCCCCTTGGAACCATTGTTATGGGACAAGATGTTTACAATAAGAAAAAGAAACTTATATCAGAGAAAAAGGATTTTACCTATTCAAATTATATTCCTTTAAGCAATATTCACAGCATCTTAAAACGATTACTGTTCCATAATCATCTTCCTCAACAAAATCGTTTCAACATCACACAAAACGATTGGGAATTTTTAGTTAAACACATTGGCATGTATCCTCGTGAAGCCGGTTATCCGCGTTACGATCCAAAAAAATTCGATGATTCGTTCAAAAAGTATTTCATGTATGGTAATAAAGTAAAGATCATTGATTCTGATTCAATGCGCGTATTTAACATGATCGGATACTCTTATGGTTTTTTAGTTGACTGTGCCTATATAGTAAATTACAAAACCAAAACGGAATTCATGTTAAGTGCGGTGCTATATACAAACTCGCGTAATAGTTTTGGCAGCGGTGCTTACGAATATGAAAGTGTTGGCATACCATTTTTAAAAGAGTTGAGCACAGAGATCTATAAGTTAGAAACCAAACGCAGAAAGGCCTATGAACCGGATCTTTCAGAATTTGATCTATATAAGAATCCAAGAGACACAAACAAGATCACTAAAGTAACAATTCATGGAAATATCACTGTGAATGGAATCCCTAGCAGCGGTAATCTCATTGTAAAGTCGATCAATAAACACTTTTTATATTTTCCGGAAGTAGCAGCCGATAAAGAGGGAAAGTTTACCTTGAATGTTTTAGCAGGCGAACAATACGAATTTGAATTCAATGTAAATGGTTCACCACCTCAGGTGATCGATATAGATACTAAAATGAATAAGGATAATGACTCCATAAACGTTTATGTAGATTTTATGTCGGCGCACCTCGAAAAAATGATCAAAACAAAACAAGATAGTTTGTTCTTGGCCATGTTAAAGGTTTACAACAAGATCTCACTAAGGCAATTCTCTGAAAAATATGGAACACAAAAATTAGATGGTCTCACCTTCAAAGTACAAATTGGGGCTTACAAATTCATTGAGAATTTTAATTATAGTTCGGTTGCAGGAATGCCCATTATTATTCGCGAAACATTTGACGATTACATTACACGATTCACTATGGGTAATTATTCAACTTATAACGAAGCCTATGAATTGCTTGGACGCTTAAAACAAACTAAGGCAAAAGATGCGTTCATTCTTGCAGTGTATAACGGCAAACGTCTTTATCTAAACGAATTGATCGAGAGCGGATTGTTGAAGTAGGTAAATATTTTGCCCCTCTGGGGCAATGTTCGATCCTCTTATGTTTTTTTAAAATTATTCGGTCCCTCCGGGACCGATAACAGTAATTCTCCATTTAATCAAAAGACTCTAGATGAGAAAAACATTTTCAATTCAATCATACTGTATTTTAAAATAATCGATCCCTCGGCACCAAAAAAAGAAATTCTTTATAAATCTAAAAGGCTCCAGAGGAGCCAAACATTTCTAAAAAGAAGATCTAAACGAAAAATGGCCCCAGAGGGGCCAAACATCTATTATTTATTTTTCTTTAATGCCTCTTCAATAAAGGCATACGTACTTAATATTTCAGGCTTACCATTGATCACTGCAACGTCATGTTCAAAATGAGCGCTTGGTAAATTATCAGCAGTTACAATAGACCAGCCATCATTCAATTGCTTAATATTTTTCTTTCCCATGTTGATCATAGGCTCAATGGCCAATACCAAACCTTCTTTTATTTTTGGTCCGTTACCTCTTGATCCGTAATTTGGAACTTCAGGTTCCTCATGTAAATGCTTTCCTAAACCATGACCTACTAATTCGCGCACTACGCCATAACCATTTTTCTCGGCATGTTGCTGAATGGCATAACTAATATCACCAATACGATTTCCTTCGATCATTTGCTCAATGCCCTTGTATAAACACTCTTTTGTAACTTCCAACAATCGTTTTACTTCAGGAGTAACTTCGCCAACTTCAAATGTATATGCGTGGTCTCCAAAAAAACCATTCTTCTTTACTCCACAATCTACAGAAATAATATCGCCTTCCTTTACAGGTTTGTCGCCCGGTATTCCATGCACTACAGTTTCATTTATTGAAACACATAAGGTTGAAGGGAATGGTCCGTTAGCGCCTTTGTAACCTTTAAAAGCAGGAATACCGCCATTATCACGAATATATTCTTCAGCTAGTTTATCTAATTTAGAAGGGATAACACCGGGTTTTATTTCAGCAGCAATGAGTCCAAGAGTTCTTGACACCATTAATGCCGATTCGCGCATCAATTCAATTTCTTCGCTAGTTTTTAAAAAGATCATTTTTTTCCGAATAATTTACTTAGAAATGAACCACCTGAACTATTGTAATTTGTATGCGCATCTCTATTTTTAAATTGGTGATCAAAATCTGCGCCTTCGGGATGAAGTGTTTGCCACACATCACTCCAGCCGATAAAACCACCAACATTGCGATCATCAATAAAAATATCGGCGTTTAATTTACGAGCTACGCTTTGATCCCACACTTCCTCCGGAAAATTTTTGTTTACCGCGTAGAATTCTACACCATTTTTTTTACAATACTCAACCGCCTCATCCAAATACTCGCCATGTCTAAATGTCCACAAGATCAATTTATGTCCGCGTTTTTGTAACTCCTTTAATGTAGCAAAAGCAAATAACATCTCTTTCCCAATTCTAGGATAAGCATGTTCTACGATGGTGCCGTCGAAATCAACCGCGATCGTTTTGCTATTTTGATCCATCATTTTCATTCTACAAATTCTTAGCAGATAATACCTTTAGATCCTTATCAAGATCATATAAACGTGGTTGTCCTGTTCCGATCTCGAATTCCAATATTTGAGCCGGTGTCATTTTTTCCAAATACATGATCAATGCACGTAAACTATTTCCATGCGCCACGATCACTACATTTTTTCCTTCTTTTAATTTGGGAACTATTTCCTTTTCAAAATAAGGAATAACACGCGCAGCTGTATCCTTTAAACTTTCGCCGTTTGGAGGTGCAATATCATAACTACGTCTCCAGATCTTTACTTGCTCATCGCCATATTTTTTCGCGGTCTCTGTTTTATCTAAACCTTGAAGATCGCCATACATGCGTTCGTTCAAAGCCTTATCATAAACCGGAGTGATGGCAGGATGCTTTGCAACTTCAAGTGCAGTACTCAAGGTTTTTTGAGCGCGTTTAAGAGCTGATGAATATGCAAAATCAAATTTAAAATTCTTAATTTTCTCTCCTGCAGCTTTTGCTTCATCAACTCCTTTTGGAGTAAGATCTACATCTACCCAACCTGTGAATTTGTTCTCTAAATTCCAAGTGCTCTGTCCGTGACGGAAAATAACTAATTGTGCCATAAATAATAGACAACAAAGATAAGATTTTAATTTATCTGGCGCCTTGGTAGAAGCGTAAATAATTAAGCCTCCATCGCAAGTTGGCCTTAGCGTTAGCCAGCTCTAATACCTGCTGATCATCGGTATTAACAAGCTCATTATCATTCGAATAAATCTTATGATCAACATTACAAACGATCAACGTGTTTCTGTGATCCTCACCACCTTTTCCATGAATTAACTTTGTACTGAAAGAAGATTGGTGCAAAGTGTTCAAAAGGATCTGAGTTCCTTTGCCTAGTGGCGGGTTAATATAGCCATGCCAATTGATGATCATTTTACCATCCTTAGCTAATAGTTCACTCACTTTCGTAAAACACTCTGCAGTTATGGTGTGCACCGGCTGCTCTTCCCCTTTAAAAACATCGAAAATGATCAGGTTGTATTTTTTGTGACAGCGATTGATATAGGCGCGCGCATCCTCATTTAAACAATTAACTGTAGGACTTAAATAAAAAAATGTTCTTGCCGACTCTGTGATCCGCGGATCAAATTCAACTGCATCTACACTAAAATTCTTTTCTTCAATCAAATTAGCCAATAGGCCACCACCTAATCCTAATATTAATGCATTTGAATTTTGCGCTTGAGAAGGAACTAGGCTATCGATGCATTTTATATAATCTGAAGTTGACTTTTTTGTATTTAGCATCATTTCCGTTTGCACGATCTCATTGATCATTAACTGTCGGATCGGCTCTTTCTCATTTTGAAATTCAACCACATCGATCTCGCCCATGATTCCATACTTTGAATACAACAGTGATGCATCATCAGATCCGATGACGGTCTTTACCGAAAATAAAAGCACCAGCAGAAAAGGAATGGTGGAGTTCGTTTTAAATATCCTTAAGATCAGAACAGAGGTAATAAATAAAATTACTGAAAAAGAAACGAGCGTTACTTTTAATCCAAGCGTTGGTATCAAAAAAAATCCGCAGAGTAAAGTTGAAACGATGCCGCCCACAGTTGAGATAGCATAAACCTTACCGCTGATCAGTCCCGCTGATTCGATCGTAACTGTATTTATCCTAACTAATAAAGGTGTGGTACATCCCAAAAAAAAGATCGGCAAAAATATCAATCCCGATGCACTTAAAATTACTGCCAATTTAAAATTGATATAACTCACATAAGGGAGAACATACTTAGCCAAAAAAGGCATTAAGGCAATACAAATTGCAGCTAGCACAAGTACATTGAATAATTTTTTAGTTGGTTCTGCTTTGCTGCTTAAAACTCCGCCGTAGTAATAACCAAAAGCCAAAGCCCCTAAAGTAACCGCTAAAATTGCTGCCCATACAAATAAGCTACCGCCGTATAGTGGTGAAAGTAATTTCGCCCCGCAAAGCTCAACAGCCATAACGGTTGCGCCTTCTATAAGTATGAGCGGAATGTATTTTTTCATTTATTGATCACTCCTGTGATAATGAGCAACGATACTACGAACATAAAGATACCAATAATCCATTTTATAAATGCTATGCTTGTTTTTTGAAATACTTTATTACCAATAAATGCACCTAAAAACGCTGAAAGTACTGCTGCAGTTAAAATACCGGAATTATCGCCAACATCTTTTAAATTAAACGAGTAAACACTTAACCTGGCAACATCCACCATGCATGCAATAGCAACACCAGTGCCAATAAAAATTGCTTTATCTAATTTCATACGAAGCAAGAATGCGCTACGTAAAGCACCTTGATGCCCGCTTAATCCGCCAAAAAAACCGGTAAGTATAGCGCCTGGGATAAGAAATTTAGAACCAAAACTCATCTCACTTAGTTTTTTACTTAACTCAACAATTGAGAAAAATAAAATAACAAGACCAATGATCAGACCATGCCAGGTTACGTGAAATTCTTTTTCGCCCACATGATAAGAAGAAATAATTAAACTCGATGTGCTAATTTTATTGAGCAACCAAGCTCCGGCAAAGGAGGCTAAAAGTGCCGGAACACCAAATTGCCAAAGTATTTTGTAATTAATATGCTTATGAACTAAGGCCAACTTAAAAATATTATTAAGCAAATGCACAATTGCGGTTAACGCAATAGCTGTTGGAAGATCGAAAAATAATGCAAATACCGGCATTAATATGGTTCCTAACCCAAAGCCTGAGAAGAAGGTAAGAAAAGATGCTGCTAATGCGGTTAGTGATATAACAACATAGATCATCAGTTATGATTTTGGTGAAACTTTACAAGACCCTCCAGTGGTGATTTTATGATAGTTCCCAACGTATAGCCTTTATTTTTTGCAGCTATCTCTAGAAATTCTTTGTAATTAAATCCGATGGATCCAACAGTATTCACAGGATACTTTTTTGAATCGGTATACTTTGATATCTGATATATAAAGAACTCCTCAAAAGAATTAATAAGAAGGTTCTTTATGAATTCGTTGGTTTTATGTTTGGAGATAAATAAACTTAGCGATGCCAAATACTTACTTGGCATATTCTTTTTATAAACGTTGTTCAATATCTCTTCGCGATGATATCCTTCTTTCTCAAAGGCATCTTTTATTTCTTTAGGCAATTCATCATGGAAGTAATAGGTTAAGAATTTATTGCCAATGCTCGCACCACTGCCATGATCTCCCCACATAAATCCTACAGAAGGTACATTTTCAATTACAACTTTTCCATCATACAATGCGCTGTTACTTCCTGTTCCAAGTATTCCGGCAATGCCAGGTTTATCTTGACACAATGCACGAGAAGCGGCAAGCAGATCGTGCGAGATATAAATATCTTTTACTTTTAATATATTACTTATACCTTGCTTTACGATCTTACAATTGTCATCGTTTGAACAACCTGCACCGTAATAATAAACCTTATCTATTTTCTCAACATACTCAGAAATGTTTGGAAGCAATTGCGCGTAAATGGCATTCGAGATCTGATCTTTGTTTTGAAAATAAGGGTTGAAACCAATTGTAGAAACTTGTTTCATGATCTCATTTCCCTTTAATAAGATCCAATCCGTTTTTGTTGATCCGCTATCTGCGATTAAAATATACATAGAGTACTAGAAGGATTTAGGTAAATATATAATAAAAAAACCGTCTAAACAGACGGTTTTTTAAATTTTATTTGAATACAAATTATGCTTGTTCTTCGCTGTTAGCTGGAGCTTCTGCTTCGCTAGCTTTTTCTTCAGCAACAGGTTTAGCTGCGATTTTTGCTGCATTTTTTGCCGCGATCGCTTCCTTACGTGCTGTTTCAGCAGTAATTTTATCAGCTATTTTCTTTTTACCTGCGGTAGCTAAGCTATCTTTTTTAGCATTCACCTTACCTTCTTTATCCGCTAACCATTTGTTGAATTTTTGTTCAACTTGTGCCTCGGTTAAAGCACCTTTTGCAACACCACCTAAAAGGTGTTTTTTGTAGATAACCCCTTTATAAGAAAGGATCGCTCTGCATGTATCAGTTGGCTGCGCGCCTTTGATCATCCAGTTCAATGCTCCATTAAAATCAAGGTTAATTGTTGCAGGATTGGTAGTAGGGTTATAAACGCCTAACTTTTCAATGTACTTTCCATCACGTGGTGCACGACCATCTGCAACTACAATATGGAAGAACGCTGCGTCCTTTTTTCCATGTCTCTGTAGTCTAATCTTTACTGCCATTTTGAGTTTTATTTAAATTTTTAGGGTGCAAATGTCGTTAAAATCCTATAAACCGCCAAATAAATGTCCTTTATTGCATTGCAATCAACAGAAAAATAGCTACTTTTGTCTAAAATTTTAACAATTATGCAGGTTAAGGAAAGAGGTATCATATTAGTCCCTATCGATTTTTCTGAGCAGTCGTTACTGGCTGTAAAACAGTCGTATAATCTAGCCAAATACACTCACTCTAGGATCATTTTGTTACACGTTTATTCCAAAACGGGTGATGAAAGCTATGAGGCTTTAACCAAATTAACTAAACAAACCGAACAAGAAAGTGGCGTTCCATGTGAATTCATGAATGTTAAAGGTGATATTTACGATGAAACCGATCGCATTGCTGAAGAAGTTGGTGCAACAATGATCATTGCAGGTTTAGAAAGTCATATGCATTTCCGCAACATTATTGGTAGCAGTGCCAGTAAATTGATACGTAAAGCTCCATGCCCTATCATTACCATCCGTGGTAAAGAGAACCGTGATGGTTGTGAAAATATTTTATTACCTCTTGATCTTTCAAACGAATCACGCGAAAAAGTGGATGTGGCAATTCAGTTTGCACACTATTTTGGCGCAAGTATTCGTATCCTTTCGGTATTTAGTCCAAGCGATGCTGCTTACGAAAACAAATTGATCGCTTATTCTCACCAAGTTAAAACATTAGTAAAAGCTAAAGGTATTGCTTGTACGAACAAATCTATTGCAAGCGACAATATTGCTGAAACTGTTGTTGAATACGCTAACAAAATCGAAGCCGATCTTATCATGATCATGAATAAGAAAAGTTTAGGTGTTGGTGAATTCTTTGGAGGAACTGATTCACAAAAAATAGTTGACATCAGTAATATTCCAGTGTTAACCATTCAGCCAAGTAAAAAAGTGAGCTTAACTCATTTTGGTACCGGGTTCTAAGATTTACTTTTTTCTAAGTTTCATTTCATTTTTATTTGGGCGTGCCGGCGAAGCTCACCCTATAAACGCTGGAAGTTCGCTCGCCGTCGCGCTTTTCGCTACAAGCCTGCTTGTCCTTTGCTATGTTTGTAGGGCTCCGGTAGCTCCTAAAGTCGCTTCCTCGCCCAACAAACATTTAGCAAAG
>Ga0315900_10011007_pt1 | contig 11242 bp, 4 predicted proteins | sample LakEriMetagenome_FD_203521 | JGI IMG/M metagenome (GOLD analysis project Ga0315900, IMG submission 203521) | Freshwater fungal communities from buoy surface, Lake Erie, Ohio, United States - Buoy 12 MA114 | ecosystem: Environmental > Aquatic > Freshwater > Lake > Lake biofilm | place: USA: Lake...
CGAGATCAACGCCCATCCCTCACGCCTCGACCTCGACGACCACCACGCGGCCGCGGCGCGGCGCGCCGGAGTTCGCATGGTCGTCTCCACCGACGCCCATGCGACGGCCGGGATGGGGGTGATGCGTTGCGGCATCCTCCAGGCACGCCGGGCGGGGCTGGCCGCCGCGGACGTGGTCAACACGCTCCCCTGGCCGGCGTTCCGTGCCCTCCTCGCCGCGGGGAAGCGCCCCGGTCAGTCGGCGGACCGGACGCAGCGGAATCCGATGTGATTGGCGCCCGACGAGATCTCCCCCTTCCCGCGCGTCCCCACGATGTACCGGGAGCAGTACTGGTCGGTGCACATGAACGAGCCGCCGCGCAGGACGCGTTTCGCCTGACCCGGCTCCTGGGGGTCGTGGCTCGTGACCGGGCCGCGGGGATTGCGTGCCACGCCCCCCGCGGCGACGTCCCGGGCGTAGGTGTCGGGGCGGTACCAGTCGGCGCACCACTCCCAGACGTTGCCCGACACGTCGTGGAGCCCGTATCCGTTGGAGGGAAACGACGCCACCGGGGCCACGCCCCGGAAACCGTCCTCCCCGGTGTCCTCGCCGGGGAAACGCCCCTGCCAGGTGTTCGCCATCACCGTGCCGTCGGGGCGGAAATCGGCCCCCCAGGGATAGGTGGCCCCCGTCAGCCCGCCGCGCGCGGCGAACTCCCACTCGGCCTCCGTGGGGAGCCGCTTGCCGGCCCAGCGGGCGTAGGCGACGGCGTCGTCCCAGGCGATCTGCACCACCGGTTCGCTCCCGCGTCCCTCGATCGAACTGGAGGGCCCCGACGGATGCCGCCAGTTCGCCCCGGGGACGTAGGCCCACCACTGGTAATGGTTGTCCAACCGGACGGGACCGTCCGGCGGCGAGAAGACGATCGAACCGGCGACGAGATTTTCCGGGGGAGCGTCGGGGAAATCCTCGGCCCGCGGGACCTGTTCGGCCACCGTCACGTATCCGGTGGCCGCCACGAAGGCGGCGAACTGGTCGTTCGTCACCTCCGTGCGATCGATCCAGAAGGGGTCGACGGCGACGCGGTGGATGGGACGCGTGTCGGGCATCGGGTCGCTGCCGCCGAACGGTTTGCCCCGCGGATCGTCGCATCCCATCGAGAACTCGCCTCCCGGGATCCAGACCATGCCTTCCGGGGAAGGTCCAGGCGCGTCGCGACCCGACGGGACGGTCGGCTCGAACACGGAGCCGCCGGTACGTGCCGACCGAGTCGACCGCACCGCTCGGTCCGTCGGACGGGTGGCGAGCAGGGCCAACGCGTAGATGGCCACCGCGGCCGACAGCCCCGCGAGCATCGTCCAGGGGAGCGGCGGGAACGTCCGCCGGGATCGGTTCGTCATCGGGCAGGGGCTCCCGGGAGGCGTCGCCGGACGTCGTCGGTCCGGGTGCCGGGTCAGTGTCGCACGCAGCATCCCTGGCGAAAAGCCGTCGCGGCCCCGGCCGTGGGCGGCGACGTCAACGGCGGGCGGGATCCACGGCCCCTTCGGCCGGCGTCGGCCGCGCGCCCCCCGCGGCCTGCTTCACCACCGTCAGCCGGTCGGCGAACACGGTGCCTTCACCCAGCGAACCTTCGCCGGTCCACAACCGCCCCTGGATCTCCACCGTGTCTCCGGGGCCGGCGAGGGACACGACGTTCGTGGCCACCCGGACCTGGACGCCGTCGGCGAGCGGAACGGTGAGCCGCCGGATCCTGCCCGCGTCGACGCGCACCGACAGCGTGCCGCGGCGGATCGAGACGACCTTGCCGACGACCAACTCCTCACGATCGGGCGTGACGGCGACGGCCTTGGCGTCGTCGCCCGGCGTGACGACGTGGATCACGCCGACCGCGTCCCGGGCGCGTCCCTTGGCGTCCACGACGGCCTGGAAACGCACCGTCATGCCGGGGACGAGGAAAGACACCGGTGCGGTGCCCGAGACGTCGACGTGCGAGACGCCGGCCGGATGGAGCAGGGCCACGCGCTCCACGGCGGAACGGCCGTCCTCCGGGACCTGCACGAAGGCCACCATGCCCCCCGTGTTGCCCCCCGCCACCGCCTTCACGACACCCCGGAAACGACCCTCCGGGAGGGAGTCGATGTCCAGGCGGTTGTTCTCCACCGGGATCGTGATCGCCTTGTTCGTGTTGCGGCACGCGCCGAGATTCCAGAGCCGCTCGTAGGCCTTCTGCATCGCGGCCGACTTGTAGAACGTCCCCCAGTGGATCGTGCCGTCGGGAAGGACCGGCGGGATCACGTCCTGACTGTCGGCGTAGGGGTTGTAGGGGACGACCTGGGCGTCGGTCGATCCACCGACCACTCCGAACAGGGTCGCCGTGCAGCACGCGGTCGCACGGAGGGTGCGGAGGGCAAGACACGCAGACGTGCGACGGCGGAACGGGGAACTCTGCAGGGACGGCATCGGTCGGACTCCGGCGGGGAGAGCTTCCCCTCTGGGAATCGGCCGCCACCGCCCCGCGCGCCCAGACGTCCTCACCCCACCGTCACCACCGCCCCACGCGGCACGTTCGAACCGGCGGCGGCGGCGACCGCTCCCGCGGCCTGCCGCCGACGCCGGTGGACGGGATCAGAGGCCGGCGTCGCCGTCACGCGGCCCGGCCGTGTCGGCCGACCCGGGGGCCTCTCCCTGAGGGGGGGTATCGAGGAGGGGAAAGCGCTGCACGAGCGTCGGACCGCGGTCCTCGCGGAGCGAGTCGAGCGCCTCCGGGCGGACACGCACCTCGGAACTCTGGAACGTGTTGAAGCCGGTGCCCGCCGGGATGAGGTGCCCGAGAATCACGTTTTCTTTGAGGCCGACGAGGTTGTCGACCTTTCCGGCGAGGGCCGCCTCGGTGAGGACCTTGGTGGTCTCCTGGAAGCTCGCCGCCGAGATGAAGCTCGAACTCTGCACGCTCGCCTTGGTGATGCCGAGGAGTTGGGTGCTCTTGGTGGCGGGCTTCGGCTTCGTGCCCTTGGCGGGCGTGCCACCGAGCGCCTCGATCTGCGCGTTGGCCTGGGCGAGATGGTCCTTGGGCACCACCGATCCCACGGCGAACTCGCTGTCGCCCTGCTCGGTGATCTTCACGCTGCTGCCGATCCGGTCGTTCGCCTGGTTGAAGTCGAACTTGTCGAGGACGCTGCCGGGGAGCAGGTTCGTGTCGCCGACCGATTCGACCTTCACCTTGCGGAGCATCTGCGAGACGATGATCTCGATGTGCTTGTCGTCGATGTCGACGCGCTGGCTGCGGTAGACGTTCTGGATCTCGCGCACGAGATACTGCTGCACGGCCTCCTCGCCCGAGATCCGCAGGATGTCGTGCGGCACGAGCGGGCCGTCGACGAGGGCCTCGCCTGCCTTCACGTCGTCGCCGGTGTGGACTCGCATGTGCTTGCCCTGGGTGACCAGGTGCTCGCACTCGGTGCCGTTCTCGTGGCGCACGATGATCGTCCGCTTGCCGCGCCGCTTCTCGCCCTTCACCTCCACCTTGCCGCTGATCTCCGCCATGATGGCCGGATCCTTCGGCTTGCGGGCCTCGAAGATCTCGGTCACGCGGGGCAGACCGCCGGTGATGTCCTGCGTGCCGGAGGCCTCGCGCGGCGTCTTGGCGAGGATGTGGCCCGCCTTGACGTTCTCCCCCTCGGAGACCTCGATGTAGGCCTTCTCGGGGAGGTAGTAGGCGCTCAGCGTCTTGCCCTCGGAGTCGAGGAGCACGATCTGGGGGTGCAACGCCCCCTTGTGCTCCATGACGATCCGCCGTTCGTGGCCGCTCGGGTCCTTCTCGATGCGGACCGTCTCTCCCTCGATCACGTCCTCGTAACGAACCGTGCCGGAGACCTCGGTGAGGATCGGAATCGAGTGGGGGTCCCATTGGAGGAGAACGGTGCCCGGCTTGACCTCCTCGCCTTCCTTGACCTTGAGGATCGCGCCGGCGGGGACGTCGAACTTCTCGAGATCGTTCCCCTTGACGTCGCTGATCGTGATCTCGCCGTTGCGGGCGAGCACCACCTGCTGGCCGTTCTCGTCGTCGACCCAACGCACGCGGGCGAAGCGCACCACGCCGGCACGACGGGCCTTGCTCTGGTTCTCCTCGAGGGCGCGCTGACCGACGCCGCCGATGTGGAAGGTCCGCATCGTCAGCTGCGTGCCCGGCTCGCCGATGCTCTGCGCGGCGATGATACCCACCGCCATCCCCTCCTCCACGAGCGAACCGGTGGAGAGGTCCATGCCGTAGCAGAGCCGGCAGACGCCGAGGGGCGCCTCGCACGTGAGCGCGCTGCGCACGCGGACCTTGTCGAGCCCGAGTTCCTCGATCTCGAGCGCGACCTTGGGCGTGATCAGATCGTCCTCGGCGACGACGGTGTGGCCGAGCACCGGGTGCTTGATCGGGTCGCGGCTGACGCGGCCGCGGAGGCTGTCCGCGAGCCGCACCTCCACCTTCTCGCCCCGGTAGATGACCCCCTTCTCGATGCCCTGCGCGGTGCCGCAGTCGTGCATGGTGACGACGACGTTCTGGGCGACGTCGGCGAGCTTGCGCGTCAGGTAGCCCGAGTCGGCCGTCTTGAGCGCGGTGTCGGCCAGGCCCTTGCGGGCACCGTGCGTCGAGCTGAAGTACTCGAGGACCGTGAGGCCCTCGCGGAAGTTCGCCTTGATGGGGGTCTCGATGATCTTTCCGGACGGCTTGGCCATCAGACCGCGCATCCCGGCGAGCTGCCGGATCTGCTCCACGCCGCCGCGGGCACCGGAGTGGGCCATGAGGTAGATCGGGTTGACGTAGCCGTCGCGCCGCGCGGCGCTGGCGGTGTCCTTCTCCAACGCCTCCATCATGTCCTTGGTGATCAGCTCACGCGCGTGCGTCCAGGCGTCGAGGACGGAGTTGTAACGCTCGCCGTCGGTGATCACACCCTTGCGGTAGCGGCTGTTGATCTTCTTGACGGCGCGTTCGGCCTCGTCGATGTGATCGCCCTTCTTCTTCGGGGTGATCAGGTCGTCGGTGGCGAACGACAGGCCGCTCTTCGTGCTCCACTTGAAGCCGGTGCGGTTCATGTCGTCGAGGAGGTCGATGGTCCGCCGGCGACCGAGCGCCTGGTAGCAGTCGGAGATCACCCGGGCCAGTTCGCTCGACCGCATGGGGATGTTGTAGAAGAGCATCCCCTCCGGGAGGACGGAGTTGAAGAGCACCCTTCCGGCCGTGGTCTCGATGATCGCCCCCGGCTTCGACTGCGCCATGTCGTCCATCTTCAGCCGACGGTTCGCGGGCAGCTTCACCTTGATCTTGGCATGCGTGTCGACCTTGCCGAGCGAATGGGCGAACTCCACCTCCTCCACGTTCTTGAACACCATCCCCTGACCCTTGCGGTCGGGAAGCTGCATGGTGAGGTAGTAGCAACCCATCACCACGTCCTGCGACGGGCTGATGATCGGGGCGCCGTTGGCGGGGCTGAAGATGTTGTTCGTCGAGAGCATCAGCGTATGCGCCTCGACCTGTGCCTCGATGGAGAGGGGCAGGTGGACCGCCATCTGATCGCCGTCGAAGTCGGCGTTGAAACCCTTGCAGACCAACGGATGGAGCTTGATGGCGTTGCCTTCGACGAGGATCGGCTCGAAGGCCTGGATGCCCATGCGGTGGAGCGTGGGGGCACGGTTGAGGAGCACCGGGTGGTTGCGGATCACCTCCTCGAGGATGTCCCACACCTCGGCGTCCTTGCGCTCGAGCATCTTCTTGGCGCTCTTGATCGTGTCGGCATGGCCGAGTTCCTTGAGGCGCCGGATGATGAACGGCTGGTAGAGCTCGAGCGCGATCTTCTTGGGGAGGCCGCACTGGTGGAGCCGGAGCGTCGGGCCGACGACGATCACGCTCCGCGCCGAGTAGTCGACGCGCTTGCCGAGGAGATTCTCGCGGAAGCGCCCCTGCTTCCCCTTGATCATGTCGGTCAGGCTCTTGAGCGGGCGGTTGCTCGAGGCCAGGACCGGCCGCTTGCAGCGGTTGTTGTCGAAGAGCGCGTCGACCGACTGCTGCAGCATCCGCTTTTCGTTGCGGATGATCACCTCGGGCGCGTTCAGGTCGACGAGCTTCTTGAGGCGGTTGTTGCGGTTGATGATCCGGCGATAGAGGTCGTTCAGATCGCTGGTGGCGAAGTTGCCGCTGTCCAGCATCACGAGCGGACGCAGGTCGGGGGGGATCACGGGGATGACGTCGAGGACCATCCACTCCGGCTTGTTCTCGCTGTCGCGGATCGCCTCGACGATCTTGAGACGGTTGACGAGATCCTTCTTCTTCTGCTTCGAGCCGGTCGTGTGCAGCTCCTCGCGGAGCTCCTTGGAGAGGGTGACCAGGTCGAGCCCGAGGAGGAGCTTGCGGATCGCCTCCGCACCCATCTCGGCCTCGAAGCCGGTGTCGCCGTAGTCCTCGCGGGCCTTGCGGTACTCCTCCTCGGTGAGGAGTTGCTGCCGCTTCAGGGGCGTGTCCTTCGGGTCGAGGACGACGTAATCCTGGAAGTAGATCACCTTCTCCAGGCTCGACGTCTTCATGTCGAGCAGCGCGCCGAGCCGGCTGGGCATGGCCTTGAAGAACCAGATGTGCACGACCGGCGCGGCCAGCTCGATGTGACCCATGCGCTTGCGGCGGACACGGCTGTGGGTCACCTTGACCTGGCAGCGGTCGCAGATCATCCCCTTGTACTTCATCCCGCGGTACTTGCCGCAGGAGCACTCCCAGTCCTTCTCGGGGCCGAAGATCTTCTCGCACATGAGGCCGTCCTTCTCGGGACGGTAAGTGCGGTAGTTGATCGTCTCGGGCTTCTTCACTTCGCCGAAGGACCAGCTGCGGATGTCGTGGGGCCGCGCCAGGCTGATCTTCACGGCGGAGTAATCGTTGACGCGATCGTAGGTCGACTCACCGATGCTCACGTGTCGTCTCCTTCTGGTCCTCGGTCCGCTCGTGTTCGTTCGTCAGGGCCGCGTCGGCGGCGCCGGAATCGGGGCCACGGCCGGCGCCGCATCGCGGCCGGCCGACGGTTCCGCGGGGGGCATCACAACCGCCGCTTCTCCAGCGACATGTTGAGCGCCAACCCGCGGATCTCGTTGGTGAGCACGTCGAAGCTGGCGGGGGTGCCGGCCTCGAGCGTGTTCTCCCCCTTCACCATGCTCTCGTAGATCTTCGTCCGCCCCTCGACGTCGTCGCTCTTCACGGTGAGGAGCTCCTGGAGGATGTAGGCGGCGCCGTAGGCCTCGAGCGCCCACACTTCCATCTCCCCGAACCGCTGTCCGCCGAAGCGAGCCTTGCCGCCGAGGGGCTGCTGCGTGATCAGGGAGTAAGGGCCCGTGGAACGGGCATGGACCTTGTCGTCGACGAGGTGGTGGAGCTTGAGCATGTAGATGTAGCCCACCGTCGTCTCCTGCTCGAGCCGCTCGCCGGTGCGTCCGTCGAACAGCTGGGCCTTGCCGTGGCGCGGGAGACCGGCGTCGTCGAGCACCTTGTTGATGTCATCCTCGCTGGCCCCGTCGAAGACGGGGGTGATCGCCTGGAACCCGAGCACCTTGCCGGCCCACCCGAGGTGGGTCTCGAGAATCTGTCCGACGTTCATGCGGCTCGGCACGCCGAGCGGGTTGAGGAGGATCTGGACCGGAGTGCCGTCGGCGAGGAACGGCATGTCCTCCTTGGGGAGGATCTTGGCGATCACCCCCTTGTTGCCGTGCCGTCCGGCCATCTTGTCGCCGACGCTGATCACCCGCTTCGCGGCGACGTAGACCTTCACCATCTGCAGCACGCCGGGGCGGAGTTCGTCCCCCTTCTTCATGCTGTTGAGCCGACGGTCGCGGGAGTCGATGGCCTCCTCGACCGCGGGCCACATGGCCTTGTGGATCCGGTCGATCTCCGGCTTGGTCTTCGGGGAGCGGAGATCGTGATCCTCGAGACGGAAGGCGGCGGCCCGTTCGGCCACGACCTTGTGTTCCTGGTCGCGCACCAGGGGGCTGCCGTCGGCGGCCGTGAGCGGCTTCCCGAGGATCTTGCCCATCTCCTCCACCATCGCCACGAAAGCCTCGGCGACGCTGGCGTTGCCCTCGTTCTCCGCTTCCTTGAGCTGCTTCTCGAACTCGCGGCGCTCCTCCTCGGAGAGGCTCATGCGCCGGGCGAACTTCTCGGTGGCGATCACGATCCCCTCGACGCCCGACGGCACCTCGAGCGAGTCGTTCTTCACGTCCTCGCCGGCCCGGCCGAAGATCGCGTGGAGGAGCTTCTCCTCGGGGGTGAGCTCGGTCTTGCTCTTCGGGGAGACCTTGCCCACGAGGATGTCGCCCGGACGGACGTAGGTGCCGATGCGGACGATGCCCTCTTCGTTGAGATTGTGCAGCGCCCGCTCGCCCACGTTGGGGATGTCGCGGGTGAACTCCTCACGTCCCAGCTTCGTGTCACGGATCTCGATGTCGTATTCCTCGATGTGGATCGAGGTGTAGACGTCGTCCTCCACCAGCTCCTCGCTGATGATGATCGCGTCCTCGAAGTTGAAGCCGTCCCAGGCCATGAACCCGACCAGGACGTTGCGGCCGAGGGCGAGCTCGCCCCGGTAGATGGCGGCGCCGTCGGCGAGGACCTCGCCCTTGTCCACCTTCTGGCCGAGCACGACGATCGGCTTCTGGTTCTGGCAGGTCCGCTCGTTGAGGCCGACGTACTTCCGCAGCCGGTAGACGTCCGGAGACGCCGACCCCGACGGGGAGACCTCGATCCGTTCGGCGTCGACGTAGGTCACCACGCCCTTGCGGGCGGCGCGGACGATGAGGCCCGAGTTGGCCGCCACGTCGCGCTCCATGCCGGTGGCCACCACCGGCGGTTCGGTGACCAGCAGGGGCACCGCCTGACGCTGCATGTTGGAGCCCATCAGCGCCCGGTTGGCGTCGTCGTGCTCGAGGAACGGGATCAGACCGGCCGACACACCGACCATCTGGCTGGGGGCGACGTCGATGTACTCGATCTCGTCGGAGGTCTTGATGACGAAGTCGCCGCGGTTACGTGCGATGATCGAGTCGCCCTCGATCCGACCGTCGACGACCGGCGCGTCGGCCGGGGCCAGGGTCGCCTCGTGCTCCTCGTCGGCGCGGAGCCAGACGACGTCGTCGGTGAGCTTGCCCTTCGACACCTTGCGGTACGGGGTGACGAGGAAGCCGTAGGAGTCGACGCCGGAATAGATCGCGAGGCTGGAGATGAGGCCGATGTTGGTCCCTTCCGGCGTCTCGATCGGGCAGATGCGGCCGTAGTGCGAGATGTGCACGTCGCGCACCTCGAAGCCGGCGCGCTTGCGGTTCAGGCCGCCCGGGCCGAGGGCGGAGAGGCGCCGCTCGTGGGTCAGCATCGACAGCGGGTTGGTCTGGTCGACCACCTGCGAAAGCTCTCCGCGGCCGAAGAAGTACTCGATCGCCGCGGAGATGCTCTTGGGATTGATGAGCGAACGGGGCGTCATCTCGGTGACGTCCTTGAGGCTCATCCGTTCCTGCACCGTGCGGCGCAGCTTGAGGAAGCCCTTGCGGAGCTCGTCGCTCGCCAGTTCGTCGATGGTCCGCAGGCGGCGGTTGCCGAGGTGGTCGATGTCGTCGACCTCGACCTCGTTCTCGCCGTCCGAGAGGCGCAGCATGTACTTGATGGCGGCGATCAGATCGTCGGGGCGGAGCGTCATCTCCGTCTCCGGCACCGACAGTCCGAGCTTGCGGTTGATGCGGAAACGGCCCACGCGGCCGAGCCGGTAGCGGTTGGTGTCCTTGAACTTCTCGTCGAACAACGCGATCGCCTTGTCGAGCGCCGGCGGGTTGCCGGGACGGAGGCGCTGGTAGATGCGCACGAGCGCGTCCTGGTGGCTCGGGCAGACGCCCATGCGGCGCTTCGATTCGTCCCGGTCCTCCTCGAGGCTGTTGAAGACGAGCGGCACCTTCTGCTCGTCGAGCACCTCGATCGCCGGCAGTCCGGAGGTGCAGATCAGCTCCGCCTGGTCGTGGGAGATCTTCGAGCCGGCCTCGACGATCACCTCGCCGGCACGCTCGTTGGCGGCGCCGTCCTTGTGCTTGGGGGGGTAGACGACGTCGTCGGCGGCGATCTTCCCCTCGATCTTGGCGACGTAGCGCCCGCCGTCCGTCTTCACCTTCTCCGGCGAGTAGAAGAGCTTGAGGATCTCCGAGTCGTTGGAGTACTTCGGATCCATCGCGCGGAGGAGCGTCAACGCGGAGAACTTCCCGCTCTGGTCGATGCGGACCTGGAGCGTGTCCTTCTTGGAGACGTTGAGCTCGATCCAGCTGCCGCGTTCGGGGATGATCCGGCAGTTGTGCGTCTTGCGGTCGGTCGACTCGGTGTCGGCGACGAAGTCGATGCCGGGGGAGCGGTGCAACTGGCTGACGACCACCCGCTCCGCGCCGTTGATGATGAACTCACCCCCCCCGAGCATGATGGGGATGTCGCCGAGGTAGACCTCCTCCTCGATCGGCTGCTCGCGCGTCAGGCGGAGCCACACCTTGAGGGGCCGGCCGTAAGTGAGGCGGAGTTGGCGGCACTCGTCGGGATCGTAACGCGGCTTGCCGAGCTCGTAGCGCACGTACTCGAGCTTGACCGTCTTGTCGTAGCTCTCGATCGGGAAGATCTCCCGGAGCACGCCCTCGATCCCCTCGTCCTTCCGCTTCGAGGAGGGGACGTCGTACTGGAGGAAGCGGTCGTAGAAGCGGGTCTGGATCTCGGTGAGGTCGGGGATGTCGTGGCTGGCGCGGCTGCTGCCGTAACGGCGGATCTCGGTCGGCTGGAGTCGGCGAACGGCGCGGGTTGCCATCGGTTGGATGTCTCCCTTATGACCCCGGGAACTGGCGACCCCGGGAGCTGATGAACGCGTGGACGCGTGAACTGGTGGACTGCTGTCGCGTGGCTGACCGACGTGCGGCGGAGGCGGGGCATCCCCGGCGGCCACGCCCGCCGCACGGGGTCGTCATGTCGGGTGTCGTCGAAAATCGCCGCGGCAGGGCCGGACGATCGGTCGACGGCTCGACCGACGCGCTGCCACCAACCGCCAGCGACGTCGGGCGAACGGGGAATCGACGACCGACCGCACGGGCGGGTCCTCCGGACACCAGCCGCACGGAAGAGGAGGGGGATTCAAGGGGGATCGAAGGCGCACAAGACGGCCGACCGGTCCACGGAGCGGGTCAAGCTCTCTGAACAGGACGGCTGGACGGGTGCAAATACTATACCGAGCG
>Ga0315900_10011011_pt1 | contig 11236 bp, 12 predicted proteins | sample LakEriMetagenome_FD_203521 | JGI IMG/M metagenome (GOLD analysis project Ga0315900, IMG submission 203521) | Freshwater fungal communities from buoy surface, Lake Erie, Ohio, United States - Buoy 12 MA114 | ecosystem: Environmental > Aquatic > Freshwater > Lake > Lake biofilm | place: USA: Lake...
GGCGACGCGCGCGGCCGCGACGCTCTCAGTGGTGCTCGGCGGCCATGCTCAGGTACACGATCGTCAGCATCATGAAGATGAAGGCCTGGAGCGTGATCACGAGGATGTGGAACACGGTCCAGATGAAGCCCGCGATGAACTGCGCGCTGCCGAGCAGCCACGTGCTGAGCGCGAACAGGCCGGCGCCCAGCGTCATCGTCGAGATCAGGATGAAGATCAGCTCGCCCGCGTACATGTTGCCGAACAGTCGGAGGCTGAGGCTCAGGGGGCGCACCAGCTCCTCGATCACGCGCAGCAGCAGGTTGGCCGGCGCGAGCAGCACCTTGCCGACCGGGCCCTCGGCGTGGAACGGCGCGGTGAACCACTCGGCGAAGAAGCCGCCGAAGCCCTTGTGCTTGATGCCGTAGTACCAGATCAGGAAGAACACGCAGATCGCCATGCCGACGGTCGTGTTCAGGTCGGCGGTGGGCACCACGCGCAGCGCCTCGAGGCCGAGCGCCTTGCCGGCGGTCGGCAGCCAGCCCACGGGCACCATGTCCATGAAGTTCATCAGGAACACGAGGCAGAAGATCGTGAGCGCGAGCGGCGCGATCATGGTCGCGCGGCCGTGGAAGGTTTCCTTGACGATGCCGTCCACGAACTCGAGGATCATCTCGACGAAGCACTGGAACTTGCCCGGCACGCCGGCGGTGGCGCGGCTCGAGGCCTTGAACAGCAGCGCGAGCAGGATGACGATCAGGACGACCTTGACCCCGACGCTGTCGAGGTTGACGGTCATGAAGCCTTCGCCGACGGACAGGTGCTCGAGCTTGCCCTTGATGTACTCGGTCATCCCGCCGCTTTCGGAAGCCATCGTCACACCCCGTCTAGCTCGGCGCCCGCTGCGCGGCGCCCTTCATGCCTTCACGAGAACCATCAACGTATCGCCGCGAGCCCGATCCAGAACCCGACCTGCGCGGCGATGAGCCCGAGCAGCAGCGGGAACGGCTGCAGGTCCGCGGGACCGAGCGCGAGCCACAGCGCGAGCCCGATCCAGAGCCACTTCAGCACTTCGCCGACGTACCAGGCCCGCGCCAGCACCCGGACCGGCGCGATGCCCGGCGCGAACAGCCGCCAGCCGAACACCACGTTGCCCGTCGCGACGATGGCGCCGCCCGCGAGCGCCGCCTTCGCCGCCGCGCCGCCGGACACGAATGCCGCGCCGATCGCGACCACCAGGGCGGCCGACAGCTGCAGGCTCGCGTACCGGAGTACGAGGAGGCGACCGCGGGACCGGTGAGAGTCCGAGCTGCGCCCAGCACCCGACCCGGGGCCTGTACTCATGGCTGACACGACGCGCAAAAAAACCACTTCGTGGCGCCGGGTGGCGCAGCCGAAGTGGCCGACGTTCTCGGGCGAGCCGGCGGACCGGCCCTGCGAGGCGCGCGCATTATAGGCACCTTTTTGCAGTGCTTCAATGCTGCGTAGGCGCGGGTCGCGAACCGCCTAAAGGTTTGTCGCAGCTCGGATTTCCGGCGATACCGGCGTGCTTCGCCCGGCCGGGCGGTAGCACGTGCAGGGTCGGCGGGAGCGGGCGTTCAGCGGATGTGGGAGAGGATGCCGTCCAGTTCGTCGAGGCTCGAGTAGCTGACGACCAGCTGGCCGCGGCCGCTCGGCTGGTGGCGGAACGTGACCTTGGCGCCGAGCTTCTCGGAGAGTTCGGTCTGGAGCTGGCGGATGTTGGCGTCGGCGCGACGGGCGCCGTCGTCGCCGGCCTCGGGGTTCCCGGCGGTGAGCCGGCGCACCAGCGCCTCGGTCTCGCGCACCGACAGCCCCTTCTTCGCCACGAGCGCGCCGACCTCGGCCTGCTGGCGCCGGTTCTGCAGCCCGAGCAGCGCGCGCGCGTGCCCCATCTCGAGCTCGCGCTTCTCGACGAGCGTCTTCACTTCGTCCGCGAGCTCGAGCAGCCGCAGCAGGTTCGACACCGCGGCGCGCGAGCGGCCGACCGCCTCGGCCGCTTCCTGGTGCGTCAGCGCGAACTCGTCGACGAGACGCTCGATCGCACGGGCCTCTTCGAGCGGGTTCAGGTTCTCGCGCTGGATGTTCTCGATCAGCGCCATCGCCACCGCGGCCTCGTCGGGCACGCGGCGGATCACGGCGGGGATCTCGGCCAGGCCCGCCATCTGCGCGGCGCGCCAGCGGCGTTCGCCCGCGATGATCTCGTAGCGCTGCGACTCGACCGGCCCCGGCGTGCCCAGCGGACGCACGACGATCGGCTGCACGACGCCCTGCGCCCTGATGGAGTCGGCGAGCTCCTGCAGCGACTCCGGCCGCATGTCGACGCGCGGCTGGTACTTGCCGCGCTGCAGCAGGTCCACCGGCAGCCGTGCGAGCTCTTCGCCCGGGGGCACCGGCGCGGGCGAGGCCGCAGCGGCCTGGCCGGACGTCGGGGCGGCCGGTGGTTCGGGCGCAGCGTTCTTCGCCGCGAGCGCGGCGGCGTTCGCGGTGACCTGGCGGGCCGTGGCCTCGCCGAGCAGCGCGCCGAGGCCTCGGCCGAGCGCGGGCTTCTTGGTGGACATGGGTTCACTCCCGGGCGCGGCGCGCCGGGGTCAGCGGATCCGGAGCGGGATCGTAGCGCATCCGGCCGGGGCGGCGGCGGGCGCTCCCGCCGGCGGGAGCCTGCGCAGCGGCCGGTCTGCCGCGCCGCTCAGGCCGCGGGCGAGGCCTTCGGATCCGTCTCGCCGTCGACGTCGGCCGGCTCCGCGCCACCGTGTTCGGCGCGGCGGATCATCTCGCCGGCGAGCGCGAGATACGCGAGCGCGCCGCGCGACTCCTTGTCGTGGTACAGCACCGGCTTGCCGAAGGAAGGCGCCTCGGCCAGCCGCACGTTGCGCGGGACGATCGTGCGGAACACCTTGTCGCCGAAGTGCTCGATCAGCTGCGCGCTGACCTCGTTCGCGAGGTTGTTCCGCGGGTCGTGCATCGTGCGGAGGATGCCCTCGAGCGCGAGCGCGGGATTGATGCTGGCGCGCACCTGCTCGATGGTCGCGAGCAGCGCGGACAGGCCCTCGAGCGCGTAGTACTCGCACTGCATCGGGATCAGCACGCTGTCGGCGGCGACGAGCGCGTTGACCGTCAGCATGTTCAGCGCCGGCGGGCAGTCGATCAGGATCACGTCGTACTGCTCGAGCAGCGGCTGCAGCGCACTCTTGAGCTTCAGCTCGCGGCCCGCGAGCAGCGTCAGCAGCCGCACCTCGGCAGCCGTCAGGTCCTGGTTCGACGGCACCAGGTCGAAGCGCGCGAACTCGATGTGCATGATCGCGTCGGCGGCCGGGCACTCGCCGAGCAGCACGTCGTACGACGAGCGTTCCAGCACCGACTTGTCGATGCCGCAGCCCATCGTGGCGTTGCCCTGCGGATCGAGGTCGACCAGCAGCACGCGCCGCCTGGTCGCGGCGAGCGACGCGGCCAGGTTGACGGCAGTGGTGGTCTTGCCGACGCCGCCCTTCTGGTTGGCGACGGCGATGATGCGGTTCATGGCCGGCCAGAATAGCAGGGGGCGCGCGTCGAAGCCGCGATTGCGGGCACCGCGACGGCCGTGCTACTCGTTGCGCCTCGCAGGGAGGATCGGCTCCGGCGCGGCGTGCCTCGGCGCACGGCGCGGGGGCCGGCGCGGAGCGGCGATGCGCGGCAGCGGCAACGGACGGGGACCGGCGGACGAGGTACGGCAGCAGGCGGGGTGCAGCGCAGGGCGAGGGCCGGCGCAGGCTCCGGGCACGCGGCGGGACGCGGCGTCGAGCCCGGGCGCCCGGCTCGGGCGTACCCGGCTCGCGAGCGCCTGGTTCGCGAGCGCCTGGTTCGCGAGCGCCTGGTTCGCGAGCGCCTGGCTCGCGAGCGCCTGGCTCGCGGTCGCCAGCTTCGCCGATACGGCGCTCGCGGCCGACGCGCCCGCGGCCGTCGCCCCGGCGACCGCGGCCGCGAACGCCGCTCCCGCCGGGACCACTCGCACCCCGGGCCTGGCCGCGTTCGGTCGGCTGCCGGCGCTCGACAACGTGGCGCTGTCGCCGGACGGCCGCCGCCTCGCCTACGTGACGGCGATCGGGGACGAGCGCTACCTGGTGGTCGCGACGATCGGCGAGAAGCCGCTCTCCGGCGCGGTGCGCCTGGGCGAGACCAAGCTGCGCGAGGTCGAGTGGATCGACTCGCGCCACCTGCTGCTGACGACCTCGACCACCGCCTCGGTGTGGGGGCTCGTCGGGCCGCGCCGCGAGTGGTTCATGGCGCAGGTCTACGACGTCGAGAGCCGCAAGATCCGCCCGCTGCAGCCGCGCGGCACCAGCAACGAGACGACGATGAACGTGATCGTCGGCCCCGCCGACGTCCGCACCGTCGAGGGCCGGGCGATGGTGTTCGTGCGCGGCATCGTCGTCACCGATCGCACGGCGCGCGCCGCACCTGCATCGTCGGCGCGAGCTACGGCGGCTACGCCGCGGTCGCGGGCGTCGCGCTCGAGCCCGAAGTCTATCGCTGCGCGGCCGCGGTCGCGGGCGTCTCGGACCTCGGCCGCTTCCTGACCTGGACCGACTACAGCATGGGCCGCGGCGACAGCCTCGCGCAGCGCTGGTGGCGGCGCTTCATGGGCGTCGAGGGTCCGCGCGATCCCGTGCTGCAGCAGGTCTCGCCGGTGTTCCACGCGCGCGCGGTGCGCGCGCCGGTGCTGCTGATCCACGGCCGCGACGACACCGTCGTGCCGTTCGAGCAGAGCGACCGGATGGCCGACGCGCTGCGCGCCGCCGGTCGGCCGGTCGAGCTCGTCACGCTGAAGCGCGAGGACCACTGGCTGTCGCGGGCCGACACGCGGCTGCAGATGCTCACGGAGTCGGTGCGCTTCCTGCGGCAGCACAATCCGCCGGACTGAAGGGACGCGAGGAGATAGGCGATGGGCAACGGTGCGAAGGCCGCGCGACGGCCGGCGATGCGCGGGGTCGCGATGCGCGCGACGGCGGTGGCATGGGCGTGGGTCGCCCTCGCGGTCCTCGGTGCGATCGCGCCGGGCGCGTCCGGCGCCTCGGCGCCGGATGCCGACGCGGCCCTCGACGCCTTCGGCAGCCGCCCCGCGATCGAGCAGCTGACGCTGTCGCCGTCCGGGACGCTGCTGGCGTTCGTCTCGGACGGCGGCGGCCGGCCGAACCTCGGCGTGATGCGCGTCGCCGACCGCCAGGTGCTCGACCGCCTGGAACTCGGCGAGCGCCGCGTCGTCGGGCTCGACTGGGCGGACGACGACCGGCTGCTGGTCACGAGCGCGGAACGCACGCGCGCCGCGGGGCTCGCTGCGCGCACGCGCGAGTGGTGGATGCTGCAGATCTACGACGTGCGCGATCGCAAGCTGCGCGGCTTCCGCGCGGACGGCGTCGCGCCCGCCGCCGGCGGCACCGCGTTCCGCACCGGCGTCGTGCTGGGCCGTCCGGTGGTGCGGCGCACGGCCGACGGCCCGCGGGTGCTGGTGTCGTCGCTGCCGACCGGCCTGTACCGCGTGTCGCTGGAATCCGGCGTCGGGCGTCCGATCGAGGACTCGACCGACGGCGCGCACTTCGCGATCGACGCCGCCGGCGAGGTCGCCGCGGTGGGCAGTCTCGACCCAGTGGCCCGGTCGTGGCGCGTGCTCGTGCGCCGCGCGGGGGCGGCGGACGCCGTGCAGCGCGGCGACTCCGCGGTCAACCTCCTGCGGCTCGGCGGCTTCGACGCCGCGGGCACCAGCCTGCTGCTCGGCACGGAAGGCGACGACGTCGAGGTATGGCGACCGCTGTCGCTCGCCGACGGGTCGCTCGGTGCGCCGCTCGCGCTGCCGGACGAGCCGGTGCGCTTCGTCTCGGACCGCCTCACCGGCCGGCTGCAGGCCCGGTGGTTCCCGAACTCGCTGCGCTGGGAGTTCGTCGACGCGGAGCGGCAGCAGCGCTGGGACGCGCTGCGGCAGGCCTTCGGCGGCGCACCGATCGAACTGGTCTCGGGCGCGGACGACTTCGGCAGCGCCGTCGTCCGCGTCGACGATCCGGCGCGCGGCCCGTCGTTCTACCTCGCCGACTTCCGCGCCGACCGCGTGGCCCGCATCGGCGCGATGTACGACGGCCTGCCCCCGCTCGCGCCGGCGCGCGCGGTGCGCTACGCCGCGGCGGACGGCCTCGAGATCCCGGCGGTGCTCACGGTGCCGCGCGGTCGCGCGCCCGAACGCCTGCCGCTGGTCGTGCTGGTCGACGACGGCGTCGCGGTCGCAGAGCGCCACGACCCGTGGTCGCAGGCCTTCGCCGCGCAGGGCTACGCGGTGCTGCGGCCGAACCCGCGCGGCAGGAACGTCTCCGCGCGCCACCGGCAGGCCGCGTACGGCGAACTCGGCGGACGCGCGCAGTCCGACCTCGCGGACGGCGTGCGCTGGCTCGTGAGCGAAGGCGTCGCGGATCCCGCGCGCGTCTGCATCGTCGGTCGCGGCCAAGGCGGCTACGCCGCCGCGGCGGGCGTGACGCTCGCGTCGGGGCTCTACCGCTGCGCGGTCGCGGTCGGCGGCGTGTTCGACGTGCCCGCGCACCTCGACCACTTGGCCGCGAGCCTCGGCGTGGGCGGCGGCTACGCAGTGCGGCGCGAGGAACGGCTGTGGGGCGTGAGCGGCCGCAACGACGCGCGCGCCGGGGCGCTGAGCCCGGCGCGGCACGCCGAGCGCGCGTCCGCGCCGCTGCTGCTCGTGCACGGCGCCGAGGACTCGTGGTCGCCGCCGGAGCAGAGCCGCGAATTCGCGCGCGCGCTGCAGCGCGCGGGCAGGCCGGTGGACCTCGCGATCCTCGAGGACGAAGGTGGCGTGCCGCACCGCACGGCGTCGCTGCGCCGGCTGTACGGCGACACGGTGCGGTTCGTGCGGCGGCACAACCCGCCGGACTGAACGCCCCTCAGCCGACGCCGACGTAGCGCCGCAGTCCCGTCGCCGGATCCTCCGTCATCGCGGCCTCGCCGCGCGCGACGAGATGGCGCACGTGCGCCAGCGTCTCGCCGGTCGCGAGCACCGTGTTCAGCGGGTCGAGTTCGCGCACGAACAGGCGCTGCGCGAGCTCGACCGCGGTGCGCGGCACGTCCAGCTGCTCGCGCAGGCGGGCCAGCGTGAGCTCGTGGTGGCGGCGCAGCTGCCCCAGCCGCGCGTGCAGGCCGCGGAACGGGTTGCCGTGCGACGGCAGCACGAGCGTGTCCGGCGGCAGCTCCGCGAGGCGGTCGAACGAGGCCAGGTACGACGCGACCGGGTCCTCGTCCGCGCGCTCCGGGTAGATGCCGACGTTGCTGGTGATGCGGGGCAGCACCTGGTCGCCGGCGATCAGGAGGCGCGCGGCCTCGTTCGCGAACACCAGCTGTTCGTCGGTGTGGCCGCGCAGCGCGATCGCGCGCCAGCGGTGCGCGCCGGTCTCGAGCACTTCGCCGTCGGCGAAGTGGCGTGCGACGCGCGGGATGCCGGACATCGCACCTCGGTAGCTGTCGAGCACGACGTAGGGCCGCAGCTGCTCGGTGACCGCGAGCCCCTCGGCCGCGTAGGCCGCGATCCGCGCGTCGCGCACGCGCGGGTCGAGCCACGTGCTCGCGAGCCGCTGCATCACCGCATCCTCGCCCGCGCTCATCCAGACTTCCGCGCCCGGGTGCCGCTCGAGCAGGAAGGCCGCGAGCCCCGCGTGATCCGGGTGGTGGTGCGTGCAGACGATCCGGTGCAGCGGCCGACCGTCGAGCTGGTCGCGCAGCCCGCCCGTCCACGCGGCGCGCGCCCCCTCGACGTTCATGCCGGTGTCGACCAGCGTCCAGCCGGCGGCGTCCTGCAGCAGCCAGACGTTGATGTGGCGCAGCGCGCCCGGCACCGGCAGCCGCGCCCAGTGCACGCCGGGCACGAGCTCGACGGCGCCGCCGAGCTCGGGCGCGAAGTCGAGGGGGAACTCGAGCGTCGCCAGGGCGGCGCCGGGCGCGGCGGAAACGGGATCGGCAGGCCGCATCGGCGGAATCACCCCGGACTGGCTGCGCGGCGATCGCGCGTCGCGGCATTGTCGGCGGCGCACGGATGCCTGTCGAGCGGCACGCGCCGGTTATCGCGGCCCGACCATCGCGCGCGAAGCACCAGTTCTTGGACGCGCCGGTACCGGCTGGCGGAGAGTCGCGACGGGCGCCGCCATCCTGACCGCGGCGGCGACCTTCGAGCTCGTCGACATCTGTCGCGGCGCGCCGGCATCCGGTGTCGAAGTGGGCGGGCAGCACCGGCGCCGAGCACGGCTGGCCGCGCGACGGCCGCGCCGGGGAGCGCGGCGCTCGGCCCGGGGGCGGCGCGCCCCTCAGGTCCCGGCGTCGCGCTCCAGGATCACCAGGTGACGCTGGTCGTCGAGTCCGGGCACGCGCAGCTGCTCGACGCCGGCGACGCGCCACCCGCGCGGCAGGTCGCGCAGCTCCTCGGCGGGGTCACGGCCCTTCATCGCGAGCAGCCGGCCGTTGCGTGCGCACAGGTGACCCGCCTGCTCGACGAAGGTGGGCACCGCGGCGAGCGCGCGCGAGACCACGCTGGTCGCGCGCTGCGCGGGCCGGTGGTTCTCGGCGCGCACGGGCAGCGCCTGGACGTTGTCGAGCCCGAGCGTGCGCGCGGCGTGCTCGACGAAGCGCACCTTCTTCGCGATCGAGTCGATCAGCGTGAAGCGCAGCGTGGGATTCGCGATCGCGAGCGGCAGCCCCGGGAAGCCCGCGCCGGTGCCGACGTCCGCGACGAACGGCCCCGCGATCCACGGCTGCACCGTGAGGCTGTCGAGCACGTGCTTGCGCACCATGTCGAGCGGCTCGCGGATCGCCGTGAGGTTGAACTTCGCGTTCCACTCGGCGACGAGGTCGAGGAGCGCCAGCAGGCGGTCCACCTGGGCGGCATCGAGGGACAGGCGGAGTTCGGCCAGGCCGGCGGTCAGGACGGTTCGAGGTGCGGTCATCGCCTGGAGTCTACTCAAGAAGCGTCGCCGGGCGCCGATCCAGCGCTGGCGCCGCAGCCCACTCTGTGCTCAAGATGCACGCCTCCACCACGCTCGCCCGCCCGGGCCTCGTCCCCATGCACGCCGACTGGCCATCGATCACGACCGCGTTCCAGCCGATCGTCGAAGCGAGTACCGGGCGAATCCACGCCTACGAGGCGCTGGTGCGGGGGCGCGACGGCACCGACGCCGGTGCGGTGCTGGCCGCGATCCCCGAGCCCGACCGCGCGGCCTTCGACCAGCACTGCCGGGACGTCGCCGTGCGGGAGGCCGCGGCGCTGCGCCCCGACGCGCCGCTGGGGTTCAACGTGCGCTACGTCGACTCGGCCTCGTGCCTCGCGGCCGTGCGGGCCACGCTGGCCCGCGCGCTGCAGGCGGGGCTCGGCTGCGAGCACCTGTCGTTCGAGATCACCGAGGCGGCGCGCATCGTCGACCCGGCCGCGCTGCACGCCGCGGCGCACCGGCGCGGCGCCGAGTGGCGCCTGCTGCTCGACGACTTCGGCACGGGGCGCTCCGGGCTCGCGCTGCTCGAGCAGCTGCGCCCCGACGGCGTGAAGCTCGATCGCGTGCTCGTGCACGGCATCGCGGACAGCGCACCGGGCCGCGCCGTCGTCCGTCGCGTGGTGGAGGTGGCGGGCGCGCTCGGTGTCGAGGTGATCGCGAAGGGCGTCGAGCGGCGGCAGGACCTCGACGCACTGCGGGACCTCGGCATCGCGCTGTTCCAGGGCTACCTGTTCGCGCCCCCGCAGGTCGGCCGCCTGTCGTAGCGAACGGCGGTCCGTCCGCTCTTCCCGCCAGGCGGTCGTGATGGCGGAGTACCTGCGCTTCGCGCGCACCGCGTTCGTGGCGCTGGCGATCCCGTTCATCGTGCTGGTGGTGGACCACGTCTTCCTGCGCGTGATCGGCGCGGTCGTCAGCGGCTCGCCGGACTTCACCGCCTACATGGCGACGCTGTCGGGAATCGCGGCGATCGTCGGCATTACGCGCGCGGTGAGGGTGCGGCGGCCCGCGTCCGCCTGAAACGGGGACGTTCCCCATTTCAGTTGCGGACGAGCGCGGAGACGAGCTCGTGCACCGGCTTCGCGTCGAGCGCCGCCGCGTCGGCGAAGATTGCTGCCAGGAGCGCGGCCTGTCTCGCCGGGTAGTGCGCGCGCACCGCGGCTGCAAAGCGGGTACGCACGGCTTCGGCACCGGGGCGCGACGAGTCGTCGGCACGGCGTGCGCTCGGCATGGGCGACCCATGAGCCGCGGGTGCGCAAGCCGGCGGGTGTGTCGCCGGACCCGGCGGCTCTTCGGCCAGCGCGATCAGCGCCAGGCGCACGCCGCGTGAATCGGCGTCACCGATGGTCCAGCGAGCACGCGGGTGGCCGCCCGACGCGGCGACGTTCAGGCGCGGAGCACCGCCGTCGAGAACCGCGTGCGAGACGGCGGCCAGCACCTGCGCATGCGTACCGCCGAGCGCCGCAGCGACGGCAGCCGCGGTCGCGACACGCGCACGCGATGCACGGCACGGCCGAAAGCCCTGCGGCACGCTCTCCTGTCCGAGCATCCGTTGGAGCTCCTGCGCCGTCAGCAGCGTAGCGAGCAGGTCGTGCACCGTCGGCGACTCGTCGCCCGTCGCGAGGCGCGTGCGCGACCACCAGTCCACCGTGGCGAGGAGCCCGCCGAGGCAGTCGGCGGGCCGGTCGTTCTCCGCCGCAACGTCCGGCACGGCCGGCGCGTGCCAGTCGATCAGCGTGCCGAGGTCGAACGCGGCCTTCACCGGGTCGAGCTCGTAGCTGGTGCCGGGCACTCGCGCGCCGCCGATCATCGTCGCGCCGGGCACCACCGGGCCGATCAGCTTCGTGCAGGCGGGGTCCCGCAGCGCCTCCAGTGCGCCGGCGAGGGCGTCCACCAGGCACTCGCGCGCCGCGTCGTAGGCAACGGAGTCTTCGGGCCGGTACTCGCGGGCGCAGGCGACGATCTCGCGCCGCAGCGGATCGGAAGCGAGAGACTCGGCGGGTTCGTGCAGCATGGCTCCGCTCGCTGCGCGCACGGGGCGACCGCGCGCGCTGCGCGCCCGTCAGAACGCGTCGCCCGGCACCCGCACCCAGCCTTCCATCAGCACGCGCGCGCTGCGGCTCATGATCGCCTTCGTGACGGTCCACTCGCCGTTCACGCGCTTCGCCTCCGCACCGACGCGCAGCGTGCCGGACGGGTGGCCGAAGCGCACCGCGGTGCGCTCGCCGCCGCCGGCC
>Ga0315900_10011016_pt1 | contig 11235 bp, 9 predicted proteins | sample LakEriMetagenome_FD_203521 | JGI IMG/M metagenome (GOLD analysis project Ga0315900, IMG submission 203521) | Freshwater fungal communities from buoy surface, Lake Erie, Ohio, United States - Buoy 12 MA114 | ecosystem: Environmental > Aquatic > Freshwater > Lake > Lake biofilm | place: USA: Lake...
AGGCCTGGATCACCCGTGGTCGGGTCACGGTCAACGGTGCGCCGGCGGTGCTCGGGCAACGCGTCAGTGGCCGCGACGAAATCCGAGTTGATGGTCGCGTGGTGCGGCGCAGCCGCGATGCGAGCAAGCTCGGTGCTGAAGATACGGTGTTTCTGTGTCACCGATCGACCGGGCAATCACTGGCCGAAGAGTTGGTGCCGCGTCTGCCACGGCGGGCCGGCAAGCGGTTTCTGGCGGTCTCGCCGATGCCTCGCATCGACGGCGGGCTTGAGTTACTGACGAGCGATGGCGCTTTGGCGGCCAGCCTGCAGCGCCACGTGCGCGAATGGCCCGTCGAGTTTCTGGTACGCATTCGCGGAGAACTCGAGGAGCCGCATCAGGCGGCCATCTTGCGCGGTCAACTCGACGATGGGCGCGCGCTGACCGTCGAGTCGTTGGAGGGCTCCGAAGAAGAGGCCGAAGTCAGCAACCGGTGGTACCGCATCCGCATCAAGGGCGCGAGCGGCAAGGACGTGCGGCAACTGTTCGAGCGGCAGGGCGCACTCGTCAGCCGCGTGCAGCGCACGGCGCTGGGTCCACTGGCGTTGACGCGCGATTTGAACCGGGGTCAGTTCCGGGCACTCACGGCTGAAGAGGCCGCGCTATTGCGCGGTGCGAAACGCGCCGCTACTGCGCCGAAAACGCCCGACCGCTGACGCCTCGCGAGTGCGGACCGAGCAGGGCGACAAACGGCGCGACGATCGCCTCGGGGGCGGGCAGGGTATCGGGGTTCTCCGACGGATAGGCCTGACGCCGCATCGGTGTGCGACACCGCCCCGGATCCATCGAGTTCACGCGTACCGACGTCTTCTCGAGTTCGTCGGCCAGCACTTGCACGAAACCCTCGAGAGCAAACTTCGACACCGAATAGGCGCCCCAGTACGCCCGACCGCGCCGGCCGACACTGCTCGAGGTGCAGATCACCGACGCATCGCTCGAGGCGCGCAGTGCCGGTAGCAACACCTGCGTCAGTGCGAACATCGCCGTCACGTTGACGTGCATCACCTTCACCCAGGTCGGTACGTCGAAGTGTTCGAGTGGGCCGAGCACGCCGAGCAGTCCCGCGTTGTGCACGAGCCCATCGAGTCGTCCCCAGCGCTGCTCGATCGCCGTGGCGATGGCGTCGTAGTCCCCTGCGACCGCTTTTTCGAGATCGAGCGGAGCAATGAGCGGCTCGGCCACCGCACTGCCATCGGCACGACGCAAGGCTGCGATCTCATCGTAGACGAGTTCGAGTTTCTTGACGTTGCGGCCGAGCAGCAGCACTTCGGCGCCGCGACGCGCGCACTCCAAGGCCAAGGCCCGCCCGATGCCACTCGTTGGGCCCGTGATGGCGATGACGCGTCCGGCGAGCTCGTCGGCGTCGAGTGATACCTGTCGTGGATCGAAACTGTGGTCGTTCATGCGGCTCCCTGCAAGGCGCGGACGGCGACTCGCCATGCGCGAATGGTACGACGCAGCGGCTCGGTCCGTCCGAGTTCACCGCGTAATTCGCTCCGCTGCAGAGCGAGGCCTGCCGTGCGCTGCGCGAGCCGCGCCCACACGATGCCGCCGGTGACCGCAGCGCGTGTTCGGGCGGGGATCTCGGTGACGGCGCTCTCGAGCGCTGCGTCGAGTTGCCGCAGGCGCGCGTTCAATCGCTCGCGCTGCTCGATCGCGAGGGGCCTCGCGGTCCAGAGTGAGGCGTGCTCAGGCTCGAGCGGTGTGTACACCCGTCCCGCCCAGGCATGGGATTCGAAGTCGACCAGCAGCTCGATTTCGCGTACGGCGGCACCAGCGCGTTCGGCAAATCGTTCGGCGTCTGCGGGCGGGATACCGGCCAGCGCGGCGCCCGAGACGACCAACTCGCGAAACACGCTGCCCGCCCAGTGTCGCAGGTGAAGGTCGAGTTCCTCGCGCAAGACGAAGGCGACACAGGCTAGCGCTACGCTCGCATGCTCAGCCAGTGGCCGCAGGTCCGGGGCGCTGCGCGCCGCTTCGCGGGCCGAGTTGGCCAAGGCGATGGTGGCCGGGTGCCGCGGGGACGCCATGACGAGTCGTTCGAGCTCCTCCGCCCACCAGCCGAGCTTGGCATGGCTCACGGTGTGCTCCAGCCCTGGGCGCAGCGTGTCGAGGACATCCCGCTCGATATTGAACAGAGCAGTCAGGGCAGGGCGCTGCGGCGCTGGCGCAAACCGCTGCACGAGCTCGCGATCGAGCGCAATCACGGCACGGCGGGCTTGCGCAGGTGCAGCAGGTAGTTGACCGACGGGTCGGTCGTGAGACGGCAGAGCGAGGTGACCGGGTTGAATTCGAGCCCGGCCATTTCGACGGCTTCCAGTCCTGCGCTGCGCGCCCACGCGGCGAGCTCCGACGGGCGGATCAGGCGCTCGTACTCGTGCGTGCCTGCCGGAACGAGGCGGGTCACATATTCGGCGCCGACGATCGCCACAAGGAAAGAGCGCAGGTTTCGATTAATCGTGGAGACGAACAGTGAGCCGCCCGGACGCAGCAGGCGGGCGAGCGCGTCGACGGCGCCTGCGGGCTCGGGGAGGTGTTCGAGCATTTCCATGCACGTGACCACATCGAACCGGCCCGCCGATTCGGCGGCCAGCGCCTCCACGGACTGCAGACGGTAGTCGATGGCGAGCCCCGCGCCTGCCGCGTGCAGGCGCGCGACTTCGATCATCGTGGGGGCAAGATCGATGGCCGTGACCTGCGCGCCCGCGCGCGCCAGGCTCTCGGCCAAAAGCCCGCCACCACATCCCACGTCGGCGACGGAGGCACCGGCCAATTGGCAGCGCTCAGCGACGAAGGCCACGCGCACCGGGTTCAGGATGTGCAGCGGTTTGAACTCGCCCTGCTCGTCCCAGAAGCGGTGGGCGATCGCATCGAACTTGGCGAGTTCGGCGGGGTCGGTGGTGGCATGCAGCATGGCGTCGGGACTCGGGCCGGAGGCGGGTGTCTATGGTACTATTTCCGCCTTAGTTTCGACTCCGGAATCGACCAGCCGAATGAGCGAAATCGCGCGCGAAGTACTGCCCGTCAATCTCGAAGACGAGATGCGTCAGTCCTACCTCGATTACGCCATGAGCGTGATCGTCGGTCGAGCCCTCCCGGATGTCCGCGACGGTCTCAAACCCGTGCATCGGCGCGTGCTGTTCGCGATGCGTGAGCTCGGCAACGACTACAACAAGCCCTACAAGAAATCTGCGCGCGTCGTCGGCGACGTCATCGGCAAATACCACCCACACGGCGATTCGGCGGTGTACGACGCCATCGTGCGCATGGCCCAGCCGTTCTCGATGCGCTACCTGTTGGTGGACGGTCAGGGCAACTTCGGCTCCGTCGATGGCGACATGCCGGCGGCCATGCGTTACACCGAAGTTCGCATGTCGAAGATGGCGGGCGAACTGCTCGCCGACATCGATCGTGAGACGGTCGATTTCGTTCCGAACTATGACGAATCTTTGACCGAGCCCGCGGTGATGCCCTCACGCATCCCGAACCTGCTCGTCAACGGTTCTTCCGGCATCGCGGTGGGCATGGCCACCAACATCCCGCCGCACAACCTCACCGAGGTGGTCAACGCCTGTCTCGCGGTCATCGACGATCCGGAGATCACGCTCGCCGGCTTGATGCAGCACGTGCCGGGGCCCGACTTCCCGACCGCTGGCATCATCAACGGCGCCCAGGAGATCGTCTCGGCATACAAATCCGGACGAGGGCGGCTGTCGATTCGCGCGCGCACCCATTTCGAGGAAGTCGGACGAGGTGATCGTCAGGCGATCGTGGTCACGGAGTTGCCCTATCAGGTCAACAAGGCGCGACTGATCGAGCGCATCGCCGATCTCGTGCGCGAGAAGCAGATCGAGGGCATCGCCAACGACGGCTTGCGCGATGAGTCCGACAAGGACGGCATGCGCATCGTCATCGAACTTCGGAGGGGCGAGAACGCGGAGGTGGTGCTCAACAACCTCTACGCGCAGACGCCGCTCGAGACGGTGTTCGGCATCAACATGGTGGCGCTGGTGGACGGTCAGCCCCGCCTGTTGTCGCTCAAGGAAATGCTCGAGGCCTTCCTCCGCCATCGGCGTGAGGTGGTCACCCGGCGCACGGTGTTCGATCTGGCCAAGGCCCGCGATCGGGCCCACGTGCTCGAAGGGCTCGCGGTGGCGCTCGCGAACATCGACGAAGTCATCGCGCTCATCAAGCGTTCGCCGACTCCGGCCGAAGCCAAAGTGGCGCTCGTCGAGCGAGCGTGGTCCTCGGGTGCGGTGCCCGAAATGCTGGCTCGCGCCAACAACGTGTCCACGCGTCCAAAGGATCTGGCTGCCGCGGTGGGTCTGCAGAGCGACGGCAGCGGGTATCGGTTGAGCGAGGTTCAGGCGCAGGCCATCCTCGACATGCGGCTCAACCGCCTGACCGGCCTCGAGCAGGACAAAATTGTCAGCGAGTACGCAACCCTGCTCGCCGAGATCATCGATCTGACCGACATCCTGGCCCGCGATGAGCGTCTCACCGAGGTCGTGCGTGCCGAGTTGCTCGCCATCCGCGACGAGTACGGCGATGCACGGCGTACCGAGATCAATCGCGACCACATCGACCTCGCCACCGAAGATCTGATCGAACCGCAGGATGTGGTGGTCACCATTTCCCACTCCGGGTACGCGAAGAGTCAGCCGCTCACCGAATACCAGACGCAGCGGCGCGGTGGTCGCGGCAAGGCGGCGACCGCCGTCAAGGACGAAGACTTCGTCGAGAAGTTGTTCGTCGCGCACACTCACGACACTCTGCTGTGTTTCTCGAACCGAGGCCGCGTGTACTGGTTGCGCGTGTTCGAGTTGCCGCAAGCGGGACGCAATGCGCGCGGTAAGCCGCTCGTGAATCTGATGCCGCTCGAAGAGGGCGAAAAGATCAACGCCGTGCTCGCGGTCAAACAATTCGACGATGAGCATTTCGTGTTCATGGCCACGAGCCATGGCACCGTCAAAAAGACGCCGCTGTCGGCGTACTCGCGGCCGCGTCCCTCAGGCATCATCGCCGTCGATCTGCGCGATGGCGACCGACTGGTCGGGGTGGGCCTGACCGACGGCACGCATGACATCATTTTGTGCTCGAACGGTGGCAAGGCCATTCGTTTCAACGAGTCCGAGGTGCGGCCCATGGGGCGTGACGCCACGGGCGTTCGCGGCATCAAGCTTGCCGAGGGTCAGGAAGTCATCTCGCTCGTTGTCGTCGGCGAGGGGCTCATCCTTACGGCCTCCGAAAACGGCTACGGCAAGCTGACGCCTCTCGAGGACTTCCCGCTGCACGGCCGCGGCGGCCAGGGCGTCATTGCGCTGCAGACCACGGAACGTAACGGCGCCACGGTGGCTGCACTGCAGGTCAGCACCGATCAGGAAATCATGCTGATCAGTTCGAGTGGCACGCTCGTGCGCACGCCGGTGGCACAGGTGTCCATCGTCGGGCGCAACACTCAGGGCGTGCGCCTGATCCGGCTCGATGAGGGCGAGCGACTCGCTGGCGTCGAAGGCATCGGTCTGCTGGCCGGCGAAGCGGACGAGGCCGGTGAGGAAACCGCCGAGACTTCCGCTGACGTTCCGGTCGACGCACCGAGAACCGATTCGGGTGAGCCGCTGCCTCACTAGTCGCCGCCATACTCTAGGTTGGGTTTTTACATGCGCGTATTCAATTTTGCCGCGGGTCCAGCGACCCTGCCTTTGCCCGTGCTCGAACAAGCCAGTCGCGAGATGACCGATTGGCAGGGCAGTGGCATGTCGGTGATGGAAGTCAGTCATCGCAGCAAGGCCTTCGTGGCGGTGGCGGAGCAGGCCGAGCGTGACCTGCGCGAGCTGATGGGTATTCCGGCGAACTACAAGGTGCTCTTCCTGCAGGGCGGGGCGACCGGTCAATTCACGGCGATCCCGCTCAACCTCGCGGCCCCGGGCGCCGTGGTGGACTACCTCAACACGGGCGCGTGGTCCAAGAAGGCGCTCGCCGAGGCGAAGCGCTACTGCACGGTGAACGTGGTGGCGGATGAAGCAGCCAGCCACTACAGCACCGTCCCCGCCGCAGACACGTGGAAGGTGAGTGCCGGAGCGAGCTATGTGCATTACACGCCGAACGAAACGATCGGCGGTGTGGAATTCGACTATGTCCCCGACACCGGTGCTGTGCCGCTGGTCGCGGATATGTCATCGACGATACTGTCACGGCCCATCGACGTCAGCCGTTTCGGCCTGATCTACGCCGGGGCGCAGAAGAACATCGGTCCCTCGGGTCTCGTCCTCGTCATCGTGCGCGAGGATCTGCTCGGACGGGCGCGAGCCGAAACGCCGCCGATCTGGGATTACGCGGTGATGGCGAAGGAAGGCTCGATGCTCAATACCCCGCCGACCTTCGGTATTTACATGGCGGGGCTCGTCTTCGAGTGGCTGAAGCGCGAGGGTGGACTCGGTGCGATTGGTGAACGCAATCGGCGCAAGGCGAGTCTGCTCTACGACTTCATCGATGCCTCGGGCTTTTACAAGAGCCCAGTCGCGCGTAATGCCCGCTCGTGGATGAACGTGCCGTTCACTATCCCGAACCCTGATCTCGAGAAGACCTTCTGCAGCGAGGCGCTCGCGGCGGGTCTCGCCAATCTCGAAGGGCACCGCTCGGTCGGTGGCATGCGGGCCTCGATCTACAACGCCATGCCGTTGCAGGGCGTTGAGGCTCTGGTCGCGTTCATGCGCGATTTCCAGCAACGCCACGGCTGAGAGCGCCGCATGCGATTTCGCGTCCAAACCCTGAACGACATCAGCGTTCGCGGCCTTGAGCGTCTGCCTCGCGATCGGTACGAGGTGGCCTCGAGTCTCGTCGAGCCGGATGCCATTTTGCTGCGCTCGGCCGACATGCACGCCATGTCGATTCCCCCGACTGTGCTCGCCGTCGGGCGCGCGGGCGCAGGGGTCAACAACGTGCCGGTGGCGGCGCTCTCCAAGCGTGGCATTCCGGTGTTCAATGCGCCAGGGGCGAATGCCAACGCCGTCAAAGAATTGGTGATCGCGGCGCTGTTTCTCGCAGCACGCAACATCTGTCAGGCCTGGGACTTCGCCCGCAAGCTCGAGGGCGATGATGCGGCTATCGACGTAGCGACGGAGCGCGGCAAGAAAGCCTTCGCAGGATTCGAGTTGCCCGGTCGTACCCTGGGTGTGATTGGTCTGGGGGCGATTGGCGTCGAAGTGGCCAATGCGGCGGAACGCCTCGGCATGCGCGTGATCGGCTATGACCCGAAGATCACTGTTCAGCGCGCCTGGCAGTTGTCTTCCTCGATCGAGCAGGCACTGACGCTCGACGACCTTTTCGCTCGCAGTCAGTTCGTCAGCGTGCACGTGCCGCTCGTCGAGGCAACGCGTGGCCTCGTCAACGCAGCGCGTCTGCGTTTGATGCCTCAGCAGGGCGTCGTGCTGAACTTTTCGCGGGCCGCGATCATCGAGGATGCCGCGGTGCTCGAAGCACTCGGCAGTGGTCGGCTGCACGCCTACATCTGCGACTTTCCGAGCAATGCCTTCAAGTCGCAGCCGCGCGCCATCGTGCTTCCCCATCTCGGGGCCTCGACGGGTGAGGCGGAGGACAACTGCGCCGTCATGGTGGCCGATACGCTGCGCGACTTTCTCGAGCACGGCGAGATCCGGCACAGCGTCAATTTCCCCGATGCCGCCTTGCCCCGTGTCCCGGGTGCCTCACGCATTGCAGTGGCCAACAGCAACGTACCCAACATGGTTGGCCAAATTTCAACGCTTTTGGCGTCCGCCGGACTCAACATCGCGGAGCTGCTCAACAAGTCGCGTGGCGAGTACGCCTACACGCTGATTGACGCCGAGGGTTCGGTCGATCCGGCGTTGCTGGGTCGAATTCGCGCCATTGATGGCGTACTCTCGGCGCGAGTGCTGTAAAGGGGGCAGGGGTGGCCAGCAAAAAAGCCAGCAAGACCAAGCGCGCGCCGGGCAAGGCTCGGACTGCGGCGCCGATCGACAACCTGCGCGGCCGCATCGATGCCGTCGATCGACAGTTGCACGCGCTACTCAATGAGCGTGCTGGGCTGGCACGACAGGTGGGAATCTCCAAGACCAAGCAGGGGCGCCTGGTCGACTTCTATCGGCCGGAGCGCGAGGCGCAAGTGCTGCGCATGGCCCTCGAGCGCAATGCACAGGCGCGTGCGACCGGCGGGGTAGAGCGGGGTAAACGTTCGGCAGGTGCTGCACTGCGAGACGAGGAGATCGTGCGTCTCTTTCGCGAGATCATGTCGGCCTGCCTTGCGCAGGAAGAGCCGCTGAAAATAGGTTTTCTGGGGCCTGAGGGTACGTTTTCCCAAGCCGCCGTATACAAGCATTTCGGGCATTCGGCGCGCGCCTTGCCGCTGTCGACGATCGACGAGGTCTTCCACGAGGTGGAGGCCGGTAATGCAGATTTCGGTGTGGTGCCCATCGAGAATTCCACCGAGGGCAGCGTCAATCACACCCTCGATCGGTTTCTGTCCTCGCCCTTGCACATCTGCGGTGAGGTGGAGCTGCGCATTCGCCAGAACCTGATGGGGAAGTTGAAGTCGCTGCGCGAGATCAAGCGGGTTTGCAGTCACCCCCAGTCGCTGGCGCAGTGTCGTCAGTGGCTGCAGGAAAACCTCCCGGACGTCGAGTTGATCCCCGAGTCCAGCAATGCCGAGGCGGCCCGGCGGGCCCGAGACGAAAAGGGCACGGCAGCGATTGCCGGTGAAACGGCGGCGGAGGTCTACGGGCTGACTATTTTGTGTGCCGATATCGAGGACCGGCCGGACAACACCACCCGGTTTTTGGTCATCGGCCGGCGCATGTTCGGCCCGAGCGGGCACGACCGGACCACGCTGCTGGTGTCGACCGGTCACACCGAAGCCCCCGGGGCGCTGCATCGTCTGCTCGAGCCCCTGGCACGCAATAAGGTTAGCCTGTCGCGGATCGAGTCCCGACCCTCCCAGCGGCGCAAGTGGGACTACGTTTTCTTCATCGATCTTGAGGGTCACATGGACGACCCGCCGGTTGCCCGGGCGTTGGGCCGGCTGAAGACCCGTGCCTCCCTTTATCGGGTGCTGGGTTCCTATCCGCGCGCAGTTCTGTAAACTTGGGCTGGATTATGTCTGGCCCTGCCTCCGAAACCGAAACTTCTGCTCGCTGGCGCGTCTCGCCCGTCGACTCGGTCGAGGCGGAGGTGGCGGTGCCCGGAGACAAGTCGATTTCGCATCGGGCGCTGCTCATGGGAGCAATCGCGGAGGGGCTCACCGAAATCGAAGGGTTTCTGGAGAGCGAGGATTGTCTGCGGACCCTCGAGGCACTGCGCAGCATGGGCGTTCGCATTCAGCAAGAAGGCGAGCAGTCGGTTCGCGTGCGCGGTGGCGGTTTGTTTTCCTTGCAGGCACCGAAGGAATCGCTCGACCTCGGCAATTCCGGCACGGCGATGCGTCTGCTCATCGGTTTGCTTTCGTGGCAGAAATTCGAAGCCACCCTGATCGGTGATTCGTCGCTGATGAGCCGGCCGATGGAGCGCGTGGCCTTGCCTCTGCGCATGATGGGTGCGCGCATCGAAACCAATGAAGGTACACCACCGGTCGTCGTTCGAGGCTGGGATCGCCTGCGCGGCATCCCGTACAAAAGTCCGATGGCGAGTGCACAGGTCAAATCGGCGCTATTGCTCGCGGGCCTGCGCGCGAGCGGCGAAACTCGGATCACCGAGCCCTCGACCTCGCGCGATCATACCGAGCGCATGTTGAAGGCCTTCGGCGTGCCGTTGCGTCAGGAAGGCACCACGATCGCGGTGAAGCCCGTGCAGCGCTTGCGCGGCACGCGCATTGACGTGCCGGGAGATTTTTCCTCAGCCGCGTTTTTTCTCGTTGGTGGCAGCATTGCGCGCGGCGGTACGCTGCGACTGCGCAACGTCGGCATGAACCCGACGCGGACTGGGCTGCTTGAAATCTTGAGTGCCATGGGCGCCGACATTGCGGTCGAAGGGCTCTCGACGCACGGACCTGAACCGGTCGCGGACCTCGTGGTTCGACCGGCCTCGCTGCGGGGCATCGAGGTGCCACTTGAACTCGTGCCTCGCGCGATCGACGAATTCCCGGCGTTCTTCATTGCGGCCGCGTGCGCGGAGGGACCATCCATCCTGCGCGGAGCCGAAGAGCTGCGAGTCAAGGAGACCGATCGCATCGCCGTAATGTCGCGCGGACTCACTGCACTCGGCGTGCGGCATCGGGTGTTGCCTGACGGCATGCTCATCGAGGGCCGCAAAGGCACTGGGACGGTGTTTTCTGCGGGCACGGTCGACAGCGGCGGTGACCATCGCGTGGCCATGGCGTTCGCCATGGCCTCGTTGCAGGCTGCGGGCCCGATCGATGTGCTTAACACGGCGAACGTCGCTACCTCCTTCCCGGGCTTTGCCGAACTCGCCCGTTCCTGCGGCTTCGAGCTGGAGGAATCTTGACCGACCGGCACCCCGCCGCGGTGGCGGTGGTGGCGGTAGATGGTCCGTCCGGTTCCGGCAAGGGCACGGTCTGCCGGCGGCTCGCCCAAACTCTCGGTTGGCACCTGCTCGACAGTGGCGCGTTGTATCGCTTAGTCGCTGTCGCTGGCCAGCAGGGCGGCTTGACCGCCGACGACGTCGATGGTCACGCGGCCTTGGCCCGTTCAATGGATGTGGCCTTTACGGTGGCCGAGGATGGCGGTGAGCGGATCCTGCTGGGTGGCTCCGAAGTCACGGCGTCGGTCCGCGATGAGCGCACGGGGCAGGGTGCTTCGCGGGTGGCGGCGTGGCCAGCGGTGCGCGAGGCCCTGTTTGAACGCCAACGTCGATTTGCGGAGCCGCCCGGTCTGATTGCCGACGGGCGGGACATGGGGACGGTCGTTTTCACCGACGCACCCCTCAAGGTATTCCTTACGGCGAGCGCCGAGGAACGGGCCCTGAGGCGCTATAAGCAGTTGAAAGATAAGGATCCCGCTGTTAGTCTTGCCGCCCTTTCGCGGGAGATCGCCGAGCGCGACCTGCGGGATTCAACCCGCAGCGTGGCACCGCTCAGGCCTGCGTCCGACGCGTTCGTCATCGATTCGACCGGGGTCCCCGTCGAAGCGGTGGTGGAACGGGTGATCGAACTCGGACGCGCGCGCGCCCTGTGGCGCTGACCCCAACGAAATCAGTCGATCCGTTTTT
>Ga0315900_10011017_pt1 | contig 11235 bp, 12 predicted proteins | sample LakEriMetagenome_FD_203521 | JGI IMG/M metagenome (GOLD analysis project Ga0315900, IMG submission 203521) | Freshwater fungal communities from buoy surface, Lake Erie, Ohio, United States - Buoy 12 MA114 | ecosystem: Environmental > Aquatic > Freshwater > Lake > Lake biofilm | place: USA: Lake...
TGGAACCCGCTGGGATGGCGGCTACGAGTCGGGCGACACCGTCAGCCAGTACTACGACAACCTCGTGGGCAAGCTCATTTGCTGGGGTTCCGATCGCGAGACTGCGATTCGTCGCACACTGCGCGCTTTGCGTGAATTCCGCATCGAGGGAATCTCCACAACGATTCCCGCCGACCTCGCCATCCTCGAGCATCAAGACTTCGTTGACGGCATTCACTCCACCAAGTGGGTTGAAGACACCCTTGATCTCAGCAACGTTGGAAGCACTGCAACGGTTGCTGACGGCGAGTCCGAAGCCAAGGTCCAGCGCGACGTCGACGTCGAAGTCAACGGCAAGCGCTTCTCGGTGAAGGTCTTCGTTCCCGAATCACAGGCCGGTGCCGTTGTTGCTGGCGGTGCTGCCGGAGGCGCAAGCCGTCCTCGTCGCTCAGGCGGCTCAGGTGCCGGCGGTTCCGGTGGCGGCTCGGGCGCAGTTTCCGTCCCCATGCAGGGAACCATCGTCAAGATCCTCGTTGAGGTCGGTCAGGAAGTCGAAGCAGGTGCAACCGTGTGCGTGCTCGAAGCCATGAAGATGGAAAACAACATCACCGCCGACAAGGCCGGCACCGTCAAGGAGATCAAGGTCGCTCCTGGCGATTCCGTTGGCTCCGGCGATGTCGTTGTGGTGATCGAGTAGTTTAAGGTCTAGGAGTTTTTCCACTGCCCACAACGATCAGGGTAAGTCGACAAAAAATCATTCCAACCCAACGTTGGCGGCGGCCAACTTCGGGATTAGGAGAAATAGTCAAATGGCCAGCCTTGCCTCTCGAGACATGAAACTGATGGACGACTCTAAGCCTGGTGTGGTCCCGCTGTTCCTGCCATATGTGAATGACGCCATGCGCGCCAACGTTGCTGATCAGCTTCAAACGAGATGGTTGGGGCAAGGGCCTGGCGTAGACGCTTTCGAGGAGGAGTTTCGTTCCGCAGCCCTTGAGGGTCACAGCAATCCAGTCGCGGTTAGTTCTGGTACAGCCGCCCTCCACCTCGCCTACATCTTGGCCCTTGAGTCACGCGGGATTCAGCAGGGCGACGGAGAGGTGATCGCACCAGTGTTCACCTGCACCGCCACAAACCTTCCGTGGATTTATCTCGGAATGGAAATTCGATGGGCTGACATTGAACCGGAAACGATGAACATTTCGCTTCAAAGCATTGAGCGTTTGATTGGACCGAAGACTCGTGCAATTTCGGTCGTCCATTACGGAGGGCATCCCGCAAATCTTGCAGGAATCAGAGCACTTGCCGCAGACGCTGGAATTCCAATCATTGAAGACGCAGCTCAAGCCCTTGGTGGTCGATCGCAGGGGAATCGGATTGGTTCCGACGCCGAATTCGCCATCTTTAGCTTCCAGGCGATCAAGCACATCACCACCGGTGACGGTGGAATGCTCGTCACAAATGATCCCGAATTGGCAGCGACGGCTCGCCGGTTGCGCTGGTTCGGCATCGACCGCAAAGGAAAACAGGGTGGGACTTGGGAGAACGACGTAACAGAAATTGGCTACAAGTACCAGATGACCGACGTCAGTGCAGCGTTGGGCCGAGGGGGTTTGGCTGACCTTGAGGAGATCCTGGACCACAGGACGAATCTCCTCGACAGATACAGCCACAACACGAAAACTGAAACTCGGACTCGTATTCTCAACGTTCAGGCCAGCAGCGATGATCGCCACGCAGCCTGGCTTGCGACGATCGTGGTCGAGCAGGGCGATCCGGCATCTCTCCAACTCGCGCTTCGAAATGCGGGCATCGAAGCAAACCCAGTCCATTATCGCAATGACCGCTACTCAATCTTTGATGGTCGGGCAACAGGCGACTGCCCCGAAATGGACCTGCTCGATGGTCGCTACCTCTGCCTTCCAGTTCACATGGGGGTGACGGTCGGAGACGTGGACCGCGCGTGCGAAGTTATCAGCGGAGTTTGGTGACTCATTGTCATGACATCAGACAACCTCGGCATACGGAAGATGAACTTCGCTGACCTGCCGTGGTTTATCACTTTACGAAACTCTGTCCGCGATTTCTTGCATGATCCGTCTGAATTCTCGATTTCTGAGGCTGAAGATTGGTACCACGCGACCAAACCTGACTTCAGAGTGATCTCGCGAGATAACAAACCAGTCGGATATTTCAGGCTGAGCGCCCATGCTTCAAATCCTTTTTGCCTCTGGGTCGGAGCCGATATCGATCCAAAATATCAGGGTCACGGTATTGCCCGTGAGGCGTACGAGAAATTCCTCCCCGAATTCGCCCGTGAATTTGAATGCAGCGAGTTCCGGTTACGCGTGCTGCCAGCAAATGTCCGGGCGATCGGCTTATACCTTTCCCTCGGGTTCCGCACCTTGTCAGTAGAAACAACCGTCTCTCCTGATGGACGGTCAATTCTGGTGACGGACTACACGATGACACGACTCGCTAGACCGAAAACGCCCAACGAGCTTGGAGATGATCCGATTGAATTCATTTCTAAATCATTACCCACCGCTCGAAGCTAAAACGTGCGCGTACCTCGTAGCCTGCTTTGAGGGCTCACGTCCGAACGTCGCCGGAACGCATGATCTAGCGACAACAATACGGCGGCACCTTTCTGCTATCGATGCCTACGGCGAAACGCCGAGCGTTCGCCTCACAAAAGTAATCTTCATCGTGAACTGCGTTGGCCTAAAAAATGAATCCCTCGAAACAACCACAGTTGGCGATCATGTAATTTCGATTATCAGGCGTCCCAACAACGGTTATTCGTACGGAGCATGGGCTCGAGGAGTACACCACCTGCTCGATGACGATGACCCGCCAGACTTCGCATTCTTGATCGAGGATGACTATCTCCCGTCCATGAAACGTTTTCTCGATCCTTTCATCGACAGGATCACCGGTCACGGTTTTGTCGCACAGCATTTGAGCAATATTCCCGGCGTTGCACCTCTCCACGCGTCGACAAGCAATGGGCTCCTTGACCTACACGCCACACAAAGCACGTTCGAAAAATTTGGGGCCTCGTTCATCTATTACCCGTACGAATTGGGTGCCGATGACTACGTAATGGGCTGCGAAAATCAAATCACGTTCCTTAGCCTCTTACAACTGGCGGGGTTTGGTCTTTCGAGTATCCAAGATTCCTGGTCAGTTCCTCATCTCCAGGACGGCACAATCATTGAGAGGGGGCTGAAAGATGCGTCTGCGCCGCTATCGCCCATCCCCTAAGCACGCCAATTCTCGTCCACACGTCGGCTTTGTGGTGCTTGTAGGCAACAACGAACCATGGGTGAAGTACTCGCTGTCATCTGTACTCTCGCAGCAAGGAGCATTTGATCTCAGCGTGTTGGCCATCACACTCAACTCGACCGACACGTCGAGCGATTCAATTGAATCAATGGCGCCCGCGTTTGCAGCCCAGAAAATCCCCTATTACCGAGCTCAGCTTTCCGGTTCGAAGCCGCATGAGCTTCGGGAGATAATCGAAACAAATGGTCGACTCCGCTCTTGGAGTCACCTCTCAATTTTAAGAGGTTCCGACATAATGATTTCGCCGGAACGAACTGCTGCACTTCTCGGCGAACTTCAGCTTGACAGTGCAGCGTCTACCTCTTCTCATTCAATATTTTTCCGTGGAATTAACAACTTTTGGATTCATGAAACAGTTCAACGCCACCGTTTTGACGGACAGCAATCTCCATCATCCTTTGAACCTGTCCAAGCATCCCTCGTCAAATTCTCTGAAGCGATACTCAGCGATTGCGAAAATCCCATAATTGATTTCGGATTGCTGCTCGTAACAGCACTCCCAGAAAAACATTCCACCGTGACAACGCCAATGGCCTTAACGCACGCAAACGCAGGACGGTTCAATTTACCGATGACCCCCCACGATCGTCTAGATCGACTGCGCGAATTGGATGCGTCAGCAAACCCAACCCTTAGATTCGATGAAAGAGAACTCTCGCAGGAATCCCGAACCCTCGGCATCGTCTATGAGAATGAGGCTTTGTAGAAAGTTTTGCACCCCGCTATCGCAGGATCCGAAGAATCTTCTGCGCGGCACCTAGCGATAAAAGCCATCAACCTGTTATAAGCGATGGACTCGTCCAGTGCTGACTCGTCGCCAATTTCGACAAGAACTGATTCCAGTCCCACCACATCCCTCCGAGCTCTAAGGATCAGTATTCACCCCTATAGGTTTCTCGGATCTACAAAGAATTCTGTCTCAGACTTCACATCCACAACGCGGATCAAGCTGGATCCATCAAAGAACGGGACTGTCGACATCCGACTATCGATGCCGACAGGAATGCGGATCGACCACTTAACCCTGTGATCGATTTGTGCTCTCTCCTCAGGCGACAAAACGCACAGCGCACTGCCATTGGGCTTTACCAACAACTGGCCAGACGATGGATGAGTGAGGATCTTTGAAACCATCACCGTCGGGAATGGTTTCGGAGACAACCTCAATCTGCTTTGCACCAATCGACTCGAGCACCTCAACCACCCTTCGCTCATGACAGTTCCAGTGGTGGGTCGCTCCGTCCCAGAACTCCGCCCACTTGACATTGTCGGACTTAATGTCCTGATGCTCCAACACCGACTGCACTAATTCCCAAGGAGCACCACCATCTCTCCACATGTCGATTGTGCGATAGACATCGGGAGCCACGATGAGAATTGGGCTACCGGGCTTCGCAATACGCTCCATGTCAGCAAGGAACGTTCTGACGAAGTGCCAATCCAGATGTTCGACCACATGACCGAGGAAGATTGCGTCGAACGTTCCATCGGCAAATGGATATGGCTCGTTTGCGGCTACGACCAGATCTGGCCGAGTCTCGTAGTTCTCCCAAACATCAACATTCAACCACCCGTCCGCATAGTGAGTTCCACAGCCGACATTGAGCAGTTGCAGGTCTTGTTTCCTGCCCTTAAACAGTCTCACGAGATGTCCTTCTGAGGCGATTGAATCGTGCGCGAGCCGTCATCCACAGGAAAGTACCAACCTTGACCGTACTGCTCGGCCGGAGGCATATCGGAACGATGGTTAATCCCCGAGAAGTGGGCGATAAGTGAGCGGCGAAGAAGCGTTGGATCTTTCGCCATAGAGCCCTGATGTAGCAGTCGACCGTGCCACAGAAGGACATCACCGCGGTTCGGGAGATAACTGCGCACCGTCGCTCCCCGTCGTTCTATCTCCTTAGTGAAGAGCGGAGTGAGGATCCGCTCGGACGCCGTGGGCCACGAGTGGTTCCGCTCCTCCGGTTTGAGCGCATTCATTATTTTTTCCTGCGTAACTTGCGGCCACCGATGAGACCCTGGAACGTACTGAAACGGCCCCGAGTCTGGGTTAACTGTTTCGAGAGCGATCCAAGCTGCGATGTAATAGTCCCCAACATGCACCGGGTTGAGGTACGAGTCCTGGTGCCAAGCGCGTGTCGTGGTCTTCCATCCAGTGAGGTTTAGATGAGTCCCGACGGGCTCTCCAACCAATGTCTGCATCTGTTCCTGAAGTGGTCCCCATGTCAACAGGTCGAGGATCTCGGTGTGCTCACGATAGGGCGTGGAGTAATCCCACCCCATCGGGCGGACCACCTCGAAATCATCCACTGTCCCCGATCCGTTTGAAGCGAGCCAGCACTGTTCATATTTCCGAAGCAAGTCTTCCGGCATGAAGTTTGGTAAGAGCACGACACCGTCGTCGTTCCAGTCATTAGCGCCTGGCACCTGCTTCACCGTTAGAGCCTTTAAGTCTGTCCGGCCTCGTTGATCGGTATCACCGTTCTTGCCCGATCTCAACCTGAATCGATTAAACATTTTCGGCCCGAACCTCACTTGACTCGATCGGATCAATCGGTATCCAACGACGAACCTGCCGATTCCGCAGATCATCAGCAAGGGCCGACACCGAATCGACATCGTTTATACGGGCAAGAAAGCGACCTATGCCAAGGGCATCAGCCACCCCAGCTGGATCGTCCACGAGGAGTTCGCGCTTAAGGAATGGGGATCCGGAATCCACCAATTCCTCCCAAAATTCATGACTGGGATTCAGGGCTTTCCCCGACCGGATCGTACTCAGTCGCTTCAACAGTGATCGGGCGTCGGGAGGTAGGTAATTGGGATTCCATCTTCTAGCGGAAACGACCACAGGATCAGTCATGATGACTTCGAGACGCTTCTCGAAGTCATCATGAAATTTAGAAACCAATGAGTTGTAACTAAAGACAGCCGACGCAGAGAATCCACGCGTCAAGAAATGTCGAGTGAGAGCTATTTCCCCGAACGCGATGATGTGCTTCTTGAGGAGCGGATACCGGTAGGCATCGATGAAGTCACGGAGCACCCCAGACTCGATTGCTCTGCGCCCGAAAGCAAGGAAGTACGACTGAAGGTGAAAGGCGACCTGCCAGGAGTCAGTGATCGACCACACGTCGGTGCCCAGTCCCCATCCTCGATCGAGCAGTTGAGAAAGCCCATGGAATGGCCCGGCACACGAATCATTGACAAGGTAGAGACGGTCGACATCTGGCAGCAGATGGTTCAGTGTCTCAATTGCCGCAAACCAAGAGGCGAAGTCCCACCCATAGTTCGAACGCCAATAGAGCAAATCTGAGCCAATCGAGCTCGACGGCTCAATGGGTGATGTGTCCACCAAGACAACAGGAACCGACTCAGTGGTGAAGGATTCGACCAGATTCTCAATTGAAGTCGTCGGAGATCCAGCTGGCCGATAGGTAGAAATAATCGCGAGTGACCGTGATTCGCGCACCCGTCTTTCAAGCCGATGCTCATCCCCGATCTGTCCTCGGATCGAAGAAGCACCGATACGGCCTTGATGCATCATTGGGACAAGCGGAGACCCCGGCGCCCGTACATCACCGGCGAAGATCTCAATCTCCGAATCAGTATCGACGATTCTTATGACGTGAATGTCGCTCAGAAATCCCGACACGTCGAATACGAATCCACAATTTAGCGATGTCAATCCGGACTGTTTGACATCGCTACGGGGCACGTCAGCGGTTGTTTGAGCTACTTCGAAGTCATCAACAAAAATTGAGATTGCACATTGACGTGTCGGATCACTTTCGTCGAATACCCATCCCCGGATTACAGGCTCCCAATCGTCGACAGAACCAACGTACCTCGGAAAGTCCGATCTTCGATCACTCATACGCATTTTCCTATGTCCGCACAACTTCTATCCGCTGGGTCAGGTTAGCAGTTGTCCCTCGGTTGTTGATAACTAGTCGCTTTCAGGACCCTGCGAGGACAGGTTCGACTGCAGCGATGTCGTTGTGGTGATCGAGTAGTCGATCGCTACCGCACCCAACCACTGGGTGAGGGCAACGGAAGATCGAGATAGGTGACGATGCCGGGCTTTGCCTCGCACACCGACGCAACTGCATCTACGGCAGGCAGCGATGTCATCACCATTCCCAGCACCATGTAGTCGCTGAATGATTTCGCCTTGAAATCCTTCGGCGGGAACACTTCGAGTTTCGTGCGAACTGACGGCATGCCGTCAATCTCGACGACGTAGCCGTGCTCAACCTTCCAGTCCGGCTCCAAGGTGCGGCCCTTACGCCAGCGGACATCACAGGAAACGATCTTGCGGTCGCCGACCCAGCCTTGCCAACTCGCCGACACTCCGGCAACACAGCCGGCGTCGATCGACCAAGAGTCGAGATCAAGGAACTCCGTCGTGATCGCGTACTCGGTCTCGCAACGAACCTCGTCGAACTCGATGCCAAGCGCCTCACCCATCAGATAGACCGCATCACCGAAGACCGCAGTCCCCTGCTTCGTCATTGCCGACAAGTTCGGGTCATCGGGAAGCAATCCGTAGCCAACCGATTTCTCGGTATCGCCAGAGTCGTAGCCAGTGGAATCAACTGACTCGAGCATGCGAATTGAATCGATCCGATCGCAGACGCCCGCCGAGACGATTCCGAGAAGATTCGCCATCCCAGGGTTCATTCCAGAACCAAAGATCGAACTGTTGCCCTGGTTACACGCATCGATAATTCGTCGACGATCCGCACCCAGCGCATGGCCGGTAATGAAACCGGCAGTGGCAGTGATGTTGATGCCACTTTCCAGAATGCGAACCATGTGGTCGACATCAGGCCACTTCGGGTTATAGACAACGCAATCGGGCTTTAGTGCCAGCAACGCATCGATGTCGTTTGTTGCGAGCACACCAATGGGGTCGATGCCGCACAACTCACCCACGTCGCGCCCGACCTTGTCTGGTCCCCAGGCATAACAACCGACGATCTCAAGTTCAGGATTCGCAGCCGCCGCAATCACCGAACGTTGGCCGACGTTGCCCGTCGTCCATTGCACTACCCGATATACCCGCGATGACATCTGTTCCCCCAGATTCAGCGATGCCCAAAGGGCCTGTAAACCACCGAGGGTAGGCCGTGAGAATGACTAACGGGTGGAGATGACGAGCGTCCCACCAACGGTGTCGGGCCAGCCTCGATTCAGCTCGCCGCCGATGCCAGTTCCGTACACCATCAACACCACAGCGAATCCAAACGGACCAAGTGGGAGGGCCAACGGCGTCCATGGCAACAGCGCACGAAGTCCACTTTGAGATGCCGATGGTCGACCGCCATCGACGTACCGGACGACTCGCAACCCGAACACCATCTTGCCCAACGTCCGCTGTGCGAAAAAGGTGAAAATGAAGTCGTACGCAACCCCAAAAGCCAAGGCTGCAGGAAGCAACCAACCGGGACTCGCAAACTGCAACTGCCCATCGATGGTCTTCGCCGTCAGAGCGATGACGATCAGCACAGGCAACGCAATGACTGCGAGGTCGACCGCTCGAGCGCCAAAGCGCGGGCCGGGCGCAGCAAGGCTGAATGGGCCGGAAGCAGGGAAATCCTTGGCTGTCGGACTTTTTCGAGGACTACTGATTGGATCGGTCTGCTCACTCTGCTGCATCAGACAATGCCTCGGCCATCGATGGGTGAACAAAAAGCGACTCATGAAGGTCGTTGACGCGCAAACCCGCGCTCACGGCGAGGGCCAGCACGGCAATGAGTTCTGCAGCATGGCGACCAACAATCGAGCCACCTAGAACAACGCCGGTGGCGGGATCGGAAACGATCTTCACAAATCCGCGCGAGTCGTCCTCAATAAGTGCCTTTGCATTTGCCGAGAACGGCACCTTTGTTACGCGGATCTTGCGGCCCATCGCGAACGCGTCAGCTTCCGCTAACCCAACATCGGCGATTTCCGGTTCTGTAAAAATCGCCGATGCAGCTTTTTCATAGTCAATGTGGCGATGCGGTCCGACGTGCAGGCCCATTGCGTGTTCAGCGATCTTGCGGCCTTGTAGCGATGCGACTGAAGACAGCGGAAGCTTCCCTGAGACGTCGCCAGCGGCATACACATGTTTCAGCGAACTCTGGCAGTTGTGATTGATCTTCACGTAGCCGTCGACCAACTCAACACCTGCCTCGACAAGGCCAAGGTTGTCGGTATTCGGAATCGAACCAATAGCCAAAAGCGCGTGCGATCCATGCACGACACGACCGTCGGTGCATTCGATCGTTACGCCATCAGCGCTCACTGCTCCACTGAGCGCCTTTGCACCTTTCAGCAAACGAACACCGCGCGCAAGGAAGTCCGCTTCAAGCGCGGCGGCAACCTCAGGGTCCTTCAGAGGAAGAACCTGTTGGCGACTCACAATGAGCGTGACCTCACTGCCGAAGGACTTGAACATATGAACAAACTCAACGCCGGTGACGCCTGAGCCGATCACAACCAAATGTTCTGGAAGTGAGGACGGCGGATACGCGTCGCGTGTTGTGAGCATCCGTTCGCCATCGACGTGCGCCCATTCCGGGATTCGAGGGCGACTGCCAGTAGCGATCAAGACGACATCGGCCTCGATCTCGAGAGGACCATCCGCCGTCTCAGCCATGACCTGATGCGGACCGACCAGCCGACCCGTGCCTTTCAGGAGAGTGACGCCCTGACTTTCAAGCAGCGATGTCGTCGACCGTTCGAGGCGCTTACCGATCGTGTCGATCCGGTGGCGGAGAGCGTCGAAATCAAGTGTGGCCGAGACGTTTGTCAGACCCATGCGCTGGGCATCATTGATGGTGCCGAGTGCTCCGCCTGTGGCGATCATGGCCTTTGAAGGAATGCAGTCACGTAAATGTGCTGCGCCACCCACAAGATCTTTTTCGATCATCGTGACTTCAGCACCGAAACGAGCGGCGTACGTGGCGGCAGTATTTCCCGCCGGTCCCCCGCCGATGATCACGAAGCGCTTCGCCATGGAGTTGAGGCTACCGGTCAAAGATCATCGCGATACCGCAGAAGAACCACCCACGAGCAGAGTTCACACCGGGTTCACGAATCCTCAGTGAGTCGCTCTCTCGATCGAACGTAAGCGATGGTCCGAAGTGAAGACCCGACGAGTGAGGCCAAGACCAATCACCGTGACGCTTGTCGCGACGGAACCAAGAATCAGGTACATGATCGCAAGCTGCACGGTGACTGCGTCGACTGCGTCGACACCAGCGAGCACAAGACCGGTCATTGCGCCAGGCAGGAAAACAAGACCAACCGCTTTCGTAGATTCAATCTGTGGCACGAGTGCGGTTCTCAAGGCGGAGCGCACATAGGGCCGAGACGCGTCTTGCCAGGACTGGCCAAGCGCGAGGCGAGCCTCGACCTCATCGCGCTTTTCTGAGAGTTCGCCGACAATGCGCCGACCGATAAGCACGGAGGCTGTCATCGAGTTCCCGATCATCATCCCTGCCAGCGGAACGATTGTCCTGCCCTCGACAGGGAAGACCTGAAATCCAAAAATGACGGAAAGGCTCACGACGACAACTGTGAGCATTGAGATTGTTCCGAGAAGGAAGATTCCAGGAACTTCCTTTGCTCTGCTGCCGATCGTGAAGCCGGCAAAGCCAATCATGATCACGACCCACAACCACGCCCACCACACAGACGCGTTGGAATCGAGCACAAGCCGCAACGCGAAGCCAACCAGAAGCAATTGCACTGCAGCGCGAGCTGAAGCCCACAGGATCGACCGAGAAAGCTGCAAACGCTGCGAGAACGAAAGGGCAATGGCGACCACCACCAGCACGAAGGAGCCAAGCAAACCCGCCCATCCGACATGTGTTGCGTTCATGACTCGTCCTCTGACATTCCCCGCGTGAGATAAGC
>Ga0315900_10011018_pt1 | contig 11235 bp, 11 predicted proteins | sample LakEriMetagenome_FD_203521 | JGI IMG/M metagenome (GOLD analysis project Ga0315900, IMG submission 203521) | Freshwater fungal communities from buoy surface, Lake Erie, Ohio, United States - Buoy 12 MA114 | ecosystem: Environmental > Aquatic > Freshwater > Lake > Lake biofilm | place: USA: Lake...
TGTCGGTCGGGTCCTGGAACACCATCTGGATGGCCGCGCGCTGCGGCGTGCGCGCGAAGGCGCGTGCCGGTGTCTCGGCCAGGTCCTGCCCCTCGAAGACGATGCGGCCCTCAGTCGGGTCCAGCAGCCGGGTGAGCAGTCTCACCAGGGTGGACTTGCCGCAGCCCGATTCGCCCACCAGCCCCAGGCTCTCGCCCGGGGCCAGGTCAAAGGACACATCGTCCACCGCGTGCAGGAACGAGCCGCGCCTGCCGCTGACCGGGAAGCGCTTGTGCAGGCGCTCCACCCGCAGCAGCGGCTGCCCGGTGGCGGTTGACGGAGTGTGTGTTTCAGCCTCGCGCATGACGGGCCTCCTGTTCGCCATCGGGCAGCGCGGCGCTGATGCTGATGTGGGTGCCGGTGCCGCCCGCGCGGCCCTCCTCGCCCAGCGGGTGCCAACAGGCCACGGCGTGTTCCTGCGCGGCATCCAGCGCGGGCGTGCTGCTGCGGCAGCGGTCGTCAGCGCGGTCGCACCGTTCGGCGAAGCGGCAGGCCGGCAGGTCGCCGCGCCGCAGGTCGGGCAACTGGCCCGGCACGGGCGCAAGGGACTCCAGCGCGGTGTCCGGCCCCGGTGTGGACGACATCAGGCGGGCGGTGTAGGGGTGGCGCGGTTGCGCGAACAGGCGCGCGGTCGGTGCAGACTCCACCGCGTGGCCGGCGTGCATCACCACGATGCGGTCACAGTAGTCGGCCACCAGGGCCAGGTCGTGCGTGATGAACAGCGTGGCCATCTGGCGCTCGCGCGCCAGGGTTGTGATGAGGTCCATGACCGAGGCCTGGGTGGTCACGTCCAGGCCCGTGGTGGGCTCGTCGGCGATCAGCAGGCTGGGCCGGCAGGCCAGGGCAATGGCGATCATCACCCGCTGGCACATGCCGCCCGACAGCTCGAAGGGGTAAGCCTTCGCCCGGCGTTCCGGGTCGGCGATCGCTACCTCGCGCAGCGCCTGCACGGCGCGCTCGCGGTAGGCCAGACCGAGGTCCGGCCCGGTGTGGCCGCGCACGGCCACGGCGTGGCGCCGCAGCACGTCCTCGATCTGCTGGCCCACCGGGCGGATGGGGTTGAGCGCCGTGCGCGGGCTCTGGAAGATCATGGAGATCTCGCGACCGCGCAGGTCGGCCAGGGTGTCCGGGCTGGCCTTCAGCAGGTCCACCCCGCCAAACCGCACCTGCCCGCCTGTGACCTTGGCCGCCGCATCGCTGATGCCCAGCATCGCGTACGACAGCACCGATTTGCCCGAGCCCGACTCGCCCACCAGCGCCACGATCTCGCCCTTGCGCACCTGCAGGTTCACGCCCTGCAGGGCCCGTACGGTGCCACTGCGGGTGCGGAACTCCAGACCGAAGTCGCGCACCTCCAGCAGGGGCGGCTGCGCAGCGCTCATCGGGGAACTCATGGACGGGTTGATGCTCAGTTCTGTGGCCGGGTTCATGTCCGCCTCCGGGGGTCGAACAGGTCGCGCAGCGCATCGCCCAGCAGGTTGAAGGAGAACACCGCCAGCATCAGCACCGCGCCCGGAAAGAAGCTCACCCACCACTCGCCCGAGACGATGAACTGCGCCCCTTCCGCCACCAGGATGCCCCACTCCGGGGTGGGCGGGCGCACCCCCAGGCCGATGAAGCTCAGGCCGGCGGCGTTGAGGATGGCCCATCCCAGGTTGAGACTCACCTGCACCATGGCCGGCGGCAGGATGTTGGGGAACAGGTGCACGGCCAGGATGCGCAGGTCGGTGTTGCCGCTCAAGCGCGCGGCCTCCACGAAGCCGGCGCTGCGCCGCACGTTGGTCTCGGCCCGGGCCACGCGCACGTAGAAGGGCAGGTTGATGATGGCCGTGGCCAGCACGATGTTGCCCACCGTGTTGCCCAGCGCCGCCACGATGCCCATGGCCAGCACGAACAGCGGGAAGGCCATGATGGTGTCGGACAGGCGGGTCACCACCACGTCCCACCAGCCGCCGAAGTAGCCTGCGGCCAGCCCCAGGGGAATCCCCACCACGAAGGACGCCGCCACGGCGGCCACGGCGATGCCCAGGTCCAGCCGCGTGGCCACCACCGTGCGCGACAGGATGTCACGCCCCAGCGCATCGGTGCCGAACCAGTGCGCGGCCGAGGGGGGCTGCAGGGCGATGCTCGTGTTCGTGGCCAGCGGGTCGTAAGGCACGATCCAGGGGCCCACCAGGGCCAGCAGCACGAACAGGGCGAACAGGGCGGTCGCGACCAGGGTCACCGGGTTGTCGGCCAGCACGTGGCGTGCGTGCTGCAGGTGGCGCAGGGTGGCGGCATTCATCATCGTCTCAATTTCACAAGCTCTCAGTGCTCCAGGCTGACGCGTGGGTCGATCAGCGTGTACAGCAGGTCCACCAGCAGGTTCAGCAGCACGAACAGCACGCCCATGGCCAGCACGAAGCCTTGCACGGGGGCGTAGTCGCTGGCGGTCAGCGCGTCGATCGCGTAGCTGCCCACGCCGGGCCAACCGAAGACCTTTTCCACCACCACGCTGGAGCCCAGCATGAAGCCGAACACCATGCCCAGGGTGGTCACCACCGGCAGCAGCGCGTTGCGCAGCGCGTAGCGCACCAGCACCGTGGCGGAGGACAAGCCGCTGGCGCGCGCCGTGCGCACGAAGTCCGCGCTCAGCACCTGCAGCATGGAGGCGCGCGTCATGCGGGCGATTGGCGCCAGCACGAACACCGCCATGGTCAGCACGGGCAGGATCAACTGGCGCAGGCTTGCCCACCACAGCGAGGGGTCGCGCACCAGCGCGGCATCGATCAGGTACAGGCCGGTCACGGCCGGGGGCGGCGAGAACACCGGGTCCAACCGTCCCAGCGGCGCCGGCGCCCAGCCCAGCAGGAAGTAGAAGACGTAGGCCAGCAGCAGCCCGGTGAAGAAGGTGGGCAGCGACACCCCCATGGTGGTGACCAGGCGGCACACCTGGTCGATCCACGAGCCGGGTCGCGTGGCGGCCATCACGCCCAGCGGGATGGCCACGGCGCAAGACAGCAGCAGCGCCAGCAGCACCATCTCCAGCGATGCCGGCAGCCGCGCCAGCAACTCCTGCAGCACCGGTTGGCCGGTGGTGAGGGAGACGCCAAAGTCGCCGCGCGCGATGTCGGCCACGTAGCGCAGGAACTGCTCGGGCAGGGGGCGGTCCAGGCCCAGGGTCTTGCGAACCTGCTCCACCGCCTCCTGCGTGGCCGCGCCGCCGGCGAAGTAGGCCGCCGGGTCGCCTGGCAGGGCGCGTGTGAGCAGGAAGGAGATGACCATCACCCCCAGCAGGTTGGGCAGCGCGCCGAGCAGGCGCCGGCCGATCAGGCGGATCATGTGCGCACCTCTGAAGGAACCGCCGTGCCCGGCATGCGGCCTTGCACGCCGTCCAGCACCGCCTGCAGCGGGGCAGCCCAGCCGACGATGCCGCCCTGGGCCACGATCATCTCGATGGTGGCCGCCTTGAATTCGGGAAAGTAGCTGGCCGTGGCCTCTTCCACCAGCAGGCCGTCGTAGCCGCGGTCGTTGGCCTCGCGCATGGTGGTCTGCACGCAGACCTCAGTGGTGACGCCTGCGAACACCAGATGCGTGACACCGAGTCGTAGCAAGGTGCCCTGCAGATCGGTGCCGTGGAAGGCCCCCTTGCCGGGCTTTTCGATCACGGTCTCGCCAGGCAGCGGCGCGAGTTCTGGCACGATCTCGCAGCCGGGTTCGCCGCGCACCAGCAGGCGTCCCATGGGCCCGGGGTCGCCGATGCGCAGGCTGGGCTGGCCGCGCTCGCGCTTGGCGCTCGGACAGTCCGACAGGTCCGGCCGGTGCGATTCACGTGTGTGCACCACCGGCCAGCCGTGCTCGCGCCAGGCCTGCAGCAGCGCCTGCGTCGGCGCCACGGCGGCGCGCAGCAGCGACACGTCGTTGCCCAGGGATTCGCCGAAACCCCCGGGCTCGATGAAGTCCCGCTGCATGTCGATGACGATCAGTGCAGTGCGCCCCGGCGGCAGCTCGAAAGCGAAGGGGCGGGCGGGGATGTTGATGGCGCTCATGGGGCGGCCTCCGCAGCACCTGCACCACCGCCCATGAAGCGGCCGATCTCCAGCCGGTCGCTGCCCTGGGCGGCGCAGCTGTGGACGATGCGGCCATGGCTCATCACCACGATGCGGTCGGCCAGCGACAGAAGCTCGTCCAGGTCCTCGCCCACGATGAGCACCGCCGCCCCGCGGGCGCGGGCCTCGCGCAGCCGCTGGTGCACCTCTGCCACGGCCGTGAAGTCCAGGCCGAAGCTCGGGTTGCTGACCAGCAGCAGGCTGGCGTCGTCCGACAGCTCCCGCGCCAGCACCGCGCGCTGCACGTTGCCGCCGGACAGGGAACTGATCGGCGACTGCTCGCTGCGCGTGCGCACCCGGAAGGCCTGCACCAGTTCGCGTGCGCGCTGCCGCACCGCCGTCTTGCGGCGCCAGCCGGCCCAGGCGAACGGGGCCTCGTCAAAGCGGCGCAGCGCCATGTTCTCGGCCACGCTCATGCCCGGGACACAGGCGTTGTGCAGCGGCTCCTCCGGCAGGCTGCGCACCCGCAGGGCCCGGTTCTGCGCACGTGTGGCGCTGAACAGGCGGCCGTCCACCTGAACTTGGCCGTCCAGGCGTTCGCGCTGGCCCACCAGGGCCTGCATCATCTCGCGCTGGCCGTTGCCCGACACCCCGGCCACGCCGACGATCTCGCCCGCGCGCACTTCCAGGTCCAGGCCGTCCACGGCGGTGTCTCCCCGGTCCCCGGCCACGCGCAGGCCGTGCACGGCCAGACGTACCGCGCCGGGCGCACGCTCTGCTGCTTCGGCGTGGACGCCTTCCGGCACCACGGCGTCCGACACCATCATGTCCGCCAGCACGCTGGTGGCCACGCCGGCCGCGGCCAGGCTGCCCACCAGCCGGCCGCGCCGCAGCACGCTCACATCGTCGGCGAAGGCCGTCACCTCGCGGAACTTGTGCGTGATCAGCACCACCGTGCAGGCGCCGCTGTGGGCGCGGTCCCGCAGGGCCCCCAGCACCTCGTCGGCTTCTTGCGGCGTGAGCACGGAGGTGGGTTCGTCCAGCACCAGCAGGCGCGGGCGCAGGAAGAGCTGTTTCAGGATCTCCAGCTTCTGCTTCTCGCCGGCCGACAGCTGCTGCGGCGTGGCGTCCAGGTCCAGGCGGAACGGCGCGGTGCTCATGAAGGCCTGCAATTCGGCGCGCACCCGCTTCCAGGGCACGACGGCCGGCAGGCGGCCGCGGGCCAGCAGCAGATTCTCGGCCACTGTCATGCCCGGCACCACGGTGAAGTGCTGGTAGACCATGCCGATGCCCAGCGCCCGCGCATCGGCGGGGCTGCGGATGTCTTGCTCACGCCCGTCCACCAGCAGCGCGCCGTCATCAGCGCGGTGGTAGCCGGCCAGGCACTTCACCAGTGTGCTCTTGCCGGCCCCGTTCTCGCCCAGCAGGGCGTGCACCGTGCCGGGGCGCACGCTCAGCGACACGGTGTCCAGCGCGATGAAGTTGCCGAAGCGCTTGGTCAGGCTGACGGCCTCGAAGCCGAGCGCATGCGGCGGGGTGGGGGCCACCAGGCCGGTGTCGGGGCGGTTCATCGCGATCTGGGGCCTGCCAGGAGGTCCGGGCTCACGTTGCGTCCCTGGAGGCCAGGGCCTCGATGACGGCTTGCGATGTCGCCACGGCACCGAACACGCCACCCTGCATGGTCACCATCTTCAGCGCCGCCTGGTGGTTGCCCAGGTCGGTGGCGCCCGTGCAGTCCTCCAGCACCAGGCACTCGAAGCCGCGGTCATTGGCTTCGCGCATGGTGGTGTGCACGCACACGTCGGTGGTGATGCCGGTCAGCACCAGGTTGCGGATGCCGCGCGTGCGCAGGATCAACTCCAGGTCCGTGGCGCAGAAGCTGCCCTTGCCGGGCTTGTCGATGACGGTTTCGCCCGGCAGCGGGGCCAATTCGGGAATGATCTCCCAGCCCGGCTCACCCCGCACCAGGATGCGTCCGCAGGGCCCCGGGTCTCCGATGCCGGCCCCGATCTGCTGCGAGCGCCAGCGCTTGTTGGCTGGCAGGTCGGACAGGTCCGGCCGGTGTCCTTCCCGGGTGTGGAGGATGTGGAAGCCCCCCGCACGCATGGCGGCCAGCAGGCGGCGTATCGGCTCGATGGGTGCGCGTGTCAGGGACAGGTCGTAGCCCATCTTGTCGACGTAGCCGCCGATGCCGCAGAAGTCGGTCTGCATGTCGATGATGAGCAGCGCCGTGTTGTCCGGGCGCAGGTCACCGTCGAAGGGCCACCGGTAGGGGGTGCTGGCAACGGTCTTCATGGTCAGGCCTTGTCCAGCAGGTTGGGTTCGGCGCCCTGGTAGGGGCGCGTGGGCGGGGCAAAACCGCAGGGCGTGCCGTCGCGCACCTGGATGCTGGCGTCCCAGGGCAGACGGTAGCGGCCTGCCACCATGTCCTGCATGAAGGTGTAGGGGCAGTCCTGCGCACCGCCCTTCACTGCCACGTAGCCGCGGTGGTAGAGCTGGTAGGGGTTGTTCTCCACGCCCCACAGCGCGCGGGCCTCGCGCACCAGGTCGGGCCGCAGCTCCGCGGTGATGATCTCGTCGGGGCGGTTGCCGCCCTGCACCATCACCGTGCCGTCGAAGTCGCAGAACATGCCCTCGCCCATGGAGTCGAAGCTGCCGTCGCTGCCGCACAGGCACACGCTGGCGGTCTGTGCCAGGTTCTGGAAGGCGTTGGCCTGGTTGGTGATCTTCCAGGCGTGGCGGATGGGCGCCGTATAGCCGGCCGTGCGCAGGATGATCTCCGCACCCTTGTAGGCGGCCTCGCGCGCCATCTCGGGGAACATGCCGTCGTGGCAGATGATGAGCGCGATCTTGCTGCCGTTCGGCCCGTCGCACACAGGCACGCCCATGTTGCCCGGCTCCCAGGCCTCTACCGGCACCCAGGGGTGCAGCTTGCGGTAGTACAGGCGCAACTCGCCCTGGTCGTCGATGATGAGGCCGGTGTTGTAGGGGTTGCGGTCAGGTCCCAGGGGGTTGAGCTCCATGATGGAGAAGCAGCCCCAGATCCGGTGCTCCACGCACGCGGCCTTGAACATCGCCACCTCCGGCCCGTCCAGCGTGCACATCAGTTCCGGCGCCGTGCTCATGGACAGGCCGTGCAGCGCGTATTCGGGGAACACCACCAGGTCCATGGTGCCCAGGTTGCGCCGCGCCTTGCCCACCATCCACGCGATGCGCTCGGCCTGTGCCTTCAACTGCGCCGGGGTCTCCACCACGGGCAGTTGCAGCTGCACCAGCCCCACCACCACGCCGTGGGGGGATTTGTTGAGTCCGCCGAGTCCGTTCATGGGTCCGAATCCTTGAGGAGGTGAATGAGGTGAGGGCGCGCGTGCGTTGCAACGTTCGGGGCTGCCGACCAGGGGTGTCGGGCCGCGTCAGCGGCTGACCGTCAACTCCATCGGCGCGCCTTGCAGGCTGCGCCGCGGCGAGCAGGTCCACACCAGGATGGCCAGGGTCAGCACGTAGGGCGCCGCGTTGAAGAGGTAGTAGCCCCCACTCACGCCCACGGACTGCAGGGCCGGGCCCAGCGCCCCGGCGCCGCCGAACAGCAGCGCCGCGCCCAGGCAGCGCAGCGGCTGCCAGCGCGCGAAGATCACCAGCGCTACCGCGATCAGTCCCTGTCCGCTGGACAGACCCTCGTTCCAGCTGCCGGGGTAGTACAGCGACAGGCAGGCCCCGCCCAGGCCGGCGATGAAGCCGCCGGCGGTGGTGGCCGCGATGCGCACGCGGTTCACCGACGTGCCCAGGGCCCGTGCGGCGTCGGCCGAATCGCCCACCATGCGCACCCACAGCCCCCAGCGCGTGTGAGCCAGGCCCCAGGTCAGACCCAGGGCGAGGGCGATGCCCAGCGGGAACATCACGTTGACTTGCAGCGCTGAGGCCACGGCGCCCGAATCGCTCCACGCGCCCAGCGGCAGGGCCGGGATCTGCGGCGCCTGCGGCTGGATGAGAGGCTTGCCCAGGTAGAAGGCCAGGCCGGTGCCGAACAGCATCACGGCGATGCCCGCGGCGATGTCGTTGGCGCGCGGTAGCGAGCTGATCAGGCCATGCACCAGGGCCAGCAAGGCCCCGGCCAAGCCCGCCACGAGCGCCCCCACCCACCACAGGCCGCTCAAGTAGGCGCCGCCAAAGCCTGCCATCGCCGACAACACCAGCACCCCTTCCAGGCCCAGGTTGATGCGGCCGGACTTCTCGGTCAGGCATTCGCCCAGGCTGACGAAGAGGAAGGGCGTGCCCACGCGGATGGCGCCGCCCAGCACGGCCAGCAGCACGTCCCCCACGGCGGCGAAGTCGCTCATGCCGACCCGCCTTTCAGGCTGCGGGCAAGCCCCGCGCGCGCACCGTTGAACAGAGTCTGTCCCAGCCGACCGCGCCAGGCTTCGGCGGCCAGGATCAGCAGGAAGCAAAAGCCCATCAGCACCTGCACGGAGGCGTCAGGAATGCCCATGCGCCGCTGCAGCAGGCTGCCCGCGGCCAGGAAGCCGCCGAACAGCACTGCCACGAAGATGATGGCCAGCGGCTGGTGCCGCGCCACGAAGCTCACCAGGATGCCGGTGTAGCCCAGCCCCACGACGAGGGAGGCGTTGGCGGCCGTGTGCACGGCGGCCACCTCGATGCCGCCGGCCAGGCCCGCTGCTGCACCGCCCAGGGCGCAGGCGGTGATGATCAAGCGCCCGGCAGGCAGGCCCACCAGCCTGGCGGCACGGCCGTTGCCGCCCACGACGCGCACGGCAAAGCCGTGGGTGGTGCCTGCCAGCCAGAGGGCGGCGATCACGCAGGCTGCCAGGCCCCACACCAGCCCCCAGTGCACGTCGTACGGGCCGATGCTGCCCATCAGCAGGTCTTGCGGAAGCGGCAGCGTGGAGGGCTTGTTCAGGCTGGCCGGGTCTCGCAGCGGGCCTTCTACCAAGTGCTTGAAAAGCGCGATGGCGATGTAGCCCAGCAGCAGGCTGGCAATGGTCTCGTTCACGCCCCGCCATTGACGCAAGAACCCAGCCAGAGCGATCCACCCTGCGCCGGCCATGGCAGCGGCCAGCAGCAGCAGCGCGGTACCGGTCGCACCCGGCGGCAGCGGCACCAGCAGCGGCAGCGTGGCCGCCGCCAGCCCGCCCAGCACCAATGCGCCCTCGCCACCGATCACCGTCAGGCCCGCCTGTGCGGGCAGGGCCACGCACAGGGCGGTCAGCATCAGGGGTGCGGCGCGCTGCAAGGTGTTCTGCCAGGAGAAAGCGTCGCCGAAAGCGCCCTTGAACAGCAGCGTCCAGGCCTGCAGCGGGTCATGCCCGCCCATGGCCAGAAAGCCGCCGAACAGCAGCAGCCCGCCGGCCAGGGCCAGCAGCGGCAGCAGCAGGGATTCGAGGGCGTCGCGCCAGCGTTCCATGGGGTAGCAAGAAGTAAGCGGACAAGCGCCGCACCACCTCACGCATCAGCCCGCAGGCCGATGCGTGAAAGGTACGGGGCAGGACGTTGCAGGGTCCGTCAGACCTTGCCGATCACGCCTTCGACCAGGTAGTTCATGGACTCCAGCGTGACGTCGGTCTGCTTGAGGGTGGTGCCCTTGGCGATGACCACCTTGCCGGTGTTGTCCTTGAGCTCGCCGGCGAAGATGTCGAAGCTGCCGGCCATCATCCTGGCGCGGATGGCGTCGGCGTTCTTGCGAGCACCCTCGGTGACCATCGAACCGTAGGGCGACGACTTGACGAAGCCGTCCTTCAGGCCGCCGCGCACGAAGTTCGGGTGCGGCTTGCCGCTGCGCGCGGCGTCGATGATGGTGGTGTAGGCCGTCACCCAGTTCCACTCCGCACCGGTGAGGTAGGCCTGGGGCGCCAGTTTGGCCTGGCTGGCGTGGTAGCCGCAGACCATCTTGCCGCGCTTGGCGGCCGTCTCGACGATGACCTTGGGTCCGTCCACGTGCATGGTGAAGACATCCACGCCCTGGTCGGCCAGGCTGTTGGTGGCCTCGGCCTCCTTGACGGCCATGGACCAGTCGCCCGTGAAGATCACCGTGGTGGTGATCTTCGGGTCCACCGAGCGCGCGCCCATGGTGAAGGCGTTGATGTTGCGCAGCACCTGCGGGATGGGCTTGGCCGCCACGAAACCAAGCTTCTTGCTCTTGCTCATGTGGCCGGCGATCACGCCGTTGAGGTACTGCGCTTCGTCGATGTAGCCAAAGAAGCTACCGGTGTTCACCGGGTGCTTGCCCTGCGTCCACAGACCGCCGCAATGGCCGAAGCGCACGCCCGGATTCTTGCCGGCCACGGCCAGCACATGCGGGTCGAAGTAGCCGAAGGAGGTGGGGAACAGCAGCTTGGCGCCGTCCTGCGAGATCATGCCCTGCATGCTCTTCTGCACCGCCTGGGTCTCGGGGACGTTCTCTTCTTCCAGCACCTTGACGCCGGCCATCTTCTTCAATTGCGCCACGCCCTCGGCGTGCGCCTGGTTGTAGCCAAAGTCGTCACGCGGGCCCACGTAGATGGCGCCCACGGTGATGGGGGCTGATTGGGCCAGCGCCTGACGCAGCGCGCCGGGCAGGGCCAGGCTGGCGCCGCCCAGGGCACCCGCGGTGAGCAGGCGGCGGCGCGACGCGTCGGACAGGGTGAGGATGCGGTTGGTCATGGTGAGGGCCTTTATGTCAAGTGGAGGGGGGTCAGGGAGAGAAGAGGCAATGGTTCCGATGTGATGTGATGGCCGGATCAAACGGCTGGTTGGCGGTGCTCATGCGAGGTCCACCACGCTGACGTGCGCCGCCACCACGCGCCAGCCCTCGGGCATGCGCACCCAGGTCTGGCTCTGACGCCCAGTGCGGGTGCTGCCGTCGCGGAAGAACTCGGTCATGGCGGTGGCGTGGTCGTGGCCGTAGGTGGTGATGACGGTTCTTCGCAACGTCCGTGCCAGCCCGGCAGACGGGCGTCCGTTGCGAAAAGCGCGGATCTCCTCGATGCCGTACAGGTTCTCGGTCGCGCCGTAGCGCACGGTCAGCGGGCTGGTCCAGAACAGTTCGTCCAGGACCTCCACGCGGTTGTTCACCAGCGCGTCTTCATAGCGCGCGAACTCGGCGCTGACTTCGTTCACGATCTCGGGCAGGTTGATGTGCATGGGGTGGGCTCCAGGGTGGCTTCAAAGAGGCTGG
>Ga0315900_10011020_pt1 | contig 11233 bp, 9 predicted proteins | sample LakEriMetagenome_FD_203521 | JGI IMG/M metagenome (GOLD analysis project Ga0315900, IMG submission 203521) | Freshwater fungal communities from buoy surface, Lake Erie, Ohio, United States - Buoy 12 MA114 | ecosystem: Environmental > Aquatic > Freshwater > Lake > Lake biofilm | place: USA: Lake...
AGCACGATGCCTTCACGCGCGCACAAATCACGTTGTTTCGTGAGATGAGCGACACGCTTTGTAGTCATTTTCAATATCCCATCCTCCGGCACATCCTCAACTCATCCGGTATTCTGCGTTTTCCTGAGGCACAGTTTGATATGGTTAGGCTCGGGATCGGTCTGCACGGCGTGGCCGGGACAGAGCACGAGCAACGTCAGTTGCAACCTGTTGCAACCCTCAAGACGACTATTTCCCAAATCAAGCACGTTCATCCGGGTGAGACTGTAGGGTATGGCCGACGGGGAACTGCCGAACGAGAGATGACCATCGCAACGGTAGGTATCGGATATGCCGATGGCCTCAGCCGGAAATTTGGAAATGGTGTTGGCAGTATGTTCGTTGCTGGAAAATTGGCACCCATTGTCGGTAGTGTATGCATGGACATGACCATGATCGACGTAACCGGTATTCAAGCCCGCGAGGGTTCTGAAGTGGTGGTGTTTGGTCAGGAGCCCGATATCTTACATTTATCGCGGCAGCTCGAAACGATTCCTTACGAGGTGCTCACGGGTATTTCAGAGCGCGTGAAGCGCGTCTATTTCCACGAATAGTCTGCGCATGGACACCGGTAAGCGTCCTTTTCATGATGGCCACCGTGTTGATTTTTTGTGCGGCGGCGTAGCTTATTTCGACCGCTTGGTTGAACTCATTGGAACAGCCCGTCTCAGGGTTCAACTTCAGATGTACATCTTTGAGTCCGACCCGACCGGCGAACTTGTGTTGGATGCACTTGAAAATGCTGCCGCTCGCGGTGTCGAGGTCAATCTTCTGGTCGATGGGTTCGGGTCGTATGGTTTCAGGCGAGCCATCGGAAACAGGTTGTCGGAAGCGGGAATTCGATTCCGGTATTTTGCTCGGCTACCGGTGGAAACACTGCGACAACCTGCGCGACGCCTGCATGTGAAGGTTTGTGTAGTGGATGGAGAGCGCATGATGGTGGGAGGAATCAATATTTCTGACAAATACCGCGGTTCCGATCATGTACCACCCTGGCTCGATTATGCATTGTATGCAGAAGGTCCGGTGTGCGCTGCACTCGAACGTGATTGTGCAAGACGATTCGGTAAACTGGCCTTATCGGGTATTCCGGATTCCGATTCCGGTAGTGGTGAGGTACATTCCGGTATTCGCGTCCGATTCTCCACCAACGATCTGCCGCGTGGCAGACGCGAGATATCGGCCTCGTACAAACGGATGTTCCGTTCGGCCCAGCGCGAACTGATCATCGTCAACAGTTACTTCCTGCCATCTTACAGGTTGTTACGTTCCATTCGGAATGCAGCTAAACGTGGTTGTGCTGTAACTGTGTTGGTGGGTGCAGTTAGCGATGTGCCGCTTGTTCGTGCTGCTACACGTCATCTATACCGTCGTTTATTGAAATCCGGGGTTCGGATAGCGGAATACAGAACCAGTATCCTGCACGCGAAGGTGTGTATCGTTGACGGACGTTGGCTTAACCTCGGCTCCTACAACCTGAATCACTTGAGTGAATTTTTCAGTGTGGAATTGAATCTTGAAGTACTCGATAGTGAATTCGCTTCTGGCTGCCGAACGGCGATTATGAATGTGATTCGGGATGAATCAGTAATGGTGAATACGCGTTCACAGGATGGCATAAGTGGAATGTACTTGCATGTGCTGGATGCGATTTCGTATCGCTTGTTGCGTTCAACGCGTTATCTTTTTTTGCTTTTCGGAAGAAAACCGCCACAGGCCGTATTTTAAGTTACTTTGCTGGAATGGTACAGACGTTTTTTGCACCCCTGCTCATGGGTACGAATCAGGGTCCGTTGCGGAATGTGCGCATCAGTCTCGACGAGGAGGGACGTGTGCTTTCACTGAATCAATCTGCGCCGGAACCCGGCGATCAGATCTGTAACGGCGTGGTCGTACCCGGCTGGGTCAATACCCACTGCCATCTGGAGTTATCCCATCTACAGGATGCATTTCCAGGAGAAGCTATGGGCATGGCTTCTTTCCTTCAAGGTATGCTTCGTCAGCGCAATGTCGTTGATTTTGCAGAACGCGAAAATGCAATGCGACAGGCTGATGCTGTTTTACATGCGGAAGGTGTAGTTGCTGTTGGTGATATCAGCAACACAAATGAATCACTGCCTGTAAAACGTGAGTCCGACTTGATTTACCACACGTTTGTTGAAGTACTCGGATTGGACTCGTCCCGTGTGGATACGTTGATACAAGGTGCCAGAAAACTCGTAGGCGAATTCTCTGCACTTGATGGTGCAAGCGCTTCTATGGCACCTCATGCGCCGTATTCAATGTCGGAGGCGTTGTTGCAGGCTGTACTTGATGAGGCCTCTACACAGTTGTGTAGCAGCTACCATCTCATGGAATCAGAAGACGAGCTTCGATTCTTCGGTACGACCGAAGGGCCGCTTAGAACTGTATTCGAATCGGCGGGCCTTAAAGTGTCTGCCGCTGTACCTCACGCCAACCAGACTCCGTTACAGGAGTTTATCAGGCATTGGAACTCAACTCGTCCGATTCAATTCGTCCACAATGTTTATGTTTCTGAGGACGGTTTGAAAGAGGCGATGGCCAATATTCCTCAATCCTATTGGTGCATGTGTCCATCGGCGAATTTGTTCATCTCCGGTCGTCTGCCCGATATACCTGCATTCCGTCGGCAAGGCGCGCGTATCACCATCGGTACAGACAGCCTGGCCTCTAACCGGAAGCTCTCGGTTGTACAGGAATTGTATTTGATCCAAAAAGCGTTTCCCGAAATCCCCTTTCATGAACTGATTGACTGGGCAACCTGGAACGGAGCCTGCCTTTTAAGCCGTCAGCAGGATATTGGCAGGGTGGAGCCGGGTAAGAAGCCGGGACTCGTGCTTTTGACCGGAATCAATGTGGATGAACCGGTGTTTATTGCAGAAACCACGGCCGTAAGGCTGGGATAAAATCAGCCTTTCTTGGGAATCTTCAGACGCTCGCCCTTGCGAAGCAGATTGCTGTTACCGATGTTGTTCAGTTCCTTGATTTGATTTGGACTGAGACGGTAACGCTGAGCGATATTCCATAAGGTGTCGCCGCGCTGCACTACATGGTAGATGAATCGCTGCGGTTCCTGGTTGGCTGGCTTGGAAAGGGTTGCAGGCTTGGAGGTCGATTTGCCACTATCTGCGACTGTGCCATTTTGGAAAGGCTGCTGTGAATCGGCTAGCGTTTCTTCAGGACAATCATCGGCATTGATACTGCAGGTGTCGATGGATGGCGCTAGGTCGGCAATCGATTCATCGGCGTCCGCCACCACTTTGATCGGGATTGTTTTCTTGACAGTTGTATACACCGCAAGCTTTTGTCCAGGATGTATGGTAGAGCCTTTCAGGCGATTCCATTTTCGGAGATCCGACACCGTTACATTGTATCGCTGGGCGATTGATCCGAGGTTGTCACCGCGCTTCACAGTAATGGATTTCCGGACTTTTTCTCGGATGGTCTTGTAGGCGTAGGTATTCGCATCCTCACCTTCCGGTAGTTGGGCTTTCTCCTCCTGAGCGACTGTGATGCTTGCTAGTCCGCGTGAAACACTATCTACAAACAGACGCGAAGCCGTAAGGTCGGGCAGCGTTTCTCCCAAACGACCCAATTTGATGGATTCGTAATAGCGGTTCATCATGTTGGCTACGATGCCATTGCGTACCCAAGGTGAACTACATCCGTAAATCACGCTGATAAGCCGTTGTCCGCCACGACGTGCGGTTCCGACCAGGCAGAATCCTGCAGCTTTGGTGTAGCCCGTTTTGATTCCGTCAACCTCCATCCCGTAATTGATCACGAGTCCGTTGTGGTTGCGGTAATTCACATGTCCCTTGCCGTTATGAACCGTCAGATAGGGTATGGATGTGATTTCGACAAGCTTTGGGTGTTTCAGTATCTCCAATGCGAGAACCAGCTGATCACGGGGTGAACTACTGTTGTCCAGTTCATCAATGATGGCCGGTAAACCAGATGGATTCGAATACAGTGTCTTGGTCATTCCCAGTTCCTGGGCGCGGCGATTCATCCGTTCAACAAACAACTGAAGGTCGCCCGAGCAATGCCGAGCTATCCATACGGTGCTTTCGTTGTGGGAGGCGATCATTGCCATCTTCACTACATCTTCAAACGTATAATGCTCTTCACGCGTGATGGTCGTGTACCGTCCTCTGCGAATCCGCTTCCGATAACTTCGCGATACTGTGATGCAATCGTCCCAGCGAACACGTCCGGCATGGATATCCTCCATAGCCAGCAAGCCAACCATCATTTTTGTCAGCGAGGCGATCGGATAGGCATAGTCCATATCCTTCTCCCATACAATGGTGTTGCGATCAACGTCGTACAACAGTCCTGCCCTGATTTCACGGCTTTCACCAACCAGACCGCTAACAGCATCATGACCAAACACAGATGCCATTTCAACTTTACTGGTGTCGTTTCCTGCAGCAGATGTCCGTGCCGGTGTAAAGGCCAACACAGCTGCCGTAAGGAGCGCTGCGAAAGGGGTTTTCCGGTTTAGGTTCATGCGGTTACAAGTATACGATGTCGGGCTTATGGTCAGAAGGCTTAGGGCTTCGGACAATAAACAGGAAATTGTTAGTTCTATTGTGTTTTACGCAACCGAACGGCCAGCGTTACACCAATCGTGAAGATAGGCATTGATGACCGATTTTCGGTGCTTAGGTCAGCCCTGCAAGCAGGGCTTCAGCCAATGCAAGATCCGAGGCAACCGTGATTTTCAAGTTCGATTCGGCTCCATTCACAAGGTGAATGATGTGTCCGGATACTTCCATCAGTCCGGCTTCGTCGCTGAATTCACGGCCACTTTGTTCCTCGAATGCACTACGTAGTGACTTCGAGCCAAACACCTGAGGCGTCTGAACAGCCATATACCGTTCGCGCGGTACTGCACGGCTTCCGGCTTCAGTCAGTTCGCGTAGTGAATCACGGGAAGGTATTGCCGGAATCGCGTTACCCCGTTGAGCGGCTTGGTCAAAGAGGTGACGGATCAAATCCGGCGAAATGAGCGGTCTAGCAGCGTCGTGAACTGCAACCAGGCCCTCCGTGTTTAAAAGCGCATTGAGGCCATTGCGCACCGAGGCGGTTCTGCTCTCTCCTCCGGCTACAATTTCATGTTCTGGAATCCCCTTTAGGTTGATCCGCAGGTTTTCCCAATACGAAATCCAATCGGGGTGGATTACCAGCACAAGTCGCTCAACCAGGCCGTTGAAACGACGCAGGGTGTGGGCAAGTACCGGTTCTCCTGCCAGGGATAAAAACTGCTTGGGAAGATCTGCTCCCATCCGGGTTCCGGTTCCACCGGCCACGATGAGGGCGTACCTGTTCATCAGTCAAGGATCAGCATCGCATCGCCGTAACTGAAGAAGCGGTATTTCTCCTTCTGTGCCACACGATAAGCTTCCATGATCAGGTCATACCCGCCAAAGGCTGTTGCCATCATCAGCAGGGTAGACTCCGGCATGTGAAAATTGGTAATCATCATGTTGGCAATGCTGAAGTCGTAGGGAGGGAAGATGAACTTGTTGGTCCAGCCCTCGTTCGTTTTCAGTTCGCCCATTGAACTCACGGAGGATTCCATGGCACGCATGGCAGTGGTTCCGACAGCACAGATGTTCTTCTTGCCGGCCTTGGCTTTGTTCACGATGTTGACCGCTTCCTGCTCAACCTTGAACTGCTCGGATTCCATTTTGTGCTTGGTGAGGTCTTCGACTTCCACGGTACGGAAGGTGCCCAGACCAACGTGCAATGTCACTTCAGCCAGGTTTACGCCTTTAAGTTCCATACGCTTGAGAAGTTCCCGGCTGAAATGCAGACCCGCTGTGGGTGCTGCTACCGCACCTTCGTGACGGGCAAAAACGGTCTGGTAACGGTCTTTATCGGCCGGCTCAGCCTTGCGTTTGATGTACTTGGGGAGGGGAGTGTGCCCGAGTTGTTCAATTACATCACGGAATTCGGCGGAGTTTCCGTCGAATAGAAAGCGTAGTGTGCGTCCGCGCGAAGTCGTGTTGTCGATCACTTCCGCAACCAACATGTCGTCATCGCCGAAATACAATTTGTTGCCTATCCGGATCTTGCGGGCCGGGTCTACAAGCACATCCCAAAGTTTGCTCTCGGGGTTCAGCTCACGCAATAAAAACACTTCGATTTTGGCTCCGGTTTTTTCCTTGTTCCCGTAAAGTCGGGCAGGGAAGACCTTGGTATTATTGAGCACAAGCACATCACCATCGTCAAAGTAGTTAATGATGTCCTTGAAGTTGTGGTGCTCGATTTTTCCGGATTTGCGGTGAACTACCATCATTCTCGACTCGTCCCGGTTAGGGGTCGGGTGCATGGCGGTCAGTTTTTCGCTAAGGGTAAACTTGAATTTGGATAACTTCATCGCTTACGGGCGTGTGTTATCTGTTTAGCCTGTTTGAAGGGCCAACAGGGGGTTGGTTATGATTGAATTATAAGAGCGGGCTGCGAAGATACGTCTATTTGACGGGCAAGCGCCAGTTTCGGACTACTATACGTCTCACTTTCAATGCATTAAAACTTTCAGAAAAGCAATCAATTGGTTATCAATTCATTAAATGAAAATTAAGGCAATTACTTGGAATTTCACACATGAAAATGGGTGTTTTGCCCCGCTTTTTAGCTGTTTTCACCGGGCTCTGCAGGCTTGAGGGGTGGGATGGGACGGGGGAAATGCTGTTCTAAGTCGCCAATGGTCCAGGCGTTTTCAATCCGATGAGATCCGATTCGGGTACGGCGCAATGCGGTCAAATAGGCACCGGTATTGAGGACTTGCCCTAAATCGTGCGCGAGGGAACGGATATACGTTCCTTTGCTGCACACCACGCGAAAATCGAGCTCGGGAAGCGCGAACCGGGTGATTTCGAACTCCCTGATTTCAATTTGCCGGGCTTTCAACTCCAGCTGTTCTCCCCTGCGGGCTGCCTTGTAGGCTCTTTGTCCGTTGAGTTTGATGGCCGAGTGCATAGGTGGAATCTGGCTAATCTGTCCTGTGAATTGCCTCACGGCTTCATTCAACAATTCTGGAGTGACATGACCTGTTTCCCTGAAATCCCGTGGTTCTGTTTCGGCATCGTATGAATCGGTTACCGCACCAAGGTGAATCGTTCCTGTGTATTCTTTCTCCGCATCCTGTATCGTTGAGATGATCTTGGTCTGTTTCTCGGTGCAGATAACCAACAGTCCGGTCGCGAGCGGATCCAATGTTCCGGCATGGCCAACACGTTTGGCTTTGGTCGTCCATTTGACCTTTTTTACAACCTGGAAGGAGGACCAGCCGAGCGGCTTGTCCATCAGGTATATTGTGCCATCGGGTCTTTGCTCCTGCATAATCAGTCGGGCACTTCGAGGTTATACCCTCCCAATACCAATGCAATGATGAGTAAACCGACCACAATCCTATACCAGCCGAAGACCCTGAATCCATGCTTGGTCAGGAATCCAATGAAAGATCGAATGGCCAGTGCGGCAACGGCCAGCGCTACCAGATTTCCAATCAACAGCATTTCTACCTGGTCGGGTGCTACGCCAACGCCCTGCCTGGCAAATTTGTAGGTCTTGTATAATGTAGCTGCGAACATGGTGGGCACTGCAAGAAAAAAACTGAATTCCGCAGCCGCTTTTCGATTTAGCCCCGAAGCGAGTCCACCAATGATGGTTGCCGCCGAGCGTGAAACACCCGGTATCATGGCCAGACACTGGAACATGCCGATGCGGAAAGCGAGAGGATAGGTCAAATTGTCGAGCGATTCTGACCCGGAGGACTTGAACCAGCGGTCGATGAACAGCAGTATGATACCGCCCAATACCAGCGTAATGCCTACAATGAAAACATTGGATAAAAGCGAGTCGATAAAGTCGTCCAGCATAAAGCCGAATACGGCCGCAGGGATGAAACCTGCTGCAAGTTTCCAGTAGAAATCAAGCCCCTGTAAAAAGCGTTTGTAATACAATGCAACCACCGAAAGGATGGCTCCGAATTGGATGGAAACGGTGAAGGTTTTGGTAAAGGGGTCATCCGCAATCCCCATCAGGGAGGAGGCGATGATCATGTGACCGGTAGAGGAAACAGGCAGGAATTCGGTGATCCCTTCCACCACCGCGAGAATCACAGCCTCCAGCCGGGTCATCGGACCTTATTTGGATTTCTTCAGGATGGCCCAGATGCCAACGGCATAGCCCGCCATGACAATCAGTGGTGCCAATGTGATTCTGCGGAAACTGAAAACTTCCGGGTTGTACACATCCGGCGATTCGGCTTTGCCCCCCGACATCAGCACGTAGCCGATCAGTAGGAGTCCAAGAGCAACAAACAGCAAAATGAAGTTCTCACGTCCGAAAGCGAAGGCGGAGGGATCGCTGATGGTTTCCTTGACAGCCGGGTTTTTCTTATTCAGGGTGGGTTGTTTCGCCATGGTGGTACTCAGTACAGGTTTTCAGTACGGTAACGAAGATAGGAATTGACCGCGAAGAGCGTACAGAAAAAGGAGAGGACGACAGCCGTAGTCAGCATCAGGCCGATTACCGAGCCCACGAGTGCAGGATCCGAAATCAATCCCAGTTCGGGGATTCGTACCATTACCAATTGCAGGGATCCGATCAGGAGTCCGGCAGCAATGATTCCGCCCGCCAGACCATTCCAAATGCTTTTCAATAAAAAGGGTTTGCGGATGAATCCTTTTGTAGCGCCCACCAACAGCATGCTTTTGATCAACAAGCGACGTGCATACAAGGAGATGCGAATGGAGCTGTTGATGAGAGCGATTGAAACGAGAATAAGCAATGCACTGAAGGTCAGCAATACTCCGCTGATCATGCGCAGGTTGCGGTTCACGCTTTCAATGAGCGATGGCTGATAATGGACTTCCTGAACGGCAGGGTGCCGCTTCATGAGGGCCACAAAATCGTTCACCCGCTCTTCGTCGGCCTGGTCCCCTTTGAAATGCACATCAATACTGGAGTACAAAGGGTTGAATCCAAGGAAGGAAACGAAATCATCGCCCAGCTCCTGCTTGAGCTTTTCTGCAGCAATTTCTTTCGTGACGAGGTCGGCGTTTTTTACATACGGCCGGCTACGGACCTGCTGCAGCAAACCACTTGCCTGGCTGGAGTCCGCTTCCGGTCGTATCATGACCGATAACTCCATGTTCTCCCGTACATAACGACCGAGTTGTTGGGCATGCAGGAGCAGGACGGCAAGCGTGCCCAATAAAAAGACGACCAATGAAATACTTACCACAGTGGATACGCGTGAACCCCGTTGGTTGCGGCGAAGGGCCTTTTTTTCGTCTGACATGCTCGGGGCAAAAATAGCATTTTCGGCGTGTCTCAGCCGCAAGGTTAAGGTATAGAAGCTCGGCCCTTTTGCCTACATTCGTATCCCCGATTTGGGAAGCGATGGAATACGATTTCAGGAGTATAGAAGCCCGTTGGCAGGACTATTGGCGCAAGGAGGGTACTTATCTTACCCGTCAGGATCAATCGCGTCCCAAATTCTACGTACTCGACATGTTTCCCTACCCATCCGGTGCGGGACTTCATGTGGGACATCCTCTAGGATACATCGCTTCGGATATCGTAGCACGGTATAAGCGACACAAAGGATTCAATGTATTGCATCCGATGGGTTTCGATGCCTTCGGACTTCCTGCGGAGCAATATGCCATTCAGACCGGTCAGCATCCCAAGCTAACTACCGAGCAAAATATCGCACGTTACCGCGAGCAGCTGGATAAAATCGGCTTCTCTTTCGACTGGTCGCGCGAGATCCGCACCTGCAATCCCGAATATTACCGCTGGACGCAATGGATTTTCATTCGGCTTTTTCAGTCTTGGTACAATTCTGAACTCCAGCGCGCCGAACCGATTGAGAAGTTGATTGAGCGCTTCGCAAACGAGGGATACGATGCTACCCAGCCAGGTGCACTTTCGGGTAATATCGAATCCGAATTGCATTCTTTTACCGCCGGGGAATGGCAATCCATGTCCGAGCGGGAGCAGTCCGATATCCTTCTTCACTTCCGTTTGGCTTACCTCAGCGAAGCCTGGGTGAACTGGTGCCCTGCACTGGGAACGGTATTGGCCAACGATGAAGTGATTGATGGAAGGTCAGAGCGCGGCGGACATCCCGTTGAGCGAAAGCGCATGAAGCAGTGGAGTTTGCGCATTACGGCGTATGCAGACCGTCTGCTCGATGATCTTGACCATGTCGAATGGCCTGAATCCATCCGCGAGGCACAACGTAACTGGATTGGAAAGTCAGAGGGAACCACCCTGCGGTTTGCGCTTGAAAAAGCCGATCATATTGCAGATGATCTGTCGGACGCTTTCGTGGAAGTCTTTACCACCCGACCCGATACGGTGTTCGGTGTTTCCTTTGTTACCCTTGCCCCCGAGCACGAACTTGTTCAGTCCATCACACGCCCGGATTTACGTGAGGCAGTCAATGCCTATGTGCTTCAGGCAACCAACAAAACGGAGCGTGAGCGACAGGCAGAAGTCAAAAAGATTACAGGTCAATTTACCGGTGCTTATGTAAGGCATCCCTTCACAGGCGATCCTATTCCTGTGTGGATTGGCGAATATGTGCTGGCAGGTTACGGTACGGGTGCAGTCATGGCTGTACCTGCTCACGACCAGCGCGATTTTCTATTCGCTCAACACTTCGGTTTGCCCATTAAGGAGGTGGTGTCCGGAGGAAACATTGCCGAGCATGCTCATGCCGTCAAGTCTGGGGTCATGGTCAATTCGGATTTTCTCAATGGCCTGACCGTGATTGAAGCCATTCCTGCTGCAGTGCGTGAAATCGAACTGCGCGGATTCGGCAAGGGAAAGATCAACTACCGCTTGCGCGACGCTGCCTTTGGAAGGCAACGGTATTGGGGTGAACCCATTCCGGTTTATTACCAAAACGGTGTTCCGCATGTATTGCCCGTTGAGGAACTGCCGCTGATTTTGCCTGAAGTGGATAAATACCAGCCCACTGAAAGCGGCGAGCCGCCGCTGGCTCGAGCGGAATCCTGGAAATATAAGGGTGAGTTTGAGTTTGAAACAACTACCATGCCCGGTTGGGCCGGCTCAAGCTGGTACTACCTCCGGTATATGGATGCAGGTAACGACACGTGTTTCGCTTCAACCGAGGCCATGAACT
>Ga0315900_10011021_pt1 | contig 11233 bp, 7 predicted proteins | sample LakEriMetagenome_FD_203521 | JGI IMG/M metagenome (GOLD analysis project Ga0315900, IMG submission 203521) | Freshwater fungal communities from buoy surface, Lake Erie, Ohio, United States - Buoy 12 MA114 | ecosystem: Environmental > Aquatic > Freshwater > Lake > Lake biofilm | place: USA: Lake...
GATGTGTCCGGACGAGCGCTACCTGGTGATCGACGAGGTCGCGGCGCTGCCGCGCGAACTCACGAAGGTGTACCGGGCGCTGACGGCCTGAGGCACGCCGTCACGGCCCGGATCGGGAGGTGCTCGCATCGGGCAGCTCGGATGGCCCTGCTAGACTGCGTTGCATCGGGGCCCCGACGCCGGGGCCCGCCACCCACGGGAGAACCCGCCATGATCCTGGATGCAGCCACGATCGAAGGCTATCGGCGCGACGGCGCGGCAGCCCTGCGCGGGGTGATCGCGTTGCCCTGGATCGAGCGACTCCGGGCGGGTGTCGAGGAAAACATGAGCCGCCCGGGGCCCTACGCGAAGCTCTACACGCCCGAGGGGCAGCCGGGCAGGTTCTTCGGCGACTACTGCAACTGGCAGCGCATCCCGGAATACCGCGCGTTCTTCGTCGAGTCGGGGTTGGCCGCGATCGCCGCCGCCCTGATGGGCAGCCGCAAGGTCAATCTCTACCACGAGCATGTGCTGGTTAAGGAACCCGGCACGCGCGAGAAAACGCCCTGGCACCACGACCAGCCTTACTACCCGGTCGACGGCGAACAGATCGTCAGCTTCTGGATCCCGCTCGATCCGGTACCGGCAGACACCTGCCCGCAGTATGTCGCGGGGTCGCACCGATGGGGCCGATGGTACGCACCCAAGCGCTTCGCCGACTCGCAGGACCATGCCAACACCTCGGCCGATTTCGAGGCGGTGCCCGACGAGGACACGCTGCGCCGCGAGCACACGCTGAAGGCCTGGGACCTCGAGCCGGGCGACTGCATCGCCTTCCACGGCCTGACCCTGCACGGGGCGCCAGGCAATGAACACGCCGGTCGGCGGCGCGCCTTCGCAGCGCGCTTCACCGGTGACGACGCCCGTTTCGTGCTGCGCGAGGGCTTCATGTCGCCGCCGCCGCCCACCGATGGCGCGCCGCGCTCGGGCGAAGCGATGGACTCCGAAGCCTTCCCCGTGATCTGGCGTGATGGCGCCCGCGCGACGCTGGCGCCCAACGGCGCGATCCGACCGGTCTGAGCGACGCGGATTCGCGCGCGTCCGGTAGCCCGGGCGCGGCGGGCCGTGGCAACGACCACGACGCGGCCGACCCGCGCCGACGTCCGCCCTACTCGGGCTGGTTCTGCAGCTTCAGGATGCGCTCGATGCGCTGCTCGACGGTGTCGCCGCTGCCGCCCTTCCACTGCAGCACCTGCAGCACCACACCGTTGGCGTCGCGCGGCCGCAGCACCACCTCGCTGCGGTTGCTGAACTCGTCGCGCAGCGGGATCCGGTAGCCCTCGCCCTCGATGCGCGCGCAGAAGGCCTGCAGGTCGTCGACCTCGAGGCCGAGGTGATGCAGGCCCTCGCCGTGCTTGTCGATGTGCTGGTTGATGAAGCCGTCCGGTTCCAGCGACTGGACCAGCGAGAGCACGTTCTCGCCGATCTGCATGTAGGCTACCTTGACCATGCCGGCCTTCTCGCGCAGCACCTCGGTGCGGATGTGCACGGCGCCCAGCAGGCGCTGGTACTGCGCGGTCGCCTGGTCGCAGTCGCGCACCGCGATGGCCACGTGATCGATCCTGCGGATGCCCGACATCGCCTTCTCCTGACTGAATCCCGATCGCGCGAGTGTATCCCGCCATGTTCGAGCAGCCTGACGACTTCCGTGCCGAATCCGAGGCGCTGCACGCGCTGCTCGAGCCGCTGGCCGACGCCGACTACGCCCGCCCCACGCGCTTCAAGGGCTGGACCCTCGACGAGGTGTTGCGCCACCTGCACCTGTGGAACCACGCCGCGCTGATCGCGCTCGAGGACGAGCCGGCCTTCGTCGCGCTCGTCGGCGGCTGGACGCCGCAGCGCGGCAGGGTGCCGATCCGCGACTTCGAGCGCGCGTGGTGCGCGGGTCTCGGCGGCCGGGCGCTGCGCGCGGCCTGGATCGAGCGGGTGCGGCACGTGGCCGCCCGCTTCGCGCTGGCCGATCCCCGGCGTCGCGTGAAGTGGTCGGGGCCCGACATGAGCGTGCGCTCGAGCATCACCGCGCGGCTGATGGAGACCTGGGCGCACGGGCAGGCAATCTACGACCTGCTCGGCGTCGAGCGCGTCGACGCCGACCGCATCCGCAACATCGCCATGCTTGGCATCAACACCTACGGCTGGACCTTCGCGGTGCGCGGCGAGCCGCCGCCGGGCGAGCCACCGCAGGTGCGGCTGCGCGCGCCCTCGGGCGCGACATGGAGCTGGCACGAAGGCAGCGAGAGCGGCCTGGTCGAGGGCAGCGCGACCGAGTTCTGCCAGGTGGTCACGCAGGTTCGCAACATCGCCGACACAGGGCTCGTCGTGCGTGGCGAGGCCGCCCGCCGCTGGATGGACAACGCGCAGTGCTTCGCCGGCGGTCCCGAGCCGCCGCCCCCGCCGGGCACCCGATTCCGGGAACCGGCCCCGGCCTGAGCGCCCGGGCCGCCCCTTCGCCGATACTCTCGCCCCGGCGGCCGGCGCCGCCGCACGCCCATCACGAGGAAGTCACCATGGACCTCAGCTACTCCGCCGACGAACTCGCCTTCCGCGACGAGGTGCGCGCCTGGCTGGCCGCGAACCTGCCCGCCGACATCCGCGACAAGGTCGTCAACTACCGCTCCCTGAGCAAGGAAGACTTCATCCGCTGGCACAAGATCCTCGCCGGCAAGGGCTGGGCGGTGCCGCACTGGCCCGTCGAGTGGGGCGGCACCGGCTGGGACATCACGCAGCGCTACATCTTCGACGAGGAGTTCGGCCTGGCGGGCGCGCCGGTGCTGCCGAGCTTCGGCCCGAGCATGTGCGCCTCGGTGCTGCTGCGCTTCGGCACCGATGCCCAGAAGGCGCGCTACCTGCCCCGTATCCGCGAGGGCGACGACTTCTGGGTCCAGGGCTACTCGGAGCCGGGCTCGGGCTCGGACCTCGCCTCGCTGAAGACGCGCGCGGAGCGCCAGGGCGATCACTACCTGGTCAACGGCCAGAAGATCTGGACCACGCTGGGTCACTTCGGCGACTGGATCTTCTGCCTGGTGCGAACCGACCCGTCGGCCGCCAAGCGCCAGGAAGGCATCAGCTTCCTGCTGATCGACATGAAGACCCCGGGCATCACCGTGCGCCCGCTGATCCTGATGGACGGCGGTCACGAGGTGAACGAGGTCTTCTTCGAGGATGTGAAGGTGCCGCTCGAGAACCTCGTGCACGAGGAGAACAAGGGCTGGACCGTGGCCAAGTACCTGCTGGGGCACGAGCGCATGGGCTCGGCGCGGGTCGGCGCCTCGCGGCGCGAACTCGCCACGCTGCGCGCGATCGCCGGTCGCGAGCTGCGCAACGGCCGCCCGCTGCTCGAGGACCCGCGCTTCCGCGACCGGCTGTCGCGCGTCGAGATCGAGCTGATGTCGCTCGAGCTGACCGCGATGCGCTTCCTCGACCGGATGCGCCGCAGCGGCCAGGCGCCCGGCGCCGACGTGTCGATGCTGAAGATCCGTGGCACCGAGGTGCAGCAGGCGATCACCGAACTGATGATGCAGGCGGTGGGCCCCGAGGCGCAGCCCTTCGTCGCGGTCGACGGCGGCGAGGTCGATCCACTGCACTCGCGGCTGGCGCCCCGCTACTTCAACTACCGCAAGGCGAGCATCTACGCCGGGTCCAACGAGATCCAGCGCAACATCATCGCCAAGGCGACACTGGGCCTGTGATCGGCGCACGGAGACCGACATGAACTTCGAGTACACCGACGAACAGCAGCAGCTGGCCGACTCCGTCCGCAAGTACCTCGCGAACGCCTACGACTTCGAGAAGCGCAAGGCGATCGTGCGCTCGGATACCGGCGTCAGCGACGCGGTCTGGGCAACCTTCGCCGAGCTCGGCCTGACCGCGCTCGCGCTGCCCGAGGCCGACGGCGGCTTCGGCGGCGGGGCGGTCGACCTGATGGCGCCGCTGGAGGCATGCGGCGAGGCGCTGGTGGTCGAGCCGCTGATCGAGACCATCGGCCTGGGCGCGCGGCTGGTGGCGCGCGCCGGCTCGGCCGCGCAGCGCGAGACGCTGCTGCGCGGCGTGGCCGAGGGCAGCGTGCGCCTGGCCTTCGCCAGCCTCGAGCCGAAGCGCCGCTACTCGCTCGACCCGCAGGCCACGACGGCCCGCGCCGCCGACGGCGGCTGGGTGCTCGACGGCGAGAAGACCGTCGTCATCGGCGCGCCCGCGGCGAGCCACCTGATCGTATCGGCGCGCACTGCGGCCGGCGCAAGCCTGTTCGTCGTCGATCCCCGTGCCGCGGGCGTGCGCCTGTCGCCCTGCCGTACGGTCGACGGCCAGCGGGCCGCCGACGTCTTCCTCACCGGCGTACGCCTGCCGGCCGACGCGCTGCTCGGCGCCGACGGCGCGGCGCTGCCGGTGATCGAGGAGGCGGTCGACTTCGCCACCGCGCTGCTGTGCGCCGACGCCGTCGGCGCGATGAAGCACGCGATCGACGCCACGCTCGAGTACACGAAGAACCGCAAGCAGTTCGGCGTGCCGATCTCCTCGTTCCAGGTGCTGCAGCACCGGATGGTCGAGATGTACATCAGTTGCGAGCAGGCACGCTCGATGGCCATCCTGGCGGCGACGCGCGTCGATGGCGGTGCCGCGGACGCCGCGGAGCGCCAGCGCGCGGTATCGATGGCCAAGGTCAAGATCGCCGATGTCGCCCGCCTGATCAGCCAGGAGTCGGTGCAGCTGCACGGCGGCATGGGGATGACCGAGGAGATGAAGGTGTCGCACACCTTCCGCCGCCTGACGATGATCGCGCAACGATTCGGCGACGCCGACCACCACCTCGAGCGCTACGCGGCGCTGAGCTGAGTCGCGCGCGGGGCGGCGCGCCGCCCCGGCCCCACGGGGCCCACCCGGCAGGCCGCGACAGGCGGGCGCCCCGCGCCCGCGCAGCCCTCGTCTACCAGGTATCGACCCAGGCGCGACGCTTGCCGGTGCGCGGCGCCTTGGGCGGCAGCGCCTTCAGGCCGGCCATGATCCAGCGCCGGGTGTCGGCCGGATCGATCACGTCGTCGAGCTCGAACAGCGACGCCGCGCTCAGCGCCTTGCCCTGCTCGTACATGCCGGCCACGCGCTTGTCGTAGGCCGCCTTGCGCTCGACCGGATCCTCGATGGCCGCGAGCTCGTTGCGGTAGCCGAGCTTGACCGCGCCCTCCAGGCCCATGCCGCCGAACTCGCCGGTCGGCCACGACACCGCGAAGAAGGGCGCATGGAAGCCGCCGCCCGCCATGCCCTGCGCGCCCAGCCCGTAGCCCTTGCGCAGCACCACGGTGAAGACCGGGATCTCGAGGTTGGCGCCGATCACGAAGGGCCGGCAGCAGTGGCGCACCAGCGCGGTCTTCTCGTAGTCGGGGCCGACCATGTTGCCCGGGGTGTCGCACAGCGACAGCAGCGGGATCTCGAAGGCGTCGCACAGCTGCATGAAGCGCGCGGCCTTGTCGGCGGCCTCGCTGTCGATCGCGCCGCCGAGGTGGGCCGGGTTGTTGGCGATCAGGCCCATCGGCCGGCCCTCGATGCGCAGGAAGGCGGTGATCATCGACGGACCGAAGCGCTCGCGCAGCTCGAGGAAGCTGCCGGTGTCGGCGATCAGACGGATCACCTTGCGCACGTCGTAGACGCGCAGCCGGTTCTCGGGAATCGCGGCGCGCAGCTCGCGCTGATCGGCGCAGCGCCAGTCCTTGACCGCGCCCTGGAAGTAGGACAGGTACTGACGCGCCACCCGCACCGCCTCGGCCTCGTCCTCGACCGCGATGTCGACCACGCCGTTGCGGGTCTGCACGTCGATCGGGCCGACCTCCTCGGGCCGATAGACGCCCAGCCCGCCGCCCTCGATCATCGCCGGGCCGCCCATGCCGATGGTCGCGTTGCGGGTCGCGATCACCACGTCGCAGCAGCCCAGCAGCACCGCGTTGCCGGCGAAGCAGCGGCCCGAGGCGATGCCCACCAGCGGCACCAGGCCGCTCAGGCGCCCGAAGCGCTGGAAGGCCTCGGTGATGAGGTTGGCGGCGAAGACCTGGTCGGTGTCGCCCGGACGCCCGCCGCCGCCCTCGGCGAACAGCACCAGCGGCAGCCGCCACTGGTGCGCGATCTCGAACATGCGGTCCTTCTTCGCATGGTTCTTCTTGCCCTGCGTGCCGGCGAGCACCGTGTAGTCGTAGGACATCGCGACGCAGCGCGACTCGGTCTCGGGAAACAGCGTGCCGTTGACATGACCCAGGCCCATCACCATGCCGTCGGCCGGCGTGGTGCGGATCAGCTCGTCCATCGGCATGCGCAGCCGGCGCGCGGCGAGCACCAGCGAGCCGTACTCGGTGAAGCTGCCCGGATCGCACAGATCCTCGATGTTCTCGCGGGCGGTTCGCTGGCCGGTGCGACGGCGCTTGGCGACCGCGTCGGGCCGCGCGGCGTCCTTCGTCAGGGCCTGGCGGGCGAGCACCTCGGCCAGGTCGGGCCGGATGCGGTCGAGGTCGACCGCCTCATCGGCGTGCGCGGCGGCCGCGCCCACCTCGGCGGGCTCGAGATAAAGCAGCGGCTGGCCCTCGAGCAGCGGGTCGCCGGGCGCGGCGCGCAGCTCGCGCACGATGCCGGCGGTGACCGCCTCGATCACATGCTCCATCTTCATCGATTCCATCACCAGCAGCGGCTGGCCGGCGGCGACCGCGTCGCCCGGGGCCACCGCGATGCTGACGATCGTGCCCTGGATCGGCGCAGGCAGCGCGACACAGCCCGCCGGCGCGTCGGCTTCGGCCGAAGGATCCCAGGCCGCCGCGGGCGCCTCCTCGGGCGCGGCCGCCACGCCGGCTTGCGCATCCTCGCGGCCGTGACGCAGCACGGCGAGCGGGTCGCTGCGGTCGATCTGCGCGCCCGCGCGCCGGGCCGCGCCGCCCGCGCGGCCCGGCGCCTCGTGATAGAGCCGCTGGTGGCCGGTGTCGGCGACCAGCTGCGCCGCGTGACGCTCGATGAAGCGGGTGTCGAAGGCGGCTTCGAGGAAGAGCGGCAGGCGCAGCAGGTTCTGCAGCATCGGCAGGTTCGTGGCGACGCCCTCGATACGGAACTCGCAGGCGGCGCGATAGGCGCGCGCCGCAAGCTCGGGCAGGCCACCTGCGCGCGCATGCACGATCAGCTTGGCGAGCAGCGAGTCGTAGCGCGGGCTGGTGCGATAGCCGGCGTAGCCGAAGCCGTCGACGCGCACGCCGGGGCCCGAAGGCGGCTCGAAGGCCGACAGCGTGCCGCCCGCCGGCCGCACCGTGCCCTGCTCCGTCAGGGTCTCCATGTTGACGCGCAGCTGGATCGCCATGCCCAGCGGCGCGGGCGCGCTGCCCGGCGCCAGACCGAGTTCGACCAGGCTCGCGCCGGCGGCCAGGCGCAGCTGCGTCTGCACGATGTCGACGCCGGTGATCTCCTCGGTGACGGTGTGCTCGACCTGCAGCCGCGGGTTGGCCTCGATGAAGGCGAATCCCGCATCCGCGCGCCCCGCCGCGTCGACCAGGAACTCGAAGGTGCCGACATTGCGGTACGACACGTCGGCGGCCATCGCCAGCGACGCGGCGATCAGCCGATCGCGCAGCGCCGGGTCCAGCCCCGGCGCCGGGGCGATCTCGACCACCTTCTGGCGCTCGCGCTGCAGGCTGCACTCGCGCTCCCACAGGTGGGTGACCGCGCCCGAGCCGTCGCCGAGCACCTGGATCTCGATGTGACGCGCCGACTCGAACAGGCGCTCGACGTAGACGTCGGCGATACCGAAGGCGGCCTGCGCCTCCGAGCGGCAGCGCTCCCAGGCGGCCGGCAGTTCGTCGGCGCTGCGGACGATGCGCATGCCGCGACCGCCACCGCCGGCCACCGCCTTGATCATCACCGCCGCCTCGCCACCCGCGCCTCCCTGCTGGCTCGCGAAGAAGGCAAGCGCCTGCTCGAGGCTGGTGGGTCCGCCGGTCCCCGGCATCACCGGCACGCCCAGGCGCTGCGCCAGGCCGCGCGCGGCCGCCTTGTCGCCGAACAGCGCGAGGGTCTGCGGGGAGGGGCCGACGAACACCAGGCCGGCCTGCGCGCAGGCCCGCGCGAAGTCGGCGTTCTCGCTGAGGAAACCGTAGCCGGGATGCACCGCGTCGCAGCCGGACTCGCGCGCGGCGGCGATCACGGCCTCGATGTCGAGATAGGCCGGCACGCCGGTGCCGGGCAACGCGCGCGCCTCGTCGGCCTTGCGCACGTGCAGCGACAGCGCGTCGTCCTGCGCGTGCAGCGCCACGCTGCGGATGCCGAGCGCGGCGGCGGCGCGGGCGATGCGGATGGCGATCTCGCCGCGGTTGGCGATCAGCAGTCGGGTGATGGTCATGCGGTCGGGGATCCGAAGGTTGTGCTGACAAGCATTCCAGTGGGTCGACGAGGCGCGCCGCCCGGGCCCCGGAGCCTAAGCCACCGCAGACCGTGGCTGCGGCACCGCCCGGTTCACGGCGTCGCCGCCGAGGGCCGCGGCGTGCGGCGTCGCTGCGCCGGAGGCAGTGGCGACTCGCCGATCACGCCAGCCGCCGTCAGGCGCGCGAGCTCGGCGTCGTCGAGTCCGAGCAGCCCGCCGAGCACCTCGCGGTTGAACTGCCCCATCGTGGGCGCCGGCCAGTGCACCGGCGGCGGCGCCCCGTCGCGGCGGTAGGGGGCCATCACCAGCGGGTGCGGCCCGACATGGGCGCGATCGACCATCCGGACGAGACCGCGCGCGTGCAGGTGCGGCGCCCGGTAGACCGCGAGCGGGGACAGCACGGCGCCGGCCGCGACACCCGCGGCCTGAAGCACCGCCATCGCGGCTTCGGCGCTGCGGCCCGCGCACCAGGCGCCGAGCCATGCATCGAGCCTGGCGGCATGCAGCCGCCTGCCGTCCGCGGTGGCGAGGTCCGGGTCATCCGCGAGCACGGGGTCGCCGGTCGCGACGCACAGCGCGCGCCAGGCGGCGTCGTCGGTGACCGCGACCAGCAGCCAGTCGTCCTCCCCCGCGCAGCGGTAGATGCCGTGCGGCGCATGATCGGGATGCCGGTTGCCCAGCCGCGGGCCGACCCGCCCGTTGGCCGACTGCTCCGCGACCCAGGGCGCCACGAAGGGCAGCATGCACTCGACCTGCGCGATATCCACATGCTGACCCTCACCAGTGAGCGCGCGGTGGCGCAGCGCCACGAGCATCGCGCAGGCGGCATTCAGCCCGCCGACCGCGTCGCCGTGCGCGATGTGGCTCATCACCGGCGGATCGCCGTCGCGGCCGCAAACCGAGGGCAGGCCCGAGCCCTGCTCGAGCGTCGAGCCGTAGGCGCGGCAGTCGCTCCAGGCGCCGCTCGCCCCGTAGGCGGCCATCGACACCATGACGAGCGACGGATTGACCGCCTGGAGGTCAGGCCAGGCCAGGCCCATCTTCGCGAGCACCTGGCTGGAGTAGTTCTCGATCACCGCATCGGCGCCGCGCACCAGCTCGCGCAGCAGTCGCGCGCCATCGGCCGAGGTGAGGTCGAGCGTGATGCCGCGCTTGTTGCGGTTCATCGCCAGGAAGCGCGGCAGCTTCTCGTAGAGCCGCTGCTCGAAATCGACCTGGCTCTGGCTGGTGCCGCGCCACCAGTCGGGATAGCCGCAGGCCTCGACCTTGATGACATCGGCGCCGAGATCGGCGAGATGACGACTCGCGAGCGGCCCGGCCCAGCCCATCGACAGGTCGATGATGCGCAGGCCGGCGAGCGGGCCGGCGGTGCCGACCCCGGCGCGGCGCGCGGGCCCATCGAAGGCGCGCGACAGCACCGGTCCGCGCCAGGCCTCGGCGATCGGGACCCCGCCCGGCCCCGGCACCCGGCCAGCGGCGGCGGGCGGGGTGCGCGTCAGCCGGAAGGGGCAGCCAGGCGCCTCGAAACGTCGCTCGCCCGCCTCGATCGCGATGATCGCCCCGCGCTCGCGAAAGGGCGGCACCGACAGCACGCCCGCCGGGTCGGGCACCACCGCGAAGGGGATCTTCAGCTCGAGCCCGCGCGCGAACCAGTGGGCGGCGCTCTCGCGGGCGAGCGCTGCCTCGATGCGCGGCTCCAGGGTCTCGGCGAAGCGCAGCCGGTCGGGACCCATGTGGTAGTCGGGATGATGGGCGAGCTCGCTCATGCCGAGCAGGTCGCAGAACGAGGCCCACTGCAGCGGCGTCACCACGGTGATGCCGAGCCAGCCCTCGCGACAGCGGTAGATGCCCATCGGATAGGTGGGCGTGAAGCGGTTGATGCCCAGCCGCGGCTGCGCGCGCCCCGAAGGCCAGGCTTCGCTGCCCTGGTACTCGGCGAGCGCGACCACCGCGTCGAGCACGCTCACCTCCCAGCGCGCGCCGGCCTCGCGTCCGGGCGACGGCAGGCTCGCGGCAAGCGGGATGAAGGCCGACAGTCCGGCAAGGATCGCCGACTCGAAGTCCGGCAGGGCCAGGGGCGGCCCCTCCACCGGGCCGATCAGCTGCACGTTGCCGCCGAGCGCGCGACACACCGCATCGGTGCCGGCAAAGCCCGCCCAGGGGCCTTCGCGACCGAACCAGCTGAGATCGGCGATGACCAGCCCGGGGCGGGCGCGCTGCAGCGCGGCATGATCGAGGCCGAGCTCGGCGCGCTGCGCGGGCGTCAGCGAATCGACCAGCACGTCGGCCTGCCCGAGCAGCCGCGCAAGCTCGCCGTCGGCGCCGTGCGCGCCGTCATCGACGACGGCCGAGGCCTTGCCGACGTTCAGCCACGCGAACCACGCGCTGCCCAGGCCGGGCGACGCCGAGTCGATCCGGGGGGAACTCGCCCGGGCGGGATCCCCGCCGGGCGGCTCGAGCTTGAGCACGCTGGCGCCGAAATCGGCGAACAGCCGGGCGCAGTAGGCACCGGCGGGCAACGTGCCGAGCTCGAGCACGCGCAATCCGGTGAAGGGTGCCGGGTTCGGACGCCCGGCGCTCGTCGTCGCAATAGTCGTCATCGCGACGAGGGAATCACGCGCCGCGACGATGTGTCAACGCGGCAGGACGCCCCGCGTTCCGCGCGCTGGCGCCAGGCGCGACCGATTCCGGACGCGAAGCCGCCTGTTTCAGCGGCGGAAACTTCGACCGTGGAACGGGTAGGACGGGTCGTGGTAGCCCGGCGTCGACGGATGCCCCGGGACGACCAGCGCATCGACGGCGCGCTCGTCCTCCTCGCGC
>Ga0315900_10011026_pt1 | contig 11229 bp, 12 predicted proteins | sample LakEriMetagenome_FD_203521 | JGI IMG/M metagenome (GOLD analysis project Ga0315900, IMG submission 203521) | Freshwater fungal communities from buoy surface, Lake Erie, Ohio, United States - Buoy 12 MA114 | ecosystem: Environmental > Aquatic > Freshwater > Lake > Lake biofilm | place: USA: Lake...
CATCCACGCCCCCGCCAAGCGCGAGGCCGAGCGCATCCAGGGCCAGCTCGGCGTGGACCTGCCGGAGAACGACCGGGTGATCACCCCCTACGGCAACCGCACTGTTCGCCTCGCTGCAGCCCTGCCCGCCATCATCGGCACCTCCCTCGCTATCGGTAACGCCTACCGCCAGCCCGGTTTCGCCGCTGCTGTTCCCAGCGAGGTCGACCGCAAGCAGGCGGCTGACCCCCTGGCCGAGCTCGGGGCCCGCTACTTCCTGGGTCGCACCGGCGCCCTGCTGCCCTACGACGAATTTGTCAAGGAGCGCCCCGATGTCTCCAAGGGCGAGTACGAGGCCTACAAGGCTTACCTCTTTGGCAGCGCGTCGCCCATCAAGGCCTCCCTCGATGGCATCAATGGCCCCGAGGTCAACTTCATGGGCAAGAGCATCCCCGTGCTGACCGGCATCGCCCCCGCCATCGCCGGTGTCGTCGGTGCCCGCCGCGGCATGCGCAAGGCCATGGAGAGACTTGAGGCCAATGGCGATCAGCTCCTGGAGGCCGAAAAGGCACGCCTGGCCTACCGCGAGGCCGAGCGCCTGCAGAAATACGACGAAGGTCAGGATCAGCTCAACAGCATGTACGGCGACCGCGGCTTCGGGGATGACTACGACGGGCTGGTCAAGAGCCTCAAGAACGACTTCCAGGACATCCAGCGCAAGAACGAAGTCGAGATGCTTAAACAGACCCTCCTTGGTTCCGCCAAGTGGCTCGCGCCAACTGCCATTGGGGGGCAAACGATAGAATCGATCCGCAGGAGTATCCCCCAGGCTGAACCCATCGAAGAAGAGGTTCTGCCCAAGCCCGCCGCCAAGAAACCGGCACCTGCCCAGCCATTGCCCGTCGTTCAGCCCGTTTGACCATGTCGGCCTACACTGATTACCTCGACGGGGAAGGCAGCGGCTTCGGCGGCTCCAGCACACCCTTCAGCAAGGACTTCAACCAGCTGGGCGAGGTCGGCGCGGTCAATTCCCGCAACGCCCAGGAAGCCATGATGATGGGCGCCCAGGGGCTGACCGACACCTGGAATCGCAAGGCCCAGGTTGCTATCGCTAAGGCTCAGGCGCGCCGACAAGGTGGAGGTGGTGGCGGCCTCCTCGGTGGACTGATTTCCCTAGGCAGCTCCTTCCTGGGGCCGATCGGCGGCGCCATCGGCAAGCAGGTTGCAGGCAAGCTGTTCTGATTCGCACCGGAAACCCGCTCGCTGGGGCTAACTAGAATCGGGCCTATAGCATCGCGCCAGCCAGATGTGGCCCTTCAGTAGCTCTACCAGAAAGGCTGGTGACAGGCTTCTTCACGCAACGCCTTGGCTGAGCCAGAACAGCAGCGCGGCGACTCAGGCCATTCCCGTGGTAGATGGCAGCGGCAACGCTCAGCCCTGGGCCGCGAACCTGGCCGGAATCGCGAGCTCGCAGCCAGTAGACACCAAGGGCAACGCTTCTCCCTGGGCGGCTGGAGCACTGCCCGATCTGCTGCCCACGGTTGCGACTGCTGCGGCCCCTTCGATCGGTGGCAGAGAGGCCCTCACTAACGCCGGCCAGTTCCTCGCCAAGAACCGCGGCGCCATCCTCAAGGGCGGTGGAGCCCTCGGCGCCCTTGGCATCCTGGCGGGTGCCGCCGGCGAGCTGAACAACCCCGATGAAAGCCGCCTCAGCAACGTGGCCGGCGCCCTCGGTAGTGGCGTTGGCGGCCTCGGTGGCATGGCGACAGGTGCAGCCATCGGCAGCGCCATCGCCCCTGGAGTCGGCACCCTGATCGGTGGCGCCATCGGTGGCCTCGCTGGTGGCGGCGCCCTGTCTGGAATCGCTCGAGCAGGCGCAAGCATGTACGAAGGCCCCAACGCCGCGGAGGATCGCCGCCGCGCCATGGAGCGCCGCAACGCCATCGCCGATCTCGAAGCACGGCTGCCCATCGAGATGGAGTACGCCAGCGCCAAGGCCGCCATTGAGAACCAGATCGCCCAGCGCAATGCCGCCATCCAGAGCCAGCAGATGCTGCAGCAGGCGATGGCCCAGGGGATCATGGACCGCACCCGCATCCAGGGTCAGCAGAACCTGGCACTCACCCAGGCGCTGCAGGGCGTCATGCAGAACATCTGAGGCTGAATCATGAGCGCCTACCAGCCCGCCCCGGTCATCCTCGGCGGAGTCGCGGACTTCAATCGGGTTCGGGATAACACCTTCACCGAGGGGCTGGGCGCTATCCCCGCCGCCAATGCCCTCGCTGCCAACGCCGGCTTCCTTGAAGCCGTACGCCAGCGCGGCAACATGAAGGCCAACAAGATGACCTTCGATCTGGCCAAGATGCGCCTGGATCAGGAGGCCAAGCTCGCCCGCCGTGGCCTGGCACTCAAGCTCGCCGAGGGTTTTGGCGATGTCTTCGGCGGTGGTGGCGGTGGTGCAGGTACCGCCGGCATGGTGGCACCCATGCAGTTCGATCCCTTTGGGACCCTCAACACCATGTTCGGCCTGCGAGCCACCGCCCGCAGGGAACTGGCTGAACAGGGGCAGCGTCCCAACGTGCTGGCTGCAGATGCCGTCCAGAGGCTGCAGGGATCAGGCGGCTGATTCGGGCTTCCTAGAATAGGCGGCGAGAACGGATTTCCCGCCCGTGACTGCGACACCCACAGCAACCCCCGCGGCATCTGGTGGGTTCAATCCGCTTGAGGGATTTCAGAAGCTCTTCGGTGGCTTCAACTTCGGAGGTACTGCAGGAGCCTCGAAGGAGTACGAAGCGACCAGGGAAAGGCTCCGCCGCCTGGGAGAAGACATCCTCAAGAACCCGAACTCCAACGCCGCTCAGGCCGTCTCCCAGCTCGCCCAGTGGGATAGGGACTCCTTCGATCGCAATCGGCAGGCGGGACGGGACAGCCTCGATAACCAGATCGAGGGCTACAACCGCATCATCCCAGCGGCAGGAGCTCTGTCGGGGATCAAGACCGATTCCATCAACAGCCAGACTCGTACCCAGGGCCAGGTCGACGTCAGCAAGATCAACGCCACCCTCGGCGGATCGCAACAGATCCTGGATCGCGCTGCCACGAACAGCGTCGACCTCGCCAAGCTCCAGAACGAGTTTTCAGGCAACGTCATCGGTGAGGGCGGCCTGCGTGCCATCAACCAGGACACCCTGGCGAACAACCTGGAGATCGCCCGCATGAACCAGAGCCTCCAGCCCCGGGACATCCTTGGCCTGGTCGGCCGCATCGCGCCCCTCTTCCTCTTCCGCTGATGGCCTCCTACGCGTCCGGTTCAGGGCTTGCCCAATTCAGCAGCGATGGCCGGGGCTTCGGCCAGGGCGCCTACGACCGGGCGCGGCAGGCGGGTTGGACTGACCAGCAGATCAAGAGCGGCCTGAGCAGCTCCGGCCTCAGCGCAGGCTCTGCGGTAGCCCAGCGCCTGGGGATCTCCTCTGGCGGCGGTGGCGGCGGCTTCTCGACCATGGAGGGTTCCATGGTCAACAGCGGCATGCAGGGCCTGATGGGGCTGGCCAACAAATACGCCGGCAACTCCACCCTCTCCAACCTGGTGGTCGGCAAGATGGCCGACACCTTCAGCACCCAGGCCAACATGGGCCTGGACCTGAACTACCAGAAGGCCATGGCCGGCACCATGGCGGACATCCAGTACGGCCTTGAGAACCTGCGGGCCGGCAACGCCATGTCTCTGGTCGCCGCTGAGGGTGCCATCAACAAGGACATCGCCAAGCTCCAGTCCGAAACGGCCCTGGGCGTCGGCAAGCTCAACCTGGAGGGCAACAAGTACACAGCCGACAAGAGCCTACAGGCCACGATGTATAGCTCCGACCGGAGCCTGGATGGGGCCAAGTACGTCGCCGACGAGGCCACCCGCCGCGTCCGGGTCCAGGGCGACGAGGACCGCAAGACCCTGGGCGAGAACACCCTGCAGACCCTGCGGTTGCGCAATGACGCCCGCCGCACGATCCGCTCCCAGGGCAGCCGCTTCTATTCCTGATCTCCATGGCCAGCGCGAGCTACCCCCGCCTCCGGGCCGCGTCGGTGCCAGGCGATCACCCGGAGGTCGAGAACTTCCTGGCAACGCTGCGGGACGGCGAACGCGAGAGCTTCCTCAACTTCGCCGAACTCAGCGGCTCCAACTACGAAATCTGGATCTACGCCACCATCCTCGGCTTCTCCGGCCGCTTCGTGGAGCTGGAGCAGTGGGTCGAGGCCACCTACACCAAGGTCAATCGCCGCGACATGCTCATCGCCGAGGCCCGCTGCCTCGAGTCCGACATCGCCGACCTGCGCTCGATGGTGCAGATCGGCCGCATGGCGCCTGAGGTGGCCGCCGGTCGCATCACCGGACTGACCAAGGAGCTGCGCGGGCACCTGGCCGAGATCGAGAAGATGAGCCGCTCCACCGACCGCCGGGGGCTTGTACTGGCCGGGGCGGACCGGGCGATCCGCGAGCTCAAGGCGATCTTCCGCGGCAACGAGGAAATCATGGATGCCCTGGAACCCGCCTTTGCCTCGGTGTGGTCGGTGATCACGGAAGAAGTCTGATCGCTGCCGTACGCCCTGGCGCGCGTGAAATAGGGCAAAACCGGTAGAATCCCGGCAGAGAGAGCACCGAATGGCGGGCCTATCGGTCGCAGCCGGCAGAAGGCGCAGCGCCCAGCTCGCCGCTAAAGCCGTCAAGAAAGCCCCCGAGGTTGTCGTTGAGCCCACGCGCGAGCAGCTGCGGGCCCGCAACGACTTCGCCTATTTCTGCAAGTGCATGGGACTACCCCCTGCGGCGCACATGCGGGAGTGGCACAAGGCGTTCCTGACGGGTAAAAGCAACGAATATCTGCTCGATATAGCTGGACCGAACACAACGCTGCTCAGCCCAAGGGGTAGCGCCAAGAGTACGGTGCTTGGCTTACTCGCTGCCTGGCTAATCGGTCGCCATGCCCTAGAGAAACGCCTGTTGCGGATTCTTTATGTCTCCTACAACGTCGACGTGGCGCGCAACAAGAGCCGTGCCATCAAGCAGACCATCAGCTCCAAGGAGTACCAGGAAATCTTCCCGACCGTGCGGCTCGGTAAGGACCGCACCAGTGACGAGCTCTGGAGCATCGACTTCGATTTCGCCGGCATCAGCATCCTTGGCGAGGACGCCTTCACGGTCGCCTGCTCCGGCCTCAAGGGCACCATCACCTCCAAGCGCTCCAACCTGGTGATCATCGACGACGCCATCAAGAGCGCCGCCAGCATCGCCAACCCGGAAATCCGCCGGGAGATGGAGGCCAACTGGACCACGGTGATCGTGCCGACCATGTTCCAGGGCGCCCGCGCCATCTGCCTGGGTACCCGCTTCCACTTCGACGACCTGTTCGCCACCACCTTCACCGAGCGCAAGGGCTGGAAGGTCATCACCCAGTCCGCCATCCACTACGACGAGGACGGCAGGCCCCACTCCTACTGGCCGGGGATGTGGAGCACCAAGTACCTGCTCAAGCTCCAGGCCGATGACCCCACGGCCTTCGCGTATCAGTACCTCAACCGGGCGGTGCGCGGCGACGGCGACCTGGGGATCTCGCCGGAGCTGTTCGTGCGCGGCGATGTCCCCGACACCTACGACACCATCGGCATCGGCATTGACCTCTCGGCCGGCATGGGCGAGCGCAACGACTGGACCGTCTTCACCCTGGCGGGCCGCGTCGACGACAAGGTCTATGTGATCGACTACCGCCGCATGAAGTCCATGGGCAACCTCGAGAAGATCGAGGCCCTGTGCGAACTCTTGCTGGACTGGAACCTGCTGACCTGCAATGACCAGGGGCAGTATTTCGCGACCCACTCCCAGGTGACGATCTGGCCCGAGGCGGTTGCCTACCAGAGCAGCTTCGAGGGGGACTTCCGCCGCATTGCCCACGGCGAGATGGGGCTGCATAACCTGCGCATCTCGCCGGTCAAGGGCTTCCGCGGCGACAAGCTGGCACGGCTGCGGGGAATGATGGGCATGTTCCAGGCCCGCAAGGTGATCTTCAACCGGTACCGGGACTTCTCGGCCATGGTGGATGAGATCGTCAACTTCGGCCACTGCCCCCACGACGACTGCGCCGACTCCCTCAACATCGTCATCCAGGGCCTGATGCGCCGCGGACTGGCCCACGTGGAGTGGCACGAGTAGTAAGCCATGGCGCGCAGGCTGCCTAAACTGGTGCGATGAGCCAGACCGCAACCAAGTTCAAGAAACTGCTGGAGGCGGCCCGGACGCGCAAGGGCGACAGTGGCACCGACACCACGATCGTGGTCGGCCACCTGGCCCAGATGCGCATGTTCATGATGCGTCAGGGGCTGGAGTTTTACCCCCGGCAGGACACCTTTGGATTCCGCAAGTCATTCCTGGCGGATCTGGTGGAGGCCAACGAAATCGACATGCGCCTCGAGGGCGTGATCGATGATTTCGTGATCGACGGCAAGGGCCTCTTCTATTTCCGCCCCGTCGGCGACACCTACCGCATCCTCTGGTTCAGCCGCGACAACTACCGCGCCTACTACGACCCCCAGGGCGAGCTGGAAGAGCTCGACCTGATCTACGAGTTCGAGGTTCGCCAGGGCACCGCCATGATGCCCGTCAATCCCCACGGCGGCGCCAAGCGCTACGTGCGGCTGCGGGTCAAGCGCGACAGCATCATCGAGACGATCTCAGAGCAGAAGCCGAGCTTTGAGACGACGCCCTCGGCCTCCGGGTTCCTGGAGGGCCATACCCGCACGGTGGTCAACAGCCTGGGCTTCATCCCGGCGGTCGAGGCCTTCAATAACATGCGCTCGACCGGCACAGAGGCCACGGGCGACTTTGACTGGCTGGCCGACCATATCGTCGTCCACGATGCCCTGGTGCGGAACATCCGCAACAACATCACCTTCTACGGCAACCCGACGCTGGTCTCCTCCCGCAGCAAGCAGGACCTGGTGGAGAGCGGCGATGGCGACGCGCCGGCTCGGCCCACCATCAGCTCCCAGGCGGGGTTCTCGGGCCTGGATCGACCCTCCACCCGTGTCAGTACCCCCGGCGCCGGCGGCATCGGCGGCATGCGGGTGCCGCGCATCATCGCCAACCTGGAGGCCACGGACCGGGTCGCCTACATCACCCCCGATGCGGTTTCGGGCGACCAGAACCTCTACGCCCGCCAGTACCGGGAAGAAATCCGCGCGGCCCTGGGTGGCGTCGATGAACTGGGCATCTCATCCGGTGCCACGGCCTACGAGATCAAGAGCCTCTTCGGTCGAGCGGCCACCACGGCAGCGCGCAAGTGCCGGGGCCTGCTGACCTACGGCCTGTGCAAGCTGCTGAGCCTGATCATCTACCACGAGGAGCAGATTTTCCGCGACTCCTTTGCCGCCGCCATTGGTCTCAAGAAGCCGCCGCCGCCAATCCGCGAGCAGTTCGCCAGCGAGGAGGAGTTCATCAAGGCGATCCCCGTCTTCGAGCAGGTCAAGCAGAAGTTCGATGAGGCGGTCGAGCAGGGGATTCGCAATGCGGTCCAGAACCAGCAGCTACCGCCCGGCGTTGTTGGCCTGGTACCCGATGGCGATCGCCGCGTCGAGTGGCGCTGGAAGGGCCCCGTTTTCGAGGAGTCCACAGAGGATATACTGAACTCAAGCATTGTTGTGCGGAACCTGCAGGAGCTCGGCGTCAACAGCGTCGAGGCCCTGCGGTACCTCTTCCCCGATAAAACGGACGAAGAGCGGAGTTCCATGCTCTCGGGCTACCCCTTCCGGATGGCCCAGGCGACGCAGCAAAGCATCGGCACTTTCCTCTCGCTGATTGCCAACATGCGAGAGATTCCACACCCGCAGGCGCCGGACCTCCCGCTGCTGGCGGATCCCAAGCTCGATCTGACCCCCTACATCTATCGAGCGATCGACTTCCTCAAGAAGGAACTGACCTATGCAGGACAATACGTCGACAGCTCCGGCAGTGGCGATCCCGCCGTCCTCGATCCCATCGAGTCCGGCCGCCGCGACCTCGGCCTACCCATCAGCGCCGGCCCCGAGCGTCCCAGCTTCGTACCAGACCCAGGCGGCCCCCTCGGCCTCCTACCCGGTGGCCCAGGCTCCGGCTCCGGTGGCGTCGGCCCCGGCGGCCAACCCCTGGCAGGCGGCATTCCAGCAGCTGAGCGAAAGCCTGAACGCGCAGCCCAGCTACCAGTCCCCGGCAGCCTTCTGGCCGACGACCCAACCGGTGGCACCTACCTCGCCAGCGCCGGTTTCGGCTCCGGTCAGCTACCAGGGCAGCTACCAGGCGGCGCCTTCAACTACGGCGATCCCGACCTGGTCATCCCCACAGGCGCCGGCCTATTCCCCGGCCGTGGCCCCGCAGACCAGCCCGCAGGCCCAGCCCGAGGCGGCGCCGGCAAGCGACGCGTATCTCAGTCAGGTCAGCGACGAAAGTCTTGAGGTCCTGCAGCACTTCGGCGCTGAGGCCCCCGCGCTGCTGAACCGCTATTCCTGCGTTCTGGAGGATTCCCTCCTGAACCAGGCGCGGCAGACCTACGAGACCCAGCAGCAACTGCAGCAGCTCAACGCCGCCCTTGAGGAGGCCAAGCTGGTGATCGGCGCTGCCGCCGAGGACAACGCCGCCTATCACACCCTGCTGACGGATCCCGATCTGCTCAGCGACTACGTGATTGATTTCTACGGCCCCCAGGGTCCCTACCCCGTGGAGACCCCCCGCGATCGCCTCGCCCAGGAGGTCGCCATGGCAGAGAACGGCTACGCGCCCCGCGTGCAGCCCATCTTCCAGCGCCCCCAGCTGGACATGCCCGCTCCTGGCGTGCAGTCCGGTAATGGCGGCAGCGACTTCTGGAACGCCTTCGAGCAGGTGAGCGCCACCAACCCGGCGGCCCTCTACCAGCTGCTGAGCCAAGCCACCCCTGAGGACCTGCGCTCCCGGGTGCTGATCTCCGAGCGGCCCGTCGAATGATGGACGCCCTCGTGACCGACAACGAGGGCGCCGGCGTCTCCCCTGATCTCCAGGCAGGCGCCGGCGCCGCCGGTCCCGCCCAGATGCCGGAACCGGTGCAGGCCGTCAAGGCCCGCAACCAGGTGAACGCCGAGCGCCAGGCGGTGGCGGACGAGCGGGTGCGCAGCATTGTCGATGGCCTCAAGGTCGCGGCGCTGCAGCCCAACTCCAACGCCCTGCCCTACACCCGGGAACTGGCGAGCCATCTGCAGGAGAGTGTCGGCAATGGCGTAGCGCCGCTGCCGAACCTGCAGCGCTACCTCGAGCGCTTCTCCTGAGCGCCAGGGCGTACAGCTCTCGTTAGCATGGGGCCACGGATCGCTCCTGGCCCTGTGCGCATCGCCGGCAGCACTGATATCCCCCGTCAGCTGGTCCCTCAACTGGCGGGGGATTCCGTACGCCAGGGCTCCACCGAGGAGCGCCTGAAGACCTTTCAGGACCTCTACGAGCTGCTGCTGAGCAAGGGCTACAGCGACAACGCCGCCCAGCAGGCCGCCCAGGACATGGTGCGGGGCGAGCAGCCCATGGCGCGCAGTACGACGCGGTTTGCGGGCATCCAGGGCCTGCCGCTCCCCAGGGAGTTCTGACGTGCTTCAGGTCCATCCCGACACCTACGCCCTTGCCGTCCAGCTGATCGAGCGGGAGGAGGGCGTTGAGAGCGAGGCCTACCTGGATGCGGTCGGCGTACCCACGATCTGCGCGGGGATGACCCGCTACCCCGACGGCACCGGCGTCAAGCTCGGCGATGTCTGCAAGCCCAGCATCTGCCGCGCCCACCTGCAGCGCATGCTCCAGGCGGATTACCTGCCGGGGCTGAGCAAGATTCCAGGCTGGAGCAAGCTGGGCCCCAAGCGCCAGGCGGTGCTGTTCAGCTTTGCCTGGAACCTCACCCGCCGCGGTGATTTCTACGGCGCTGCGGGCTTCGAGACGATCACCCGGGCTTTAGCGGATGGCGCCCTGGATCCGTCGCGTTACGACCAGGTGCCGGATGCCCTGGGGCTCTATGTCTATGCGGGCAGCCGCAAGCTCGATGGCCTGATTGCCCGTCGGCGGCGGGAAGGAGAACTCTGGATGGAAGAAAGCGGCAGGAGCGCAGATGGCGTGATCGTCTTTCGCGCGATCCACGACACGGTGCTCAAGAAGGCGCCGATTGATGCCAGGTACCTCTCGGAGCTCGGCAGCAAGAAGATCCCGATGCTGGGCACCATTTCGGTAGCAAGGCTCGAGGAGATCGCCGCCGACTCCCATGCCTGGGTGGACCTGGCCTATGAAGCCGGCCGCTGGGCGATCTACCTGCCCCACTGGGAGCCCCAGGCACCGGCCAAGCCCCCGGGTAAACAGGTGGACTGGAGTGATTTCTCAGCCTCGGTGGGCAAGTACATCACCGTGGGCGAGGTGCTTCAGTACGACGCCCGCCGCCAGCCCAAACGCGGCAGCCAGGAGGAGCGGGAGATCCTGGCGATCTGCGCCGAGTTTGACAGGATCCGCGCCGCCTGGGCTCAGCCGCTGGGGGTGACCAGTGGGTATCGCCCGGAGCCCATCAACCGGGAAGTCGGCGGCGTGCCGAACTCCCAGCACGTACTCGGCAAGGCCCTGGATGTCTACCCGCTGGATGGGCGCCTGGATGCCTTCTACAACTGGATCAGCCGGCGCTGGAGTGGCGGTCTGGGCGATGGCAGAAGGAAGGGATTCGTGCATCTGGATTCGCGCGGTGGCGGCAGATTTCACCCCGATGCCAATGGGCGCCCTGCTGCCATCTGGGATTATTGAGCCCGAATGCCGTCGTTAGACTGATTTGACGGCAATCGTGTTACTGGACCATGCCCGCCATTGACAGAATCAATCGCCGGGGGATCGACGGGCGGCGCGTGCTCCTCGGTCCGGCCCGTCTCGGTAAGCCCCGTCCCCAGGGCTCTAGCAGCAGCGTCGGCAAGGCGGTGCGCATCACCGGCCCTAACGACCAGTACGAGATCACCACAAACGGCACCGGCATCAGCGCCGTGGCCTACACCGTCGTGGTCAGGCCCTATGTCGAGAACGGCATGCGGGCGTCCACCTCAAGGCTGGGGGCGATTGCACTGATCAAGCAGGTGGATGGCCTCAACACCTCCACGGCGGCGGTGACCTGCGTGGACCTCAAGCGCCATCGCTCCACCACCTCCACCACCACCCTGGGCCCCTACACGGTCAACTCCAATGACCGGCTGTGGCTCGTG
>Ga0315900_10011027_pt1 | contig 11229 bp, 7 predicted proteins | sample LakEriMetagenome_FD_203521 | JGI IMG/M metagenome (GOLD analysis project Ga0315900, IMG submission 203521) | Freshwater fungal communities from buoy surface, Lake Erie, Ohio, United States - Buoy 12 MA114 | ecosystem: Environmental > Aquatic > Freshwater > Lake > Lake biofilm | place: USA: Lake...
GCGCGTGCCCGCCGCCGCGGCGGCACGCGTCAACGGCGCGGCGATGCATGTGCTCGACTTCGAGCCGATGTGGAACCCGGCGAACCATTCGCTCTCCACGACGCTGCCGGCGCTGCTCGCGCTGGCGGAGTCGCGCGGCGGCGTGGCAGGCGCGGATCTGTTGCTGGCGCTGGCCGTCGGCATCGAGGCGCAGGCGAGGTTGCGCACCGCCTCCGGCATGTTCGAGCCGGGGGAGTTCACCTTCCATCCGCCCGGCATGGTGGGCGCGATCGGCAGCGCGGCCGGCTGCGGCATCCTGCTCGGGCTGGATGCCAAGCGGCTCGCCATGGCGATGGGCATCGCCGCGTCCCGTGCGGGCGCGCTGATCGCCAATGTCGGCAGCATGACGAAGTGCCTCCATTGCGGCGACGCCGCTGCCGGGGGGCTCGACGCCGCGCTGCTCGCGGCGCGCGGCTTCAGCGCGGATGCGGACGCCATCGGCAACCCGCGCGGCTGGGGCCGCGCCTTCGGCGGCGAGCGCTTCGATGCCGCCGTGCTGACCGCGCCGGCGGCGGACTGGCACATCGCCGGGCCAGGGCCCGCCTTCAAGCTCTACCCGAGCCAGTACGGCACGCATTTCGTCATCAGCGCGGCGCTGGATGCGCGCGCCAAGTGGGACGGGCGCGGCACGATCCGCCGGGTCGCGATCACCGCGCCGGCCATGGCCTATGTGGACCGCCCGCTGCCGGCGACCGGCCTCGCGGGGAAGTTCAGCTTCCAGTTCACGGCCGCCGCGGCGCTGCTGGACGGGCGCGTGGGCGTCGAGAGCTTCTCCGATGCGCGCCGCTTCGCGCCCGACATGGAAGCCCTGCTGCCGCGCATCGCGATCATCCCCGACCCGCTGCGCGAGGGCCGTTTCGACCGCATGCGCGTGGACCTCGAGATCGAGCTGGTGGACGGGCGCCGCCTGCAGGGCATGTGCGACGGCCCGCCGGGCATCTGGGGCCGCGCCGTGCCAGCGGCCGCGCTGCGGGCGAAGTGGCGCGACTGCCTTGTTGCCGCGCTCGGCGCCGGGCGGGGGGCTGCCGTGCTGGACCGCGCGGCCGCGATCGGCGGCGAGGGCGCGCGGGAGGTGCTGGCCCTGATGGAGAGCCTGGCGGCGCCGGGCTGAACGGTCGGGGCCGACGGGCCAGGGCCGAGCGGTTGCGTGGTGTTGCATGCCGATGTATACAACGGTGGACATGAAGAAATTCGTTGCCGCTATCCGCGCTGCCGGGGCCCCGCCATGAGCGGTGCGCGTCGGCGCTCGGCGGACCGGCAGGCCTACGCCTCCGCGGCGGAGTTCGCCTACGCGACCTTGCGCGGCGAGATCATGGACGGACAGCTGCCGCCCGGGCACCGCATGCGTGAGCAGGAACTGTCCGAGCGCCTCGAGGTCAGCCGCACGCCGGTGCGCGAGGCGCTCTCGCGCCTGCAGGCGGACGGGCTGCTGGTGAACCAGCCCCGCAGCGGGCTCGCCGTGTCGGAACTCGACGATGCCGGGGTGATCGAGCTCTACGAGACGCGCGAGGCGCTGGAGGCCACGGCCGCGCAGCTCGCCGCACGCTACGCCAATCCCCGCGACATCGCCGCGATGCGCTCCATCCTGGCTGCCGAGGAGCTGGCGCCGGACGACCCGGTGCAGCAGCAGCGGCACAACCGCAGCTTCCACGCGGCGCTGCTTGCCGCCTCGCACAACCGCTTCCTGGTGAAGAGCCTGCAGGTGCTGCACGACGCGCTGGCGCTGCTCGGGCCGACGACGCTGGTGCGCAGCGGCCGTCGCGCGCAGGCGGAGGCCGAGCACCGCCGCATCCTGGAAGCGATCGAGAAACGCGATTCCGCGACCGCGGAGGCCGAGATGCGCGCCCATGTGCGCCACGGCGCCGAGGTGCGGCAGGCCATGCGCGCACTGGGGGCGCGGGAGTAGCGCGGGCGGAACGCCGCGCACTGACGAGACCGCGCCGGCGCCCGCCGCCGGCCGGAACTGAGGTTGGGGGAAATGGCCAATGGCCGAGACCGAGTATGACGTGATCGTCGTGGGCGCCGGCAATGCGGCACTGGCCGCGGCGGTCTCCGCCAAGGAGAACGGCGCGGAGCGCGTCGTGGTGCTCGAGAAGGCGCCGCGCGCGATGCGGGGCGGCAACACCCACTGGTCCGGCGGCGTTCTGCGCTTCGCCTTCGACGACCCGCGCGAGATCGGCCCGCTCGTCCCCGAGGCGGAGAAGCAGTACGAGGATTTCTACGCCGGCATCGAGCCCTATACGCGCGCCGACTACCATGGCGACCTGATGCGCGTGACCGCCGGCCGCACCGACCCGGTGCTGTCGCGCATCCTGGTCGACAATTCGAAGGACACGGTGTTCTGGATGAAGAACACCGGCAACATCGAGATGGAGCCGGCCACCACGCTGTCCGCCGTGCGCAAGGACAACAAGCTGGTCTGGGCGCGTGGCCTTGTCGTGCGCGCGGCGCATGAGGGCGTCGGCCTCTCGCGCAGCTGGTTCGCGACCGCCGAGCGCATGGGCATCGAGATCCGCTACGGCAGCGCCGTGACCGCGCTTCTCCAGGACGCGAAAGGCCGCGTGAACGGCGTGCGCATCCGTGACGACGAGGGCATCTCGGAGATCGGCGGCCGGTCCGTCGTGCTGGGCTGCGGCGGCTTCGAGGCCAATGTGCAGATGCGCACGCAGCATATCGGCCCGCTGGTCGGTGCGGCGAAGGTGCGCGGCACGCCGCACAACCAGGGCGACGGGCTGCGCATGGCGATGGCGATCCACGCCATGCCCTGGGGCCAGTGGAGCGGCTGCCACGCCACGCCGATCAGCGCCGACTGGGGCGATTTCGCGCCGCGCGAGCTGACCGATCGCTCAAACCGCCTGTCCTACCCCTACGGCGTCATGCTGAACCGCCAGGGCCGGCGCTTCGTGGACGAGGGCGAGGACGGCGCGCTGTTCACCTACGCCAAGTTCGGCCGCGCGATCCTGGCGCAGCCCGGCGCCAAGGCCTGGCAGATCTTCGACAGCCGCGTGCTGCACCTGCTGGAGCCGCGCTACTCCACCTCGAAGCCGATCGTCGGCAACACCTTCGAGGAACTGCTCGCGCAGCTCGACATCGACGACAAGAAGACCGCGCTCGCCACGCTCAACGCCTTCAACGCCGCGTCGCGCGTGGACGAGGACAGGTACGATCCGTCCCGCAAGGACGGCGTGCGAACCGAGGGCCTCGACATCGACAAGACCAACTGGGCGCGCCGGCTGGATGCGCCGCCCTACCACGCCTATTCCGCGACGGGCGGCATCACCTTCACCTTCGGCGGCCTGCGCGTGACGGAGAAGGCGGAGGTCGTCGGCACCGACTGGCGGCCGATCCCGGGCCTCTTCACCTGCGGCGAGATGGTCGGCGGCCTGTTCTACGACAACTACCCGGCCGGCACGGGCCTGGTGAGCGGCGCGACCTTCGGCCGCATCGCCGGCCGCGAAGCCGCGCGCCGCGGCAACGCCTGAGGGAGCGCGCGAGATGGGAGAGGACAAGGATCCGATTGCGCTGCGGCTGGCGGAGCGCGTCTGCGCTCTCTCCCGCCGCGACCTGACGCCGCGCGCCATCTCGGTCGCGCGCACCGGCATCATCGACACGCTGGGTGTCACGCTCGCCGGTGTGCCGGAGCCGTGTACGCAGATCCTGCTGCGGACGCCGGGGGTTGCGACCGCGCCCGGCGCGGCGCTGGTCTTCGGCACGGCGCGGCGCACCAGCGCGCTGGATGCCGCGTTCATCAACGGCGCGGCGAGCCATGCGCTGGACTACGACGATTTCAGCAGCGACCTCGGCGGGCATCAGTCGGTGCCGCTGGTGGCGCCGCTCTTCGCGCTGGCGGAGGAACGGGGCGCGGGCGGCATGCAGGTGCTGCTGGCCTATGTGGCGGGGATGGAGGCGATGATCCGCCTCGCCCGCGCCGTCAACTTCGTCCATTACGACAAGGGCTGGCACCCGACCGCGACGCTCGGCGTCTTCGGCGCAGCGGCCGCCTGCGGGCACCTGATCGGGCTCGACAAGCAGCGGCTTGCAACCGCGCTGGCGCTCGCGGCGTCCATGGCGTCCGGGCTCAAGGCCAATTTCGGGTCCATGACGAAGCCCTTCCATGTCGGGCACTGCGCGCGCAACGGTCTGCTCGCGGCGCTGATGGCCGAACAGGGGTTCGAGGCACGGCACGGCGTGATGGAGCACAGCCAAGGCTTCCTCGACGTCTACAACGGCCCCGGCCTTCATGATGCGGCGAAGATCTTCGTCGATTGGGCCAAGCCGCTCGAGGTCGAGGCGCCGGGCATCGCGCTGAAGCAGTTCCCCTGCTGCGGCAGCACCCATCCCGCCATCGCCATGATGCTGAAGCTGGTGAAGGAGGAGAGGATCACCGCGGCCGATGTCGCGCGGATCGAGATCCTGCCGCATGCGCGGCGCATGCCCCACACCGACAATCCCTGGCCCGTCACGCCGCTGCAGGCCAAGTTCAGCGTGCAGTACGCGGTGGTGCGCGCGCTGCTCTCCGGCGTGCCGAAGATGGCGCATTTCGAGGGCGAGGCGGCGCTGGAGCCGGAAGTGCGGCGACTTCTCGGCCTCGTGACCGCCGCGCCGCACCCGGACATGCCGCGCGACGGCGCCGACCAGTGGGGGGCGGAGGTCATCGTCACCACGCATGACGGGCGGCGCCTGTCGCGTCGCGTGAACCAGATGGTCGGCCGCGGCGGCGACAACCCGATGAGCTCCGCCGAGCTCTGGGACAAGTTCACCGACTGCGCGGAGCGCGGCATCCCGCGGGAGAATGTCGCGCCGCTCTTCGACAGGCTCGAATCGCTCGAGGAGGCAGCCGACATCCGCGACATCACCCGCCTGATGGAACGGCCCGAGCCGACCGCCGCCCCGCGCTTCGCCGAGGTCGAGCGCGAGGGCGTGCCCCTCGAGACCAGCTGGGTGCCGTGATGCCGGACGCAAGCGCCACGACCCTGTCCTACTCGGCGCAGCTCGCCGCCTTCACCCATGGGCTGCGCTACGAGGACATCCCCGAGCCGGTGCGCCGCCGCGCGAAGCACCTGATGCTGGATGCGATCGGCCTGGGCCTTGCCGCGACGCGGCACGACTTCGCCGCGCCGATGCTGCGCGGCATCCAGGCGCTGGGGGAGGGGGGCAGCAGCCCCGTTCTCGGCAGCGCGGTGACGCTGACGGCGCGCAACGCGGTGCTGATGAACGCTGCGCTGATGCATGGGCTCGACTACGACGACACGCACATGAAGGCGATCGTGCACGGCACCGCCTTCTGCGCGCCGACCGCCTTCGCCTGCGCGCATGAGGCGGGGGCGACGGGGCGCGACATCGTCACGGCCTATGTCGCGGGGATGGAGGGCGCGATCCGCCTCGGCATGGCGGTGAAGGGCGGCTTCCATCACGGCGGCTTCCACGCCACCGGCATCCTCGCGCATTTCGGCGCGGCGCTGATCGCGGGGAAGCTGTACGGCCTGACCGCCGCGCAGATCGGCGCGGCGCAGGGGATCGCGGCGAGCACGGCGGCCGCGATCCAGGTCTTCCTCGAGGAAGGCGCCTGGTCGAAGCGCATGCATCCGGGCTGGGGCGGCGTCGGGGGCATCACGGCGGCGCGGCTGGCGCAGCACGGCTTCGTCGCACCCTCACGCCCCTATGAGGGTCGCTTCGGCCTGTTCCACAGCCACCTGCAGGAGCATGCGGGCGATGTGGACTACAGCCTGATCACCGCAGGCCTCGGCGAGGTGTGGGAGACGGCGGCGATGGCGGTGAAGCCCTATCCGGTCTGCCACTTCCTGCATGGCTGCGCGGAGGCCGCCGCGATCCTGCACCGCGAGCACGCCCCGCAGCCGGAGGACATCGCCACCATCCGCGCCTTCGTCGCGGAGCCGACGCTGACGATCGTGACCGAGCCGCTGGCCAAGAAGCGCCGTCCGACGACGGATTACGAGGCGAAGTTCAGCGCCCAGTTCGTGACCGCGACGAGCCTGCTGCGCGGCCGCTTCGGCCTTCAGGAACTGGAGCAGGACAGCCTGAACGATCCCCGCCTGGCTGGGCTGTCGGAGCGCGTCGAGGTGCTGGTCGATCCCGACACCGCCTTCCCCTCCGCCTATTCCGGCGGCGTCGAGGTGACGCTGCGCGATGGCCGTGTGCTGAAGCGGCACGTCCGCATCAATCGCGGTGCCGGGGAGCGTGCACTGACCGATGCGGAGATCGTCGAGAAGTACATGGACACCTCCGGCACGGCGATCGGCAGGGCGCGTGCGGAGCGTCTGCGGGACGCGGTGATCGGCATGGAGGAGGCCCCGCTCGGGGATCTCTGGCAGCTGCTGACGACAGGGTGAGGCGGGCCCGGTCGCCGTCGCCTCTCCGCCGGCGAGGCGCCGCCCCCTCCTGCCGTCGTGCCGCGTCGGGTCAGTCCGCGAACTGGCCCGCCGCCAGGATCAGCGGGCGCAGCCGCGCGATCTCGCTCGCCAGGAACTGCGCATGGTGGGCGGGCGTCGCCTCGGCGTCGGTCGCCACGGTTGTCAGCGTGTCGGCGAAGCGCTGCTTGAGCCGCTCCTCGCGCAGCGCGCTGCGGACGGCCTGCGCCAGGCGCTGCTGCACCTCCGGCGGCGTGCCGCCCGCCGCGTAGAGCCCGTGCCAGGCGGACATGATGAGGTCCACGCCCTGCTCGCGCGCCGTCGGCACGTCGAAGCCCGGGATGCGCTCGGGAAGCGTCACACCGAAGGCCTTGATGCGCCCGTCGCGCACCAGCGGCGCCACGACCGTCGCCTGCTCGCAGGAGAGGTCGAGGCGGCCTGCCATCATCTCCGTCATCGCCGGCGCGCTGCCGCGGAAGACGATGGTCGTGGCGCTGCGCCCGGCCGCGTGCTGCAGCAGCATGCCGCAGAGCTGGTTCGACCCGCCGAGGCCGCTATGGCCCAGGTTGAGCCTGTCGCCCTGCTCGCGCAGCACCGCGACGTAGCCCGGCAGGTCGCGCGCCGGGAAATCCGGCCGCGCCACGAAGGCCATGCCGGTGTGCGACACCACGCCGAGCGGCGCGAGCCCGCGCTCGATGCTGAAGGGCAGCTGCCGGTAGAGCGTCGCCGCCGCGGCGAGCCCGATATGGTGGAGCAGCAGCGTGTGCCCGTCGGGGCGCGACTGCGCCACGCGCGCCGCCGCGATGGTGCCGCCCGCGCCCGTCACATTCTCCGCCGCCACGGGCTGGCCGAGTTCGCGCGACATGCCCTCGGCAAGGAGCCGGGCGATCATGTCGGTCGGTCCGCCGGCGGCGAAGGGGATGAGAAGGCTCAGCGGGCGGTTCGGGAATGCCTGGCCGGCGGCCTGGTTGCCGATGAGGGGCATTGCAAGCGCGCTGCCCAGCAGCGCCCGACGTGTCACGGCCATCTCCGTCTCCCTGTGCGATGTCTTTGGCCGTCCAGGCGGCCGTCATCATTGACGTTCATGTTGGCATGAGGAGTTGCTTCGGCGGAAGCACCCCACGGGTCGTGGCGTGTCGGCCGTTGCCGAAGCCCGCAGGGCGCGGCGCCGGGCGCTGCGGTCACGCTGTTGCGAGCCGCCTGCCGGCGCAGGCCGTCAGCGTGGCAACGGGGCCCGCGCCGCTGTCGGTGCAGAGCGGCTTTCAAGCGCCGCCGCGACCTCCTGCACCACGCCATTCCAGTCGCCCCGCGCCTGCTGCCGGAACAGCCGCGCCGTCGGGTACCAGGGGCTGTCGGCGCGATCGCGCAGCCAGCGCCAATCCGCGAGGTGCGACAGCATCACGAAGACCGGCTTGCCGAGCGCCCCGGCCAGATGCGCGAAGACGGTGTCCACCGTCACCACGACATCCATCAGCGAGATCACCGCCGCCGCGTCGCGGAAATCCAGGCAGGCCGGCCCCAGCATCCGCAGGCCGGGCAGCGCGGCGAGGCTCGCGCGGTCGCGTTCCGGTACGTCCGGCATCAGGCCGAACACCTCCCGGCCCGGCCCGAGCAGCGGCGCGGCCGCGGCCAGCGGCATCGACCGGCGGTGGTCGTTGCCGTTGCGGCTGTTGCCCGCCCAGACGAGGCCGACCCGCACCCCCTGCGCGGGCCCGAGCCGCTGCCGCCAGGCATCGAGCCGCGCCGGCGTGACGCCGAGATAGGGCACCGCCGCGGGGATGTCGTGCAGCTGCGTCCCGAAGGCGAGCGGCAGGCTCAGCAGCGGGCAGTGAAGGTCGAAATCGGGCAGCGCGTCGCCATGCGACAGGATGGTGGCGGGCCCGGCAAGGCCGCGCATCAGCTTCGCCAGCGACGGCTGCACCTCGAGCAGCACCTCCGCGCCGCGTGCGGCCGCGAGCGTGGCGTAGCGGCAGAACTGGATCGTGTCGCCGAGGCCCTGCTCGGCATGCAGCAGCAGCCGCTTGCCGGCGATGTCCTGCTGCCCGAGCCAGAGCGGCCGGGGCAGGTCGCGCTGCCGGCCGGGGAAGTCCCGGACCTTCCAGCGCCATTCATACTGCGCCCAGCCCGCCGGCAGGTCGCCGAGCGCCAGGCGGTGCATCGCCATGTCGAACTGCGCCCGCGGCATGTCGGGCTCCCGCGCCAGCGCCTGCGCGTAGCACTCCAGCGCCTCCGCCCCGCGCCCGAGCGCGAAGAGCAGGCCGGCGCGCTCGACCAGGGCCTGCGCGGCCTCGGACGGCGCCGGGGGCACCGCCTCGAGGTCGGCCAGCGCCTCCTCGAAGCGGTCGAGCTGGTAGAACAGGCTCGCGCGCCGCGCGCGCAGCTGCCGGTCGGCGGGGCGTTCGGCGATGGCCCGGTCGTGCAGCGGCAGCAGCCGCGCGTGGTAGGACCGCGCTTCCTCCCAGCGGCCGAGCCCCGTGAGCGAGGTCGCGAGCATGGCCAGCGCGGCGGGATCCTCGGGCGTTGCGGCCAGCACCGCCTCGAGATCCGCCAGCGCTTCCTCATGCCGCCAGCCGGACTGCCAGAACTGCGCCCGGCCGAGCAGCGCCGCGGGATCCCCGGGCGCGAGCTTCAGCGCCAGGTCGAAATGCACGCGGGCCGCGTCGTTGTCCCCGGCGCGCGCCAGCAGCGACGCGAAGCGGGTCTGCGCCGCGGCCTTGCCCGGCAGCAGCGCCGCGGCCCGCGCCTCGGATGCGATGGCGGCGGGCATGCGGCGCATCGCCTCCAGCACCGCCGCGCGCGCGGTCCAGGCGGCGGGCAGGCCGGGGTTCAGGCGCAGCAGCTCGTCGAGCCCGGCCAGCGCCTCCGCGAGGCGCCCCAGCCGATGCAGCGCAATGGCGCGGTTGAGCCGCGCGCCGGCGTGGTCGGGCTGCAGCGCGAGCGCGGCCTCGAACACTGCAAGCGTCTGCTCCAGCCGGTCCTGCCGGGCGAGCAGCATCGCCGCTTCGTAGCGCGGCTCCGCATCGCCGGGCCGGAGCGCCGCGGCACGCCCATAAAGCGCGAGCGCGGCCTCGGTCTCGCCGCCCCGCGCCGTGGCCTTGGCGAGGAGCGTCAGTGCCGCGGGCTCATCCGGTTGGGCGGCCAGCACGCGCTCGCAGCAGGAAGCGGCCTCCGCCGGCCGTCCCTCCCGCAGCGCGGCGCGGCCGCGGGCGAGCAATGCCTCGGCCTCGGCGGACAGCGTTGCCATCCGGGCGTCCTTCCGCTGCGTCAGCCGGCCCGGGCTGCCGCTTCGATGCTGACCGTGCGCTCGATGTCCTCGCCGATGAAGCCGATCGCCTCGGCCTGGCGCACGCCGTGCAGCGCCACGACGTCGTAGAGCTCCTCGATCGTGTGCTCGAAGCGCAGCCAGTGCAGCGCCTGGCCGCTGCGCGTGTCGATCACCAGCAGCCCGCAGCGTGGCGCGGCGTCGCGCGACGCCAGCGCGTCCTGCAGGGCCAGCCCCTCGAAGGTCTGGTTGCGGCGCGGGCGCGACAGGCCGATCACCGCGTGGTCGCCGATGAAGGCGAGGCCGCGCGCATAGCCCGGGCAGAAGGTCACCGGCGTGAAGCGGCCATCGGCGGGATCGATCGTGCCGAATTCCCCCGTGCCGGAGTTGAGCAGCCAGAGCTTGCCGCCATGCAGACGCGGCGAATGCGGCATGGACAGGCCGCTGGCGACCACCTCGCCGGTCGCGACATCCAGCACCACGCCGCCGTCGCGCCGCCGCTCGCGCCAGCCATCGGCGACGTCGGAGCGGCTGATGGCGGTGACGAAGGCCGGCCGCGCGCCGTCCATCGCCAGCCCGTTCAAGTGGCAGCGATCCTCCGGCATCAGGGCGGAGATGAAGCGCGGCTGCCACAGCGGGCGGAAGCTCGCGCTGTCGCTGATGGTGGCGAGGCAACTGAAGGCGGTGTTGACGAAGATCGGCGCCGGGGCGGCCATGTCGCCCATCCGGCCGAGGCCGATGTCGTGGATGTCGAGCAAGCCGGTGACGCGCGATTCGCGCGGCACGAAGCGGCACGTGGCGCCCTGGGGCGTGGCGGTGCCGGGGGTGAGGTCGTTGCGGAAGCGCCAGAGCATGGACTTCCCCGCCGCCCAGATCGTCTCCCCGTCGCTCCAGAGGCCCTGGCAGTGCTCGAGCAGCCGTTCATGGCCGCGCAGCGAGCCGTCCGGGCGCAGGCCGAGGAACATCAGGCGGCTGGCCTGGTAGGTGGACAACGCAAGGCTCGCGCCATTCTCCGCGAGCCAGCCGTTGAAGCCCTGGGAGGCGAGCAGGATCGGGCCCTTGGCGGCCGGGGCGTCGGGACGGGTTGTGCTCAAGCGCTGTTCTCCGGCGCGGCGACTGGCAGGACGTGGCCCAACCTGTGATCGCATTTCAGGCGGGAGCATGACGCTATGGTAACCGTGCGCACGCTATTTGAATATCTGACCCCCACCGCGCCCGATCCGGAACCGACGAGCATGGCGCCCCGCCCGCGGAGGCGCCCGGCGGCGTGCGCCCCGGCGGCCTATGCAACCCGGCCGCAGGGGGGCACATGGAGCCGAAGCCCTGCCATCGACGCGGTGCACCCCCGGGGCAGCGCCACATCCAAGGAACACCACCCCATGCGCCGATCCGAGATCGCCGAAGCGAACTCCATCGTCACGGCGGTCACCCATCTGCTTGACCTCGTCCACGACGCCGACGAGGACGAGGTGCTGCTGCGGATCTATGCGGATGACGAGGCCTTCCGGGTGGCCCACCCGGATGCCGAGCACCTCGACAATGCGCTGCACGCCCGCATCG
>Ga0315900_10011028_pt1 | contig 11228 bp, 9 predicted proteins | sample LakEriMetagenome_FD_203521 | JGI IMG/M metagenome (GOLD analysis project Ga0315900, IMG submission 203521) | Freshwater fungal communities from buoy surface, Lake Erie, Ohio, United States - Buoy 12 MA114 | ecosystem: Environmental > Aquatic > Freshwater > Lake > Lake biofilm | place: USA: Lake...
CCACATCGGGGCGAATACGACGGAGGCCGACCGGCTGTTGCGCGCGCTTGGCCGGAATGCGGAGGCGCTGCGTCAGGACGGGGTCTGCATCCCCGACCCTGCCCATTACCGCAAGCAGCTGCAGGAGGCGGTGGCGGGGCCGGCCGGGGAGGGGGGCACGGGGCAGGTGCCGCCGGTGCAGGTCCGGGACAGGCTGCTGGCCGAGACGCCGGGCGGGCGTGCGGCCCGGCGGATGATCCTGTGCAATCCGGCGTTCCTGGCGTGGAACCGCTGGGTGCTGGCACGGGGCGTGTTTTATCCCCGGGCAGCGTCCAAGGTGGCGGCGCTGGGGCAGGTCTTTCCCGGCGACGGGATCGAGCTGTTCCTGGGGCTGCGCAATCCGGCGACCTTTGTGCCGGCGATCTGGCGGCTGTCGGACATGAGCTGGGACGAGCTGACCCGCGGCTACGATCCGCTGGCCGCGAAATGGTCCGACGTTGTCGCGCGCATCCGCGAGGGCGCCCCGGGGGCGCGAATCTGCGTGTGGTGCAACGAGGACCTGATCTTCATCTGGGGCACGCTGCTGCGCCGCATGGCCGGGGTCGCGGCGGAGCGGCCGATGCTGGGCGACCATGATCTGCTGGCCGGCGTGGTGTCGCCCGAGGGACTGCAGCGATTCCTGTCGCACAGGGCCGCCCATCCGGGCGACAGCGAAGGGCAGATCCGCGCGCTGATCGGCGATGTCCTGAGCCGGCATGTGCTGCCGGACGCGGTGGAGGAGGAGGTCGATGCGCCCGGCTGGGATGCGCCGCTGGTCAAGGCGATCACCCGCGCCTATGACGCGGATGTGGCGCGGATCGCCCGCATGCCCGGCGTCGAGTTCATCGCGCCGTGACAGGGCGGCCGGCCCTGCCGGCCGTGGCACCCCGGCGGCTATAGCAGGTCGATCACGATGCGCTTCAGCTTTCCGGTGAAGTCGAAGGGCACGTCGTAGGACTGGTCGACCGGCGTGCCGGTATCGGAGCCGAAGTCGAGCGTTTCCTCGGTCGAGAAGCGCAGCGGCGTTGTGATCTCGACCCTGCCGGTGGCATAGACCGTGTCGCCCACCCGGACCGTGGCAACCCCACCCTTGCCCATGCCGCCGCCGTCATAGGCGAAATCCATGACGAGTGTCTGCGGTCCTTCGGGCAAGGCAGTCTCGCTTTCGAAGCGGAAGTTCGTGCCATCGCCGAATGTGTAGCTGAACACGGGCTTGCCATCGTCCAGATACAGGGACCAGCCACCGAAGATGCCGCCTTGCGTCGCGATCACACCGGACTCGCTGGCGGCGATGTCGATGTCTGCGGTCAGGGTCCAGCTGCGGTTCTTGACGTTCGGAGCGGCCCCTTCCGGAATGCGGGTCAGACCGTCGCGGAAGGTGAAGGAGGTCCGGTCCCCGGTCAGGCTGGGGCGGTTCTCTTCGCCGAACCGCTCGACGGCGGAACTGTCGATGGGCAGGACGTTGTAGCGTGCCGCTTCGGCATAGAAACGCACCTGCATTTCGCGCAGCTTCTCGGGCATGTCGGCGGCCAGATTCACCGCCTGCGAGAAGTCTTCGTCGATGTTGTAAAGCTCCCATGGGCCGGTCAACACGTCCATGTCCGTGCCGGACGGCTCCCACGGCAGGCGCTGCGGCGTGGTCGAGGCAAACCAGCCGTCATGGTAGATGCCCGCATTGCCGAAGATCTCGAAATACTGCGTGGTCCGGCGGTCGGGGCCGGCCGCGTCGTCAAAGCTGTACATCATGCTGACACCCTCGATGGGGCGCTGCGTGTAACCGTTCACCGACACGGGCTGCGGCAGGCGGGCCGCGTCGAGGATGGTGGGGGCGATGTCGATCACATGGTGGAACTGCGACCGGATCTCGCCCTGTGCGTCGATCCCGGCTGGCCAGGAAACCACCATGCCGTTGCGGGTTCCGCCAAAGTGGCTTGCAACCTGCTTGGTCCACTGGAAGGGGGCGTTCATCGCCCAGGCCCAGGGAACGGGGTAGAGGGGAGATGACGTCCAGCTGCCAAGCTCGTCTTCGTGTTCGATCATGTAATCCAGGCTGTTCCGGGTCAGCGACAGGATCGTGGAATCGTTGAACTGCCCTTCGAGCGTGCCTTCCCCGCTGCCGCCGTTGTCGCCTACGATGTAGATGACCATCGTGTTGTCGCCGAGGCCCATGTCGTCGATGGCATCAAGCACGCGGCCCACGTTGTAGTCGGCTTGGGCAAGGTTCGCGGCGGCCACCTCCATGAAGGTTGTCCAGAGTTGCTGTTCTTCGGGTGTCCCTTCGTCCCAGGCGGGCATGGCATCGGGGCGCGGCGTCAGGAGCGTGCCTTCGGGGATGATGCCCATGGCGAGCTGGCGTTCGTAGGTTTCCTGACGGACCACGTCCCATCCTGCATCGAACTGGCCGTCGAACCTGGCGATCCATTCGGGTGTCGCATGCTGCGGGGCGTGCATGGCCGCGGTCGCATAGTAGAGGAAGAACGGCTTGTCCGGGGCGACAGCGTGCTGCATCTGCACCCAGCGGATTGCCTGATCGGCCAGGTCGAAGTCCATGTTGTAGTCGGGGTTGCCCAGGTAGGGCTCGATCGGCGTCGTCCCGTCGAACAGGGCCGGTCGCCAGTTGTTGGCAAGGCCACCAAGGAATCCGTAGAACTTTTCAAAGCCCAGGCCTGTCGGCCAGCGATCGAACGGGCCTGCCGCACTCGACTCCCAATCCGGCAGGTTGTGGTTCTTGCCGAACCAGGATGTGTTGTAGCCATTCAGACGCAGCATCTCTGCAATGGTCGCGGTGTCGCCGCCCAGCAGGGAGTCATAACCCGGATAGCCGGTCGCCATCTCCATGACTGCACCGGTATGTGCGGAATGGTGGTTTCTTCCGGTGATCAGCGCGGCCCGAGTCGGGGAACAGACTGCCGTCGTATGAAACCGGTTATAACGTAGGCCCTCCGCGGCAAGCTGGTCCAGCGTCGGGGTGGCGATGGGGCCGCCAAAGGTCGACGCCGCGCCGAAGCCCACGTCATCAAGAAGGATCAGCACAACGTTCGGGGCGCCTTCGGGTGCCGTCACGGCCGGTGGGAACGCGGGGGTGGATTCGGTCGCGCGCAGCCCGATGTTGCCGGCGAAGGGCCCGGTCGGGACCGGCAGGACCGACCGGTCGGTGACCGGCGGGGGCGCAGTCTCCTGCGCCCGCGCCACAAGGCCGGTGCAGCCGAGCAGCATGGCGAGGACAAGCGGGGACACGGCCCGCGATGCGGCGGAGCGGGGTCGCGAATGGCGCGCGGGTCCGGCGGCTGGCCCCGTCGCCGGTGCCGGACAATCGGCACTTGCGCCGTCTTGTGCGGCCGTTCGTGTGGTCGGGGCCGATGCGCGATCCGCGCGCCTGCCCAAGTTTATGGCTGGCATGGTGTCTGTCTCTCTTGGGTGGTATCTGGCGGGCGAAGGGCGGGTCGGTGCGACGTGGCCAGTGTGCATCCTGTCGCAGCTTGGGCGCAAGCCTCCGCCGGCCGGAAGGACCCTGCGGGCAGGACAGGGACGCGGCCGGACCTTGGAGCGCAGTAAGACAATGCCGGCAGGACCGCAAGGCGAGAGGCAGGAGGACGCGGGGGGCGGCGCGCTTGCGCGCGCTGCGAGGCTTTCGGTTGCCCCGATGATGGACTGGACGGACCGGCATTGCCGGTACTTTCACCGGATGCTGAGTGGGCGTGCCCTGCTTTACACCGAGATGATCCATGCGCAGGCGGTGATCCATGGCGACCGGGCGCGGCTGCTGGACTTTGACGCGGCCGAGCATCCGGTCGCGCTGCAGCTGGGCGGGTCGGAACCGGGTCCGCTTGGCCAGGCGGCGCGGATCGGTGCGGACTGGGGTTACGACGAGATCAACCTCAACTGCGGCTGTCCGTCCGACCGGGTGCAGGCGGGCTGTTTCGGGGCGGTGATGATGACGATGCCGGACCGTGTCGCGGAGTGCCTGGCGGCGATGACCGCGGCACAGCCCCGGCCGGTGACGGTGAAGTGCCGCATCGGCGTGGACGATCAGGACCCCGAGGAGGCGCTGCCGCGGTTTCTTGAGGCGGTCCGCGCGGCGGGCGTGCGGCGGGTCATCGTCCATGCCCGCAAGGCCTGGCTCCAGGGGCTGTCGCCGAAGGAGAACCGCGAGGTGCCCCCGCTTGACCACGAACTGGTGCTGCGGATGAAGGCGGCCTTTCCCGACCTGTCGATCGTGCTGAACGGCGGGATCGGGCACCTTGACGAGGCTGTGCTGTGGCTTGGGCGGGGGGTTGACGGCGTGATGATCGGGCGTGCGGCCTATCATCATCCGCGGGAGGTGCTGGGTGCGGCCGATCTGCGCATCTGGGGCACGGGCGGGGTGGCCGATCCGGTCGTGGCGGTGGCGCGGATGCGGCCCCATGTGGAGGCGCATCTGGCGCGCGGCGGGCGGCTGCACGAGGTGACGCGGCACATGCTGGGGCTTTTCGCGGGCCTGCCCGGGGCCCGGGGCTGGCGGCGGCAGCTGTCGGAAGAGGCCGGACGGCCGGGCGCGGACTGGCGGGTGGTGGAGGCTGCGCTGGCGGCGCTGGGCGAGGCGGCGGCGGCATGAGCGGCGCGGTCCGTGCCGGACTTGCGCGCGACGGCTGGGCGCTGGTGCCCTGGAGCGCCGGGACCGCCGCCTGGGCTGCGGCGGCGGCCCGGAGCGCGCGCCGGGTGATGGACGATCCGGCGATGCGGACCCGCTGGCTGCGGCATGGCGGGACCTGGTTTGCTGGGGTCGATGCGCTGCCCAATGCGCCCGATGGCAGCATCGGGGGTGTCGCGCTTGACGGGCCCTGGCGGGAGGTGGTCGACTGGCCGGCATCGTGGCACCGGGCGCAGGTTTCGGCCGTGCTGCCCGGGTATCCGCGGCGCGATCCGGAAGAGGGCGAGGCGGCCCACCGTTTCCGCCGCGACCGTGACGGGGCGCATCTGGACGGGCTTCTGGCCGAGGGGCCGGAGCGGCGGCGGCATCTGCGCGAGCCGCATGCCTTTGTCCTGGGTCTGCCGCTTTCGGAGGTGGGGGAGGGCATGGCGCCCTTTGTGGTCTGGGAGGGCAGCCATCGCGTGATCGGGCGCGCGTTTGCGGCGGCGCTGGACGGGGTGGACCCTGCGGACCGGGGCGGGATCGACCTGACCGAAATCTATCAGGCCGCGCGGCGCGAGGTCTTTGCGACCTGCCCGCGCGTGGTGGTGACTGCGGGGCCGGGCGAGGCGATCCTGTGCCACCGGCGCGCGATCCACGGGACGGCACCCTGGACCGGGAGCGCGGCGCCGGCGCGGGTCATCGCATGGTTCCGGCCGCTTCTGCCGCCGGGGGCCGACTGGCTTGGCGACTGAGCGCGGCGCCGGGGAAAGGCGGGCGGCCTTCCGGGGCCGGGATCCGGTTCGCCGGGGGTGCGGCGGGTCGGACCCGGCATGGCCGCCTTGGCGCGGGCAACTGCCAAGGTCCGCAGACGGGCAGGGGGGAGCGACCGATCCGACGCGGCCCGGACGGCGCAGGCCGGGCAGCGATCATGGGCCCGATGATGGCGGTTGGGGTGTCGCAGCATGGCGCGAGGATTGATCTGCATCATGGCGGCTGCGGCAGGGGTGGTCCCTGATGGGGTTGACGCAACGCAACCCGGAGGACGTCACGATGCCCTGGACCGAGACTGCCCTGAGGACTGGCCGGCAATTCAACACGATCGCGCTGACGAGGCAGGTCGGAGGTGACCTCGTCTCTTTCACCGTGTCGGCCGACAACGACCCTTCGCGGCGGGAATATGCGTCGCAAGCGATCCTCGACATCAATGGCTCGGCGGCTGTGTCCACGACGCTTCTTGTCAGGGACAAATCCTGCGAAGCGGTGATCGGCTGGGGGCCCGCACTGGGTGGCGGCGTGTTGCGGATGACGTGGACGCTGAGCCCCGATGGCGATGGCATGCGGGCCAGCGGTGGCGGTGAGTGGAACGGTGCGCCGATCGAGCCCTTTGACACGGCCCTGCCAAAGGCCGTGCCCTGCGGCGCTGCTGCGCAGACTGGTAAGGCCGAGCTTGTCCTTGCCGACGGCACAAGGGCGGATGCGGGCCAGGCAGATGATGCAACCGTCCGGACCCTTGCGGCCTTTGCCGGGATGGTCGGTGGCAGTCCGGAGCTTGATCCGCAGCGGCGCGATGCCTGTGTGGCGGCCTGCACTGCGGCCGCGGCAGCCTGTGCCCTGGCTTGTGCGGCCCTGGCCGGTCCGGCCTTTGCGATATGCGGAAAGGGCTGCGTTCTGGCGCAATCCGCCTGCATTGCGGGTTGTGTCTACGGTCAGGAGCGCCGCCTGATGTCTGCCGGTGGCACCGGTTGACGGAAGTCTGCGCGGCTGGTGCGGGTCTTGGGGCCTTCTGAACGCGGAGGCAGGACCGGGGACGACGTTCGGGCGTGAGTCAGATGACGCTGCCTGCGCCGGATGTCGCGGGGCCGACGTTGCGGCGGAAGATGTCGAAAAGCTCGCGCCCGAGGCCCCGGGCATTGGCCGAGAGGTCGGGCGTGGCGGGGCTGCGGCCCGAGAGATCGGTCAGGCAGTCGAGCCGGCCGGTGCTTGCGTCGAGGCGCAGGAGGTCGCCGTCGCGCAGGAGGGCGAGGGGCCCGGCATCGGCAGCCTCGGGCGAGACATGGATCGCGGCGGGAACCTTGCCCGAGGCGCCGGACATGCGCCCGTCGGTGACCAGCGCGACGCGGAGGCCGCTGTCCTGGAGGTTGGCGAGGAGCGGGGTCAGGCTGTGCAGTTCGGGCATGCCGTTGGCGCGGGGGCCCTGGAAGCGGACGACGACGACGGTATCGGCCGTGATCTCGCCCGCGCGGACGGCGGCCTTGACGCTGTCCTGGTCGGGAAAGATGCGGGCGGGCGCCTCGATCACGTGACGGTCGGGGGGGACGGCCGAGACCTTGATCACGGCGCGGCCGAGATTGCCGGCAAGCTGAACGAGGCCGCCGGTCGGCTGGAACGGGTCGGCGGCGGGGCGCAGGATACGGTCGTTGAGCGAGGCCGCGGGGCCGGGGACATCGGTCAGGCGGCCATCGGTCAGGCGGGGTTCCTGCGTGTAGCGGTCCAGCCCGTCGCCCGCGACGGTGCGGACATCGCCGTGCAGGAGACCCGCGGCGAGAAGCTCCTTGATCAGGAAGCTGAGGCCGCCGGCGGCGTGGAAATGGTTCACGTCGGCGAGGCCGTTGGGATAGACACGCGCCATCAGCGGCACGGCGGCCGAGATGTCGGCGAAATCCTCGAGCGCGAGGATCACGCCGGCGGCGCGGGCCATGGCGGGCAGGTGGAGAACGAGGTTGGTCGAACCGCCGGTGGCCATCAGCCCGACGAGGCCATTGACGAAGGCGCGTTCGTCCAGCACCTCGGCCACGGGGCAGTAGTCGGGGCCAAGCGCGGTGATGGCGAGCGCGCGGGTGGTCGCGGCGGCGGTGAGCGCGTCGCGCAGGGGCATGCCGGGGTTGACGAAGCTCGCGCCGGGCAGGTGCAGGCCCATGAATTCCATCAGCATCTGGTTGGTATTGGCGGTGCCGTAGAAGGTGCAGGTGCCCGGGCCGTGGTAGCTTGCCATCTCGGCGGCCATGAGCGCGTCGCGGCCGACCTCGCCTGCGGCGAATTGCTGGCGAACCTTGCTTTTCTCGTCGTTCGGAAGGCCAGAGGTCATCGGGCCCGCCGGGATGAAGAGTGCGGGCAGATGTCCGAAGGTCGCGGCGGCGATGACGAGGCCGGGGACGATCTTGTCGCAGACGCCGAGAAAGAGGGCGGCGTCGAATGTGTCGTGCGAGAGGGCGACGGCGGCGGCCAGCGCGATGACATCGCGCGAGAAGAGCGAAAGCTCCATCCCCGGCCGTCCCTGGGTGACGCCGTCGCACATGGCGGGCACGCCGCCGGCGACCTGGGCTGTGCCGCCGGCGGCGCGGGCGGCGGCGCGGATCAGGTCGGGGTAACGCTCGAACGGCTGGTGGGCCGAGAGCATGTCGTTGTAGGCCGTCACGATCCCGAGATTGGGGACGCGTCCGGCGGCGAGCATGGCCTTGTCGGGGCCCGTCGCGGCATAGGCATGGGCCTGGTTGCCGCAGGAAAGATGCGCGCGCGCCGGCCCCTGTGCGGCGGCGCCGGCCATCCGGTCGAGATAGTCGCGCCGCGTGGTGGCGCTGCGGGCGCGGATACGGTCTGTCACGCGGGCGATGGCGGGGTGGAGGGGCAAGGCGGTCTCCTCTCGGCAGGCGAATCGGCGGGAGCGGCGGGAATTGCAGCTTTGCGCCTAGCATGGCGTGTTAGCGCTAACAACAGGGTGGGATGCGGGTGAGACGGCTTTCGGCTGCCGCGGGGGCGGATTATGGGGGAGAGCATGGAGATGCCGTTTCACCTTGAGCCGCCCTATCCGGTCGTCCGGCTGAGCCCGAAGGCCGAGGCGCGGGCGATCCGGCACGGCTTTCCCTGGGTCTATGCCGGGGAGCTGGTGCTGGACCGCAGGACCAAGGGTCTGCCGCCGGGCAGCCTTGCGCGGCTGGAGGATGTGGAAGGCCGGCCGATGGGCGTGGTGACGGTCAATCCAGGCTCCAGGATCGCGGCGCGGATGATGGATGCGGACCCTGCTGCGGTGATCGGGCCGGACTGGATCGCGGCAAGGCTCGGGCGGGCGCTGGTGCATCGGGCGCGGCTTTATCCCGAGCCCTTCTACCGGCTGGTCCATGCCGAGGCGGACGGGTTGCCGGGCGTGGTGATCGACCGGTTCGGCGATGTGGCGGTGCTGCAGCCGAATGCCGCCTGGGCTGAGGCGATGGCGGGCGTCATCGCTGCAGCGCTGGTGGCGGTCACGGGCGTCGTGACGGTGGTGAAGAACGGCACTGGCCGGACGCGGGCGCTGGAAGGTCTGGCCGAGGAGACGGCGGTCCTGACCGGGCCGCCGCCCGGAGGGCCGGTTGCGGTGCCGATGAACGGGGCGGTCTATATGGCCGATGTGACGGGCGGGCAGAAGACCGGCCTGTTCCTGGACCAGCGCGAAAATCATGCCTTTGCCGCGGCTCTGGCGCGGGGCGGGCGGGTGCTGGACGTCTTTTCGCATGTCGGGGGCTTCGGGCTGGCCTGTCTGGCCGGAGGCGCGGCATCGGCGCTGGCGGTCGACGGTTCGGCCCGGGCGCTGGCGCTGGCGGCCGAGGGGGCGGCGGTTTCGGGCGTGGGGGCGCGGTTTGCGACGCGGCACGGGGATGCTTTCGACGTTCTGGCTGCGCTGGCCGTGGAAGGAGCGCGGTTCGAGGTGGTGATCTGCGATCCGCCGGCCTTTGCGCCGTCGCGCGCCGCACTCGATGCCGGGCTCAGGGCCTATGAGCGGGTGGCGCGGCTTGCGGCACCGCTGGTGGCGGAGGGGGGGTATCTGGTGCTGTGTTCCTGTTCGCATGCGGCCGATCTGGCCGCGTTCCGCGCCGCTTCGGCCCGCGGGATCGGGCGGGCGGGGCGGGCGGGGCAGATCGTCCGGACGGGCTTTGCCGGACCTGATCATCCGGTCCTGCCGCAATTGGCCGAGAGCGGCTATCTCAAGGCGCTGTTCTTCCGGCTGTGAGGGGCGGGCGTGGAACGTGAGGGGGCACGCGTGGGTTTCACCCATCCTACGGGAAAGAAAGTGGTGCTCGATGCCTGTGTGCTTTATCCCACGGTGCTGCGCGAGATGCTGCTGGGCTGCGCGGCAGAGGGGCTTTATCGCCCGATCTGGTCGGAGCGGATCCTCGAGGAATGGGCACGGGCAGCGGCGCGGCTGAACCCGGCGCAGGAGGCGATCGCGCGGGGTGAAGTCGCGGCGGCACGGGCGCGGTTTCCGGACGCCGCGGTCGCGCCGGTGCCGGGGGTGGAGCGGCGGCTCTGGCTGCCCGATCCGGACGATGTGCATGTGCTGGCCACGGCCGTGGCGGGGTCGGCAGAGGCGATCGTGACGATGAATGCGGCGGATTTCCCGCGCGGGCTTCTGGCCGAAGAGGGGATCGTGCGGGTCGATCCGGACCATTTCCTGCTGGGACTGTGGGAACGGGAGCGGGAGGCTGTCGGGCGTGTCGCGGATGGGGTGGCGGCGGAGGCGACGCGGCTGGCCGGTGAGGTGTGGAGCCCGCGGCGGCTGATGAAGCGGGCACGTCTGTGGCGGCTGGCGAAGGTGCTGCCCGGCTGAGCGGGGGTTGCCGGCCTGCGCCGTCAGGCCTGCCCGCTGCCGTGGCGGGTGAGGCGGGCGGCGCGGCCGCCGCGGCGGCGCTGGAGCAGGTCTTCCCGGGATGGCAGGGTGGCGATGATCGCCCGCCGTTCGGCCGGGGTGAGGCGCGACCAGGCGGCGATTTCGTCGATGCTGCGCCGGCAGCCGATGCAGAGCCGCGTTTCGGGCTGGATCACGCAGACCTTGACACAGGGGCTTTCGATTTCGGCCCGGCGCCAGATGCCGTCACTTGGGTCGGGTGTGGTCACTGTTGCGTCCTCAGATAAGCCAGGCGGTCGAGCAGTCCCTGGAGGATATAGGCGGCGGCAACGGCGTCGATCACCCCTGCGCGGCGTTTGCGGGACATATCCGCCGCGATCAGTGCCCTTTCTGCCGCGACGGTGGACAGCCGTTCGTCCCAGAAGGTCAGGGGCAGGTCGGTCAGGGCCGCAAGATTGCGGGCGAAGGCGCGCGCGGACTGGGCGCGCGGGCCTTCGCTGCCGTCCATGTTGCGCGGCAGGCCGATGACGAAGCCACCTGCCTCGCGCTGGGCGGCCAGTGCGAGAAGCTGCGTGGAATCGGCGGTGAAGGTGGTGCGCCGGAGCGTTTCGACGGGCGTCGCGGCGGTGAGCAAGCGGTCCGAGAGGGCAAGGCCGATCGTCTTTGTGCCGAGGTCGATGCCGATCAGACCGCGCCGGGGTGGCAGGGCCGCGGCGAAGGTGGCCGGGTCGGGCAGGATCATTCCGCAAGCCCCGCCCCGGCAGCAGCGGCACCGATCACGGCCAGATCGGCGAGGCTTCCGGCGAAGGCGGCTTCGGCCTTGGCCCGCGCAGCCTCGGCCCGCGCGGATTCGCCGAGAACACCGAGCGAGGTGATCAGGCGTGCCCATTCCTCGGCTGTGCCGCCCTCTTCATCGAGCCTCTCGGAGAGGCCCGCGACCATGCCGCGGATCATATCGGTACGCTCTTCGGGGGACATGTCGGCGGCGGCGGCGACATC